>Ga0068855_100000417_pt1 | contig 52842 bp, 40 predicted proteins | sample KBSCornC52_FD_66592 | JGI IMG/M metagenome (GOLD analysis project Ga0068855, IMG submission 66592) | Corn rhizosphere microbial communities from Kellogg Biological Station, Michigan, USA - KBS Corn C5-2 | ecosystem: Host-associated > Plants > Roots > Rhizosphere > Soil ... | reverse complement strand
CTTCTTCAAGTTCAGCTTCTTCAATTGTTCATGCCACTGTCATGAGCCAGAAAGTTATTGATCAATATGATTCCGAATTAAAAGAGCAGCAACAAGCACAGCTTCAACAAAAACAACAACAATTACAAGAACAAAAAATGCAGATAGAAAAAAACCAAGTAGCAGAAAAAATAGCCGAACAAAAAGCATTGCGATTACAACAATTGCAACAACGTGCAATTCTGGAAGCTCAAAAAAAAGTGCAAGCCCAAAAAGAAGCTCAAAAGCAAGCACAAATTAAAGCACAAATGAAAAAATTAATGCAACAAGAATTAAAAAAAGAAACAGAAATAAAAAAATCTACCTTGCAAAAAGAGCTTAATAGTGAATTAAAAAAAGATATGCAACAGCAATTATCACAAGATCGAAAAGAATTAAGTAAAAATAATCATCCATCTAATTCTCAGTCCACTCAATCTCAAGATGCTTCAATATCAAATCCAGGTGAAACTGATAAATACAAAAGCTTGATCATACGTGCAATTAGTCAACAATGGATTGTTCCTGATAATTTGCCACAAAATATTTCATGCGTTTTGAATGTAAGGCTAGCGCCGGGTGGAGTTGTATTGTCTGTTTCCATTTTGCAATCGAGTGGGAATGCGTTATTAGATAATTCAGCAATTGCTGCCGTACATAAGGCATCGCCGCTGCCAGTGCCGAATAATCCGTCATTATTTGATGATTTTCGTGAACTTCATTTAACCGTAAAACCGGATGGCTCAATGTCCGATTAGAAAAAACTTTATGGTGCCGGGAAGAGGACTCGAACCTCCACAGGGTTTCCCCCACAAGTACCTGAAACTTGCGTGTCTACCAATTCCACCATCCCGGCATAATGCTTTCACTCTTTATTTCATTTGAACAGCATGATACCAAAAATTATTTCACGGGAAAATTAAAATAAGTATTAGGAAAGGGTTCATTTGCAAGCGTGTAATGCCACCATTCATATCGGTAGGGTTTGAATCCATGTTGCTCCATAAGATGTTTTAACAATAAACGATTCTTTTTTTGTAAAAGTGTAATATCAGAAGCATCGTTATGTGAGCGCGGATCCATAAAATCAAAATGTGTACCCATATCTAATGATTTAATGGTCAAATCCATTGTGCTGCCGCGCGTGTGGCTTGATTTAGCCGCAACATACCCACGCGAAAATAATTCTGATTTATCAACATTTGGGTAATATTCTGCTTTCATTTTGTGATCAGTATCATCTTTACTCCAGGCGATAAAATCTTCCACTGCCATTTGAGGTCTATAGCAATCATAGACAAGCAAAGTTAGTTCAGGATGTTTTTGCTGTAAAGATTTTTGAACGGTAGAAAGAGCTATAGCAGCTTGTTTGGTCAAAATGCAAGTTGCTTTTTGATATCCTTTGATGGGTCTTCCAATAAAATTATTGCCGCTATAATAGCGGACATCTTGTTGAATGGTAGGATCGATATCATGCAAATAAACGAATCCATCTGGCAAAACTGTTGTGTGAGTTTTGAGGGATTGCGAAAAAATGTGATCAGTAACCATAATCGTTAACCCTAAAATGACAACTATAAAGAGAAAAATTTTTTTCAAAGTGATTCCAATAATGCCGCTAAAAATCTTGCTGCTTCACCTCCTGTCACTACACGATGATCAAAACTTAATGAAATCGGTAGTTGGTGATGGGTTTTATCAATTTTGCCGATAGCAATAATTGCAACGGTGGGAGGCATAACAATGGGGGTTCCATATATTCCAGCCAGGGTTCCAATATTAGAAAGTGTAATTGTGCCTTCTTGGAATAATTCCGGAGATAAGTTTTTTTCTTTGAACTGATTGATGGTGGTTCGTAATTCGTCTGATGATTTAGTTTGCGCGTTTTTAATGACAGGAACTAATAAACCCTCTGGTGTATCTAATGCCAAGCCCAAGTTTACTTTGTCATGAATTAAGCGCTTTTGTGTTTTACCGTCATACCAACTATTCAATGCAGGCTCCACTTTACAAGCTTTACAAATAGCTTGAATAATACTACTTGTAATGTCAGGTTTTGTACTTTGATTTTGATCGAACCAATGGGCAATATTTGCCTTTTCAAAAATTGTTGCCTGCAATACTTCTTGCCGTGCTTTTTGCATGTTTTTAGCCATGCTTAATCGAAGTCCGGAAATTTTATCTGCTTTAGCCAGCCAATTTTGTGATTGGGATGAGAGAGTGACAGAGGGAGAAACATCAAAATTTTCTTCTTCTAATACAATATCACTGCTTTCAAGTTTTCCTGCAACAGTGGCTGTTTGTTGATCTGTTTCAATATCAATGAGTGCTTCACCTGTTTTCAATGTAGCACCTTGAGAGGCGAATAGTTGAACCACTTTTCCTGCAAAAGGCGAGGGAACTTCGACGATTGATTTTGCAGTTTCAACTGAAAGCATGAGTTGATCTGTTTTGAGGACATCACCTGTTTTAACGTGCCATTCGTGTATCACAGCTTCTGCAAGACCTTCACCAAGATCAGGTAAATAAAAAATTGTCATAGTAATCCCATTGTTTGTTTAACTGCGGATGTAATTTTTTCAACAGTTGGCATCGACTGTTGTTCCAATTGTGCATATGGCACGATAATGTCATAGCCTGTTACTCTTATAATAGGCGCGGTAAGATCATGAAAACAATTTTCAGAAATTAATGCAGCAATTTCAGCACCAACACCACAAGTTTTAATGGCTTCATGAACAATGACAACACGCCCGGTTTTTCTAACAGATTCAAAAATTGTTTGTTTATCTATGGGTTTAATGGTTGCAAGGTCAATCACCTCTGCTGATATATTTTCTTCTTGTAATCTTTTTGCGGAATCTAAAGTTTCATAAACTAAAGCGCCCCAAGAAATTACAGTGACATCTTGGCCGGGTTTTAAAACAAACGCTTTATCCAAAGGTAGTGCTTTTCCATGGTCTGGAACAACTTGTTTTATTTTTCGATAAATTCTTTTAGGTTCAAAAAATATAACAGGATCGGGATCACGAATTGCAGCAAGCAATAACCCATATGCTTTTGCAGGGGATGAAGGAATAACTACTCGTAATCCTGGAATATGTGCAAATAGTGCTTCTGGGCTTTCAGAATGATGTTCAGGCGCATGAATTCCACCACCAAAGGGTGCTCTAAATACAATGGGGCAATGCATTCTTCCGCGCGATCGATTTCTCATTCTTGAGGCGTGGCTGATAATTTGATTAAAAGCAGGATATATAAAACCTTCAAATTGAAATTCTGCAACTGGTTTTAATCCTTGAACTGACATTCCAATGGATAATCCTGCAATCATAGATTCTGCAAGAGGAGTATCTAAGACACGTTGAGGAAATTTATCATATAATCCAACTGTTGCTCGAAATACGCCACCATTTTTTCCAACATCTTCACCTAAAACAATCACTTCTTTATCGTGTGACATTTCATAATGTAAAGCTTGATTTACTGCTTCAACTAAAGTAATGGGTGTGGTCATTAGTCAAATTCTCCTGTTATTGGAGTTGCAGTATGGTATTTGAAGATGTTTTCTATTGGCTCAGGCGGAGTCTCTAAATAGGTTTTTACAGCTTGATTAATTTTTTCAGCACTGGATTGTAATAATTGTGATTCTTCCTCTTCAGACCAAAGTTGTTGTAAAGCCAAATAATTTTTTAATCTCGTGATGGGGTCTAATTTTTTCATTTCATCCAATTCAGTTTTATCACGATAGCGAGAGGCATCATCTGCGGTGGTATGATCGGCCATACGGTAAGTCATTGCTTCAATGACGGTTGGGCCATTTCCAGAGCGAGCTTTTTCCAGTGCTATTGATAATCTTGAATATAATCCAATAATATCATTTCCATCGACTTGTTCACCTGCGATACCAGCAGCAATTGCTTTTTGAGCAAGCGTTTGTGCAGCGGATTGTTTATCGCGTGGTACAGAAATTGCCCATTGATTATTAATAATAACTACCACTAAAGGCAAATTCCAAATACCAGCAACATTGATAGTTTCATAAAAATCACCTTCTGAGGTTGCACCATCACCACAAGTGACGACAACAGCGCGCTTTTCACCGCGGATTTTCATAGCTGTTGCCACACCAGCAGCATGCAGACATTGGCTTGCCATTGGAACACAATGTGGTAAATCCTGACGAGCGGTGGGAGATTGATAATTATTTCCTTGTTCTGATCCTCCCCAATACAATAAAATTTCAGTCATTGTGACGCCGCGTAATAATTGCGCCGCACAATCGCGGTAATAGGTTACAAATACATCTTCTGGCAGCATGGCATTTCCAATGGCAGTACCGATAGCTTCTTGTCCAAGACCTGAAGGGTAGGTTCCCATTTGCCCTGTACGTTGGAGGCTGACTGCTTTTGCATCGAATAACCGAGTAGAAACCATAGTTCGATAGAATTGTTTTAATTTTTCATTCGTAATATCTACCTTTACAGTGGTGTTATCTATGACGGAATCTTGATCGGGTTTAAGATATTGATAATAATCAATTTTAAAATTTGCAAGCGTTTTTACCATGGTATGGGTGGTTTCTCCAGCATTTCCTCGGCCAGCTCATCTGCAATGTCGCTGGTTGCGCGGTGTTGTTCCTGTGATTTCTGAAAAATTGTCGTGAGCGTATCATAAATGCCATCGACTTTCTTTTCAATGGATTTAGTGTCAGCTTGATAATATTTTCCACTCGCTTGAATGACGCCGCCGGCATTAATAACATAATCAGGAGCGTATAATATTTTCAAACGATGTAATAATCGACCGTCATAAGGATCAGCCAATTGATTATTTGCACAACCTGCGACAATCGGTGCTTGTAATTGAGAAATGGTTTCATGACTAAGAATGGATCCCAACGCACAAGGAGAAAATACATCAGAGTGAATAGTATGAATGAGCTTGGGTGAAACTATTTCAGCATTAAATTCTTTTGCTGCGCGATTCATCAATTCTGGATTAGTGTCAGATAGCGTTAATTTAGCGCCTTGTTGATGACATAATCGCGCAAGAAGATATCCAACTTGTCCTAATCCTTGGAGTGTAATGTGTAATCCATTTAAAGAAGATTTATTCAGTTTAAATTTAACTGCGGCTTCAATGCCGCGTAAAACACCTCTTGCTGTATATGCGGCTGGATTTCCAATTGTACTTGTACTGCTGACATATGCTGTATTTTGTGCGATTAAATCCATTTCGCAGGATGTCGTTCCGCTATCGGTAGCAGTGATATAGTTTCCGCCAATTGAATTTACAAACTTTGCAAAAACTTCAAAATATGATTTTTTTTGACTTTCTTTAAACTGTGTAGGTTTTATTAATACGGCTTTTGCGCCTCCATTGGGAAGATTACTAATCGCTGATTTATAAGTCATGCCACGTGCCAAACGTAAAGCATCACAAATCGCCTCATTAACTGAATTATAAGCAATCCATCTGCATCCACCAATGGCGGGGCCGCGTTTAATATTGTGAATGGCTATGATGGCGAAAAAATCTATATCTTGATCCATTTTAAAATGTAATTCACCGAATCCTAATTTTTCCGCATAATGAAACGGCCGATGGTAATGAGCCATACCTGTCCTTGTTGAGAATAAAATAATATAATAATCTATATCTATTATTCTTGAAACTGAATATCGCAAGGGAGTGAAGAGATTAATTGAAAGGCAAATAAAGCACAGAAAAATGGAGTTTTTTGAGTCATTGTTGAAAATTAATCTCTTCACTCCCTCACATTTTGCAATTTTAGAGTATACTTTGAATGTATATATATTGGGGTAATGCGTATGGAATCACGTAAAAAATTATCTGTCATCAATGTGTTGTGTATTATTTTTTGTGTGAGTGCATTTTCACCTTGTTTTGCACAAGATTCGGTTTCTTCAACAGCATCTTCGATAACAAAACCAATATTACATGAAGTGTTGTTTCAAACACAAAGTGAAAATTGGATAAATTCTAAATCGGCAAAAGTGATTATTAATATCAATGCACTGATTAATGAAAATCAGTTAGCCAACGCCCACGCTGATATTTTGATAAAACTCCAACAACTGGCCAAATCAGATTGGCATATCACTCAGTTTGACCGAACTCCCACTGAATCAGGATTAGAGCAGCTTCAAACAATTGCTGAAACACGCTTATCGGAAGATTCACTATCGGCTATTCGGGCCCAAGCAAAAAAAATGAGTAAGCCGGGTGAAACATTCACAGTAGATTCAATCGCATTCGAACCAACTTTGACCGACATAGAGAGTGCCAAAAAACAGTTGAGAGAAAATATTTATCAAAATATAAACTCGGAAATTACCAATTTAAACAAAATTTATCCTGGACAACATTATGTTGTACATAAAATTGATTTTACAGAAAATAATATTGTGCAACCTACACCAATGGGTGGAAAAGTAATGATGGCGATGAGTAAAAATTCAGTATCCAATATTCCTGTGACTGTCGCCAATAAATTAACATTGTCGGCCAATGTAGTTTTGGCATCAGTTGACAAATAATCGAAATTTGCCTATACAAATACTGTCAACTTCTTGAGGTTCGTAATATCAAGTAGAAATATATATCGCAAAAGTTACTCAACAAAGAGAAAATGTTTGGGTAATCGGTTTTTATTATATTACTTTATTTTTAAAAGGAAAATTTATGTCAAATGTTGATCGTGATTCTAATAATATTCCAGCTTATTTGCCTTATTTAATTTGCACGCTGGCATCCTTATTTTATTTGTATGAATTTGTTTTACAAGTTTCTCCCAGTGTGATGACCAAAGAACTGATGAGGTCGTTTGGAATAGGTGCTGCCGGCGTCAGTATTATTTCTGCATTTTATTATTATGCCTACACACCAACACAAATTATTGCAGGATTATTATACGATCGATTTGGGCCAAGAAGAGTGTTAACTGTCGCAATCATGATCTGCGCTGTCGGCGCATTTTTCTTCTCTATGACGAGTAGTTTTGCCTTAGCGTCAATCGGTAGATTTCTCATGGGAATTGGTTCTGCATTTTCATTCATTGGATCCTTGATGTTGGTGTCTCGTTGGTTTCCTCCTAGATTATTTGCTTTAATTGCAGGTATTGTTCAATTTATGTGTGCTATTGGTGCAATTTGCGGGCAAATTCCCATTGCTGCGGCAGTGAGTCATTTTGGGTGGAGGCATACATTATTTTGGATTGCTATATTTGGATTGTTTTTAGCATTATTGGTCTCGATAGTCGTTAAAGATCATCCACCAGGAAAAATCATTTCAACTGTATCTCACCAAAAATCAGGTGTATTGAGTAGGTTGATCACTGTATTTGGAAAAGCACAAACGTGGTGGATCGGCTTGAGTGCGTTTTTTTCTTGGGGGCCCATGGTTATATTTGCTGCATTATGGGGCATTCCATATCTTTCTGAACGATATGGAATTTCTACCACTCAGGCATCGACTGCATGTGCAATGATATGGGTAGGCATGGGCCTCGGCAGTATTTTTTTAGGTTGGTTGGGCGACCTTGTTTATCGCCGTAAAGTACCAGTAATCATTTGTGCCATATTAGCTATTGTATCAGGCGTCATGGTTTTATACGTTCCCAATGTGAGCTTTCATGCTATGTATTTTTGGTTATTTCTGTTTGGTGTTGGAGGGTCGGGTCAAAATACAACACATGCAATAGTGCGTGAAATTAACCCCCCAAGTGCAGTGGGTACTGCGATAGGGTTTAATAATATGGCTATTGTTTTGTCGGGTGCAATTTTACAACCTTTATCTGGGTTTATACTACATCATGAATGGTCAGGAAAAATCGTAAATGGTGTACCGTATTATTCTGTTCCTGAATATATTTCTGCCATGGGTATTGCTCCTTTGTGTGGTGTTGCAGGGTTGTTGATATCTTTATGCTTTGTTAAGGAAACTTATTGTCGCTCAGTTGCAGATGATGCTCAATCGATTCAAAAAAAAGATTCTAAAGTTTTAAAACAAAATATTGCTATTTAGTAAGAGTCGTGATGCGAACGCTCCCTGACGCGGCTCTGATATTTGGTGCGATTGCCGTGGAGTAGTTACGTGTAACGTATTTAATATTTCCTTAAGAAAAATAGTGTAGCCTGTTATTACTGAATAATCTTTTTCCATTCCAACAAAAAATAGAGGTGGCAGCAAATGGGGCACGAAACATTTACGCTTGAAGAAATAAATACCGACGATCTCATCCATGATCTGGCGGAGCTTATTAAACTTGCTGCAAGACGTGGCTCAAATGATTGGTTAACAGCCCTTAATTTATTTAAATCACCGCAAGGTCTTTTTCATCTTGCTCCCGTATTTTATTATGCACTTCATATTGTTTATGAGCTTCGCCGGCGTAATATGCTGCCTGGCTTGATAGAAATGGGAGAATTACAAAAAAAATTATATGGCTATGCAGGTGAAGAAGCTGATGCCTATGATGAATACGCCGAGCCTAATGCTCAATTTTATAGTTCATACCTTGATTGGTTAGAAAAAAACCATATTTTAACTGCTTCAAATCAATTAGACCCTGATTTAGCAAAGTTTCACCTCAATAAGCAAGGAAATTATAAAAGTGTGCTTGAAAAGCTATATAGTGATAACCCGCTTAAGTGTCCTTATCGCGGCATTTTTAAGAATGGGAAGCTAGCTTCTCTGCCAACTTTTGAAAGTAATCTAAAACAATACAAGCAAATATTAACTCAATTAAAAAATGAATCTTATCATTTGATTGATCCTAAATTTACAGTTAGCTCATTTGGTTTGTTTGCTGAAAAATACAAAAATATTATTCAACTAAAAAAACTAGTTGAAAACAATCAAATATATGATGTCTTTACAGAGGTGCTCAATACTAAAAAGCAAATCAATGAAAATTTGAAGAAAATTAATTTACAATATCAATTTCAGATACAAAATATATCTAAAATACATGCCTACAATAATTACATGATTAAAATTTCGAAAAAACCTAGAGCCAAAAGCATTAAAAGTATTTTTGCCAAAATATACGAATTTCCTCATAATGACTCGTCTTGTATTCTTCTTAATCTTATTGAAGTAGATGAAAGATATAATCAAATAAAAGTAATTACAAATAAGCGGCTAGATAAAATTATTAGATTTATTTTAAAAAAATCTCAACAATACATCGTCGATCTTGATAACGCCATTCTGAAAGCGAACAGTATAAAACCCCTTGATCAAAATGAAATTGATATTTTAATTGAAAAAAAAGATGGGATTCAAAAAGTGGCTAGTTGTTTATCTTTGCAGCAGGATGATATTAAAACAAAAATTATAGGTATCAAGGAAAGTATCATAAAACTAGATGAATATCAGGATATATTATTTGCAAAACGTGCCAATCGGTTTTTTGATTTTTTTACGTTTAACAATAAAAATGAGAGAAATAATCATTTTCCTGAACATTCTGAGACATCTGGTTTTAGTTCTTCTTCAATGTCTTCAGTAGAAACTTCAGGCTCAACAGATGTTGAGTCAATATTGGATACAAATAACACTAACTCTGAGTTGTTGAAAAAGAAAACTGTAGAAGCCTATATTCATCATAAACCAACATCAATTTTTGATTTTTTCAGGCCGGCATCTAAGGGTGAAAAATTGTATGAAAATATATATCAAGCGGTAAATAAAAAATTGTTAGGAAAAAATTAAAATCTCATCATTTTTCTCCACGCTTGCTGAATTTTGCTGTGTTATTCGGGATGCAGCCTCAACTGCTGTGAGTTTATCCAATCTTTACTTTCCGTACTCATGGTTAAATACTTTCCTGTTTGCCACAAGGGTAGTTGATCCTGATAATTTGTATTGAAAGGATCATTGCTTTGACCTAGCGTTAATACAAATGTACTTTTGTTGAGCTGGCTTAAGTCGACAATTTGACGATAACTCGCGCCGTCATCTTGTATAAAATTGTTAGGGTCGTAGGTGCCTGGATTTACTGTATATAGCCCGCCAGGTGTTTCGATACTTCTATTCCAAATTTTATTTAATATTGGAATTATACCCAAACCCATTTCTTTAAATTCAGCGAGATGGCTGTTTCTCCAGCGCCAATTGCTTTGATTATTGCCATTTTGTTCTGTTAATTTTTTCATGGCATTTTGTAAGCTGGTAGAAAGAAATTGATTTAAAGATTTTTGGATCTTTTGTTGTAATAAGGATTGTATATACAAGGGTTCAGGATAATGGCTTTGTTTTCTAAGGTATTCTGGCATTAACTTATCACATTCGCGATACCAATACGCAAATATTGTCTGGCCGATGCTATTCACATCAGTATTGCCATTCCAAACCTTTAAAATACTTAACGCAATTCGGCTATTTTCATCAAGTGGTTTTGTTTGTAGAAAATAAGGAGATAAGGCTTGCCATAACATAGAATAGTTATCAAGTTGTATGGTTTGCATTTTTTGAATGTCTAATGGCCTGCTTTGTTGTAATAAATGGATTATCCTTGAAATTCTGAATGGGGGTACGCTCCATCTAAAATTAAGAGTGTATGGGTAATGATCGCTGACAGGTAAATTATTGGCAGTAGCAATCATGCCTTCGGTTGGATTGTAAACATGTGGAAGTTGATTAAACGGGATATAATCTTTCCACTGATGATTGTTATCAAACGGAACGGGAAGGTCAGAATTCCAATCTCTGAGAGGGATTTTCCCCGGTAAATAATAACCAATATTTCCATTCACATCTGCATAAATAAAATTTTGAGACGGGGTATCAAAATCCTTTAATGCATCAACAAATTGATTCCAGTTTTGAGCATAATTAATATTAATGATGCTTTGGACTGTTTTATCGTCAGGATTAAATGCTGTCCATTTCAGTGCAATGATTGGATGAATTTGTTTTGTATCTGTGACATCGCTTATTATCGGCATATTATGAAAGTATCGAACAGGATATTGGATGGAAGCTTGATTTTTAATTTTGATAATTTCATTAACTGTATTCATTTGATGGCTTAATTTTGAGTCGATTATGTATAAGTCTTGGACATCTGGATTAACATTTGTTACACCCCAGGCAATATTTGCATTATGTCCGATAACGACTCCCGCCATTCCTGGCATTGTTGCGCCAATGACATCCAAACCTGGTGCTTTGATTTCAGCAAGATACCACATAGAAGGTGATTGAATTTCAAGATGTGGATCATTGGCTAACAGAGGCTTTCCAGATGTTGTCCACTTTCCTGAAACCACCCAGTTGTTAGAGCCTTTGTCTTGTTGGTTGACTAATTTTAACTCTGAAGATATTGGATTATGGGAAGTATATATGCCGCTTTGTTTTAAATCAGCATTGCTTAAAATTGTGGGTGCGTTAAGAGGGTAAGGTGGAAATATGACAGGAATTTTATTTGTACCTTCATGTGTTTTTACAAGATAATTATTGAATTTTGATTTCCAAATATTTTGTAAATCCCAGGCTAATACTTTTTGCCAAGCGAGTGAGTCTAATACTGTCCAAGGTTTGGGATGTATTTTCAATAAAGAAAATTGAAAAGGAAAATGTTGTAAAGAGATATAATAATTTACACCATTAGTATAGCTTTGAAGTACAGCTTTGCTATGAGGAGATAAGTATTGCCAAGCGGGTTTCGCAAATCTATAAAATCCCCACGTTCTTAAATATTTATCCTGAGGAATAGCTTTTGCACCAAATAGTTCACTTAAGGTGCCTTGTTCAACATGCCGGTTAAATTCCATTTGCCAAAAGCGGTCTTGTGCGTGAGCATATCCTAAGGCAAACCAGGCATCTAAATCACTTTTTTGTGCATTGATGTGCACAACTCCCCACTTGTCACGAGTGAGCGATACGTTTCCTTGTAATAATGAGCTAGAAATGGTTACATCGCCGGATTGTACAGGTTTTGTATTAAAGTAATGAATCGTCAATCCCAAAATAGCTAATAAAATGGCACTGAAAAACAATAGAAAGAGAAATAGAAAAATTTTCAGTATTTTTTTCATAAAAATTCCTTTAAAAAATGCTAATATACCCGCTTTATTCAAATGGTAGAAGGGTAAAAGCTATTATGCCTGCACAATGGCTGTCTGGGAAATTATTATCTGATCAAATTCAAGATGATTTACAAAAATCAATTCATGAAACACTCATGCAGGGACATCGTGCGCCAAAATTAACAGTTATTCTGATAGGAGATGATGCAGCATCGCAAATTTATGTCAATCATAAAATTAAAGCTTGTGAGAGAACAGGAATATTATCTGAGCTTAAACGATTCGATAGTTTGATTTCCGAAAAGGATTTACTTTCAATTATTCATCAGCTTAATCAAGATGAAAATACAGATGGTATTTTGGTTCAAATGCCATTACCTTCGCATATTTCAAAAGAAAAAATTATAGAAAATATTGATCCTGCAAAAGATGTCGATGGGTTTCATCCATTTAATTTAGGTAAGCTTGCACAAGGTCACCCATTGTTAAGATCTTGTACACCCTTTGGAATTATAAAATTGTTAAAGCATTATAATATCAATTTACGCGGAATTCATGCGGTTATATTGGGTTCTTCCACGATAGTCGGAAGGCCATTAATGTTGGAGTTATTAAATGCAGGCAGTACGGTCACACTATGCAATTCTAAAACACTAAACCTTGCCGCGCATGTTAAAAATGCGGATTTAGTCATCAGTGCAACAGGAAAAAGAGGTGTAGTTGAATCTGATTGGATTAAAACAGGCGCTGTGATCGTAGATGTGGGTATTCATCGATTAGACAATAATAAAATTTGTGGTGATTTAGACACTGAAAGTTTAATTGATAAAGTGAGTTTTATGACCCCTGTTCCGGGTGGCGTAGGACCCATGACGGTTGCGGTATTACTCGAAAACACATATGTTGCCTATCAAAGGAACAAGTCATGAAGCTTTCAAAAAATATAGTTACACTTTGCCTTGATGTGGGTAATTCACATATTTTTGGCGGACTTTTTGAAAACAATCAAATAAAACTTCGGTTTCGACATGCGACGATGTTAAATCATACATCCGATCAACTAGGTGTATTTTTAAAAACCATGTTAAGAGAAAATAATTTTAAGACTGTCGTGCATAAAATTCATATATCTTCAGTAGTGCCTTCATTAGACTATTCATTACGTTCTGCATGTATTAAATATTTCAAAATTGATCCCACTTTTGTAAGATCTGACTTAACAAGTAATCTTAAAATTACCATCAATAATCCTAAAGAATTGGGAGCAGATTTAATAGCAAATAGCCTTGCAGCAATCAAACGATATTCCAATAAAAACATTATTCTTATCGATATGGGCACAGCAACGACCATTTCTGTTATCAATCAAAAACAAGAATATTTAGGGGTAGCCATTTTACCGGGTATGAAATTATCCATGGATGCATTGCATATCAATACTGCAAAATTGTTTTCGGTAGAAATTATTGAGTCGCCTGAAGTCATAGGTAAAAATACCACTGCATGTATTCAATCCGGATTATATTTTGGTCAGTTAGGTGTTATACGTGAAATAACCACTCGAGTGACGGCGGAATATTTTAAACATAAAAAACCTATTATTATTGGTACGGGTGGATTTAGTTATTTATTCGAAAAAGAAAATATTTTTACTGTGATTTTACCTGATTTAATATTAGAAGGGTTGAGAGATTTAGCGCCATGAAAAAATATATTTGTTTGTTATGTGGTTATATTTATGAGGAATCAAAAGGCTGGCCAGAGGATGGGATAATGCCTGGTACGCGTTGGGAAGATGTTTCTCCAAATTGGATTTGTCCAGAATGTGGGGCAACTAAATTTGATTTTGAAATGGTGGAATTAGTTGAAGGGTAAACTTACGCTATGATTCCTGTTATCGCAATCGTTGGAAGACCAAATGTTGGTAAATCTACTTTGTTTAATTGTCTCACACAGCAGTCGCAGGCTATAGTAGCAGATGAGCCAGGTGTTACACGAGACAGATTATATGGTTCAGGCCAGTATCATCATCAGTCCTATATTTTTATTGATACCGGCGGCATTGGTATGCAACAAACCACTGAAATTGAGGGAATGACAGTAAAACAAGCATTACAAGCGATTAATGAATCTCAATTGGTATTATTCGTTGTCGATGCAAGAGCGGGGTTGCTTCCAGAAGATATTTTAATTGCAAAGCAATTAAGAAAATTGAATAAATCAATAATATTAGTGGTCAATAAAACGGATGGACTAAATTCCAATATTGCAACAACAGATTTTCATCAACTAGGATTCCGACAATCAATTTGCATTTCTGCATCACATAGGCAGAACATTTTGCCATTAATTCAATTATTTCCTGTAAGTGAACATCTTATTGAAAATGAACAATCAAATGGCATTAAAATTGCAATTGTAGGAAAACCTAACGCAGGGAAGTCTACCTTAGTCAATAGAATGTTGGGCGAAGATAGAATTATCGTATTGGATATGCCAGGAACAACACGAGAAAGTATATATATTAACTTAGAAAGACAAGGTAAACATTATGTGCTAATCGATACGGCGGGCGTGAGAAGAAAAAGTCATGTCACTCATAAAGTTGAAAAAATATCTGTAGTTAAAACGCTTCAAGCTGTTAAAGATGCTGATGTTATAGTATTTCTGATTGATGCTAAAAACAATATTTCTGATCAAGATTTGCATTTACTAGGGTTTATACTTGAATCTGGAAAAGCATTAATTATTGCTGTCAACAAATGGGATGGATTAATTCCCGCTCATCGAGAAAACGTTAAGTATGAGTTAGAAAGAAGATTAAATTTTATTGGATTCGCAACCGTAAAATTTATATCTGCTTTGCATGGAACAGGAGTAGGGGAGTTGTTTTCAGATGTTGAACAGGCATATCAATCAGCGACAAAAAAAATATCTACACCTAAACTTACAGACTTATTACAAAAAGCAGTCACTCAACATTCGCCACCGATGGTGAAAAATAGACGCATTAAATTACGATACGCACATTCAGGGGGGCAAAATCCTCAGGTGATTGTTATACATGGGAATCAAACTAAAAAACTTCCAGCAAGTTATCTTAGATTTTTACAAGGATTTTTTAGAGAGAGATTAAAATTATTTGGTGCTCCAATAAGAATCGAATTAAAAGAAAGTGATAACCCTTATAAACCAAGCGTAGAAAACAAACCAAAATTTAAACCACATCCCAAAGCGCCGGTTAGGCGAAAAAGAATTCAAAAATATAAGAAACCAAAGTAGTTACACGTAGAAATATATGGCAATCACACTTAGAAAAATCAAGGGTTTAAGATGTCCTGTGCACCTGTCATTCCGGAAAATTTTTCTCTGATCAAACATAAAATAAAATTAAGCTTACAGAAAAATTTATCCGGAACCCAGTTTACACGTTTGAATATTTTGCATTCAAGTTTTATAGAATGTTGTTTCTGGGTCCCAGGTTAGAGTCCTGGTTGGGGAGCCACTTCAATCCAGTCGCACCAAGGCTTTCAGCGATTTTCAAACCGCCCACTCTATTGCCCTTACAAGTGTTTGCGCGACTTTTGCGTGACCTTGTATGTCTTTTTTTCATATTATAATAAATTTTACTTCCCTAAAACCCTTGATTATCAAGGCTTCTAGCTCATAACCTAATCGAGTAGATGATTATTAATCACTGGGCCCCAGATATTCAATACCTATTAGCGACAGATCAGCGTTAAATCAACTTTGCAGCTTGTGCTAATGATCTCAATATTTTTTTGCTTTCCATTGTAGTTGCACTTACTGTCATCGCAAGAGCAATATTTTTTTCTTGCAACCACATAAATGCGCTGTAATATCCCGGCGTGCCGCCAACATAAGCCCATATAATTCCCCACTGAGGATCGTACAATCTAACAAGACCCAAAGAATATCCTTCAGAATGGCTGTTTTGAGAAAGCGGTTCACCAGGTCGACAAGTATTATCAGTTCCCTGACATACAACACTCAATAATTCATTATATTGGAATGTTGGCAAAATTTTACCTGTAAAAAGCAAACGCACCCACCGTGTAACATCTTTGCTATTTGAAACTAATGCACCAGAAGCTCCTGCAGCAGACATATTTGCATAGGTCATATCACTTCCGGATAGTATAGGCGGAGAAAATCCACCATCTATATAAGCATATCCATGTGCCATACGATTTATTATATTTGTTGGATATTGATAGGGTAAGTAATAAGTATGATTTAGTGAATATTTTTTTAGAATACGCTGATTAATTTCATCTTCAAAAGAATGTTTTGTAATTGTCTGAATGAGTAATTCTAAAATATTATAATTAGTATTGGAATAATGCCATCCCAACCCAGGTGAAAAATAAGGTTTATGTTTATAAGCATATGCAATTATTTCTTGAGGCATCCAATTTCTTTTTGGAGTTTTAGCGAGAATATTGATAAAATCGGTATCTTCAGTCACATCAAATATACCGCTCGTCATATTGAGCAACTGTTTTATGGAAATATTTTTCCATGCATCATATTCATTTTTTGGCAAGAATTGTCCATATTGTTGAGCAATATCGGCAAGTGTATTATTGATAGATAATCTTCCTTCCGATTCCAACTGAAGAATAATCACAGCAGTAAATGACTTCGTGATACTGCCTATTTGAAATAAATTATCAGGCGTAACTAGCTTTGGATTCGGATTGATAAATGATTCATTTTGAACAGTTCCGCTGACAACAGTGATTGTTTTATTATTCGGAAAATTAACACTTAGCACAGCAGCAGGCAGATGGTTATTAATACGATAGTTATCTATGAATTGTTGTAATGTTGTATTTATTGTAGATCTTGCATAACTGCAATCAAAATAAAACAAAAACATCATCGAAATGAATAATTTGTATCCTAAAATTTTAAAATTAATAAAAGTCGGTTTTTTCATTTAAAACTATCCTAATTGTTTAATACAGCTTTTAATTTCTCATAAGCAATTTTTTGTTTTTGTTTATCCATCTTTTTGATATTAATTAACTTCCATTGCAGCGCTGGTAATTTATCAACTCCATTTACATTAATCATCGACCAGTCTGCTTCACCATTCTTCATGGATAATAAAAATTGGCACTCATTAAGCGTCAGTGATTCTAAGATATGTTTTTTTAAATTTTTTTGTGTTTCAACCAAATCCTCAAATGATACAGAGATCTGTGTCATGCCAGAAAAACCTTCTTCAAATAATTGTTTCATCTCTTGTAAATTTTGACGCGGACTTAATATTTCATGCATAGGTTTAGAATTACTGGCAAGATAAACAACAAAAGCTTTTCTTATTTCTTCTGTTATGCCTTCATTTTCCAGCAAGAGTTTTATATCAAATAAATCTCTTGGATGCTGACGAGAAAGTGCTGCGCAAATTTTTCCACCATAGATATCAGCAAAAGAAAGTGTTTTTATTTTAGTATATTTTAAAAATTGATCTTGAGCCTTTTGACAAAGCGCTTTCTCCTCACATTCAAATACAGATCCTCTTAGAATAAAATTAGGTTCAATTTTTATACTGACACCGTCTTTTAATACTAATAACTTTAATAATTGCCCAGATTCTTTCCCAAAAATCTCATTAACTTTATATCGATTATTTTTTTTATTTTTGATATTTTTTGAAAGCACTCTAATTTCAGCTGTCATATTTTCTAAAAAAATTTCTCGAGGCTCAATCGGTAAATAAGTCAAATCAATATCAACAGACAATCTTGGCATATCACGAACAAATAAGTTAATCGCTGTTCCACCTTTTAATGCAAAACATGGTTGCTCATTAATTAAAGGCAAAATTTCTAACAAAAGGTCAACCTGTTCAAGATATCCCGTAGAAAATGTCATATTTATGATTCCATCAGTTTTGGCAAAGATAACTGGTATTTAGAATGATACTCTCCCCCTTTTCCAATCACACGTTTTCCATGTCCTAAATATATTTTTTTCAAATTCAATTCTGCAACCCAGGAGTGTTGATATTGTTCTGCAAGATGTAAAAAAAGACGTTTCACTTTAATAGAAAAACAATTTTCCAACAAAAGCTGCACAACAGTAGGACGAAGCTGAGCTAAATTCTCCATTAATAATTTAGCCTCTTCAAAAGTTTGCTCACGCGGTACTAAATATAGCATTTCCATTACCGCTCTTTCTGGGCTAGATAATATTAATTTCATACTGTCAATTTGTCTTTCTATCAAACCCAAAGATAAATGTTTTTGTCCAAATAAAACTGTTTTATATATATAGAATCTTGTTCCCCATAAATTATTTTTATTAAACCATCGTGGAATTTTCGTTGAAGGTATCGTAAATAAAATAACATTTTTTACATCACCTAAAGGAATAAAATGCGCCTGGCCTAATAATTCAAGCGCAGTTTTACCACCGACATGTATAGATAAACTTAGTTGATTTTGAAGTGCTGAAAGTGCTCCTGCCCAGGAAATATTATCACCGGCTTTTTTATAAGCCTTATCACTTAATCTTTCGAGCCACCCAGATTGAACGTACCAATATGCAAGATTTGGAGAAATCCCTTGTTTTTCAAGCTCTTCAGTCGTCAACACCTGTCCGGACTGGAGGCGCGTCATCAAAGTGTTTAATTTTTTACGGTTTAATAAAGCCATACTTCATATTTTATATTAATTTTAAACTCAACTCAATAAATAGTTTAAAATAAATCAATTAAATACAGTTAAATTTTGTTATATTGAAAAATATTAAACTAATTTATGAAAATCAGAATCGCCAGGAACAGCAGATTTAACTCAAATTCTCTGCGCGACTTTTGCGCGACTGAGTACAACCTCGTTAAGCTTTGTACAGCATTTGTAATGCTCACCGCGCGGTTAAATTTCTATATATATCAATAACTTAAGATTTTCGTGCAGGCCTGTTAATCACTGGGTTTTTTAAGCGTCAAAACATTGATTTACCTAAGGCGATTGCAATATGCTAGCCAGTTGTAAGTTCAAGCCGCATCACATTGTAGGCGTATTTTCACTATAAGTTTTTTCAAACTTATCTGTGGATATACCAAAGCTCTCATCAATTGTTTTTTCTGAGGTCGTCCTGAAAAAATTAATGATTTTGGCGGCAACATTAGTTTCCATTACGCTTGATTGGCTGTTTGATAGCGATTTGATCTCATCGCTCACATTATCTTCACTGGTGTTTCTAGATAAAGTATCTTGTGATTTTGGTTTGAATAAACTATCAATCAATTCATTAAACCATCGAATAAATGAGTTTCGATGACTTTTTAACCATGGGCACTCATTTTCAAAAGTGGATTTAGTGTTAGCAATTTTACAGGTGATGTCTTCAAGTTGATCAAAATTTCCGTTTGATTGTATGGATGGTTTATTCAATTGCTGGATCAGTTTTTCAGTGTCTATAAATTTATTCACCAAATCTATAATATCTTTTGCGTTTTTGGAGGAAGTCATTATGGATTCCAATTCACCTGTTGAATCGGACACGATCTTAGCATCATCAGTATCATTATTATCGATATTTTGACAAAAACTGATATATTGTGATTGCTTAAAGTCAGTTTCTTGAAATGATTTTGTATCAATTCCAAGAAGTTTTAAATGGGTTTCATGAATATACAATTTTTCATTATTACAATTTTGATTATCCAGTGCATCTAATTTTGATTGGTATATTTTTCGTATTTTTCCTTCTGGTAAATCATTGATCATTTGTTTATAAAATTTTTGTTTGATTTGAAACATGCATTTGTGACAGCCTTCTAAAAAGCGTTTATGTTTATCTTGCAATATATTAAATACTACCTTTTTAACATAACGATAATCCTCACGGTTTAAAAGATCTTTAGTGGTTGTTTTGTTTTTAAGCTTTTCATACCACAACAAATTAGCAATTCTATTGCAATATAAATCTGCTTTTTGGGGATCGGGTTTAAATTTTTCTAATTCAATTATTTCATTTTTAATATCTTTGTTTTTTACCGTAAATCTTACACCTTGTAATGTTATTGCCGCCGCAGTGATTAATTCCTGTGAATTGCATTTTTTAAAGTCGATGGATATTAAATTAGGGTAAAAATAAAATATCGTTTTTAATCTTGTTGAGACTTCATCTGCATTTGGAATTACATCCACGGTTTCTTCTTCAATGAGTGTGTTGCTTTTACCTTTGCCATCATTCTTAGCATTGATTTTTTTAACTGGACGGGTAATTTTAATGGGATAATCAAACATTAATTTAAGTTGTGATTGATATAGTTTTATTCGACAAGCATCAGAATGTCGGTTCTGTTTTAGTGCAAGTTCATAAGCTTCAACGGCTTCATCGTAGCGTTCAAGTGCAGCGTAGCAGTCACCCGCTATTTCAAATTCTTCCGCAGCTAATTTTTTATCACCTTTATTTTTTTTATGATCATAAACATATGTTTTTCCGATGTTGTTGCATAATGTCGCGTATTGCAATAATGGAAAATTAGATTCGTCATTTGAAGTATTTTGCTGTGTATTATTTAATATTTTTGCTAAATGTTCTTTGTTAAGCGAATAATGAGTTTTAATTAGGCGTTTAGCATAAGCAAAGTGTTCTCTAGCTTCGGTCAAGTTACCTTCGTTCAAGCACTTAAGCGCTTTTTTTATGCGCTCTTCGAAATGAGTAATTATATCTACTTGAGGTGTTTTTTTCTTTTTTACCTTTAATTTATCTGTTGTATCATTTGTAACACTGTCCATTTACATCCCCTGCTTGAAAGATAATCGCAGGTATGTTAACAAGAAAAAAATGGTATGCAAAAAAATAATTAACTTTTAATAAAAAAAATTATATATTTATTTTTTTTGAATAATTTCCAGCATCTTAGAATAAATTTTAGGATTACCGCAGACAATGTCTCCTGAGGTTAGATATTCATCTTTACCATTTGGATCTGAAATTAATCCGCCTGCTTCTTTAATCAGTAAACTCCCTGCAGCGATATCCCATTGACCCAAACCATTTTCCCAAAATCCGTCTAATCTTCCGCAAGCTATATAAGCTAAATCTAAAGCGGCAGAACCTGCTCTGCGTATTCCTGCAGCTTTTTCACTAAATTTTGCGAACGCATTTAAATAATTTTCAGGTGTATGATGTTTATCATCCTTGTAGGATCCTGTTCCCAATAAAGCATAGTCAAAATGAGAGCACTGACTCACTCTAATTCGATATTGGCCTAATTTGGCACCTTTTCCTCTTGATGCGGTAAATAATTCTTGTCTTACGGGATCATAAATGACGCCATGTTCAATTTTATTTTTATATTGAATCGCGATAGAAACCGCAAAATGTGGGAAGCCATGAATAAAATTGGTTGTTCCATCCAGGGGATCTATAATCCACAGATATTTATCATCTGAATTCGTGATATATCCACTTTCTTCAGCTAAAATACAATGCGTAGGATAGGATTTCTGAATGGTTTCAATGATTATTTTTTCGGATTGATGATCAACTTCTGATACAAAATTACGTTGAGATTTAACAGACACTTTGACGGCCTCTAGCCTATCGAGTGCGCGAATGATAATGTTTCCTGCTTTTCTGGCAGCTGTGACGGCAATGTTTAATAATGGATGTTGTGTTTGTATTTGCATCAAGTCGTTCTCTGTGATAGAAAAAAGAAAAGTAGAGCATAACAAATTTTGATTTTATTTTTAATTTATTTTTATGGGAAAATATCATGACTGTTTCATCACATTTTAAGACAAATTATCAACATATTAGAATTCCTCAAGAGTCGAATGCGCAAAAAATCACTGTTAATGAAGACAATTCACTTAATGTACCTGATTACCCAATTATTCCTTACATTGAAGGGGATGGAATTGGTGTGGATATTACACCTGTAATGAAAAAAGTGGTGGATGGGGCGGTTCAAAAAGCTTACGGGAATAAACGTAAAATTGCCTGGATGGAAGTTTATGCTGGTGAAAAAGCTGTCAAGCTTTATCAAAATGATACTTGGCTTCCGGATGAAACCCTTCATGCGGTGAAAGATTTTGTTGTTTCAATTAAAGGTCCGCTCACAACACCTGTGGGTGGTGGTATTCGCTCTTTGAATGTGGCTTTGAGGCAAGCATTAGATTTATATGTTTGTTTGCGTCCTATTCGTTATTTTTCTGGTACACCAAGCCCATTGATTTCACCCGAAAAAACTAACATGGTCATTTTTCGAGAAAACTCTGAAGATATTTATGCAGGAATTGAATGGGCAGCTGATACGAATGAAGCAAAGAAAATTATCGATTACTTACAAAATTCTATGAATGTCAAAAAAATTCGATTTCCTGAACACTGTGGAATTGGGATCAAGCCGGTTTCAAAACAAGGAACGCAGCGATTGGTGAGCAAATCAATTCAATATGCTATTGATCATGACAAACCTTCTGTAACACTCGTTCATAAAGGAAATATAATGAAATATACAGAAGGTGCATTTAAAGATTGGGGGTATGAAGTTGCTCGTGAAAAATTTGGTGCGACACGAATTGACTCAACGGGCTCATGGCATGTATTGAAAAACCCGAAGACACAAAAAGAGATCATCATTAAAGACGTAATTGCCGATGCTTTTTTACAACAGATTTTATTAAGACCAGAAGAATATAGTGTTATCGCAACCTTGAATTTAAATGGAGATTATATTTCCGATGCGCTTGCAGCCCAAGTCGGAGGTATTGGTATCGCGCCGGGTGCAAATCTAAGCGATAATATTGCCATGTTTGAAGCAACACATGGTACTGCGCCTAAATATGCAGGTCTTGACAAAGTGAATCCAGGATCTTTAATACTATCTGCCGAAATGATGTTAAGACACCTTGGCTGGGAAGAAGCTGCTGATAATATTATTTTGGGTATGTCAAGAGCCATTTTAGCTAAAAAAGTGACTTATGATTTCGAAAGACTCATGACAAATGCTACATTATTAAGCTGTTCTGCGTTTGGTGAAGCTATAATTGAAAACATGTAAGGCAAAAAATAGATACTTATTAGTGTGATAGAGAGTTTTGAGCTATATTTAGTATATATTACGTTTACGATTACAGGGAAAGGTGAATGATATGTCTATATCCAACAACAAAGAGCTTGAAACGATTATTGATGCTGTTTTTAACGAGGCTCGCCAAAAACGTCATGAATATGTGACGGTGGAGCATTTGTTGTTAGCATTATTAGATAATCCTTCGGCTGCAGGTGCACTCATGGGCTGTGGATGTGATAGGGTACTACTCACAAAACAATTAAGAGAATATATAGACGAAACAACACCCGTAATTACAAATGATGCAAAAGAATATGAAACGCAGCCAACACTCGGATTTCAACGAGTATTGCAGCGAGCTATTTTTCAATCCTCTAGCCAAACTGAAGTCACCGGAATCAATATTTTAATTGCGTTGTTTAGTGAACAGGATTCACAAGCTGTATTTTTCCTGCGCGCACAAAATATTACACGTTTAGATATCGTCAGCTATCTTGCACATGGAGTATCAAGAACAAAATCAGCCCCATCGAGTGAACCTATTCAACCACAACAATTACCTTCCATGTTGTCCTTTGAGGAAGACGGGTCTTCAGAAAACGTTTCAACAGCAGGTATTTTAGAAAATTACACCATCAATTTAAATGCAAGAGCTCTCTCTGGTGCAATCGATCCCTTAATTGGACGTGATGAAGAAGTCATGCGCACAATTCAAATCTTAAGTCGACGCCGCAAAAATAATCCTTTGTTGGTAGGTGAGGCAGGCGTTGGCAAAACTGCGATTGCTGAAGGGTTAGCAAGATTAATCGTTTCTGATGAAGCACCTGAAACACTGAAGCATTCAGTTGTTTATGAATTAGATATCGGCGCGTTATTGGCTGGCACAAAGTACAGAGGTGATTTTGAAAAACGTTTTAAAGCAATATTGCAAGAACTCCAAAAAGAAAAAGGTTCTATATTATTTATTGACGAAATACATACCATTATTGGTGCTGGCGCGGCATCTGGTGGTATTTTAGATGCGTCAAATTTATTAAAACCTCTTTTGGCGAGTGGTGATTTAAAATGTATTGGTGCAACCACCTATCAAGAATTTCGAAATATATTTGAAAAAGATAGAGCTTTAGTCAGACGCTTTCAAAAAATTGAAATTGCAGAACCCACCAAAGAACAAGCGATAGATATCTTAAAAGGATTACGTTCGCGATTTGAAAACTATCATGGTGTAAAATATACCTTACCTGCATTACGAGCGGCAGTTGAGCTTTCTCAACGATATGTCAATGATAGATTTTTGCCTGATAAAGCGATTGATGTAATAGATGAAGCAGGGGCTTTTCAAAATTTACAACAACCAAGTAGACGAAAAAAAATTATTGGCGCACAAGAAATTGAAGCAATTATTGCACGTATGGCGAGAATTCCATCTAAAAGCGTTTCAGTTTCAGATAAAGCACGATTACGAAATTTAGTCAGAGATTTAAAATTATTAGTTTATGGCCAAGATCAAGCCATTGAAACCTTAGGATCGGCCATCAAGTTAGCAAGATCTGGATTAAATGAATCCCAAAAACCCATTGGATCATTTTTATTTGCAGGGCCCACAGGTGTTGGAAAAACAGAAGTCACCAAACAATTGGCAAGAATTCTGGGTGTAGAATTGTTGCGATTTGATATGTCCGAATACATGGAGAGACATACCGCCTCTCGATTAATTGGTTCGCCTCCAGGGTATGTTGGATTTGAACAAGGCGGATTGTTAACTGAAGCCGTCATTAAACACCCGCATGCTGTGCTGCTGTTAGATGAAATTGAAAAAGCGCATTCAGATGTGTTTAATTTATTATTACAAGTGATGGATCATGGAACTTTAACGGATAACAATGGCCGAAAATCTGATTTTCGTCATATTATTTTAGTGATGACCACCAATGCAGGCGCTGAAGTTTTTGGAAAATCATCGATAGGTTTTATTGAACAAGATAAAAAAGCAGAAGAATTTTCAGCGATTAAATTAATATTTTCGCCAGAATTTAGAAACCGATTGGATGCAATTGTACAGTTTAATTTTCTCTCAGAATATGTTGTGCAACACGTTGTTCAAAAATTATTAGCAGAACTTGAAATACAACTCGAACATAAAAAAGTAGCATTATTCGTTGATGATGCTGCAAAAACATGGTTGACTCAGCATGGTTATAATAAAGAAATGGGTGCAAGACCAATGGCAAGACTCATCCAAGATAAAATTAAAAAACCATTAGCAGAAGAATTACTATTTGGACAATTAACCAATGGTGGTAACGTAAGTGTTAGCGTTAAGGATGATGAGATATTTTTGAAATTAGAGCCACATCAATCGACAATGTCTAATGTCAGCTGATAGGGTATTTCCACTGAATATCAGAGCCACGACGATCAGGCCATATCTTTCTGAATAACTTATCTAACAACATTTTATAAGTTGCAAGTAAGGAACATTCTAACTTGTAGTTCGGATCCCAAATAAATTTTCGGTCATGCGCAGTATTTTAAACGGCCTCATCATGCAAAAATTTTCTGGGATGATAATGAAGGCGATAGGTTTTATTTATCTCTATCTCTAAAAACGATACGACCTTTTGTTAAGTCATAGGGTGTCATTTCAACTCTGACTCTATCTCCAGTTAAAATTCGAATATAGTGTTTTCTAATTTTGCCGGAAATATGTGCGGTAATAATATGACCGTTATCCAGTTTAACTCGAAATACTGTGTTTGGAAGAGTATCAACAACCACTCCTTCCATTTCAATTTGATCTTCTTTCGCCATGCAAAAACTTAACCCTCTTTAAAGTTAAACCGAAAGTATGACAAAAAACATTTAATCCCACAATGGATAGGATTCAAAATCTACGCTTTTAGGAAAAAAATGACGTGCGCTATCAACAAAAGATTGTGTATAGTCAGACACAAAAAATTTATGTGAATGTGGTTCGGTACTGTTGATAGAGGGCGATTTTAATAACTGATTTTCTTTAAGTGTTGCTTGTACTGCTTTGGAAGTTAGCTCGGCACTGTCAATTAAAATTATGGATTTTGATGTATTTATAGGTGATTGATAAAATTGATGGATTTGATGTTTAATTAAAGGGTAATGCGTACACGCTAACAATAATGCTTGAATATCTGTTAATTCGGGTTGAGAAAGATAGTTTGAAAGCACTGCATCGATGATGTTGTGCCCCGCATAACCTTCTTCAATCATGGGTGCAAGTAAAGGTGTGGCTAATGAGCTTAATACAATATTTGCATCAAGTTCTTTGATTTTATGATGGTAAACTTGCGAGTGTATGGTATGTTTTGTGCCAATTAACCCTATTTTTTTCCCTCTATAATGATGTTTTAAATGAGTAATCACAGGATCGATAACATTCATCACAATCGCGCGTTTTCCCACATAATTTTTTGCAGTAATATAAGATGAGCTGGAGGCAGAATGACAAGCAATTAGAATTAATTTTACTTTATGTTGTAATAAAAAATCACATATTTTAATGGTGTAATTTTGCAATAATGATGCAGATTTCTCACCATAAGGATGATGCGCCACATCACCAAAATACACTATATTTTCATGAGGTAACAAAGAATGAAGAGCGTAGGCAGTGGTTAGCCCGCCTACGCCGCTATCAAAAATTCCAATGGGAAAATGTGAATGAGGAGTCATTTAAGAGACGCAGTTATCTAAGTATTTCTCAGCATCAAGTGCTGCCATACATCCGCTCCCCGCTGATGTAACAGCTTGTCTATAAATATGATCAGCAACATCTCCAGCAGCAAAAACGCCAGTAATGCTTGTTTGGGTAGCATTGCCTTCGCAACCACTTTTCACTTTGAGATAGCCATTTTCCATCTCCAATTGATTTTCAAAAATTTTTGTATTGGGGTGATGACCGATAGCAATAAAAACACCTTGTGTCGGAATAAGTATGTGTTCATGAGGTTGGTGATGATGAGTTTTTACTTTGATGCCTGTAACACTGTGAGTGTCTCCTACAATTTCTTCAACAATACTGTTCCATTGTATGGAAACATTTTGTTTTTCTAACAATTTTTTGATTAAAATTTTTTCAGCGCGAAATTTATCTCTTCGATGAATAACAGTTACTTTTGATGCAATGTTGCTTAAATATAATGCTTCTTCAACAGCTGTATTGCCTCCGCCAACAACAACGACTTCCTGATTTTTATAAAAAAATCCGTCGCACGTGGCACACGCGGATACACCTTTTCCCATATAAACCTGTTCAGAAGGCAGCCCGAGATATTTAGCGTCTGCACCGGTTGCAATAATGAGTGCATCGCAAGTATATTCTCCAGAATTTCCAATAAGTTTAAATGGTTTTTGCAGGAGAAATGCTTCATCAATATGATCAAAAATAATTTGTGTATCAAAGCGCTGTGCATGCTGATACATTCTTTCCATGAGAATGGGGCCTTGTAAGTCTTTCACATCGCCAGGCCAATTATCCACTTCGGTAGTTGTCATCAACTGGCCGCCTTGCGCCATCCCTGTGATAAGAACTGGTTTTAAATTGGCACGAGCGGCGTAAATGGCTGCAGTATAACCTGCGGGTCCAGAGCCTAAAATGATTAAACGGTGATGCTGTGTTTGTTTAGGGGTCATTGATTTTCTCAACTGGTCTCACATAAAATTTCAATAGAAAATATATCCAAATACACTTCATCGTGCGAACTGGATGAGAATATTTGTGCAGGCCATGGCTCGGCAAACTCCGCTTTCCTGGGCTTTATTTGACTAAACAAATTCTCTCATCCTTGATCTCGTTAGCATTTTGAGGTGTGATGGGTATAGTATATTATCCTATTTTTATTGATTTTGTTATAAGTGAGATGAGTTTGCGCGAAAAAAAACCGTTGTTTTATCCTATTACTGAACGCATAAAAGAAGGGGCGTTGATATTAAGTTTGGCAATCGCGTCATTACTCGTGATTGGTCTATTTACTTACACACAAACAAATGTAACAGGAAAATTTGGAAGTATACTTGCCCATAAATTATTATATTTCTTTGGCATTGCAGCGTATCTATTTCCATTAGTATTGCCATACGGCGTATTGTTGTTTTTTAATTATAAAGAAAAAAAAGAAAGTTCGGATGATTTAGTCTTTCGTTGCCTAGGATTAATATTAACGATAGCGGCTGTGTGCGGATTAAGCGCATTAGAATTTTCTGGGGGCGGTGTTGTTGGTGCAGCAGTGGCATTACTCTCTGATACGGCATTAAGTTATGCAGGTGCAATAATATTATTATTTGGTTTATTGCTTTCAGGCATCACATTTTTAACAGGGCTATCTTGGTTAGCCTTAGTTTCGACGCTCGGTGAGTTTTCTATGGCATTTGTACATTATTGCCTTGAATTTCTTGAAAATAAAAGAGGAAAAATATTAATTAATAAACAAATAAAACAAAACCAAGAAAATATCCAACACAAAAAAAACATGAAATCTTCTGAAAGGTTTCAACCTATTGCTCATGATATTGCTCCAATGGACGATAGAGCCGAGCCTTTTATTTCACTGTTAGGTTCAACTTCTCATACAATTGAAACATCCTCTACAATAGCTCCAATAGCATCAGCTTCACTTTATAGGAAGCCAACTGTTGTTCAACAGGCTCAAAAATTTATAGTCAATCCTGGGTTGCCTTCAGTAGAATTATTAGATTTACCTGAAAGAATACTTGAAAAACAATATTCCCTTCAAACATTAGAGCAAATGTCTCGAGATGTGGAAGATAAATTAAAAGATTTTGGTATTTCTGTTCAAGTAATGGCGGCACATCCTGGGCCCGTAGTCACACGATTTGAAATGCAATTAGCACCTGGAATAAAAGTCAGCAGAATAACCTCACTTGCCAAAGATTTAGCCAGATCATTATCCGTCACAAGTGTACGCGTTGTTGAAGTCATTCCAGGAAAATCATTGGTGGGATTAGAGTTACCCAATCAACAAAGAGCAATTGTTCGATTAAGTGAGGTTTTAAATTCTGTTCAATATCAAGAAGCGCGCTCTCCCTTAAGTTTAGCCTTAGGAAAAGATATTGCGGGACATCCTGTGGTGGTTGATTTGGGTAAAATGCCTCATTTATTAGTTGCAGGTACAACAGGTGCAGGTAAATCTGTAGGATTAAATGCAATGTTGTTAAGTTTGTTATTTAAGTCAACTCCGCAAGAAGTTCAAATGATTATGATAGATCCAAAAATGTTGGAGCTTTCTATTTATCATGATATTCCGCATTTATTAACGCCTGTAGTTACCGACATGAAAGAAGCCGCGAATGCTTTAAGGTGGTGTGTAGGTGAAATGGAAAGGCGTTATCGATTAATGTCTGCCATGGCGGTGAGAAACCTTGCAGGTTGTAATCAAAAAATTCAACAAGCGATTGATAAAGATTCACCCATACCTGATCCATTATGGAAAAATCAAGGTAATTTAGATGAAACGCCGCCTACATTGCAACCTTTGCCGTATATCGTCGTGGTCATAGATGAATTTGCCGATATGATTATGGTAGTCGGCAAAAAAGTGGAAGAATTAATTGCAAGAATTGCACAAAAAGCAAGAGCTGCGGGTATTCATTTAATTTTAGCGACGCAAAGGCCATCAGTTGATGTGATTACAGGTTTAATTAAAGCGAATATTCCAACTCGAATTGCATTCCAAGTATCCTCCAAGATTGATTCTCGAACTATTTTGGATCAACAAGGCGCAGAACAATTACTCGGACATGGAGATATGTTGTATCTTGCCCCTGGAGCAGGTGTGCCGATTCGAGTGCATGGAGCGTTTGTTGCGGATCATGAGGTATTAAGTGTCGTAGAAGACTGGAAAAGCCGTGGTGCACCAAGCTATATCGATAACATTTTAGAAGAGCAAAATACTTCCAATAATCCTTACTTATATGGAATGGAAGGTGAGGCTGAAAATAACAATGATCCTGAATCTGATGAGCTATATGATGAGGCTGTTAAAATTGTATTAGAAACTCGGCGTGCATCCATTTCAAATGTCCAACGTCGATTAAGAATTGGCTATAACAGAGCGGCACGCTTATTAGAAGCGATGGAAGCCGCCGGATTGGTGAGTCCTATGGAGTCTAATGGTACGAGAGAAGTATTGGTTGGAGAGAGACAGAATTAATCAGCATAAGATGATTTAATTATTATCAGGTACTGAAGGCGGCAATAAGTCGATCAAAGTTGTGTTGATAAGCTCACCTTTCACATCAAAATTAAATCCAACGACTGCAACTCCGCCCACAGCACATGCATGACATCCATTGAGTAATCGATAATTAAATTGAAGCTGCAAAGCACCGTCTGCTAATTTTTCAAATTTAGGATAATCATGGTTACCTGGCCAAATACTGATGTTTGGATTTTTTTCAGCTAATTTGGAATATTGTGAGTTTTTTTTGATGTCGATGTTGGAAAGTAGAGCGTAATTATCAATATCGATAACCTTATTCTCTGGTGTGACGATAACAAAAGCATCACTATGATCGGCAGCTTTAACGCTCAAGTGCACAATAGTTAATACGTCAAATTTTTTTGTATCGATAATTTTGGGGCTAAATAATTTAAACTCAGGATAAATAACTTTTTCTAACTGAGAGTTTTCTGCCTTGCTAGGTTTTGACTCTTTTATTGAATCATCAGCAGCATAAACAGTATTCACAAGATTTAAACTTACCGTTACCAGACCTAATAGAAGAAAAAATTTCAAATAGTTATTTCGCATGTTAACGCCTCATTTCAAAAAAAGTTTTTAGTAAGTTGGCACTTTCTTCTGCCAATACTCCGCTGATGTAGTGTAAACGATGTGCAAATTGCCGTACAGCGCCGCATTTGGGATCATCTGCACCAAAAATAATAGATGTCACTCTGCCGTGTATGAGTGCACCTAAGCACATCATGCAAGGCTCTAAGGTTACATAAAGGGTAGTATTTAATAATCTGTAATTATTTAGTTTTTTGGCGGCTTTTCTTAACGCAATAATTTCAGCATGAGCAGTGGGATCGCAGTTAGAAATAGGGCGGTTGTATCCTTTTGCAATAATGGAATTGTTATGGACGACGACACAACCCACTGGCACTTCATTTTTTGCGTAAGCAAGCTTTGCTTGTTTTAAAGCTTCTTTCATGAAATGTTGGTGTGAATACATGTGATATTTCAAAATTTATGGAAAAAAGCTATTATACTACGGTGATCACACTGAAAAGAGAATATCCAATGACCCAAAAAGCCAAAAAAACTGCCATTAAAACTTCGCGAGAAGAAAATTATCCAGAATGGTATCAAGAAGTAATTGCAGCAGCAGATTTAGCTGAAAACTCTCCTGTGCGTGGTTGCATGGTGATTAAACCTTGGGGTTATGCGATTTGGGAAAATATTCAAAAAGAATTGGATCAACGCTTCAAAGAAACAGGTCACCTCAATGCTTATTTCCCCTTATTGATTCCTTTAAGTTATATGGAAAAAGAAGCTTCACACATTGAAGGTTTTGCTAAAGAATGTGCTGTTGTGACACATCATCGATTAAAAGCAGACGGTAAAGGTGGATTGGTTCCCGATGGAAAATTGGAAGAACCTTTCATCATTCGCCCGACAAGTGAAGTCATAATTGCAGAAATGTTTTCTAAATGGATTCAATCCTATCGTGATTTACCTTTGTTAATTAACCAATGGGCAAACGTCATGCGCTGGGAAATGCGTACACGATTGTTTCTAAGAACATCGGAATTTTTATGGCAGGAAGGCCATACAGCGCATGCAACAAGAGAAGAAGCAGAACAAGAAACATTAACAATGCTAAATGTTTATGCAGATTTTTCAAAAAACTGTCTAGCTATGCCAGTGGTTAAAGGCGAAAAGACACAATCTGAACGTTTTCCAGGTGCGTTGAATACATATTGTATAGAAGCCATGATGCAAGATAGAAAAGCATTACAAGCAGGAACATCTCATTTTCTTGGGCAAAATTTTTCAAAAGCGGCCAATATAAAATTTTTGAATAAAGCGGGAGAGTTCGATTTTGCTTGGACAACCTCTTGGGGAACCTCAACGAGGTTAATCGGGGGGCTTATCATGACACATAGTGACGATAACGGATTGGCATTACCGCCTAAAATCGCACCCTATCATGTTGTTATTTTACCCATTTTTCGAAATGAATCAGATCAACAAACCGTCTATGAGTTTTGTGATAAATTGAAGCAATTATTATCGGAAAAACATTATGCTGGACACAAAGTTAGAGTATACTTGGATAAACGCGACATGAATGCAGGCGAAAAAAATTGGCATTGGATTAAAAAAGGTGTGCCTGTGCGTCTTGAAGTTGGTCCTAGGGATATGGAAAAAAACAGTGTTATGATGGGGCGCCGAGATAAAGAAGCCAATGAAAAAGAAAGTATAGTGGTAGAGCAATTTGTAGGATCTGTTCATCTAATATTAGAAGAAATACAACAAAATATGCTATTATCTTCTGAAAACTTCCAACAAAGAAACACAAAAGACATAGATTCTTTTGATGAATTTCGCGAGTTTTTTACGCCTATGAATTTGGAAAATCCAGAAATCCACGGAGGGTTTGCAAGTTGTTATGCAGTCGACGAAGCGGTGGTGGATGAATCTGTTAAACCATTGAAAGTCTCTGCAAGATGTATTCCATTGGATCAAGAACAAGCTCAAGGAAAATGCATTTTTACCGGCAAAAATACAAACAAAAAAATTATTTTTGCTAAGGCTTATTAATTTTAATCTGAGGAGAAAAAAATGGGATTATATAAAGTCAACGCTTATTTGAAACATAGAATCAAAGGCGAAAGTGGTATAATTTTTTTTGATGAGCAATTAAAAAAATTTCTGATTTCTCCAAAATGGCATGAAGATAAAGATGCTGAAACTTGGGTAACAGATACTGATCCAAAACGTTATCTTGAGCTTAAACCATATGAGTGTTTAATATTGGGTATCGGATTACTCTCGGAAAGTGACACGATAATAAACATCAAGAGTTATCAATCGGATATTGAAAACGCATTACAAATTGCTATTGATAATAATTTTCCTATCGCGCATTATTACATGGCTAAATTATTGCAAATCACTGCTCCTAATAATAAAGATATCATCAAAAAGCATTATCTATCGGCGCTTGAATATCCTATCAATACTTACAATGCTGCTATATCCGCTCATTTTAATCAACAGTTTAAACAGTCAAAAACAAAGCCTCAAAATGTCCAATCATTAGAAGATATGTATAATTGTGCAAAAGAGGATTATGCCAATTATATCTCTGCTGATATTAATATAAATGACACTACACTATTAAGAAAAGCAATGAAAGCTGAAACAGAGCCAAATAATAAAGCAAGTTGTTTTGTGCAGCTAGCTATGCGAGCTGAGCGTAATAACCAAAATAGAGAGGCACTTAAATTTTATATCCTTGCTGAAAGCTATACAAAAGATAGATTAAAGAGTAAAGCAACACATGATCTCTTAGATCAATTTCCTGAATTTCAATCTCAAGTACATTACCTTAAAGAGGCTCTCAAGGAAAATGATGATCCACAAACACGGCTTGATTTGATTGAAGTATATTTTGCATTGAATGATATTTATAAATATTTATATGACAATAAAGATAAAAAAGATGAATTTATATGCAAGCATGAAAAAAATCAAACTGCTCGTCAGCAAAGTTTTTTTGAGGATTTGGAGTATATTTCTAATACAGAAAATACATATGGTGGATTTAAATCTCATCTAACTAATACAGCAATTAAGAGCAACTTTAACGCAGCCGATTATGGTTTATATAAAGGAACTCAGAATTATCAGGACAAGCGGCTTAAGCTATTGCGTGTCGCACAGACTCATTCAATGGGTGACAATATGGATACGTTAAGAAAAGCCACCTTAGCATTTCGAAGCTACTTAAGCGCGCAAAATAATTTTGAACAGTCTTTTCCGAAGGCTTTACTTGATAAACAATCTGTTGAGTGCGTGAAAACTTATAAATGCGGTTAGAGTAGGAAGATCAAAATTGCCAGGGTCATATGATTCTGGCAATGATAATTTAATGTATGTTATTTAACTGCACTTCAGGAATAATTTTAGATAGCGGCAAATAGCCTTTGTTGAGAAATTTTTCTGTTAAGGCGTGAAGTTTTTCGCTAGAGTTTTGTGATGTTGAAATAGCATTCATGTTTTCGGTAATTTGTTCGTAGTCTTTTTCTGAAACTAACAGTGCATCTTCCCAATCATTTAAATAACAGTCGGTTTTGACTAAAATAAATTGAATGTTGTGTTCTGTGTCATAAGCTTTTTCACCCAAACAAATCATGGCGGGGGCAATATTGTCCTTTTGAATGGGGTAAAATCCCGGTCGAAAATAACCCCAGTTTTCTTCCTTGAGCTGTTCGAGATCTTCTTTTTTTCCTCTTCCGATACAAATCTTTGATTTCATGTTTTACGATTTCCCAAAGCTGATTAAAGTGGTTATTATACCTGATTTTTTAACATATTTCATAAGCTATTGTAATGGGTGGAGAGATTAGGAGTTTTAATGGAGCAAACAAAAAACAATAATCGTATTTTCTGGTGTTTTGTCTTTGTCCACTGTCTGTTGTGGATCATTATGCCAGTAATAATGCGTTATGCCTTACCACATGACACCATTGAAGGTGTGGTTTGGGGTAACCATTTAGAATGGGGTTACGACAAAAACCCATGGATGAATGCTTGGTTGACAAGGTTAGGAACCATGTTCGGTGGAACAACTGGCATGGGTATTTATGCGATGAGCAGTTTATTCGTGGCTTTGAGTTTTTGGTCTGTATGGGAGTTAGCTAAAAAGGTTGTATCGCCAATAAATGCGTTAATTGCTGTCTTATTGTTAGAAGGTTGTGTGAATTATACTTTAGTGCCGCAAGGATTCAATGACAATGTCATTGAACTTGGATTATGGCCTTTGATGTTTTTATTTTTTTATCAGTCTCTTACTACACAAAAAAACAAATATTGGATACTTGTGGGTATCGCTGCAGGTTTGGGAATGATGACAAAATATTATTCCGCTGTTCCTATTTTCACTATGTTTCTTTTTTTGTGCCTAAATAATACTGCAAGAAAAAGTTTTCAACATGCGGGTATATATTTATCGATACTATCTGCTTTAGTGATTATTGCGCCACACGTAATGTGGTTATTCCAGCATGATTTTTTAACGATAAAATATGCGTTAAATCGAGCGGATAATTCTCAGTTTAATGTTTTAAAATTCATCATTTCTCAATTGAATGATTTTATTCTTCCTGTCATTATTTTATTCGTTTTGCTGAAATTTAAATTAAAATTTAATTTTAGCAAAGAATTTAAGTATCAATTTATTTATTGGATGTCTCTGGGACCATTTTTATTGACGATACTTTTCTCTCTATTTTTTAAATGGCATTTATATAATGAATGGGGTGTTCCTCTTATTACATTATGGGGATTATTATTAGTTGCTATATTGCAGCCGTCAATTAACGAAATTGCATTTGAAAAATTTATCGTATTTATTTATGTGCTTATGTTTGGATGGGCGATAGGTTATGCGGCTGGATTAAGCTTGGATACTAAACATAAACATTCTGATAATTATCCCGCACAAGAAATTGCAGATTATGTAACAGACAGTTTTGAGCAGCGTTATCATCAGCCTTTACGGTTTGTTGCAGGCAGTCGCTATGTTGGAGGATACGTTTCGTTTTATTCGAAAGATCATCCCAATGTTTTTGTCGAGTGGAATACCGCTTTTAGTCCATGGATTGATCTTAGCCAATTAAAAAAATATGGTGCAGTATTTGTCCAGGATAATTATTATGGGACAACAGTATTCGGCGATCATCCTGAAACGGATAACGGAAAAAAGTTTCCAGATACTGTCGTAAAACGATACCCTGATTTAATCATTATACCGGTGAAATATTTTGGTTGGAAACGCGGCAATCAACATTTAGAAAAAATCCCTGTTTTGATTGGTTTCTTGCCGCCTGAAAAATAAGTTTGTTATGCGACTCATGAGGGTTTTGTAAATTCTACTCATCCCAGTTCAATGTGCCGCCTGTTTGATATTCAGTGACGCGAGTTTCAAAAAAGTTTTTCTCTTTTTTAAGATCCATCATTTCGCTCATCCAAGGAAAGGGATTTTCAGTACCAGGATACTGTTCAGACAGGCCAATTTGTGCAAGACGTCTGTTGGCAATAAATTGTAGATAATCTTTGAACATCGAGGCGTTCAATCCTAGAATTCCTCTTGGCATGGTATCTACTGCATATTGATATTCTAAATCAACCCCGTCTTTGACTAATTGAATCATTTCTTGTTGGAAATCTTTTGTCCATAGCTGTGGGTTTTCGTTTTTGATTTGATTAATGACGTCAATGCCAAAGTTTAAATGCATAGATTCATCACGTAATATATATTGGAATTGTTCTGCGGTACCTGTCATTTTATTACGGCGGCCCATAGATAAGATTTGTGTAAATCCAACGTAGAAGAAAATACCTTCAAATACAACATAAAAGGCAATTAAATCTCTTAATAGCCGCTGATCATTTTCGGGTGTGCCGGTTTTAAATGTGGGGTCGCCCAGGCTGTGAGTGTAAGGCATCGCCCATATTGCTTTTTTAGCTACAGCAGGAACTTCACGATACATATTAAACACTTCTGCTTCATCCAATCCCAAGCTTTGTATAACATGTTGATACGCATGTGTATGCAGGGCTTCTTCAAATGCTTGACGTAATAAATACTGCCGGCATTCTGGGTTGGTAATATGCCTGTAAACGGCTAGTACAAGATTATTAGCAACAAGTGAATCGGCAGTTGCAAAAAAACCTAAATTTCGTTTGATGATAATTCTTTCATCTTCTGTCAATCCGGCGGGATCATTCCACAGCACAACATCAGCGGACATATTAATTTCATTGGGCATCCAATGATTGGCACAACCGGCTAAATATTTGTCCCAAGCCCATTTATATTTAAAAGGTACTAACTGATTGAGATCAGCTCTGCAATTAATAATTCGTTTGTCATCGACTTGAATGCGAGCTGCACCCATATCAATGCTTTCAAGGCCTGTAACACCGCCTAATGAGCTAATAATTTCACTGCTATTGTTGAGTAATGCCATAATCGTTTCTCCGATATCATATTTTCAATCAATTCCCTTTTAAAACATAAATACAAATTTTGTACTTTTAAAGATGTTACGTTGGATATTATTATATGTTTCTCAAAGTAAAACAGGTATTTTAATCCTTATTACTGACAAGCCTCGCAATCAGGATCATCTATCGAACAAGCTTTAGGTGGCGGTGGTGCTGTGGTGTTTAACACAGCATTTAAAGCGCTATCGTGAATGGTCGATTTTTCTGTATTGGTAGCTCCTAATGTTCTTAAATAATAAGTTGTTTTTAATCCTCTAATCCATGCATGGCGGTAGAGGTTATCTAGTTTTTTACCGGATGGCTGAGCCATGTAGAGGTTTAAAGATTGTGATTGATCAATCCATTTTTGTCTTCGTGATCCACAATCGACAAGCCAAGCAGGGTCAATTTCAAACGCTGTTGCATACAATGCTTTGAGATCTGTTGGAATACGTGAAATATTTTTGACACTTCCATCGTAGTATTTTAAGTCATTTATCATGACGTCATCCCATAAACCACATGATTTAAGCTCATTAATAAGATAAGGGTTAATGACAGTGAACTCACCTGACATATTGGATTTCACAAATAAATTTTGATAGGTAGGTTCGATAGATTGTGCAACACCACAAATATTTGAAATAGTTGCAGTGGGTGCAATAGCCAGTACGTTGGAGTTGCGCATTCCTGTTTTGACTTTTTCTCTTAAAGTATTCCAATCCAGTGTTTGTGATCTGTCTTGGTCCAAATATTTTCCGCGTGATTTAGCAAGAAGCTCGATGGAGTCAATAGGTAAAATGCCTTGATGCCACAGTGAACCTTCGAAACTTTGATAATGTCCTCGTTCTTTTGCAAGATCAGCAGAGGCTTCAATAGCATAATAACTCACCGTTTCCATCGACCTGTCTGCAAATTCTACTGCTTCATTTGAGCTATAAGGCAATCGAAGCTGATAGAGTGCATCTTGGAAACCCATGATGCCTAATCCAATAGGGCGGTGTTTTAAGTTGGAGTTTTTTGCTTGAGGGATAGTGTAATAGTTAATGTCTATCACATTGTCTAACATGCGAATAGCGGTTCGAATGGTTTTTTTGAGTTTTTGTGTATCTAGGATGTTGTTTTTAATGTGTTGCGCAAGATTAATACTGCCCAAATTACAAACAGCCACTTCGCTTTGAGAAGTGTTTAATGTGATTTCAGTGCATAAGTTAGAACTATGAATAACACCGGCATGTTGTTGTGGTGAACGTAAATTACAAGGATCTTTGAACGTCATCCAAGGATGGCCTGTTTCGAAAAGCATGCTAAGCATTTTTCGCCATAAATTAATAGCGGGTATTTTTTTGAATAGTTTGATTTCCCCGCGTTCTGCTTTATTTTCGTATTGAGTATAGGCTTCTTCGAATTGAGTGCCGTAGAGATCGTGTAAGTCCGGTGTTTCATTAGGTGAAAATAGAGTCCAATCCGCGTTTTCATGAATTCTTTTTAAGAAAAGATCAGGAATCCAGTTGGCAGTATTCATATCGTGCGTACGCAATCTTTCATCACCAGTATTTTTTCTTAATTCTAAAAATCGTTCGATATCATAATGCCAAGTTTCCAAGTAACCGCAGCCTGCGCCTTTTCTTTTTCCGCCTTGATTAACTGCAACCATGCTTGCATTCGCAACCACCATGAAAGGTACTACACCTTGTGATTTGCCATTTGTGCCCTTAATACGAGAGCCCATAGCACGGACTGGCGTCCAATCATTTCCAAGTCCGCCTGCAAATTTAGATAACAGTGCATTATCTTTCAAGGCACTGTAAATGCCATCTAAATCATCAGGTATAGTTGATAAAAAACAACTGGATAACTGTGGACGTAATGTACCTGAATTAAACAGGGTTGGAGTGGAGCTCATAAAATCAAAGGAAGAAAGAAGTTCATAAAATTCTATAGCTTTTTCATCTTTATTTTTTTCAAATATAGCAAGACCCATGGCAACGCGCATAAAGAAAGGTTGTGGCAGTTCAAATCGTTTGCCGTTAGAGTGAATAAAGTAACGATCGTACAAAGTTTGCAGGCCAAGATAAGTAAACTGTAAATCTCGTTCGGGTTTTAATGCTTTACAAAGTTTATTAATGTTAAATTCGGCTAAGATAGGATTCAGTAATTCAAGAGAAACCCCTTGTTGAATATAGTTTTTAAAATAAGTTTTATAGTCAATAACATTTTTATTTTTTTCAAGTGAGATATTTAAAAAACTTAATGCTTCAATCTGTAATTCATTTAAGAGCAGTCGTGCCGCAACATAACTATATTGAGGCTCTTTTTCAATGAGTACCCTTGTACTAAGCTGAAGTGCTTTATGGACATCTTGTTCTGTGACGCCATCAAATAAATTTCTTTCGGTTTCTTTCAATATGAAATCAGGGTTAACTTCTTTGAGTCCTTGACAGGCTGTTGTAATCGTTTTCAATAATTCAGCTTTGTTTAGTAAGACTTTGTCACCATTTGGATAGACAATGTGTATCTTGTGCTCAACAGTCGGTTTTTGAGAAGAAAGTTCACGTTGTTTCCGGCGTTCTTCTCGATAAAGTACGTATGCTCTTGCAACTTCACGAAGCTCAGAACGCATGAGAACAAGTTCAACTTGATCTTGGATATCCTCAATATGAATTGTTCCACCGCCCGGCATACGGCGATAAAATTTTTGTGTAATTTGCGCAGTTAAATTTTGGACGCAATCATGGATTCTCGTGGATTGTTTCGCTTGGGGGCCTTCAACAGCTAAAAAAGCTTTGGTTATGGCAACAGCAATTTTTCCCTCATCATACGAAGTGATTTCCTCGGTGCGCTTGATAACGCGTAAGAGTCCAGTGAGTTGAGACACAGCAGGTGTTAGTTCAATTTGCAATGACATAGCAGATATTTCCCTCTAAAAATTTATTTTTTTAACACAACATCTAGTATTTTTGGGTATTAAAATTACAACATATTGTGTTAGTTGGGCCTTTAAATGTCAAGCAAAATAATTTATTCTTTTAATCCGCTGTGTTTCTATGAACTGCTGTTGCGCTGGCCTGTGCTGTGGGTGTCAAAAAGATTTCAGATATATTGACATGTGAAGGAACGGTAGTGCAAAAAAGCACTGCCTGCGCGATATCATCCGCACAAAGAGGAGTCATGTCTTTATAAGGCAGTTTGGCTTTATCAGTATCGCCGTGAAATCTCACCATGCTGAATTCAGTTTCCACAAGGCCAGGGGCGATAAGATTGACTCGAATAGGTGTTCCAAGTAAATCTAGACGTAAACATTGAGTCAGTGCATGAACCGCATGCTTTGTCGCGCAGTAGACATTTCCATTTGGATAAGTTTCTCGTCCTGCGATGGATCCGATGTTGATTATTTGCCCTTGATTGTTTTTGATCATAAAAGGTAACACTGTGCGAGTAATATACAATAATCCTTTCAGATTTGTATCAATCATTTCATCCCACTCTGATATTTTACTTTCTTGTAGTTTGTTCATTCCACGTGCAAGGCCGGCATTATTAATTAATATATCAATTTTTTGGAGTATGGAAGAGGGTAATTTAGAAATTTGATCGTGATCGCGAACATCTAGCATAATGTATTCAGCCTGGATGTTAAACTTGTTTTGTAAGTCGTGTGATAATTTTTCAAGACGATCTTTTCTTCTGGCACATAAGATTAAATTTGCGCCTGCTTTAGCAAGTACTTTAGCGCACGCTTCACCAATACCGCTTGAAGCGCCTGTAATAAATGCAGTTTTGTTTTTAAGCATAAAAACTCCTTCAGAAAATTTTTATATGTATGACCTTAATTTGCAGCAGCTAGTACTTTGATTTTTATAAATGGTATTATGTTTATTTAATATAAAACAGGATCTTAAAGGATGAACGAAAAATTATCGAGTAGTTCGGAAATATTCGGCTATGCAACGGGTGCGGGAGCAGGAAATCATGGCTGCGCTGATGGCCCGGTATATTTGGCCGAACAGCGTTTAGTTGAGAATATTAAATTATTATATGAATTCAAATCAGATGAAAACAACCCTGCCTTGGAAAAAATCGCGGAGCTCTGTTCACGACTTGCAGCCTTAACACAACAATGTGTGAAAGATAAAAAATTTTTTAGTGTGATAGGCGGTGATCATAGTTCGGGTATTGGTACTTGGAGCGGCGTTGCACACGCCATACGACGTGAAGGTGATTTAGGCCTTATTTGGATTGATGCACATTTGGATTCGCATACTCCAGAAACTACACCATCAGGTAATATTCATGGAATGCCAGTCGCTGTTTTGCTGGGGCAAGGTGAACAACAGCTCACACAACTATCAGATAAGGCATCAAAATTAAAACCCGAAAATATTTGCCTTATTGGTCCAAGAAGTTATGAGTCTGGTGAGTGGGAATTAATTAAGAGGTTAAATGTTAAAGTATTTTACATGCAAGATGTCATTGAGCGTGGATTTGAAGCGGTATTCAAAGAAGCTGTTGAGAGGGTGTCAAAGAATACTGCTGGATATGGCATTAGTTTAGATTTAGATGCATTAGAACCTACAGAAATACCAGGAGTAGGAACACCAGAAAAAAATGGATTAAGTCCAGATATCGTTTGTAAAGTGTTGCATCAACATTGGATAGAAAAAAAACATCCTTTTTATGGAATTGAAATTGCAGAATTTAACCCACACTTGGACAATGATAATAAAACTGAAAAACTTATTCTTAAGTTATTGAGAATTCACGACTTAATTTAGGGAGGCAATATGGATCCTATTATTGTTAATTTGGAAGAAAAATTTGGTGCGCACAATTATCACCCTTTGCCTGTTATGTTAGTAAAAGCAAAGGGTATCTATGCATGGGATGAAAAAGGCAAACAATATATTGATATGATGAGCGCATACTCTGCTGTGAGTTTAGGACATGCGCATCCTAAAATCATTGCAAAAGCAACTGAGCAATTACACACATTATCATTAACATCGCGTGCATTTTATACTAATAAACTTGGACCATTCTTGGAATATGTTTGTAATCTAACAAAAATGGATAAAGCACTTCCCATGAACACAGGTGCAGAAGCTGTCGAAACAGCGATTAAAGCGGCGAGAAAATGGGGCCATAAGATCAAAAAAATTCCCGATAATTCTGCAGAAATTATTGTATGTCATGGAAATTTTCATGGAAGAACATCAACTATTATTGGGTTTTCTTCTGAGCAACAATATAAAGATGGATTTGGGCCTTTTTCAAAAGGGTTTGTGTCGATTCCTTATGGTGATGTAGAGGCATTAAAAAAAGCTATTACAAAAAATACAGCAGCCTTTTTAATGGAGCCTATACAAGGCGAATCCGGCATTCATGTGCCTCCCGATGGCTATTTAAAAACCTGTGAAAAAATATGTAAGGAAAACAATGTTTTGCTTTTTGCTGATGAAGTTCAAACAGGCTTGGGAAGGACGGGAACACTGCTTGCATGTGATCATGAAAATGTCAAACCAGATGGATTGATGCTTGGTAAAGCATTAGGTGGTGGTGTCATGCCTGTTTCATTGTTTTTAGCGAGTGAAGAAGTCATGAGTGTCTATACTCCAGGCGATCATGGAAGTACATTTGGTGGAAACCCATTGGCTGCAACCATTGGGTTAGAAGCATTAAAAATACTCATGGAAGAAAATTTAATACAAAACTCACATGATAGAGGAGAGTATTTTAGAAAGAAATTAAGCCAATTAAAATCAGATTATATAAAAGATGTTAGAGGGAAGGGTTTATTTATTGGTGTTGAAATCCATCCACATAAAGCCACGGCAAGAGAAGTGTGTTTGAAATTATTAGAACAAGGTATTTTATCCAAAGAAACGCATGAAACTGTCGTCAGGTTTGCTCCGCCTTTAATTATCACAAATGAACAAATTGACGAAGCAATGGAGAAGATTGGTAGCGTGCTATAGCATGTTTTAATTCTTCATCGCGTTAACATGATTGTTAACAAGGGTTTCTGAAGTATTTGAGTTGTTTTTCGCTGGAGAATACATTATAACAGCAGGCGAATTTGATATGGGCTTTGCCAATGTTTCTTTCCATTGCTTACAACCAGAGATACAGAGATTGATGTTGGAGAGATGCTCTTGGTATGCACGGGGTGTATTGATATTTGTTTTTTGCGGATTAAGCAAATCTATAAAATTTTTTAATATCAAGTTATCTGGCTTGAGAATTTGATTGAATATAGGCGGTATAGTGATATTTATAATGCCAGCGATGCTGGTAACCTTAGCGTAATGGATTTCCAAATTATTAACAATCAAAATCAGCTCATTTAATTTAAATAAGTTATGTATTTGACATGAATCACCTTTTTGTTCGTCCTCTATAATTTTTTTAAATGTTTCAAGAGATTTACAAATATTGCTAAGTTGGTTATCTAATGTATCTATTGGCTCTGCTGATGAATGTGAGGATTCACCTTCAACTAAAATTTGGTCATTAGATGTCTTGTTCATTTTTTTGGAACGAGGTGTAGTTGTATAAGCTTTTTCAGGCGCAATTTTATAAATTTGATGAGAAGACATGGAAAGAGGTGGTGAATAATTTCTTGGCGAGGATATTGTACCAGAGTTAAAAAAAGATTCTTCTTCGTTTTCACTTTCGTTTTCTTCTATATCTGTAGTTTGTTGAACAGAAGCTGTCGTTGAGTATTTTTTATTTTTTGGTTTATGTTGTTTGAGGTTTTTTAAATATTGCTTATCATGTGTGCCGTAAGATGAGTTTTGTGATTTTTCGTATTCCTGTTTTCGCTTTTTATAGGTTTCTGTTATTTTAGTTGTGGTATTGTCTGCATTAAGATAATGCATATTTATAATTAAATAACGTTCTGTCAACCCTGCAATTTTATCGTTCATAAGTTGTTGTTCAGCGTCACTATTATTTTTTGTGGTGTCCAACTGATTTATATCAGCTTGTAGTTTTGCCAGATCTTCTTTCAATAGATTGTTTAATGATTTTTGAACAGTGTCGAATGATTTTATTATGTCTTGATTAAGCACAGCGTGAGTATTGGCTTCATCTTTTGCAGTAAGTATTTTTTTATTCAAAAGGTCAATATTCATGGTTAACTTGTTACAGTTTTCAATTAAGGTGGATTTTTTATTAATGATAGGCTTAGATTTTCTGAGATCTTCATTCTTGCTCACTACTACCGGTGTAAGAGGCACAGGAGTTGAAGAGGTGTTTTTTGAAAAATGGTGTTTTCTGCGGCCTTTGGTTTTAGAATTTTTATTCGACATTGTTGTAGAAGAAGCTTGAGGCTTATTTTTCATTTTTAATTCTTCTTTATTTTTAAACCATGTTTCGATATTTTGGGCTCCGTATTTAATTGCGATATCGCGAGGGGTTTTGTGATGACAGTTTTCTTTGCTAATGTTGGGAAGGCATTCTATACGCTCTAGATATTCTAGTGCATCCATGTTTTTATCATTTTTTGCAAGAAAATGTAGAAAATTTTCCATTTCTGAATTTTCCCAATTCATTAAAGATTCTTTTTTAGCACCCATTTCGATTAGGATGTCAGCGATTTCAAATTGGTTTGATGCTATAGCAAACATAAGCGGTGTGTATAGATTATCTTTTTGCCACTTGCGATCGATATAGTCAATTTGTTCAGGTGAAATATATTTCTTGGTAAGTAAATAGTCGAAGATATTAATATTATTTATACGTTTGATGAGATGGTGTAAAAAACTATAAGGTTCACCTGCTATGTTATTGTCATCCACATGCATATGTAAGGAGCTTAAATCTGCGCCTGCGTTTATGAGTATATTTGCGACGTCAAATTGACTAGATGCAATCGCATACATTAATGGTGTAAATTCAGTATAATTTTTTTTCTTGGGTTTTTTTAAGTTAGAAGAGAAAAACCCTATTTTATGCAAGTATCGAATTGCATCAAAACTATTGGTTGATGAAAGCATGTCTAGAATATCTTTATTCTGATCATTTATCCAGGTTCTTAAAAATTCAATATCTGCTCCAGCTGCGATAAGTTTGTCTGCGATATCAAACGCATCATTTAAAACTGCATGCGATAACAGTGTGTCACCTGTATAGCTTGTAGCACTAAGATCAATTTTTTCAAGGTGGAGTAAATTTTTGCTGTCTAATTGCGAAATTGCACGCCAACATGCCTGTCTTGCTAGGTAAAGAATAAAATTTTCATTATGTTTATTTTTCCATGCGTATAAATGGTCAATGTTGACAGTTACATCCAAAAGTTTATCAGCGGGGTCTTGATTGTCATCATTGTAGTACAATGCTTGCATTAAAGGTGTAAAACTTAACTTATTTGTAGAATCCAAATCAATTAAGTGATGTCGCAGTATAAAATCAAGTTGAATGGTATCTTCTTCCTCTTCTGCATAATCATGCAGCATAGTGTTGCCGGTTTTTGGAGACACATAATTTCTAATATCATTTGTATGTGCCCCGTATTTTATAAATAATTCAGCTAATTCTATTCTTTTAAGCAAAAAAGCTCTGAGCACAGGAGTGATATGAGAAAAATTAGGCGAAAGTTTTGTATAAAAAAATGCACATTCGTTTACAATATGCACGGATTCTGCATTTATGTCTATTTTTTTTGAAATAAATAACTCTATAAATTTTGCGTCAGGTATTTTTAATAAATGAAAAATAGTAAAATCATGTTGAGTGATGCTGGTATCAGCGTTAAGGCGAATCAATTCCCAGGCAACTTCCATGTTTTCATTCAAAACTGCTGTCATAAAAGGTGTAAACTCCATTCCATCTCTTTTATTGATGTCTGTTTTGTCCTTAAGAAATGTTAAAAGTTTAACATCACAACAATTATTTAATATCGTATGATGTAATACATTTCCTTTATTTTGAAAGGGGTGTGTTACTGCTTTTTGTATTTCGGCACCATTATCCAATAATAGATCTATCATTTCTTTTTGATCGCTTTTAAATATTAACAAGACGTCGAGAGGTGTAAAACCATTTTCGCATACTTGATTAATGTCCGAGATTTTTTGTTCAATGAGAAACTTACAAAGCGGTATATCGTTATAACCTACAGCAAGATGAAAGACAGTTCCGTTATTTGTTATGTTTAATAGACGTAAGACTTGAGGGTCAGTGCCAGAGTCAAGGAGTAATTTTGCCTGTGCATAATTTCTTTGAAGTATAGCTAAACAGAGTGGATCTAGGACAGCGTTTTCATTTGACATATTTTAGCTCCGCTTTAGTGGTTTTAATCGTTGCAGTATCTTATCATTGCACTATAATCCAGTTTATGGAATTTTTCTAGGGTGCGTCCCTGAACATTTCTGAAATAATCATAAGGAATCTTTTATATGAATCATCCACCAGGCTTTAGCCTATTTGAAGTATTAGTCAGTTTTACTGTTTTCTCAATTCTGCTATTTGGATTTGCACAAGGAATCTCAAAAGCATATCTTGAAACACTTAAGATGCATCAAGCGATCGCAAAAATGTATCAGGACAAATAATATGAATATCAAATCTTCAGGGTTTACCCTCACAGAAATGTTGCTTGCGCTTGGATTAAGTTTATTTTTTATAACCTTATTAATTAAAATCTATTATTGGCATACGGATGTTCAACATAAAATAGACGATATGATTTTTCTTGATCATAATGGCGTACTAGCAATGCTAATATTGGAAGATAATATTCGAAGATCATCGAGTATCGACATTCAGCCCAATAAAATTATTTTATCCCACAAAATATTTTATATTCATCAAACCGGTATTTCAGATGGTTTGTTTTTTATTGAAAAAAATCAACGTATTCCAACAGAAATTATTCCCGGCATCACAAAGTTAGAGGTAAAAAAACTCGACAAAAATGTCATTAAAATAAAAATAGAAATTAACGCGCCTTATGGTTCAACTGAAGCTTTTGTGAAGAAAATAGAGTGAGTTTAAGCGATGAAAGATTCAGGATTTATTTTAATTACAGTAATGATTTTTGTATTATTGCTAAGCTTGCTTATCGAGCAAGCTTTTTATTCGGCTCAACTCGAACAAAGACTCTATTTTACATTAGAAAGACGAAATAAATTATTCGATTTGGCTCAAAACGGCATAGCATTAGCCAAAAATGGGAAATTAGTATGTAATAAGGTGTTGTGCGTCAAACTTGAACGGAGCAATGATGCCAATATTTTCAACTCAAAAGCAGTTGACGGCAATATGTGGGTTTGTTTAAAAGAGATTGAAATAAAAGGCAAAAGGATAAAATGGGAACAATTGGAAAAGTGCTAGTGTTTTTTAATGAAATCGTGTAACATAAAATTGCAAAAAGTCAAATTTTAATAATTTTTTGACACACACGGATTATAGAAGGAGAGTGTTATGCCGCCGATTAGCTCGAGAGTGGTTGTTCATAAGCCTAAATTTGAATTTTTGACTCGTGAAGATGACATCATCCAAATGCGCTCAATTAAAATTGAGGATTGGGCTAAAAATGGTACTTTTCCGGATTTATCACAACTATCAAATGAACATTTTTACACCTATGGTCAACTAATCTATATTCTATCGGCTAAATTAAAAAAGCAAAATATAAATGATCCAGAAATAAAATTAGGAGATGCAGATCTATTAGCCGTAAAACATATTCTTGCTCAATTAGAAAAAAGCGCTCAACACTTTCAGGAAAATGATGCGGATTTGATATACGCGTTTTTTGAATTAAATTCGACCAATATTCTCGACTGCCTAAAAACATTTCCAAAATTTAGTCAAAAAATTTCTTGTTGGAAATTAACGGAACTGGCGCTTAAATCATCTGAAATCGCTGAATATATTTTAAAAAATGCAGAATTATCCAAAATAATTAGTCAGGATAATTATGCTCGACATAAAATATATGATGCATACCCGAGTAATTTTTTCTTGGCCGAGCAAGCTGTAGGAATATTCGATATTGAGAGGATTTATCGTCACGATAATGATAATCAACTCCAAGATAAAAGAATTATACCTGCAAATTTCCAACTTATAAATCAAAAGCATCAAGAAAAAATTAAACTACTTAATAAAGAGAAAGCATTTAAAAATGAAAGGGAAAATTGGAAGCGGTTACTTAAAATTAAAGATAAAAATGATGATAGATACGTGAGCGCTAAAACTGCACTTAATATTCAGGAAAATACATCTGAGCAAACCATTAGCCCTACATATATCCGTGGACAAATTAAACAACTGGAAAAAAAAATTAAAAAAAATGAGACTGAATTAAATGCTAAAAGACAGGAAATTATTGCGCTATCTTGGCAAAAAGATTTTGATATCGGAAAACGCGCACTCGATATTTTTTTGAGAACGCAAAATAACGCTCATGAGATACAGCAATCTTATGAAAATATGATTAATTTATTCAAAATGCGTGGTGCTAAGTACCGTACTTTAATTGATCAACGTCATATTGAAGCAATGTTTGCATTAATAAAAACCGACAAAGAATTTGTATTTTTATTTCTTTATTTGCTGAAAGATCAAAATGTTAAACAAGAGTTTATATCATTTTTAAAAAATGTCGCAAATAATGATAATGCGAACTTAACAGATCTAATTCAAATACAAGCCAAAACAAATTTTTCGAATCGCGCGAATGCTCTTATAAATTATGAAACAGAAAACGGCTATAAAATGTTTGCTGGTTACCCTGACGTCATGCAGGCAATGTTTAAAAAATCACCTAAAAAGTTTGCGGAATGCTTAGTAAAATCCAATCAAGCATGTATCGATATTAATGACCCATTTATTCTCAATTTACTTCGTAAAAATGCAGCATGGATAACAGCAGAACATTTGTTTGAAATTAACCAAAAAATCGATCATAACAATAATAAAGCTAGGGAGACATGGAAACAATGTTTACGTCATGATAAAGGCCTTGAAAAGTTAAGAGCATGGGTAGATATTCAAATCACAAGTGGAGATACCAATACTCTTCGTTATTTACAACAACAATTTGAACATTATCCCGATTTGCGCGGATGGTTGACGCTTGGAAATATCAAACAATCCAATGGAACAATAAAAAAAGACTTGGCATATTCATGGGTACATCGCTCGGAATATGATTTAGACATTTGCAGGCTTGTTGCATCTGATAAACATTTATTTGAATCCTACCAACAGGGATTAATACAAAATGCAGCCCCAGCTCAAAATATTAGTCAACAACTGCCGCAGTTTGGAAAGATATATTTAGATGCAAGGATCAAATTTGAAGCAGAATTTAAAGCAAAAGTCGCTGCTAAGTATGGCCCCACAACACTCATTGATTCGATTAAATCACTCATGCGAACGCGAATTAATTTCTTTAATACCTATGAAGAAATGATATTTGCCGATGATAAAAAAATCAAAATAGATTCTGATTTTACGCAAGAAAGAGCGTATATTTTAACACTGCATCATTGGGAAAATGTCAAACCCTTAACTCAAGCAGATGAAAAATTTTTCATTGAGTTAAGTCCCTTTTTTGAAGCAAAAATTAAAAAACTTTCTCTTATTAATGTAATTTTACAAACTGACACTATTGATGAAGGTGTTAACTCTGATAAAAGAAAACAATGTATTTTGTGGATGAATAAAAGCCCATTGTTACTGGCTGAAGTTGTATGTTCGACAGAGAATGATATAGAAAAAATTATTGAACTGATTAAATTTATAGATGAATATCAACCTGATTCTATTAGGGACCCTAATGATAATAGCGTAATTGCAAAAGATTATATACAGGAAAAAGACACGATAGTAAAGGAGCTTAATAAAATTGTGATCGATGAATTGGTAAAACAAGATTCTGTAAATTCAAAGACACTTAAAGAGTATGCTAAGAACATATTGTTAGAAGCAAATCTATTGCAGTTGCTAGAATTGGGTCAAAGATATAAAAATAAAGATGAATTAAAAGATTTGAAAATTGCTGCAGACAAAGCGGCATTAAAAAAATTATCGGTGTTTAATGCTGCAGAGTATTCACAAGTTGATGCAACGAAATTAAAATCTCAACAAATGGTTACTTACATAACGTCAATACTTCCAAGTGCAAGCCTGTCAAATTTAATAGGATTGAAGGGCAATTATTTAAACTTTCTGGATTCAAATGAAGACTTTGAGCGGTCTATCATTCATCAAATCATTAATCATTTAATGGATGGAACTGAAGTTGTTCCAGAAGAGGTTGACAATTCATCGGCTCTTCAAAGTCCTGGATCGATTGGATCTGGTTCAACTACGACAGAGACTACAAAAACAAAATCAGTAACCGCAGCGCCGGCTTCGTCATCAGTTGTCTCAGACGCGCCAGGCGCAAAAAAGTCGACAAATCAAGGCAAAAAACTGAGAGGTCGAACGAAAATTAGAGAAATTGATAGCGATGATTCTGCCGAAGTTGACACATCTAAAAAAACTTCGAAAAAAGAAAACGAAAATCATAAGAGTCAAACAGTTAATGAAATTTATGCGAAAAAACCTGCAGCAAATCATAATTCAGAGCTAAAAGCTGCAATTGAAAGCGATATTTTGAAAAAATGTACGCTGGAACAATTAAAAGTCATTTATATAAAACAACCTGCGCTAAGAGAAAAAACGAAAGATAAATTCATTGAAAAATTTACACATGCAGATACCACAGCAGAAATTGTTACTCAATTTATTTTATCCATCAAAGATACTGAACAAAAGGAGTTGATAAAAATATTTGCTGAAGATGACAATGAAAAATTAGCTGAAAAAATACTCACGCTTTTTTCTGATGTTGATCTTAATAAATATTTTAACACACCAGAAGAAGTAAAAGTACCATTAAAACACTCAATAGAATTATTCCAAAAATTTTTCACACATAATACAGCTCTTGTTGATAGGCTTTTTATACTTTTGAACAAAGAGAAATATCAGAAAAACATTTATCAATACCAAATAATCGTTAATGCATTGGCTGAAGTTCTGGATGGTAAGAATAAAGTTAATAAAAACTTATTATCGAATATAACAGAAAGTAATTTAGCCTTATATAACCCCTACGTCATCATTTTATTAAACAATGACTATGAAAAATATATCGAAATTTATGACACTAATTTTACTAACATTATTAAACAAGATAATATTCAAAAATACGTTGATCATTTATCGAGTAATTTACTATTTAAAGTCTTAAACGATATTAGATATAATTACAAATTTGTCGATGAATTATATAAGCGAAATGATGATGTAAAGACCAAAATATTAGAAAAAATTCTTACATCGTCTCAAGTTACCCTGGAAAGCTTGGAAATATTATATAAGAAAAAAAACGATAAAATTAACTATCCTGAGGATATTCAAAAAGCAAGAAAGCTTGAAATGGTGAATATCATTTTTAATATCAATGAAACCTCTGAAAATAAAAATACTTTATATAAAATATTAAGTACTTTATTGAATAACTTTAATTACTTGGATGTTAAAAGCCAATTATTTAGTTCACAGCCAAATGAGTCTCAAAGAATTATAATGGTAATTAAAATTCTCAATGCGGGTGAATGGGGGTCGAGTGAAAATAGACTATTTTTTCGAGATCCAGACATTAAACATTCTTTGGAATCAATATTTGGTCATGTTGATTATCTGAAGTTGATTGATAAAAAAGTCCGTGAGCAAATATCTCAAAACAAAGATGTGAGAAAAACATTTGACTATGTAAATATGGAAGAAGATAGCGCGATCAAAAAAATGTTCCCTGAATTTACAGCTCCTCTTACAGATCCTTTAACTCCTTTTACAAGCCCTCAAAATTCCATGAAAGGCGAAAATGAGAAGCTAACAATGGATAACACAAATGAGGATCGTAAAACGGTTAAAAAGAAACTTGATTTTTATGATGAACCTCAAAACGTCAATGTGCCTTCTAATGCAGGTTCAGACCCTACTTCTTCATCCTCTACTTCAAGCAGCACAAGTACTACTATATTGCATAAATTAAATTCGATAACTAACGATAATAGTAGTTCTAATAATGATGTGAATACTAAAAGTGTTACACCTAAAGTAAGACAAAGAAGCAGTTCAGACTCAGATAAAAAGAAAGTATCCAATACTGCGCTAAATTTTCAAAGCCCAATTAGAAGTAAAAGCCCTCAAAAAAAGGATAGCGACCAACAAAATCAACAAAATCAACAACAACAACAATCACAAGAAACTAATAAAACATTCAGTTAGGGCGTGTCCTCAATAATATTTAAGAAAAGATAGAATTTAACAGGCGTGCTAATCTGTAGCCGGCTAGGGTGGTTTGCTGCTCGGCGATGGATTGATTAACTTGCAGATAATTATTGGATAAGCTTGAGTT
>Ga0068855_100000416_pt1 | contig 52868 bp, 50 predicted proteins | sample KBSCornC52_FD_66592 | JGI IMG/M metagenome (GOLD analysis project Ga0068855, IMG submission 66592) | Corn rhizosphere microbial communities from Kellogg Biological Station, Michigan, USA - KBS Corn C5-2 | ecosystem: Host-associated > Plants > Roots > Rhizosphere > Soil ... | reverse complement strand
GCCAGGCCAAATCGGCGCCGAATGGCAAGCTCGCCGCGAACACCGCCGACGCCTATCTTGGCTACAAGCAATACGCCCAGGCGACGGCGCTCTACCGCGTCGCCTTGCAGAAGGGCGGCGTCGACGTGCCGGCGGTCAACACCCACATTGGCATCGCGCTTGCGCTGTCGGGCGACAAGGCCGGGGCGCAGCAGGCTTTCGGCCAGGTCACCGGCCCGCGTGCGGCGATCGCCAAGTTCTGGACGATCTGGCTCAGCCAGCCGGCGAGCTAAGCCCGGCGATCATCGGGCGGCGCTTCGGCGCCGCCCCAGGGCGCCCTAGTCAACCAGCGGGATCGGGACGCCGGCTGCATCCTTGGCGGTGCGAATCACCAGCGAGGTCTTGACGCTCGCGACATTGGGCGCGGTGGTCAGCTCACCGGTCAGGAAAGCCTGAAAATCCTGCAGGTCGCGCGCGACGATCTTGAGAATGAAATCGATCTCGCCGTTGAGCATATGACATTCGCGCACGCGCGGCAGCGCCAGGGCATGGGCCTCGAACGCCCGCAGTGCTTCCTCGGCCTGGCTCTTCAGGCTGACCATGGCGAAGACCAATATCCCGAAGCCCAGCGCCGCCGGGCTCAGCTTGGCGTGATAGCTCTCGATGATTCCGGCCGATTCCAGGGCGCGGACCCGGCGCAGACAAGGCGGCGCGGTGAGACCGGCACGGCTGGCAAGATCGACGTTCGTGATCCGCCCATCCTCCTGCATCGTCGCAAGGATGGTCATGTCGATCTCGTCGAGAATATGGTTACGCTGCGCCATGAGGTTCTTTCGGCTCGTCCGGCTCTACGATAATATTATTGCGGCTTCCACTAGTCGCGGTTTGCAGCCACCGCAAAAGCGATGTTAACCGGTCGTGGCGCTGTTCGCCGCGGTTGTTTAGGGTATGGTTCTGTGGCGGGAGGGACCGGCTTGCGCTTCGACGATATGCTGCAAACCGTGCTGACCCGGCCGCGCGCAACCGCGTCCGCACGGATCGCAGCCTGGCGTCAGCTGGTCGATATTCTGGCGCAGCGCCGGGGCGAGGAAGATGGCGAGTCGGTCGACTCCGCCTATGCGCTGCTCGATGAACTCCGTCCGGACATTCCGCGCGAGGTCCGCAGCGAAGCCGCCAATGCGATCGCCGGCCGCCGGGTTCCGCGACGCATGATGGCCTATTTCGCGAGCGAGCCGGCCGCCCTGTCCGCGCCGATGCTGTCCGCGGCGCGAATGGATACCGACGACTGGCTTGCGCTGCTGCCGGCGATGCCGTCGGCCAGCCGATCGATCCTGCGTCACCGCCGCGATCTCGATGCGGCCGTCGTCCAGGCGCTCGCCAGCTTCGGCAGCACCGACTTCGTCATTCCGGGCGAGATCGCCGATGTCGCGATCGTCGACAGCCTGGCGGTCGCCGCCGAAGCACCGCTCGCCGATGCCGAGGAGGTCATCCGGCGCGATCCTGCCCTGCAGCGCGGCGAGGCCCAGATCCGCGAGCTCGTCGCGCGCATCGAGGCGTTTCGCAAGCGCGCTACGCCGGCGACCGCGCCGACGCTGCCGATGCCGAGCGCGAGCGTCGCTTCGAGCAGCAGCGAATGGCCCCGGCTCGAGAACTTTCGCTGGGAAACCGGCGCCGACGGCGTCATCCTGTGGGTCGAGGGCGCGCCACGCGAGGCGCTGATCGGCCAGTCGATCGCGCTCGCCAGCTCCGGCGGCGATGCCGGGGTCGACGCCCAGGCGAGCGGCGCCTTCTCCCGCCGCGCGCCGTTTCGCGACGCCCGGCTGTGGATCGCCGGCGCCGGAACCGTCGCCGGCGACTGGCGGATATCGGCGGTGCCGTTCTTCGACGCGATCGACGGCCGCTTCCTCGGCTATCGTGGCACCGCGCGGCGCCCGCGCATCGACGAGACGGCGGTGCCCGGCGCTGCCGGCATGCTGTCTTCGCAGGGCCTTTACGGCACCGGCCTGGCGCCCGATTCGCTGCGCCAGCTGGTGCACGAGCTGCGCACGCCGCTCAACGCGATCCTCGGCTTTGCCGAGATGATCGACCGCGAGCTGCTCGGACCAGCGGCGGAACCCTATCGCCGGCGCGCCGCCGAGATCACCGGCCAGGCCGCGCGGCTGATCGCGGCGGTCGACGATCTCGACACCGCGGCGCGGATCGAAACCAGCCGGCTGACGCTCGACAGTCGCCCGCTCGAACCGGCCAGCCTGCTCGCGCGGCTGGAGGCGGATTATGCCGCGCTGGCGGAATCGCGCGGCGCGACGCTGATGATGGCGATCGCGCCGTCGCTGCCGATCCTGGAAGGCGACATGGCCGCGCTCGAGCGGATGTTCACCCGCCTGCTCGCCTCGACCATCGGCCTCGCCCAACTCGGCGAGACGATCGTCGCCAGGCTTGATCTCGAGCCAAACGATCCGACCAAGCTGCGCTTCATCCTCGCCCAGCCGCTGGCGCTCGCCGGACGTGATGAGACCGCGCTGCTCGACCCCGGCTTCGCCATCGAGGGCGATTGGCCGGATGCGCCGGCACTCGGCCTCGGCTTCTCGCTGCGGCTGGTCCGGCATCTCGCGCGCGCCTCGGGCGGCACGCTCGAGGTCGGCGGCGGCGCCTTCATCCTCAGCTTGCCGCTGTCGCGCGCGGGGACGGCTGCGAGCGATCGCGCCTGACACGACCGTGACCGGCGCCGCCGAACACAGAGCCCCCGGCCACGACCGGCTCGACCTGCCGCCGCCGCCCTCGGCCTATTTCAAGCTGCCGGCGGATTTCGGCACGCGCTTCCTCGTCTTCGTCGACACCGAGGAAGAGTTCGACTGGAGCGGACCGCGCCGGCGCCGCGGAACGTCGACGACGACCATCACCGCCTTGCCCGAGATGCAGCAGCGCCTGCGCGCGGCGGCGATCGAGCCGGTCTATCTGATCGACTATCCCGTCGCTGGCGACCCGCGCGCCATCGCCATCCTCCGTGGCTTCGTCGAGGCTGGCGAGGCGGTTGTCGGCGCGCAGCTCCACCCCTGGGTCAATCCGCCCCTCGAGGAGCAGCTGACCACGGTCAACAGCTTCGCCGGCAATCTGCCGCGCGAGCTGGAACTGGCCAAGCTCGCCGAGCTGACCGACCTGATCGAGCGCGGCATCGGCCGCCGGCCGTGGATCTACCGGGCGGGGCGTTACGGCATCGGTCCGCACAGCGCCGAGCTGCTCGATAGCCTCGGCTATGACCTCGACGTCTCGGTCCGCGCCCTGTTCGACTATGTCGAGGAAGGCGGGCCGGATTTCACCGCGATCGAGCCGCGGCCCTATTGGGCGGGCGCGAGCGGCAATATCCTCGAGCTGCCGTTGAGCGCCGCCTATGTCGGCCTGCTACGCGATCGCGGCGCCACTCTGTTTCCATCGACCAAGCGCTTTCCGCTGTCGCGCGGCGTCCTCGCCCGCGGCCGGCTGCTGGCGCGGGTCCCGCTGACCCCGGAAGGAACATCGCCGAAGGAAGCGATCGCCGCGATCCGGCGGCTGGTCGAGATCGGCGTCCAGGCGATCAGCCTGTCGTTCCACTCGCCGTCGCTGGTCCCCGGCCATACGCCCTATGTCCGCAATGAGCGGGAGCTGCGCAGCTTCCACCGCTGGTGGGATGCGGTGCTCGACTTCCTCGCCGGCGAAGGGATCCAGCCGGCCAGCGCGACCGAGCTGATGCAGGCCGCCGAGCGGGCGCGAGCCTCCACGTGAGGGCTTCCTCGCGAGCGTAGGCTGGTGGGCCCGGAGGGATTCGAACCCCCAACCAAGCCGTTATGAGCGGCCGGCTCTACCGTTGAGCTACAGGCCCTAGCTCCAGCTCCCCATCTCGGTTTCGAGATTGACGCGCACCGCCTCGAAGAACTGCTCGGTCGTCATCCACGGCTGATCGGGGCCGATCAGCAGGGCGAGGTCCTTGGTCATCGCGCCGGCCTCGACCGTGGCGACGCAGACCTTCTCCAGCGTCTCGCCGAAGCGGGTGACGTCGGGGGTCTCGTCGAAGCGGCCGCGATATTTGAGGCCGCCAGTCCAGGCGAAGATCGACGCGATCGGATTGGTCGAGGTCGCCTTGCCCTGCTGATACTGGCGGTAATGGCGGGTGACTGTGCCATGCGCGGCTTCGGCCTCGATCGTCTTGCCGTCGGGCGACATCAGCACCGAGGTCATCAGCCCGAGCGAGCCGAAGCCCTGCGCGACCTGGTCGGACTGAACGTCGCCGTCGTAGTTTTTGCAGGCCCAGACGAAATTGCCCGACCATTTCAGCGCCGAGGCGACCATGTCGTCGATCAGGCGATGCTCGTAGACGATCCCGGCCTTGTCGAAAGCGGCCTTGAACTCGCTGTTGAACACCTCTTCGAAGATGTCCTTGAAGCGGCCGTCATAGACCTTGAGGATCGTGTTCTTGGTCGACAGGTAGACCGGCCAGCCACGCAACAGGCCATAGTTCAGGCTCGCGCGGGCGAAGTCGCGGATCGAATCGTCGAGATTGTACATGCCCATGGCGACGCCGGAGGAGGGAAATTGGAACACCTCTTCCTCGATCCGTTCGCCATTCTCGCCGGTCCATACCATCGTGAGCTTGCCGGGGCCGGGAATGCGAAAATCGGTGGCGCGATATTGATCACCGAAGGCATGGCGGCCGATGACGATCGGATCGGTCCAGCCAGGGATCAGCCGCGGCACGTTCTGGATCACGATCGGCTCGCGGAAGACGACCCCGCCCAGGATGTTGCGGATCGTGCCGTTGGGCGACTTCCACATCTTCTTGAGCTTGAACTCCTCGACCCGCGCCTCATCGGGCGTGATCGTCGCGCACTTAACGCCGATGCCGAACTCCTTGATCGCATTGGCGCTCTCCACCGTGACGCGGTCGTCGGTGGCGTCGCGATGTTCGATACCGAGATCGTAATACTTCAGGTCGACGTCGAGATAGGGGAGGATCAGCCGCTCGCGGATCCACTGCCAGATAATCCGCGTCATCTCGTCCCCATCGAGCTCTACGACGGGGTTCTTCACCTTGATCTTGGCCATTCGGTTGCTTCCCCTAGGACTCAGCTACGCATCTGAATGATGCGCCGTGTAGGGCGCAGTCGGATCCGGATCAACCGTCGCGGCGCGGTGTTAAAGGCGTTCCCTCGCCATGCCCTGATCGACTAAGGATGGCCGATGCCCTCGATCCAGACGCCGGACGCGGCCTCCCCGACAATCCGCTATCGTTTGCCTTCGGTGCACCCAGACGGGCGCAAATTCGTCGTCCTGGCCGCCTTGCTGACGGCGCTGTTCGCCTGGATGGCGTGGGAGACGCTCGCCTGGCCGATGGCCGGCATCACCCTGTGGGTGGCCGCCTTCTTCCGCGATCCGATCCGGGCGACCCCGCAGGGCGCGGGCGTCATCGTCGCGCCGGCCGACGGGCTGGTGACAATGATCCAGCGGGTGCCGGTGCCTCAGGAACTCGCCGGTGAAGGCGGGCTGGGACCAAATCCGCTGATCCGCGTTTCGATTTTCATGAGTGTGTTCGACGTTCACATCAATCGCGCGCCGATTGCGGGCAAGATCACCCGCATCGCCTATATCGCCGGCAAGTTCGTCAACGCCGATCTCGACAAGGCGAGCGAGGAGAATGAGCGGCAGCTGATCCTGGTCGACAATGGCCAGGGGCTGGCGGTCGGCTTCACCCAGATCGCCGGCCTGGTCGCGCGACGGATCGTGCCGTTCGTCAAGGCCGGCGACAGCGTCACCGCTGGACAGCGCATAGGGCTGATCCGCTTCGGCAGCCGTGTCGACGTCTATCTGCCGGACGACGCCGCGCCGCAGGTCGCGCTCGGCCAGCGGACTTTGGCCGGCGAGACGATCCTCGGCATCGTCGGCAACAGCACCGCGGCAACCGGCGTGGCGCATTAGCATGGCGCGCCGGACGCGGGGGATACCGCTACGCGCGCTCGCGCCCAATGCGATGACGGCAATGGCGCTTTGCTCGGGCCTGAGCGCGGTGCGATTCGGCATTGCCCAGGATTGGGATCGTGCAGTGCTGGCGATCTTCGTCGCTGCTGCGCTCGACGGTCTCGACGGGCGGGTCGCCCGCCTGCTCAAAGGCGAGAGCCGGTTCGGCGCAGAACTCGATTCACTGTCGGACGTGATCGCTTTCGGCGTCTCACCAGCGATTGTGATCTACCTCTGGTCGCTCCAGACCTTGCCGCAGGTCGGCTGGCTGTTCGCTTTGGCGCATGCGGTGTGCTGCGCATTTCGCCTGGCGCGGTTCAACGCCAATCTCGACGTCGAATGGCAGCCGCAAAAGTCGGCCGGCTTCCTCACCGGAGTGCCGGCACCGGCCGGCGCGGCGCTGCTGATGCTGCCGCTTTACCTGTGGCAAGGGACTGGCGAGCCAATCCTGCGCGAGCCCTTCATTGTCGCGCCATGGGCCGCGCTGGTTGCCTTTCTCATGGTGTCGAGCTTGCCAACCTATTCATGGGGCTCGTTGCGCGTGCGCCGCCATATCCGCATGGAGGTGCTGATCGCAGTCGGCCTGCTGGGCGCCGCCCTGATCGAGGCGACATGGGCAACGCTCAGCGTCGGCGTGGTGGTCTATATTCTGCTGATGCCGCTCAGCATCCGCAGCTATGCCAGGGTCAAGCAGCGACGCGCAGCGGCTGCGCGCCCCGTCGAATCGCCGACGCCGGCGGCACAATCCTGACCTTCGGCTCCCAGGTAAGGATCGTCGCGCTCTCGCCGACACGATCGTCGAGCGCGCGCAAGGCGGCGTGCCAGCTCTCCATCAAGGTGCGGGCGACGATGCCCAGCGAGACGAGGCCGATGACGACAAAGCCCAGCGCGAAAATCGAATGAACCATGACAAGCTTACTTCCCACAAAGGGAAGGGCAGCAGCCCTCCCGGAACAGGTGAAGAACCGTTAACTATGTTAGCGAGTTCCATGTGTTCCTGTTTTGTTCTGTCTGTCAAGCCTTGATTTGCGCCGAAGAGAGCGATAGGCGCGACGGCATCTCGCACGTGGGAACATAAACCGGTGCCGGGCGCGAGCCTGGTTCCTCCCACGGAGGCACAACCGGAAGGAGACTATCCTATGGCGACTCCCGTCGTCACGATGCAGGCCCTGCTCGAGGCCGGCGCCCATTTCGGGCATCAGACCCATCGCTGGAATCCGAAGATGAAGCCGTATATTTTCGGCGAGCGGAACGGCGTCCATATTCTTGACCTGTCGCAGTCGGTGCCGTTGTTCGCGCGCGCGCTCGACTTTATCCGCCAGGCGACCGCGAGCGGCGGCAAGGTGCTGTTCGTCGGCACCAAGCGCCAGGCGCAGGACCCGATCGCCGAGGCGGCGCGGCGCTCCGGCCAGCATTACGTCAACCACCGCTGGCTTGGCGGGATGCTGACCAACTGGAAAACGATCTCGGGCTCGATCAAGCGCTACAAGGCGCTCGAGGAGCAGCTCGCCGGCGACACCGCCGGCCTGACCAAGAAGGAAGTCCTCCAGCTCACCCGCGAGCGCGACAAGTTCGAGCTATCGCTCGGCGGCATCCGCGACATGGGCGGGCTGCCCGACGTCATCTTCGTCATCGACGCCAACAAGGAAGAGCTGGCGATCAAGGAAGCCAATGTCCTCGGCATTCCGGTCATCGCGATCCTCGACACCAATGTCAGCCCGGACGGCATCGCCTTCCCGGTGCCCGGCAATGACGACGCCAGCCGCGCGATCCGGCTGTACTGCGACGCCGCCGCCGATGCGGTGGTCGCCGGGCGTCAGGGCGGCCAGGCGGCGCGCGGCGCCGACCTCGGCGAGCTCGCCGAGCCGCCGGTCGAGCCGGCGCTGGCGGCGGTCGACGAGGCGCCGGGTGAGATGGCTGTCGCAAGCGACACACCGTCCGACGACGCCCCGGCTGCCGAAGCCGAGGCCTGACATCAAAATTTCCGACCCGGCCGTTACGGCCGGGTCCTGACCACATCGGAGACAGGAACATGGCCGAAGTCACCGCCGCCATGGTGAAGGATCTGCGCGAGCGCTCCGGCGCCGGCATGATGGACTGCAAGAAGGCGCTGGGCGAAACCAGTGGCGACATGGAAGCCGCGGTCGACTGGCTGCGCACCAAGGGCCTCGCGACCGCCGCGAAGAAGGCTGGTCGTACCGCCGCCGAGGGCCTCGTCGGGGTGGCCGTGCGCGGCCATCGTGGCGCCGTCGTCGAGGTCAATTCGGAGACCGACTTCGTCGCCAAGAACGATCAGTTCCAGGAGTTCGTGCGAACCGTCGCCCAGCTCGCGCTGGACAATGGCGCCAGCGTCGACGCGCTCTCGGCCGCGGCCTGGCCGGACGGCGGCAGCGTTGCGGAAAAGCTGACCGCCAATGTCGCGACCATCGGCGAAAACCAGAACCTGCGCCGCGTCTCGGTGCTGGAAGCCGATCCGGGCATCGTCGTGTCCTACGTTCACAATGCGGTCACGCCCGGCCTCGGCAAGATCGGCGTGCTGGTCGCGCTTGAAAGCAGCGCGCCGGCCGACAAGCTGGAGCCGCTCGGCAAGCAGCTCGCCATGCACATTGCCGCGGCCAACCCGCAGGCGCTGCACGAGGATGACGTCGATCCCGCGACAGTCGAACGCGAGCGTGCGATCGCGGCCGAAAAGGCGTCGACCAGCGGCAAGCCGGCCGACATCATCGCCAAGATGGTCGAGGGCGCGGTCGCCAAGTTCCGCAAGGAAGTGGCTCTGCTCAGCCAGCTGTTCGTGATCGACAACAAGACCAAGATCGCCGACGTCCTGAGCACGGCGGGCAAGGATCTCGGCGCACCGGTCAGGCTCGCCGCCTATGTCCGCTTCCAGCTCGGCGAAGGCATTGAAAAGGCAAGCTCCGACTTCGCTGCCGAGGTTGCCGCGGCGGCCGGCACGGGCGCGCGGTAAAGCGTTGCGGTAAATCGCCGCTCGGGCCTTGGCCGGAGCGGCGATTTACGCAGAATTCGGATTCCGTGGACTCCCATTTCATGCTCTAAGGGCGCCGCGCCGGTCCTCGTTTCCGTCGCGACAATGAAAAAGAAGCCACCGCGATGTCACGCCCGCGCTTTCGGCGCATCCTGCTGAAGCTCTCCGGGGAGGCCCTGATGGGGTCGAATCCCTTCGGCATCGATCCCGCAGCGGTGGCGCGTGTCGCCGGCGAGGTGGCGGCGGCCAAGGCGGCCGGCCATGAGCTCTGCCTGGTAATCGGCGCCGGCAACATTTTCCGCGGACTCGCCGCTGCCGGCCAGGGCTTCGACCGGACCAGCGCCGATTATATGGGCATGCTGGCGACGGTGATGAACGCGCTTGCCGTGCAGAACGGCCTCGAGCAGATCGGCGTCGACACCAGGGTGCTGTCGGCGATCCCGATGGCGACGGTGTGCGAGCCCTATATCCGGCGCCGCGCGGCACGGCATATCGAGAAGGGCCGCATCGTCCTGTTCGCCGCCGGCACCGGCAATCCCTTCTTCACGACCGACACCGCGGCCGCGCTGCGGGCGGCCGAGATGAATTGCGACGCGCTGTTCAAGGGCACCAGCGTCGACGGCGTCTATGATGCCGATCCCAAGAAGGTGCCCGGCGCCCGCCGTTACGAGCAGCTCAGCTTCAACCGCGTGCTGGCCGACGACCTCAAGGTGATGGACGCCAGCGCGGTCGCGCTGTGCCGCGACAACAATATCCCGATCGTCGTCTTCAACATCCGCGAGCAGGGCAATCTCGCGCGGGTGTTGGCGGGTGAGGGGACCGCGACGATCGTCAACAATGAAGGAGAGAGCGATGGCTTATGACAAGGCCGACCTCGACCGCCGGATGCACGGCGCGCTCGAAGCCTTGAAACATGATCTCGGCGGGCTCAGGACCGGGCGCGCGAACACGGCGCTGCTCGATCCCGTCACAGTCGAGGTATACGGCAGCCACATGCCGCTCAACCAGGTCGCGACGGTCACCGCCCCCGAGCCGCGCATGCTCTCGGTCCAGGTCTGGGACCGCTCCAATGTCCAGCCGGTCGACAAGGCGATCCGCTCGGCCGGGCTCGGCCTGAACCCGATCGTCGACGGCCAGCTGCTGCGCCTGCCGATCCCGGATCTGACCGAAGAGCGGCGCAAGGAGCTTGCCAAGCTCGCCTCGCAATATGCTGAAAAGGCGCGGGTCGCGGTCCGCAACGTGCGGCGCGACGGGATGGACGGCCTCAAGGCCGACGAGAAGAAGGGCACGATCAGCCAGGATGAGCACAAGCGGTTCGACGCCGAGGTCCAGAAGCTGACCGACAAGACCATCGGCGAAATCGACGAGGTGCTCGCCGCCAAGGAAAAGGATATTCTCGGCAAGTGAGCACCTCGCCGGCGAGCCTTGCAGAATCCTCCGGCGGGGAGGGTGCCGGCCCGCGCCATGTCGCCATCATCATGGACGGCAATGGCCGGTGGGCAGCCGCGCGACGGCTGCCGCGCATTGCCGGCCATCGCCAGGGGATCGAGGCGGTCCGCAAGGTTGTCCGCGCCGCCCCCAAGCTCGGCATCACCACGCTGACGCTCTACGCCTTTTCATCGGAAAACTGGCGGCGTCCGGCGGGCGAGGTCGAAGACCTAATGGGCCTGCTGCGCCATTATCTGGTCAGCGAGATCGACGAGCTGGCGCGCCAGGGTGCGCGGCTGACGGTGATCGGTGACTATCGCCGGCTGAAGCCTGCCCTGGTCAAGCTGATCGACGATGCGATCGCGCGCACCGCGAGCAATCGCCGCATCCACATCGTCATCGCGCTGAACTATGGCGCGCGCGACGAAATGCTGCGTGCCGCCCGCCGGCTGGTCGCCGATGCGGCCGACGGCAGCCTCGACCCGCAGACGATCGACGAAGCGGCGATCGAGGCGCGGCTCGACACCGCCGGACTGCCGCCGCTCGACTTGCTGATCCGCACCTCGGGCGAATGCCGGCTGTCGAATTTCCTGTTGTGGCAGGCGGCTTACACAGAATTATTGTTCGTCGACACGCTTTGGCCCGATTTCGACGATAAGGCGCTGGCCGATGCCCTGGCGGAGTTTGCCGCCCGCGATCGGAGGTACGGCGGTCGATGAATGAAGCGACCACGGCAGCGCGCCGGTCCGAGCTAGCAGCCCGGGTCGGTAGCGGCGCCGCCATGCTGGCCGTCGCACTGCTTGCGGTCTGGCTCGGCGGCTTGCCCTTCTGGCTGCTGGTATCGGCAGCGGCGATCATCATGCTGATCGAATGGTTCGGCCTGGTCGGAGCGAGCCGCTGGCAGCTGATCCTGGCGCTGGTCGGCTTGACGCTCGCCCTGCTGATCTCGGGCTGGAACGCGCTGGACAGCCGCTCGGGCACGGTTCTCATGGCGACGCTGGGCATCGTCGCGGCGCTCGCCGCCGCGACCCGCAACGTCAAGCTGGCGGCCGGCGTCGCCTATGTCGGCCTTCCCGCCCTAGCCGTGCTCGCCATTCGGGCGGTGCCTGACAAGGGATTTGACCTGACCCTGTGGACGATGGCGGTGGTCTGGGCGACCGACATCGGCGCCTTCTTTGCAGGCCGCCGCTTTGGCGGGCTCAAGCTTGCCCCGACGATCAGCCCGAGCAAGACTTGGGCGGGCCTGTTCGGCGGCATGATCGCCGCCGGCCTGATCGGTGCGGGGCTTGGCGTTCTCAGAGAGCTGCCGCTGATCACCAGCTGGCTGGGCGTGCCGCTCGCGATGGTCGCGCAGATGGGTGACCTGTTCGAAAGCGCGCTCAAGCGCCGCGCCGGCGTCAAGGACTCCGGCAATATCCTGCCCGGCCATGGCGGCGTGCTCGATCGCTTGGACGGGCTGGTCCCGGTGGCGGTGCTGGTCGCGCTGCTGCTCGCTGCGGGCGCGCTGTGACCCGGCGGCGGATCACGATTCTCGGCGCGACCGGCTCGGTCGGCCGTTCGACGCTCGACCTGATCGAGCGCGAGCCCGAGCGTTTCGAGCTGGTCGCGCTGACCGCCAACAGCGATGTCGCAGCGCTCGCCGATGCGGCGCTGAGGACGCGGGCGAAGCGCGCGGTAATCGCCGATCCGGCGGGCCATGCGGCGCTCGCCGAACGGCTGGCCGGCAGCGGCATCGAAACCGCGGCGGGCGCCGAAGCGGTCGTCGAAGCAGCCAGCGCCGGGGCGGATTGGACGATGGCGGCGATCGTCGGCAGCGCCGGCCTGCAGCCGGTACTCGCCGCGCTCGAGGCGGGCAGCACCGTCGCCCTTGCCAACAAGGAAGCGCTGGTCTGCGCCGGCGATCTGGTCAAGGAAGCGGCCCGCCGCGGCGGCGGCAGCCTGCTGCCGGTCGATTCCGAGCATAATGCCGTGTTCCAATGTTTTGATCACGACGCGCCCGAGCGCGTCCGCCGGATCATCCTGACCTGCAGCGGCGGCCCTTTCCGCGACAAGAGCATCGAGGAGATCCGCACGGCAACCCCGGCGGAGGCGGTGCGCCACCCGGTCTGGTCGATGGGCGCCAAGATCTCGATCGATTCCGCGACGCTGATGAACAAGGGCCTCGAGCTGATCGAGGCGCATCATCTGTTCCCGATCCGACACGACCAGCTCGACGTGATCATCCATCCGCAATCGGTGATCCACAGCATGGTCGAATATGTCGACGGCTCGGTGCTCGCACAGCTCGGCACGCCCGACATGCGCACCCCGATCGCGCATACGCTCGCCTGGCCCGACCGGATGGCGACGCCGTGCGAGCCGCTCGACCTCGCCCGGATCGCGCGGCTCGATTTCGAGGCGCCCGATCCGGAGCGCTTTCCGGCGCTGACCCTGGCGCGCGCGGCGCTGGTCGCCGGCGGCGCGCGGCCGGCCTCGCTCAACGCGGCCAATGAGATCGCCGTGGCGGCGTTTCTCGCCGGGCGGATCGGCTTTCTCGACATCATCGCGGTGGTCGCCGAGGTGCTCGATCATTATAGCCCGCCGGCGCCGGCCTCGCTGGACGACGTGCTGGCCGTCGACATGGAAGCCCGGCGCCTTGCCGAGGGCAGGGTCAAGGCACGGGAGAAAGCAGCAGCATGATCGACCAGGGTCCGGGCGTCGTGCTGACGGTGATCAGTTTCCTGCTGGTCATCGGCCCGCTGATCTTTGTCCACGAATATGGTCATTATCTCGCGGCGCGGATATTCGGTGTGAAGGCGGAGACCTTCTCGCTCGGCTTCGGCCATGAGCTCACCGGCTGGACCGATCGTCGTGGCACCCGCTGGAAGGTCGGCGCCATACCGCTCGGCGGCTATGTGAAATTCGCCGGCGACATGAACCCGGCGAGCACGCCGTCTGCGGCCTGGCTGGCGCTGCCGGCGGAAGAACGCGCCCAAACCTTCCAGGGCCGCCCGCTATGGCAGCGGTTCATCATCGTGCTGGCCGGACCGCTGACCAATTTCCTGTTCGCGATCATCGTGTTCAGCGCCTTCTTTGCGATCAATGGCGAGCCGCGGACGCCGCCCGTCATCGCCAAGGTCGAGGCCGGCTCGGCGGCGCAGGCGGCAGGGCTGCGAGCGGGCGACGAGATCGAGCAGATTGCCGGGCGGACAATCACCCGCTTCGAGGACATCACCCTGATCGTCGCGCTCCGCCCGGCCGAGCGGCTCGACATGGTCGTCCTGCGCGATGGCCGCGAGGTCGCGCTGAGCGCGACGCCCAAGCCCGACGTCATCCGCGACCGCTTCGGCAATACGATGACGCGGGGCCTACTTGGCATCCGTTCCGGCCAAAGCGTCTTCGTCAAATTGTCGCCATGGGAGATACCTGGAGCGGCCGTCGCGAAGACCGGTGAAACGATCCGGCTGATTGTCGACACGACTTGGCAGATAATCACCGGCCGCCGGTCGACTGCAGAATTAGGCGGTCCGCTCAAGATCGCGCAGCTTTCGGGCCAGCAAGCGTCGCTCGGCTGGCAGGATTTCGTGTATTTCATGGCGGCGATCTCAGTTAACCTCGGATTCATCAACCTGCTGCCAATTCCCCTGCTTGATGGCGGCCATTTGCTATTTTACGCAATCGAGGGGGTCCGCCGCAGACCTGTGGCTTCTGGGATTCAGGACTGGGCATTTCGCTCCGGTCTGGCGCTTCTTCTGGCATTGATGGTGTTCGTTACGCTAAACGATTTGGGCTCGTTTGGCGTATGGAACACAGTTGCGCGCTTGATCGGTTGATCACGATCGGGCAGGGGCGATGGTTAAAGGGCGTCCGCCGGCGGACGAGCAAGGGCGGGGTAGAGTGACGGCGACCAGAAGTATCTTCGAGGCCGGCTGTATCGCTTCGGCACTACTAGTCGGCAGTGCGGCTCTCGCGCAGAGCACGAGCGACGATCCATCGGCAGCCGCGACCGCGCCGTCGCCAGACACGACAACACCGGCCGATGCGCCCGCGACGACGCCCGCAGCGCCAGGCACGCCCGCGGCTGCCCCGGCGGCGACCAGCGCGGCAGGCGCCGAAGCGATCGCCAACGCCAGTGGCATCATCCGTTCGGTCGCGGTCACCGGCGCGGAGCGGCTCGAAGCGGACACCGTCCGCTCCTATGCCGAGCTCCGGGCCGGCGAGCCCTATGACCGCGAAAAGCTCGATACCGCGCTCAAGGCGCTCTACGCCACCGAGCTGTTTGCCGACGTCCAGATCCACGACGACAATGGCGCGCTGACGATCGCGATCCGCGAGAATCCGGTGATCAACCGGATCGTGCTGGAGGGCAACAAGCGGATCAAGGAAGACAAGATCAAGCCGGAGATCCGACTGGCGCCGCGCCAGATCTTCACCCGCTCGAAGGCGCGCGCGGACGTCTCACGGATCATCGAGCTATATCGCCGCCAGGGCCGGTTCGCGGCCAGCGTCGAGCCCAAGATCGTCCAGCTCGACCAGAACCGCGTCGACGTCATCTTCGAGATCAGGGAAGGGCCGAAATCCAAGGTCCGCCAGATCAACGTCATCGGCAACAAGGTCTTTTCCGATGGCGAGATCCGGTCGCACATGGCGACCAAGCAATCCCGCTTCTTCCGGCTCTTCAGCTCGGCGACGGGCTATGATCCCGACAAGCTGACCTATGACCAGCAGAAGCTGCGTCAGTTCTACCTGACCCAGGGCTATGCCGATTTCCGGGTCGTCTCCGCGGTTGCCGAGCTGACGCCGGACCGCAAGGACTTCATCATCACCTACGTCGTCGACGAGGGGAAGCGCTACAAGTTCGCCGACATCAAGCTGGAAAGCGAGATCCGCGACCTCAAGGCCTCGGTGTTCCAGCCGCTGATCCAGCTCAAGAAGGGCGAATGGTACAACGCCCAGCGGGTCGAGGACACGGTCGATGCGCTGACCAACACCGCCGGCAACATGGGCTATGCCTTCGCCGACATCCGGCCGGACTTCGACCGCCACAAAGACAATCTCACGATGGGCGTCACCTTCAAGGTGGCCGACGCCCCGCGGGTCTATGTCGAGCGGATCAACATCAACGGCAACACACACACCAAGGACAAGGTCATCCGCCGCGAGTTCCGCCTGGCGGAAGGCGATGCGTTCAACAACTTCAAGGTGAAGCGTTCGAAAGACCGGATCCAGTCGCTCGGCTTCTTCCAGGAGAAGTTCGAGATCTCGCAGAAGCAGGGGTCGGCGCCGGATCGGGTCGTGCTGGAGGCCAATGTCGAAGAAAAGTCGACCGGCGAGCTCCAGGTGTCGGCCGGCTTCTCGAGCCTCGAGAAATTCATTCTCAGCCTGGCGGTCACCGAGCACAACTTCATGGGCAAGGGCCAGGAGGTCCGCGCCAGCGTCGACTATTCGAGCTACTCGAAGTCGATCAATCTCGGCTTCACCGAGCCCTATCTGTTCAACAAGAACATCGCGGTCGGCGGCGACATCTTCCGGCGCGACTACAGCTCGTTCAACTATCTCAACGGCAATGACCGCAACCGCACCTACAGCCAGGTCAGCACCGGCTTCCAGCTGCGCGCCGGCATCGCGCTGACCGAATATTGGTCCCTGGCGCTGCGCTATGGCCTGACCTACGATCAGGTCACGCTCGACAAGAACAACTACTACAGCCCGACGCCCGGTGGCGGGTCGGCCTGCGACCCGGTCATCGCCGGACGCTATTTGTGCGATTCGATCGGCAATCGCCTGACCTCGTCGATCGGCTACTCGCTGGTGTTCGATAATCTCAACAACCGCGTCCATCCGACGCGCGGCAACCGCTTGGTCCTGAGCCAGGATTTCGCCGGCGTCGGCGGTAGCGTGCGTTATCTGCGCAGCCGGATCGAGGCGGCGAAATACTGGCAGCTCGGCCGCACCGGCTTCATCCTCAGCGCCAAGGCCGAAGGCGGCATGATCAAAGGCCTCGGCCAGCAGGTCTACCTGACCGACCGCTTCTACCTCGGCGATCCGGACGTGCGCGGCTTCGATATCCGCGGCATCGGCCCGCGGGTCATCCGCCATTACGATCCGGGCGGCGATCGCCAGGATGATGCGATCGGCGGCAAATATTACTATTCCGGCAGGGTCGAGATGGAGATTCCACTCGGCTCGGGCGCGAAGGAAATGGGACTGCGGCCATCGGTCTTCATGGACGTCGGCTCGGTCTGGGGGTCCGATTTCAAGCAGAGCGATCTATTGCCGCCGACGACCAATGTCACGATACGTCAGTTCGTCGACAAGAAGGGCCGCAAGCTCTACATCAACAACACGACCGGCAAGGTCACGCATGATCCTACGGGCGGGTTTGATCCGGTCACTTTCGAGCCGGTGGATAATGTGAACTTCAGCAAATACAATAACGTCATCCCGGCCTATCACGAAGAGTTCCTGGGGGATTCGCCCAAACCGCGACTGTCCGTCGGCTTCGGTGTGAACTGGAATTCTCCGTTCGGGCCATTCCGCATCGACGTCGCCAAGGCCCTGCTTTCGGTCAAGGGCGACGACAAAAAACTCTTCTCGTTCAACGTAGGGACGCAATTCTGATGATCATGACCAAGAAACTCGCCCTGGTGGCCGCACTGAGCCTTGCCTCAGTGTCCGTCCCGGCCCTTGCCCAGTCGGCGGCGGTGATCATCACCGTCGATATGGAGCAGGTGATCAATACTTCGACCGCGGGGAAGAGCGCGCAGACCCAGCTCCAGGCCCAGGCCAATGCGCTGCAGGCGAAGGCTCAATCGCTCGACGCCGGTTTCCGCAGCGAGAATGACGCGCTCAACAAGGCGGCGCAGAGCAAGACGATGACCCAACAGGCGCTGGAGCAGAAGGCTGCCGACCTGCAGAAGCGGGTCAATGCCGCGCAGGTCGACATGACCAACCGCCAGCGTCAGTTCGTTGCCAACCAGCAATATGTCGGCAAGCAGATCAGCGACGCGGTTCAGCCGATCATCTCGCAGGTGCAGGCCGAGAAGAACGCGACGCTGGTGCTGGACGAGGGCTCGGTGATCAAGACCTCGCCGTCGATCGACGTGACCGCGCTGGTGCTTCAGCGGCTCAACGCCAAGCTGCCGAGCGTCAACGTCAATGCGCCAGCCTCGGCCGCCACGGCCGGAGGCCGATGAGCGATACGACGACTAGCGCCGCCATCGGTCCGCTCGACGTAACGCGGGTGATGGCGGCGCTGCCGCATCGCTACCCCATGCTGCTGGTCGATCGGGTCGAGAAGCTCGTCCCGGATGAATCGATCACCGCGATCAAGGCGGTCAGCATCAACGAAGCCTTCTTCGCCGGCCATTTCCCGGGCCGGCCAATCATGCCCGGCGTGCTCATCATCGAGGCGCTGGCGCAAGCCGCCGGCATCCTTGGAGTCGAATCCCTCGGGCTCAGCGGCACTGGCAAGCTGGTCTATTTCATGGCGATCGAGGAGGCGAGGTTCCGCCGCCCGGTCGAGCCCGGCGTGCTGCTCACGCTTGAGGTCAGCTTCGTCCAGAAGCGCGCCAAGATTTGCAAATTCGCCGGCCGCGCGCTGGTCAACGGCGAGCTCTGCACCGAGGCGAGCTTCACGGCGATGATCGCCGATCCGCCCGCCTCGGCCTGAGCTTTACTCGCCCAGCGCGACCCGCACGCCACCGTAAACGGTGCGGCCGGCTGTCCGGTAACCAACCAGATCCTGATATCGGGCGCCGCCGAGATTATCGCCGCGGACGAACAGCTCGACCATCGGCAGGATGCGATAGGCGACGCGCGCCGAGACCAGCGCATAGCTGTGCAGCGTGACGTTCTTTGCCGGAGAGAGGTCGAAGTCGGTATCGACCCGCTTGCCGACATAGGCGACCGATCCCGCCAGCGTCAGCCGGTCCGCGGTATATGTCGCGGAGAGATTCGCCGTATGCTTGGGCCGGCGAACCTCGCGCACGCGGGCCCCACTGGCCGCCTTCTGCTCATTGGCGTCGAGATAGGTGTAATCGCCGTCGATGACGAGGCCCGGAACAGGGCGCCATTCGCCGGTGAGCTCGATCCCGCGGCGACGGCTCTTGCCGGTCGCATTGACCGAGGTCGCGAGAAAGTCCGGCGGTCCCCCGAAGACCAAAAGGATCTCATCCTTCAGCCGGTTGCTGAAGGCGGTTAGGGTGAGGTCGAAACGCGGCGAGCGCCACCGCACCCCAGCCTCGAAGCCGCGGGACTGCTCCGGCCTGAGATCCGGATTGCCGACATAGCTGCCCGGGAAAAAGCCGAAGAGGTCGTCGAACGTCGGCTGGGCAATGCCGTCGCCATAGGATCCGGTCAGCGCGAGCTGCGGCGTCAGATGGACCACGGCGCCGGCGCGGAGCGTCGTCGTATCCTTGAAGTCCGAGAAATTGTCGTGACGCACGGCGAGATCGGTGTCGATCAGCTTGCCGAAGCTTGCCTGCCATTCGCCGATCACCGTGGTGCGGCCGCGGTCGCGGTCGACGTCGGTCAAGCCGAAATTATCGACGTCGCGGCGAGTGAAGCTCTCGTCCTCGCGCTCGACACGGAAGATCAGGCTGTGCTTGCTGCCGCCGATGGCGAAGCGCGACACCCCCTGTGCCGAAATGCGCAGGCGATCGCCCGATGTCCTGTTGAGGAATGTCCGATCGTTGAAGTTCTCGTTGTCGCTGTGCAGATACTGCGCCTCCAGCGTGCCGCTCCACGGCGCGTCGGGGTCGCGGCCGAGCGTCGCCCAGCCGCGGATCGCCTTGGTGATCGCATGGGAGTTGTCGAGCGTATCGGCGCGCAGGAAGGTGTTCGGATCGATGCCGTCGAACTGCGCGCGGTAATCGATGTAGCGCCCGGTCAGACCGAACTCGCCGATGTCGCCGGGCCGGGCGATCGCCTTGAAGCTGAAAGTCCTGTTCTCATAGCCGTCCTTGTCGCCGTGGCCGCCGCCGAGGATGTCGATGCCGGCGCTCTTGATCCACGAGCCGCTGGCCGTGATCCCGGCTTTGTCGCCGCCACTGACCACAGAGGCCGACGCCTGGCGCGTATCGAGGCTGCCGTAGGACGCCTGGGCGCTGGCGCGGAACTTGCCCAGCGGATCGGGCGAGTCGAGCGCGACGACGCCGCCCAGCGCCTCGGAGCCGAACAGGGCGGATTGCGGGCCGCGGATGACCTCGATCCGGCCAAGTCCATTGGAGGTGAGGGATTCGAAGCGCGCTTCGTCCGAACTGGCGGGGTCATTGAACTGGATGCCGTCGATGAACAGCAGCGTATGGTTAGCCTCAGCCCCGCGCATCCGGATCTGGACCTGCGAACCAGGTCCGCCGGAAGCGGAGACCGACACACCAGGAGTCAGCCGCAGCAGATCGGTGACCAGTGGCTCGCCGAGCGCGGTAATCTTCGCTTCGGGGATGACCGTGGAGCTCGCCGACGCGCGCTCGGCGAGTTGCGGCACCAGCGCCGCGTTGACGATGATGTCGGGCGGGCTGTCGGCGACAACCGCTGCTGCGAATAGGAGAAATGCTGTCATTTTTGCCTCCGTTGACGACTGGTCGTCACGGAGGCGCGCGCCGCGGGATTGCGGCATGCTCCTCGCGCTGATGGCTGGACCCGGCCGGCGCGAACGACAGCGGAGGCAGGTTCCTGACTGGCATCGGCGGATCGCCGTTGCTTCACAGTTGCGGGCACAGCGCCGGAATCACACCGGCTTCCCTTTTAACCACCGCCCCGCCGTCAAACGGCGTCGATGGCACCTTCGCTTGAGCGCGCCGCTAGTCGTTCGCGCGCGGCCTTGTCAAGCAAACGGCGAGAGGCTAGAGCCGCGCCTTCCTTCAGGCTGGTCGGTAACCAGCCGCTTTTGGGGACGATCCGACATGAAGAAAGACATCCATCCGGGCTATCACCGGATCAAGGTCCAGATGACCGACGGCTCCGTGTTCGAGACCCGCTCGACCTGGGGCGGCGAAGGCGACACGCTGCAGCTCGAGATCGATCCCAAGGTCCATCCGGCGTGGACCGGCGGCAGCGCGAAGCTGCTCGACAGCGGCGGCCAAGTCGCCCGCTTCAACAAGCGCTTCGGCGGGCTTTCTCTCAAGAAGTAGCACGATCCCGGGCGCCGCGGACGGCACCGGGCATCGATCTTGCCGGAATCAAAACGGGCGCCCCGCGGGGCGCCCGTTTCGTTCCGACCGGGCCGGAAGCGATCTTACTGCGCGTTGGCGTTGATCGCGTCGGCCTTGGCATCCGCCGCAGACGCGACATTGTCGGCAGCCGCGTGGAGGTTGTCAGCCTGGTTCTCGAGGCCCGCGGCAGCCGCATCGCTCACATTGCCGGCCGCGGCGTCGAGCGCGTCGGCCTGATTGTCTATCGCCGCAGCGGCATTGTCGCCGGCATTCTCAACGGCTTCGGCTTGCGGCGACTTGTGGCACGCGGCCAGCGCCAGGAGTCCGGCGGCGGCGGCGATTACCAGACGGGTGGTCTTCATCCCAATATCTCCCATTCAGGCAAACGGGCCGGCCGATCGCCGCCCCAATCGCGCCCCCTGACCCGCGAAGCGCGCCACGTCAACGGAAAGTTGACCGTATCGCGACGAGTTGAGGAATCTTATGTTGCATTGCACAATAGATTGGCGCAACCTTTAGCCGAGTTGAGCATTGTTGACGCGCGGGCTGCGGTGGAGCGCCAATCCTAGAAGGAGACTCAGCGGATGAGCGGCTATGCGGGGCAGGGGTCGATCCGCCGGGTCGCTTTGATTGGTAATCATCCGCCGAGATTGTGCGGCATTGCAACATTTACCGCGGATGTCGAAACCGCTCTGGCGGATCGTTATCCTGGGTTAGCAATCGACGTATACGCGATGAATGATCCCGGTGGGGATCACGACTATCCGCCGGCGGTCGTCTGCACGATCGCCCAGGACGAGATTCCGCAATATCTTGCTGCAGCGCGGCGGATCAATGAAAGCGGCGCCGAGCTGGTCTGCGTCCAGCATGAATATGGCATCTTCGGCGGGGCAGCCGGCGCGCATCTGTTGCGCCTGCTCGATCGCGTCGAGGCGCCGGTGGTCGTCGTTCTCCACACGGTGCTCGAGCAACCCAGCCCGGAGCAACGCCATGTCATCGAAGCGTTGGGGCGGCGTGCCGCGCGGCTGATCGTCATGGCGCAGAAAGGCCGCGAGATTCTTGAGCGCGTCCACGGCATCCCGCCGGCGCGGATCGCGGTCGTGCCGCATGGCGTGCCCGACCAGCCGCTGGTCGACAGTGACGGAATCAAGCCGGAGCTGGGCCTTGCCGGGCACAAGGTGCTGCTGACCTTCGGCCTGCTGTCGCCGAACAAGGGGATCGAGACGATGATCCGGGCGATGCCGCGGATCATCGAGGGGCATCCCAACGCGATCTATGTCGTGCTCGGCGCGACTCATCCCCATCTCGTCGCGCGCGAAGGCGAGAGCTATCGCGAAAGTCTGATGCGGCTCGCCGACGACTGTGGCGTCGCCGGCCACGTCCGCTTCATCGACGGCTTTCTCTCGAAAGACACGCTGCTCAAATATCTCGCCGCCTCGGACATCTATGTGACGCCCTATCTCAACGAGGCGCAGATCACCTCGGGCACGCTGTCCTATGCGGTGGCGCTCGGCCGGCCGGTGGTGTCGACGCCTTATTGGCATGCCGTCGAGCTGCTCGCCGACGGGGTCGGGCGGATCGTCAACTTCGGCGACAGCGACGGTTTTGCCCAGGCGATCGACGCGCTGCTCGACGATGAAGCGCTCGCCGCGCAAAGCCGCCAGCGGGCTTATGCGATCGGCCGGACGATGCTGTGGTCGTGCCTTGCCGAGGCCTATATGGACATCTTCCAAAAGGCGGTGGTGCAGCGCCCGGTCAGGCTCCGCTCGGTTATGCCGAAAATCGAGCGTCCTGCGCCCAGCCTGATCGGCATCGAGCGTATGTCCGATGCCTGCGGCATGATGCAGCACTCGATCTACAACGTGCCCGATCGCGACCATGGCTATTGCGTCGACGACAATGCCCGCGCGCTGATCCTGATGCACCGCATGCCGGCGTCGGAGCGCACCGACGCGCTGGCACAGATTTATGCGTCATTCATCCAGCACGCCTGGAACGGCAGCCGCGGCCGCTTCCGCAACTTCATGTCCTATGGCCGGCATTGGCTGGAGGAAGTCGGCTCGGAGGACAGCTTCGGTCGCGCCCTCTGGTCGATCGGCGTGACCGCGGCGGAGGCACGCAACAGCGAGCTGCGGCGCTGGGCGCTGCACTTGTTCGATCAGGTCAGCCCGCATGCCTGCGAGCTGCGCAGCCTGCGCACGCGGGCATTCGCCATCCTCGGCGCGGAGGCGATCCTGACGCGCCATAGCGCCCATCCCCTGGCCAACCAGATCATCTCGCGCTTCGGCAATGCACTGCATGAATCGCTGCATCGCCATCGCCGCGACGGCTGGGACTGGTTCGAGCCGACCCTGGCCTATGACAATGCCCGCCTGCCCGAAGCGCTGCTGCTGGCGGGCGAACGGGTCGGCGATAGCGCGATGATCGACGACGCGCTCACTGCCATGGCGTGGATCGATGCGGTCCAGACGGCGCCTGACGGGCATTTCCGCGCCGTCGGAACCGAGGGCTTCGGCACCCGCTATGAGCCGCCACTACCGTTCGATCAGCAGCCCCTTGAAGCCTGGGCGACGGTCGATGCCATGGCCACCGCGCTGCGGCTGACCGGCGATCGGCGCTGGGCGAAAGCCGCCGAACGCGCCTATCGCTGGTATCTTGGCGATAATGATCTTGGCATGCCGATGGCGACGCCTGATGATGGCGGCTGTTTCGATGGATTGATGAGTGACCGCGCCAACCTTAATCAGGGCGCCGAATCGGTGCTCGCTTTTCAGCTGGCATGCGTCACCATGGCGCAGCTGGCGGAGATCCAGGAGCATCACTCGGGTAACCAGCGTCAAGGCGACGCGGTCGCGACCTAAGGGCCGCGCGTGCCGCCGGGGGGAGGCGGACTATTTCGGTTGAATTGACTTACTGTCCGCTCAGGCTTCAGGCGGACGCATCTCGGGTCGTCGTCCGTCCCTTCCATGTCGCCGTCGAACCGCGAACCCACGCCGGCAAGACCGGCCGGATTTGGCGGATCGTCGACGCCGTGCTCGCGCTCGAGCAGGAAGAGGCGGAGGCCGAGCTGAACCTGGTGCTGCGCGACTTCGAGGCGCGGCATTGGCAGACCCGCAGCGTCTTCGTGCAGCGCTATGCCGAGATCGAGCAGGCGCTCGGGCTGGAGAACGTCGCCATCTCGACGATCAAGCGGCAGCTGATCGGCGCCTATTTTTGCCATGAATACAGCTATGCCGCCGCCGCGCTGATGAACCCGAGCGTGGTGCCGCACCCCGACCAGACTGGGCTGTCGAAGGGATCGTTGCGGCTGATCATGTCGCTGCGCGCGGTCGGCGAGGGGCACATCAGCTCGATCGCCTTTCGCGAGGGCATCCTGTCGCCAGGCGAACAGTTCGAGCTGGCGCCCGAGCCGCCCTTCGCGACCGCCGCCAACTCATCCTCCCACAATGTCACCCAGCTCGATTTCGACGGCCCGGTGACGGTCCATCGTCACATCGATTCGACGATCTCCGGCACCGTGCTGTTTCCGATGACGCCGGCGCAGCGCAACGGCCTCGAGGATTTGCGGCTGGTGCGCTTCGTCCATGATGATGGCCATCCCGAATGGATCGGCACCTATACCGCCTATAACGGCAGCGCGATTCGATCGGAGTTGCTGCGCACGCGCGACTTCCGCAGTTTCCTGATGAGCCCGCTCAGCGGTTCGGCGGCGCGCAACAAGGGCATGGCGCTGTTCCCGCGCACCGTCGACGGCTCCTATCTGATGATCGGCCGCCAGGACGGCGAAAATCTCTTCCTGATCCGCTCCGACAAGATCGATCAATGGGAGGAGGGGGAGCTGCTGCTCACGCCGCAATACCCCTGGGAGATGGTCCAGATCGGCAATTGCGGCGCGCCGATCGAGCTGGAGGAGGGGTGGCTGCTGCTGACCCATGGCGTCGGCGCGATGCGCAAATATTCGATCGGCGCGGTGCTGCTCGACAAACGGGATCCGGGCAAGGTCCTCGCCCGGACCAAGGACCCGCTGCTCTCCGCCGCGGATGAGGATCGCGAGGGCTATGTGCCCAATGTCGTCTACACCTGTGGCGCAGTGAGGCACGGCGATCTGCTGTTCGTGCCCTATGGCGTCGCCGACAGCTCGGTCGCCTTCGCCTTCGTGCCGATCAATGAGCTGCTGGCGTCGATGGTGTGACCGGGCCGAGCGGCTCCGCGCTGTCGGCCGCGACCGCGAGCACCATTGTCCAGGCGGCGACCGCCTGACGCAGCTGCGCACGGTCGATCTTGTCGAGCGTGTCGTCGGCCGTGTGATGGACATCGAAATAGCGCGTGCCGTCCTGGGCGAGGGCGAAGCGGGCCGCGCCGCGGTCGACCAGCGGCCAGACGTCGCTCCCGGCCTGGGCGGTCTCGCCGCCCCAGTCGACGCCAAGCGGGGCCAGCGCCGCGGCCATGCGATCGACCACCGGCGTTCCGCTCGGCGCCGTCGACGCCATGAAACGCCAGACCCGATCACCGCCGAAATCCGCCTCCGACACCAGTCCCGGCCGATCCGCCGGATGCGCTGCCGCATAGGCCTCACCACCGAGCCCGCCAGGTTCCTCGGAACCGAACCAGACAAGACGGATCGTCCTGAGCGGCCGGCCAGCCGCCATCACCTGCTTCGCCGCCGCGGCGGTGATGGCAATGCCGGCGCCGTCGTCGATCGCCCCAGTGCCGAGATCCCAGCTGTCGAGATGGCCACCGACGACGATGATCGGCAGCGCGGGATCGCGCCCCGGCACCTCGGCAATGACATTGCCCGAGATCTGCCGGCCGACCCGCCGCGGCGTCAGCACCAGGTGCACCGTCACCGGCTTGCCACGGGTCAGGATGCGCTCGACCTGCTCGGCATCGGGAACGGTCAGCGCGGCCGCCGGAATGGGACTCACGCCATCTGCCCAGTTGGTCTGGCCGGCATGGGCGACACGGTGATGATCGGTGCCGATCGAACGGATGAGGATGGCGATGGCGGCCTTCTGGGCCGCCACTGACGGCCCCCTGCGGCGAAAGGGCGTGAAGGCGGCATAATTCGTCCCGTCGCGCGCCGCCACCATTTGATTGCCGAGATAGACGATCTTGCCGCGGATCAGCGCGGGATCGGCGGCGCGGAGCGCATCGAGGGTGGCAAAGGCGACGACCTCGCCGGTGAAACCGGCCGCCGGCGTGGCGCCGCTGCCGCCGAGCGCGGTCAGCACGAGCGGCTGGGGGAAGGGTGCGACGATCTCGGCGCGCTCCTCGCCGCGCACCCAGCCATCGGCAATATCGAACGGCTCGACGTGGACATTGGCGAAGCCCAGCGCCTTGAGCCGCGCCACCGCCCAGGCCCGCGCCCGCGCCTCCGTCTCGGACCCGGCGGGCCGCGGGCCGATCTCGCTGGTCAGCCCCTCGATGATCGACCAGGCGGTGTCGTCGTTGAGCGCCGCCTGCCGGATCGTGGCGATACGGTCCTGGGCGGGAAGGGGCGTGGCGAACGTGACGAAGAGCAGGGCGAGGGTGGAAATTGCCAGCTTCATAGCTATCTCGTTACGAACCACCGGACGGTTTGCCAATAAGCCGGCACTTCGCTATCGCGGCGCCGTTCCCGACCCCTGGATTTCAAGAGGACGCGCGATGGCCGTGCAATACAGCTATGTGATGAAGGGCCTGACCAAGCTCTTCCCGGGCCAGCCGAAGCCCGTCTTCCGCGACCTCACACTGAGCTTCATTCCGGGCGCCAAGATCGCAATCATCGGCGTCAACGGCGCCGGCAAGTCGACGCTGATGAAGATCATGGCCGGCTGGGACAAGGAATATCAGGGCGAGGCCTGGGCGGCCGAGGGGATCAAGGTCGGCTATCTCCCGCAGGAGCCGCAGCTCGATCCGGACAAGACGGTCAAGGAGAACGTCATGGACGGCGTCCGCGAGGTCGCCGACACGGTCGAGCGGTTCAATGCCATCTCCAACCTGATGGCCGACCCGCCCGAGGATGCCGATTTCGACGCGCTGATCGCCGAGATGGGCCAGCTCCAGGAGAAGATCGACGCGGCCGACGGCTGGACGCTCGACAACCAGCTCGAGATCGCGATGGACGCGCTGCGCTGCCCGCCCGGCGACAGCCCGGTGACCAATCTCTCTGGCGGTGAGAAGCGCCGTGTCGCGCTGACCAAGCTGCTGCTCGAGAAGCCCGATATCCTGATGCTCGACGAGCCGACCAACCATCTCGACGCCGAAAGCGTCGCCTGGCTGGAAAAGCATCTCCAGGATTATGCCGGAACCGTCATTCTGGTTACCCACGATCGCTACTTTCTCGACAATGTCGTCAACTGGGTGCTCGAGCTCGACCGCGGCCGTGGCATTCCCTTCGAGGGCAATTACTCGAAATGGCTCGAGGCCAAGGCCAAGCGGCTGGCGCAGGAGGAGCGCGAGGAGGAAGGCCGCCAGAAGGCGATCAACGAGGAGCTTCAGTGGATCCGACAGAGCCCCAAGGCGCGCCAGACCAAGTCCAAGGCACGGATCAAAGCGTTCGACGAGCTGGTTGAGGCGCAGGCCCAGCGTCGGCCGGGGTCCGCTCAGATTCTTATCCAGGTGCCGGAACGCCTCGGCGGCACCGTGATCGAGACGCACAAGCTGACCAAGAGCTATGGCGACAAGCTGCTGTTCGAGGATCTGACCTTCAGCCTGCCGCCGGGTGGGATCGTCGGGGTGATCGGGCCCAATGGCGCCGGCAAGTCAACGCTGTTCAAGCTCATCACCGGGCAGGAGAAGCCAGACTCCGGCGACATCAGGATCGGCGAGACCGTCAAGCTCGGCTATGTCGACCAGTCACGCGATACGCTCAATCCCAAGCATAATGTCTGGGAAGAGGTCTCGGGCGGCAATGAGCGTTTCTACTTCGGTAAGCACGAGGTCGCGAGCCGCGCCTATGTCGGCGCATTCAACTTCAAGGGTTCCGACCAGCAGAAGAAGGTCGGACAGCTTTCGGGTGGTGAACGCAATCGCGTCCATCTTGCCAAGATGCTGACTGCCGGCGGCAATGTGCTGCTGCTCGACGAGCCGACCAACGACCTCGACGTCGAGACGCTGCGCGCGCTCGAAGAGGCGCTGGAAAGCTTCGCCGGCTGCGCCGTGGTGATCAGCCACGACCGTTTCTTCCTCGATCGCCTTGCCACCCACATCCTCGCTTTCGAGGGTGACAGCCATGTCGAATGGTTCGAAGGCAATTTCGAATCCTACGAGGAGGACAAGCGCCGCCGCCTCGGCGACGAGGCCGACCGGCCGCATCGCATGACTTACAAAAGGTTGACGCGCTGATCCGATCCGGATCGGCGGCAACTCTTCGCTAACCTTGCGGGTTCTACCTTCCCGATAGGGAAGGAGACGCCGACATGCTGACGCTCAAGCATACGGATAACAAGACGCTCGCGCTGGGGGCGGCGGCCGGCCTCGCCGTCGGCCTGGCGGCCAATGTCATGCGCAAGGTGGTGGTGCAGGCGCCGACATTCGTCGCCGGCCGCTGGGACGAGGCGCTGGCCGCCGAGCACAAGGCTACGCTCGCCCTGTTCGACCAGATCCAGAAGACCACCGACGCCCAGACCACCCGGCGCAACATGATGCTGACCCAGCTCAAGCATGCGCTGGCCAAGCACGCTTTCCAGGAAGAGAACACCGTCTATCCGGCGCTGCGCGACCATGCCCAGACCGAGGCGGCGGACCACCTCAACCATGATCATGGTTATGTTAAGCAATATCTCTACGAGCTGACGATCATGCCGCGCGACGACGCCAGCTGGCTGCCGACCGTCCGCGAGTTCCGCATGACGCTCGAAAAGCACATGCATGAGGAAGAGGATACGGTCTTCCCGAAGCTCTATCGGGCGCTCTCCGCCGAAGCGAACAAGGCGCTGACGACGGCGATGAACAAGGAAGGGCTGAAGATCGCATAATGGCCAGCCGGGGGCGCCGCGAGGCGCTCCCGGCCGATCCCGCGATCAGGCGCTGTGTTCCAGCAGCTCGGCGATACGCGCGCCCGATTGCGCGTGAAGCGCCCAGAAATCCGGCACGCCGCGGCCGGCGATGCGGGCTTGAAGCGCCGCCAGATGGGAATGCCAGCCGCCGCCATAATTCCGCGCATCGTCAAGTCCGCGCAATCCTTCATGGGTCAGCACGAGCTGCGTCTTGTCCGCGCCGATGGGCGTGAGTTCGATCGTGACGGTTCCGGCTTTGCCTTCGTCCCAACTGAAGACAATCCTGTGGGGAGCGTCGATCTCGCTGATCGTCTCGTACCAGCGCTTGCCCTTGTTGCCGGCAAATCGCTCAGGCATCGGGACATCATCGTCCGACAGGCGGTCATGGTCGAATATCATCTCGATGCGGCCGCCGGGGCGAGCGTCGAGCGCGCCGCCCATGAACCAGCGTCCGCGCAGTTCAGGGTCGACGATGTACTGCCAGACGGTTTCCACCGGCGCATCGAGCAGCCGCTCGAAACGCAGGCTCCGCGCCGTGACGCGATCGGTGTCGGCCATGTCCTGTCTCCCGCTAGTCGAATTGCTCACGCCGGCGGCGAATTGCGTTCGGCGAGCAGCGCCTCGAGCTTGTCGAGGCTGTCGATCCACAACGATTCCCATTGGCGGAGCCAGGCATCGGCTTCGCGCAATGGCTTCGGGCGCACCCGGCAGATGATCTGCCGGCCCGATCGCCGCCGCTCGATCAATCCCGCTTTTTCGAGCATCCGGACGTGCTTGGACGCGCCGGCGAAGCTCATCGCAAAAGGCGCAGCAAGCTCGCCGATCGAGCGCTCGCCCTGGGCGAGGCTCGCCAGCATGCCGCGCCGCGTCGGGTCGGCGAGGGCGGCGAAGGTCGCATCGAGTTTATGTTCAACCATAGGGTTGAATATCGCCGCCTCGCGGGCGAATGTAAACCGATCGGTTTAATATCATCCGTCGCGATCGTGCCCTCAATAGAAGTCCGCCGGATCGGGCGTCGGCGCGCGGCAGGCCCGCACATGGCCGCGTTCGCAGGCGCGGGTCTGCAGCCGCCAGGCGAACATCGCATCGGCATAAGCGCGCTGCTGATTTTCATAGCGGACCTGATCGCGAAGGCTCTGACGGGCATTGGCCTCGACCTTGGCGCGGTAATCGGCCATGTCCTTGTCATATTGTGCTTTTTGCGCGCTATCCATGTTGGCTGTCTGGTTGGCGACCTGGCGGTTCAGCGAATCCGTCACCGGGCCTTCGACGGCATTGACCGCCGGCGCCGCCGGCGAGTGCGGCGCGGTATAGCCGCGGGCATAGGGGTCGCTGACCGGCGGGTTGGCCGGTGCCTGGGCGAGCGCGGGCAGGGCGGCGCCCAGCAGGAGCGGCAAAAGCAGCTTTGCCTGGTTCATCTTTTCCTCCGTCGCAGTGAGCGATGAAGGCCGAACGAGCGTCGTTTCGTGCCGTTCCTCAGGCGGGAGTGAAGATGCCGCTATCCTCGTCGAGCAGCTCGAGCACGCCGTGGCGTACCGCGAACCAGCCGCCGTGGAGCTTGAGCTTGCCGGCCTTCTCGCGCTCGGCAATGCAGGGAAAACTGCGCAAATTGGTCAGGCTGACCCGCACCGCATCCTTCTCCAGCGTTCGGTGCGCGGTCTCCTCGTCGACGCCGCTGGCCAGGACGCGGTCGCGCGCCTCGTCGAGCAGGTCGACCCAATGGGCGATGAACCCGCCATTGCCCGGCGCGGCACCTGCGAAACGCCCCGACAGCGACGCTTCGATGCCGCCGCATTGGCCATGGCCGAGCACCAGTATCTCGTCGACCTCGAGCACGGTGACGGCGAATTCGAGCGCGGCGGAAACGCCATGGCGGCCGCCGCCGGTCTCGAATGGCGGCACGAGATTGGCGATATTGCGCACGACGAAGATCTCGCCCGGATGAGCGTCGAAGATGATGCTCGGATCGACCCGGCTGTCAGAGCAGGCGATTACCATCACCTTGGGCGATTGACCCTCGGCGAGCCGGCTCCAGCGCGCGCGCTCACGATCCCAGCCATCGGTGCGGAATCGGCGATAGCCGGCAATCAGTGCGTCGAGGTCAGCCATGCGGACGCGTTAGGGTTCGAACCCAGGACTGGCAAGGCCGCCGCGGCGTCGCTATCTGGGCCCTATGTCGCACAGCAGCACGTCGCCCACGCCACAGCGTCTCCGCAAGCCCGACTGGATCCGGGTGCGGATGCCGGCCGGCGGCGCCTTCGCCGAGACGCGGTCGCTCATGCGCCGGCTCAATCTTGCCACGGTCTGCGAGGAGGCGGCCTGCCCGAACATCGGCGAATGCTGGACCAAGAAGCATGCGACGGTGATGATCCTCGGCGACACCTGCACCCGCGCCTGCGCCTTCTGCAACGTCAAGACCGGCATGCCGCGGGCGGTCGATCCGCTCGAGCCGCAGCATGTCGCCGATGCCGCCGCCGAGCTCGGCCTGGAGCATATCGTCGTCACATCGGTCGACCGCGACGATCTGCCGGACGGCGGCGCTGCACAATTCGTCAAGGTGATCGAGGCGCTCAGGCGGACGACGCCCGCGACCACGATCGAAATCCTGACGCCCGATTTCCGCAACAAGGCGGAGGCGGCGATCGAGGCGGTGGTCGCCGCCCGGCCCGATGTCTACAATCATAATCTCGAGACGGTACCGCGGCTCTATCCGACGATCCGGCCGGGCGCGCGCTACTATGCCTCGCTGCGCCTGCTGGAAAGCGTCAAGCGGCTCGATCCGTCGATCTTCACCAAATCCGGGGTGATGGTCGGCCTCGGCGAGGAGCGGCTCGAGCTGCACCAGGTGATGGACGACATGCGCTCGGCCGGGATCGATTTCCTGACGATGGGCCAATATCTCCAGCCGACCCCGCGCCACGCCAGTGTCGCCGAATTCATCACCCCGGCGGCGTTCGAGACCTATGCCGCGATCGCCCGCGCCAAGGGCTTCCTGCTGGTCGCCGCGAGCCCGCTGACCCGGTCGAGCTATCATGCCGGCGAGGATTTCGCCCGTCTGCGCGCTGCGCGCCAGGCGCAGCTCGCCGGGGCAACGCAGACGATCTGAAATGCCGCATCATGCCGAGACCAAGCTGCTGCCCTACACGCCGGAGCAGATGTTCGACCTCGTCGCCGATGTCGGGCGCTATCAGGAGTTCCTCCCCTGGGTGGTCGCGACCCGCATTCGGCAGCGCGACGAGCGCTCGATCCTGGCTGATCTGATCGTCGGCTTCGGCCCGTTGCGCGAGACCTTCACCTCGCGCGTGGCGCTCGACCGGCCGCGCACAATCGATGTCGATTATGTCGAGGGTCCGCTCCGGCAGCTACACAACAGCTGGCGATTCAAGCCTGACGGCAATGGCGCCTGCCTGGTCGACTTCTGCGTCGACTTCACGTTCCGCTCGCGCACGTTCGAGGCGATCGCCGGGCGCATGTTCGGCGAGGCGGTGCGCAAGATGGTCGCCGCGTTCGAGACGCGCGCGGCCAAGCTCTACGGGGCAGGCGTTTCGGGGAGCAACAGTTCGAGCGCGCAAAGCGCCGCCTGAAGCCTGACACCGGGGCGGCCGAGGTCGCCGAATTCCTGCGTGTCGGCGACGATCTCATCGGGATTCGCGTCGCGCCGGGCGCGCGCGAAGACGACCGTGCCGACCGGCTTCTTGTCGCTGCCGCCGGCCGGGCCGGCGATGCCAGTGATCGCAACCGCGACATCGGCGCCGCTGCGCTCCAGCGCGCCCTGGGCCATGCCCCAGGCAACCGCGATCGAGACCGCGCCGAAGGTGTCGAGCACGTCCTCGCTGACGCCGAGCACCGAATGCTTGACGTTGTTGCCGTAGGTGACGAAGCCGGCGTCGAATATGTCTGACGCGCCGGGGATCTCGGTCAGCGCCGCCGAAACCAGCCCGCCGGTGCAGCTTTCCGCCACCGCGACCTTCAGCCCCGCCGCGCGGTTGGCTTCGACTACCTTGCGTGCGGCCTCGATCAGGCTGTCAGGGAGATTGCTCATGAGTCCTCCGGAAGCCGGACGGTGGCGATCGCCTGCACGGCGATGCCTTCGCCACGACCGGTAAAACCAAGCCGCTCGGTTGTGGTTGCCTTGACGCTGACCCGCCCCTCGGCGAGGCGCAGCATGCCGGCGATGCTGCTGCGGATGGCCGCCCGATGCGGCCCGACCTTGGGCGCCTCGCAGATGATCGTCGCGTCGACATGATCGATCACCCCGCCGCGCGCCGAAACGAGGTCGCGAACATGCTCGACGAACAGCGCCGAGGGCGCCCCGCGCCATTGCGGGTCGGATGGGGGAAAATGACTGCCGATGTCGCCTTCGCCGATCGCGCCGAGCAGCGCGTCGCAGATCGCATGCAGCAGCACGTCGGCATCGGAATGGCCGACAAGGCCGGCGCCATGCGCCACCGCGACGCCACCGAGCCAAACCTTGTCGCCCGCGCCAAAACCATGAACGTCGAAGCCCATTCCGGTCCTGACCGAGCTGGGCGTGGCGCGGCCCGTCATGGCGAAATCCTCCTCGAAGGTCAGCTTGGCGAGGCGCTCGTCACCGGCGACCATCGCGACGGTGATGCCGGCCTTTCGTGCCACCTGCGCGTCATCGGTGGCGGCCGCTGCCTCGGCCCAGCTGCGATGGGCGGCAAGGATCGCCGGGAAGCGGAAGGCCTGCGGCGTCTGGACGCGAACCACAGCGGTGCGGTCGACCGGATCGCCCAATGCGCTGCCGCCGGCGGCGAGGCTGTCGACCATCGGCAGGACGGGCACCACGCCCTCGTCCTGGTCGAGCGCATCGAGCAGGCGATCGATGACGGCGGGGGGAAGGCCGGGGCGGGCGGCGTCGTGGATCAGCACACGCCGGCAGCCGCCGTCGGCTGCGATCGCCTCCAGCCCGGCATGGACCGATTGCTGGCGCGTGTCGCCACCGGTGACGGGTGGGGAGAGAGCGAAATCCGCGGAAGTCTCGGCATAAAGCTCATCCTGTCCGGCGCCGATCACAACCCGGATGGCATCCACGCCGGGATGGGTCGCGAAGGCGGCCAGGCTATGCGCCAGCACCGGCTTGCCGCCCCAGGACCGATATTGCTTTGGCACGCGGCCGCCTGCGCGCGAGCCGCTGCCAGCCGCGACGATCAGGGCGATCGTCGAACCATGTTCATTCATTGCGGGCCGGCCCTAGCCGACAGCGGCCTTGCCCGCCATAGGCTTTCCGGCTAGGGCGACTGCCTGAATTTTAGGCAGACTCGCGTTGCGGCTCGCTTCCCTCCAGATTGGCCCCCTGCGGATCGACGCACCGGTCGTGCTCGCGCCGATGACCGGCGTGACGGACCTGCCGTTCCGCAAGCTGGTCAAGCGCTATGGCTGTGGCCTGACCGTGACCGAAATGATCGCCAGCCAGGCGATGATCCGCGAGACCCGGCAATCGCTCCAGAAGGCCGCCTGGGATCCTTCGGAAGAGCCGGTGTCGATGCAGCTCGCCGGCTGCACCCCGCGCGAGATGGCCGAAGCGGCCAAGCTCAATGCCGATCGCGGTGCGGCGATCATCGACATCAACATGGGCTGCCCGGTGAAGAAGATCGTCAACGGCGAAGCCGGCTCGGCGCTGATGCGCGACCTCAAGCTCGCCGCCTCGATCATCGCGGCGACAGTCAAGGCGGTCGATCTGCCGGTGACGCTGAAGATGCGGATGGGCTGGGACCACAACAGCCTCAACGCGCCCGAGCTTGCCCGCATCGCCGAGGATCTCGGCATCCGCATGATCACGGTCCATGGCCGCACCCGCAACCAGATGTACAAGGGCGAGGCCGACTGGGGCTTCATCGCCAGCGTCAAGACCGCGGTCAGCCTGCCGGTGGTGGTCAACGGCGACATCTGCTCGCTCGACGATGTCGACACTGCGCTCGCCGCCTCGGGCGCCGATGCGGTGATGATCGGCCGCGGCGCCTATGGCCGGCCGTGGTTCCCCGGCCAAGCAATTCGCTGGCTGATGGCCGGCGAGCGCAGGCCCGATCCCTCGATCGACGAGCAGCACGCGCTGATCCACGAGCATTATGACGGCATGCTCGCGCTCTACGGCCGCGAGACGGGCGTCAATCTCTTCCGCAAGCATATCGGCTGGTACACCAAGGGGCTGCCCGGCTCGGCCGAGTTCCGCAACCGGGTCAACCAGGAACCGGACCCGGGCGTCGTCAAGGCGATGATCGACCGGTTTTACGAACCATGGCTCGCCCGGGCGGCGGCCTGATCCGGCTCGCCCGGCGCCGCGCGCCGCCGCCGACACCGGGGGCTGGCGAGCTGTTCGCCTCGCTGCCGACGCCGGCGTTGCTGGTCGATGCGGCCGGGCGGTTGCGCCATGCCAACGCCGCCGCCGAGGCACTGCTCAACCATGGTCTCGCGACGATCATCGACCGGCCGATCGAATCGCTGATCGGGATCGGCGAGGGCGTCACGGCGCTGCTCGGCGACGGCGACTCGCCGCTGGCCGCCTATGACGTGGCGCTGTTGCTCCCCGACGAGCGGCGGGTGCGCGCCGACCTGCTGGTCGGGCCGCTGCCCGACCATCCCGGCTGGCGCGTCATCACCATCCAGCGGCGCGCCGCGGCCTCGCTGGTCGATCGCCGCAAGGATCGCGCCGGCGGCACGCTGGCCGCGGTCGGCGCCGCAGCGATGCTGGCGCATGAGATCAAGAACCCGCTGTCGGGCATTCGCGGCGCCGCCCAGCTGCTCGAGGCGACCGATACCTCGGATGGCGCCTCGCTCACCCGGCTGATCCGCGACGAGGTCGACCGGATCGCCGCGCTGCTCGACCGGATGGAAGGCTTCACCGACCCCCGTCCGCTGGAACTGGGCGCCGAGAACATCCACGCGGTGCTCAACCATTGTTGCGAGCTGGCTGCGCAGGGCTTCGCCCGTGGCATCACCATCCGCGAGAATTACGATCCGTCGCTGCCTGCGGTCGCCGGTCATCGCGACGCGCTGGTCCAGGTCTTTCTCAACCTGCTCAAGAATGCCGCCGAGGCGCTCGACCGCTGCGACGGCGGATCGATCGAGATCACCACCGCCTATCGCCACGGCCTGTCGGTCGCGCCGCGAGAAGGCGGCGTGCGCACCTCACTGCCGATCGAGATCTGCGTGATCGACGATGGCGACGGCGCGCCCGAAGGCATTGCCGATCATCTGTTCGACCCCTTTGTCACCTCGAAGAAATCGGGCGGCGGCCTCGGCCTGGCGCTGGTCGCCAAGCTGGTCGACGATCATGGTGGCGTCGTCGAATATGCCCGCGAAGGGCAGCCGCCGCGGACCGTCTTCCGCATCCTCCTGCCGCGCCACAAGGGCCGCTGATGGCGACCGGTCGCGTTCTCGTGGTCGATGACGACGCCGCCATCCGGACCGTCGTCCGCGAAGCCCTGCGTCGCGTCGGCCATACCGTCGAGACCGCCGGCACTGCCGCCGAGATGCAGCGCGCGCTCAACCAGTTCGCGCCGCAGGTGCTGATCACCGACGTCATCCTGCCCGACGGCAATGGCCTCGATCTCGTGCCCGACATTCTCGCCAGCCGGCCGGATCTGCCGGTGATCGTGCTGTCGGCGCAAAACACGCTGGCGACGGCGGTGCGCGCGACCGAGCAGGGGGCGTTCGAATATCTGCCCAAGCCGTTCGATCTCGGTGAGCTGACCCGCGCGGTCGCCGCCGGGCTGGAGCAGAGCGGACGCAGCTATGCCGCCGACGATGCGCCGGTCGGCGAGGACCTTCCGCTGATCGGCCGCTCGGCGCCGATGCAGGAGGTCTACCGGACCATCGCCCGGGTTGTCGGCAATGACCTGACCGTGCTCGTCCTCGGCGAATCCGGCACCGGCAAGGAGCTGGTCGCACGCGCGATCCACGATCTCGGGCCGCGCAGCAAGCGCCCCTTCGTCGCGGTCAACATGGCGGCGATCCCGCGCGAGCTGATCGAATCCGAGCTGTTCGGCCATGAGCGCGGCGCCTTCACCGGCGCCCAGGCGCGCACCGCCGGCCGGTTCGAGCAGGCGCAGGGCGGCACCTTGTTCCTCGATGAAATCGGCGACATGCCGATGGAGGCGCAGACCCGTCTCCTGCGCGTCCTCCAGTCGGGCGAGTTCACCACCGTCGGTGGGCCTAGGGCGATCCGGGTCGACGTCCGGATCATCGCCGCGACCCATAAGAACCTGCTCCAGCTGATCGACGAGGGACGCTTCCGCGAGGACCTCTACTACCGGCTGGCGGTCGTCCCGATCACCCTGCCGCCGCTGCGCGAGCGGCCCGACGACATCGCCGAGCTGGCGCGTCATTTTCTCGATCGCGCGGCGATCGCCGGACTACCGCGCAAGGGCCTCGACCAGGACGCGGCAGCACGGCTGTCGGACCATGACTGGCCGGGCAATGTCCGCGAGCTGGAAAATCTCATGCGCCGGCTGGCGGCGCTGTCGCGCGAGGATGTGATCACCGCATCGGTGATCGATCAGCAGCTCGGCGGCGACCGCCGCGCGGCGAGCCCGGTGGTGATCGCCGAGCCGGAGGATGGCGGGCTCGCCCAGAGCATCGAGCACCATCTCGCGCGCTATTTCGCCGCCTTCGAAGGCGAGCTGCCACCCGACGGTTTGCATGACCGGGTGCTCGCCGAGGTCGAACGCCCGCTGCTGACGCTGACCCTGGCCGCCTGCCGCGGCAATCAGATCCGCGCCGCGCGGCTTTTGGGGATCAATCGCAATACCTTGCGCAAGAAGCTGCTCGAATATGGCATCGACGCCTCAACGGTGCGGCGAAGCGCCTGAATCTGCGCTAATCTGTGCAACTCTGTGTTTCGTATGCAACGTTGCCGTGGTAATGCTGCAACGTGGACGTCGCCACCGCCATAGCCGCCCTCGCCAGCCGGACCCATTGGCGCCGGCGACTGGCGCTTCGCACGCTGCTGCCGATCATCGAGGTCGGGACGATCCTGGCGACGATCGGCGTCGCTGTGACCAGCTACGTCCTGTTCATTCGCGGCAAGAACCCCAATCCGCTGACACCGCTGCAGGTGTCGGCGATCCTGGTCGCCTTCCTCGTGCCGACGATCGGTTCGCTGGTGATCATCGCCCGGCGCCTCGCCCGACGGCAGGGCAAGGGAGCGCTGCACGTCCGGCTGGTCGCGCTGTTTTCGTTCCTCGCCGCCGTGCCGACCCTGGCGGTCGTCATCTTCGCATCGATGCTGTTCCAATATGGCGTCGAATTCTGGTTCTCCGACCGCTCGCGCGTCATCCTCGACAACGCCCAGGCGGCATCGACCGCCTATGTGAAAGAGAACCGCGAAAGAGTTGCCGGCGACATCGTCGCGATGGCGACCGACATGAAGAACAACCTCGACCGTTGGGGGCGCGTCGATGACCCGCGGTTCGTGAACGACTTCGGACTGCAGCTTGCCTATCGCGACCTGACCGAGGCGGCGATCCTTCAGCTTGGACACGACGGAACGCGGCGAGCCATCGCGATCGCCAATCTCGACAATTTGCGGCCGCTGGAGAAGCGGCTCTCGCCGATCGCGATCCGGCAGGCGAATCTCGGCAAGGTCTATGTCGCTACCGATGCCGGAGACCGGATCGAGGGCGTGCTCCCGCTCGACCTGGCGAGCCACACCTATTTCTATGTGTCGCGCAAGGTCGATCCGCGCGTCCTCAAGCAGGTCGCCCGCGCGGCGACCGCGCTCAACGACTATGATGTGATGCAGAGCCGTTCGCGCACGCTCCAGCTGCGCTTCAACGGCGCCTTGCTGATCGTCTCGCTGATGATCGTCGGAGTGGCGATCTGGATCGCGCTGGCGGTGGCCGACCGGCTGGTGCGCCCGGTCGGCGCGCTTGCCGAGGCCGCGCGCAAGGTGACCGCCGGCGACTTCACCACCCGCGTCGCCGCCGGCCGCACGCGCGACGAAGTCGCCGCGCTCGGCAAGGCGTTCAACCGCATGACCCGCCGGCTCGAGGAGCAGACCGGCGCGCTGGTCCAGGCCAACAGTCAGCTCGAGAGCCGGCGCTCGCTGATCGAGGCGGTGCTGTCCGGGGTCACCGCCGGCGTGCTGTCGATCGACCACGACCGGCGCGTGCTGCTGGTCAACAATTCAGCGCAGGCGCTGCTGATGCGGCCGACCAGCGACCTCGTCGGCCATCCGCTGCTGGAGGTCGCCCCGGCGCTCGACCGGCTGCTCGACGAGGACGAGCGCGAGGCGGTGGTCCAGCTCGGCGTTGCCGCCGATCCGCGGACACTGGCGGTCAAGATCGTCGAGACCGCGAGCGGCGCGGTGCTGACCTTCGACGACATCACCGATCAGCTGCGCGACCAGCGCCACGCCGCCTGGGCCGATGTCGCCCGCCGCATCGCCCATGAGATCAAGAATCCACTGACCCCGATCCAGCTCGCCGCCGAACGGCTGCAGCGGCGCTACGGCGGCGAGATCACCTCCGACCAGTCGACCTTCCAGCGGCTCACCGGCACGATCGTCCGCCAGGTCGGCGACCTGCGCCGGATGGTCGACGAATTTTCATCCTTTGCGCGCATGCCGAAGCCGATGTTCCGCCGCGAGCCCATCGCCAGCATCGCCCGCCAGGCTCTGTTCCTGCACGAGGTGGCGCATCCCGCGATCAAGTTCAGGCTCGATGCCGCCGACGAGGATGTGACGCTGGTGTGCGATCGCCGCCAGATCGGCCAAGCGCTGACCAATCTGGTCAAGAATGCGGTCGAGGCGATCCAAGGCAAGGCCGAGCGCGACGGCGACAGCGAAGAGGGTGAGGTCGCGATCAGCCTGCGCGAGGAAGGCCGGCAGCTGGTCATCACCGTCGAGGACACCGGCATCGGCCTGCCGGCCGACCGCGATCGGTTGACCGAGCCCTATATGACGACGCGCGCGCGTGGCACCGGCCTCGGTCTCGCGATCGTCAAGCGGATCATCGAGGAGCATGCCGGGACGATGGTGCTGGAAGATCGCCCCGGCGGCGGCGCGCGCGTGCGCCTGATGTTCGATCAGGATGCGCTCGCCGAGCTCGTCGCGGATGCGCCGCAGAGCGAGTGGGCGGCGGAATGAACAAGTCCGAAACCGGAAGGACCTGAGGATGGCGATCGAAGTGCTGGTGGTCGATGACGAAGCCGACATTCGCGAGCTGGTCGCCGGCGTGCTGGAAGACGAGGGCTATACGACGCGCACCGCGGCGACGAGCGATGCCGCGCTGGCCGCGCTGGCCGAGCGGCGGCCCTCGCTGCTGCTGCTCGACGTCTGGCTGCAGGGCTCGCGGCTCGACGGGCTGGAGCTGCTCGACGCGGTCAAGGAGCGCGACCCGAGCCTGCCGGTGCTGATGATCTCCGGCCATGGCAATCTCGACACCGCTGTCGCCGCGATCCGCCGCGGTGCGGTCGACTTCATCGAAAAGCCGTTCGAGGCCGAACGGCTGCTGCACCTCGTCGCCCGCGCGACCGAGACCGATCGGCTGCGTCGCGAGGTCGCCACGCTGCGCGCCCAGGTCGGCCAGGACGATGAGCTGACCGGCACGTCGAGCGCGATCAATGCGGTGCGGGCAACGCTGAAACGGGTCGCGCCGACCGGCAGCCGCGTGCTGATCACCGGTCCGGCCGGTGTCGGCAAGGAGGTTGCCGCCCGGCTGCTCCACATGTGGAGCCCGCGCACCGCCGCGCCCTTCATCGTCGTCAGCGCGGCGCGGATGACGCCCGAGCGGGTCGAGGAAGAATTGTTCGGTGTGGAGGAGGGGGGTGAGCTGGTGCGCCCGGGTCTGCTCGAGCAGGCCCATGGCGGCACGCTGTTCCTCGACGAGATCGCCGACATGCCGCTCACCGCCCAGGCGAAGATCCTGCGCGTACTGACCGACCAGAGCTTTTCGCGGATCGGTGGACAACGCATCGTCAAGGTCGATGTCCGGGTGGTGTCGGCAACTTCGCGCACCTTGTCGGACGAAATCGCTGCAGGCCGCTTCCGCGAAGACCTGTATTACCGGCTAAATGTCGTGCCGGTGCGCCTGCCGCCGCTGGCCGACCGGCGCGAGGACATCCCGCAGCTCGTCGCGCTGCACGTCGCGCGCTATGCCGCCGACCGCCGGGTCGCGACGCCAATCGTCGCGGACGAGGCGATGGCCGCGCTGCAGGCCTATGACTGGCCGGGCAACGTCCGCCAGCTGCGCAACGTCATCGAGCGGACCATCATTCTCGCGCCGGGCGAACGGCTCGGCCGGATCGACGCCGACATGCTGCCGCCCGAAATCCTCAGCGACCAGGCGCAACTCGCGCCGAGCAATGCCGCCAAGTCGATCATGGGGGCGCCGCTGCGCGAAGCGCGTGAGACCTTCGAGCGCGAATATCTCCGCGTTCAGATCCGGCGCTTCTCAGGGAACATCTCGCGGACGGCCGCCTTTATCGGCATGGAGCGATCGGCGCTCCACCGGAAGCTCAAGAGTCTCGGGCTGGCGGACTCCCGCGTCGACGAAGAATGATTTGAAACTCCGCCGAAGCGGCTTATCTTTGCTGCGCCGCCGCAATTCGTGGCGGCCCTCGACGCCAGGCATGGCGCCTCGCGGACCACGATCCGCCAATATCGGAGAATAACGATGGCCGATAAGGTCAACAATCTCCAGGATATCTTCCTGAACCACATGCGCAAGACCAAGACTCCGGTCACGATGTTCCTGGTCAAGGGCGTCAAGCTGCAGGGAATCATCACCTGGTTCGATAACTTCTCCGTTCTGCTGCGCCGCGATGGCCATGCGCAGCTGATCTACAAGCATGCGATCTCGACGGTGATGCCGTCGCATGCGGTCGACCTCAGCGATCTCGAGCAGGGGCCGGGCGATGACGCCAAGACCAACGGCACGCTGCAGGACACCTTCCTGACCGCGGTCCGGCGCGGTCGCGAGCCGGTGACGATGTTCCTGGTCAACGGCGTCATGCTCCAGGGCCAGATCGTCGCCTATGATCTGTTCTGCATGCTCCTGCGGCGCGACGACCTAGCCCAGCTGGTCTACAAACATGCCGTCTCGACGGTGCAGCCGGCCGGCCCGCTGAACCTGGCCGAGGTTGATGCCAAGGCGGAGGCCGATTGAGCGGTTTCTCGCTGGGGGTCGATGATGGCGTAACCCGTGGCGCCCGCGCGATGGTCGCGCTGCCCGATCTCGGCGGCGCGGCGACGCGGAGCACGGAGTCACGGCTCGAAGAAGCGGCAGCGCTGGCCGGGGCGATCGGCCTCGACGTCGTCGAAACCAAGGCGGTGCGGGTGCGCGCACCCAAGGCGGCGACCTTGTTCGGCTCAGGCCAAGTCGAGGCGATCGCCGACATGGTCCGCGCAAATGACGTAGAACTGGTCGTCGTTGACGCCGGCATCACCCCGATCCAGCAGAAGAATCTGGAAGACGCTCTCTGCGCCAAGGTGATCGACCGCACTGGGCTGATCCTCGAAATCTTCGGCGAGCGCGCGGCGAGCGCGGAGGGCCGGTTGCAAGTCGAGCTCGCCCATCTCGATTATCAGGCGGGCCGGCTGGTGCGGTCGTGGACCCATCTCGAGCGCCAGCGTGGCGGCTTCGGCTTCCTCGGCGGCCCCGGCGAAACCCAGATCGAGGCCGACCGCCGGTTGATCCGCGAGCGCATGGCGCGGCTGCGCCGTGAGCTCGGCCAGGTCACCCGCACGCGCACGCTGCACCGCGCACGGCGGCAGCGCGCGCCATGGCCGGTGATCGCGCTGGTCGGCTACACCAATGCCGGCAAGTCGACGCTGTTCAACCGGCTGACCGGCGCGCATGTCATGGCCGAGGATCTGCTCTTCGCCACGCTCGACCCGACGATGCGGCAAATCTCACTGCCGGGCATCGACAAGGCGATCCTGTCCGACACTGTCGGCTTCGTCTCGGAGCTGCCAACCCAGCTGATCGCCGCTTTCCGCGCAACGCTAGAGGAAGTGACCAACGCCGATCTCATCATCCATGTCCGTGACATCGCGCACCCCGATAGCGATGCGCAGGCCGAGGACGTCCGCGATGTCCTCGCCGAGCTCGGCATGGGCGAAGTCCAGGTGATCGAGGCGTGGAACAAGATCGACGCGCTCGACGAAGCCGTACGGGAAAAGGTGGCGGCCGAGGCGGTCAGGCGTGATTATGTAACATTGGTGTCGGCGGTAACGGGCGAGGGGGTGGGGGCCCTGCTAACCGCCGCCGCAGCCCATCTTACCCGCGGCAGCCGGCTACGCGAGGTGACCGTACCGGCAGCCGATGGCAGCACCTTGGCCTGGCTGCATGCCCATGGCGATGTCGTCGGCCAGCAGCTCGACGGCGAGGCCGTCAGACTTCGGGTGCGCCTCGGCGAAGCGGATTGGGCGCGCTTCCAGGCGCGCTGAGCGCGGCTTCATCCGATTTGACCTGATCCCACAGCCGATCCTTGGCGGCGAGATCGAGGGCAGGGAATTCGCCGCCGGCAAGCGCCTCCATGGCGGCAAAGCGCCGCTCGAACTTGTCGCACGCCTCTCGCAGCGCGGCCTCGGGGTCGATCCCGAGATGACGCGCCCAGTTGACCACGGCGAACAGCAGATCGCCGAGCTCGGCGGCGCGGGCAGGGTCATCGGCCTGGTCAACCTCGGTGAGCTCTTCGGCGACCTTCTGGCGAGGCCCCGAGGGATCCAGCCAATCGAAGCCGGTCCGGGCCGCGCGGCGCTGGAGCTTCTCGGCGCGCAGCAAGGCCGGCAGGGCGCGGGCGACGCCGTCGAGCGCGCCGCCGGCCTGGCGCTCACGCGCCTTGATGGTTTCCCAGCCATCCGAGGGCGCGTCGCCGAAGACATGCGGATGGCGCCGGATCATCTTGTCAGAAATCGCACGCAGCACGTCGTCGAGATCGAATGCGCCGCGCTCAGCGGCAAGCTGCGCATGGTAGACAACCTGGAGCTGGAGATCGCCAAGTTCGTCGCACAACGCGGCCATATCATCACGCGAAATTGCGTCGGCGACCTCGTAGGATTCTTCGATCGTGTACGGCGCGATCGTCGCGAATGTCTGCGCGAGATCCCATGGACAGCCCCCTGCCGGGTCGCGCAGCTGCGCCATAATCGCCCGCAAATTCGCGAGTCCGACATCGGCAGGGGGCCCGTTCTCGCTCACGATTCATGCCGCTGAATTGGTGCGGAAATCGCGAGGGGAGCGCCTGTCCGCTCTGTGCTTTTATGTCTGATAATATGCATTATGTAAAATATCATCCAATATCAGCTCTGCCAGATATAGCCGTCGAAGCCGGGCTCGACAGCCTCCGGCAGCTCGGCCTTGAGGGTCGCATAGTCCATCGACTGATCGAGGTGCGTCAGCACGGTGCGCACGGGCTTCAGCGTGTCGCGCCATTCGAGCACCTGCGACAGCGCCGGATGCGTCGGATGCGGCCGTCGTCGCAGACAATCGACGATCCACAAATCGAGCGCGCTGTAGAGCTCGAACATCGCATCGGTCATGGCGTGAAAATCGGTCGCGTAGCCGATCGCCGCGCCATCGGCTTCGAAGCGCAATCCGGTCGACGTAATGTTGCCATGCGGCTGATCGACGCAGCTGATCGCCAGTCGGCCGATCTCGATACGATCGGCCAGCGCGAGGGCCGTCACGGTCGGCGGATAGCCGTCACGACCATCAAAAGCATAGCCGAAGCGCGTTGCCAGCTGCGTGAGGGTTTCAGGGCGAGCGTAGCCGGCCACCGGGCCGCCGCTGATGTGATAGAGTTGCCTGAGATCGTCGATGCCGTGGCAATGATCGGCATGGTCATGCGTCCAGATCACGGCGCTGACAGCGCTGATGCCGCTGTCGAGCAGCTGCTGGCGGAGATCGGGCGATGTGTCGACCAGAACGCGAGTATCGCCGGTTTCGACCATGATCGAGACACGCGTACGCCGGTTGCGCGGATCATTCGGATCGCATGTTCCCCAATCGCCGCCGATCCGCGGCACACCGGATGACGTCCCGCAGCCGAGGATGCGGACCTTCATTGGCCCGTCTTGGCAAACAGCTTGTGGAAGTTGTGCGTCGTTCGTTCCGCCAGCGTTTCAACGCTCTCGCCACGCAATTGGGCGAGGAAACGGGCCGTGTCGGCGACGAAGGCCGGCTGGCAGGTCTGGCCGCGATGCGGCACCGGCGCGAGGAATGGCGAGTCGGTTTCGACCAGCAGACGGTCCGCCGGCAGCGAAGAAGCAGTTGCCTGGAGATCCTTGGCATTCTTGAAGGTCACAATCCCGGAAATGCTGATATAAAGCCCTAGATCGAGTGCTTTATCGGCGAGTTCTTGAGTTCCTGTGAAGCAGTGAACCACGCCGGAGAACGGACCCCTCGCCATTTCCTCGGCGAGGATCGTGGCGGTGTCCTCCTCGGCATCGCGGCTGTGGACGATGAGCGGCAGGCCGGTCTCGCGCGCGGCGGCGATATGGGCGCGAAAGCTGTCGCGCTGGCGCGCGCGATCGCTGCGGTCATAATAATAGTCGAGCCCGGTCTCGCCGATCCCGACCACGCGCGGGTGCGCCGACTTCGCGACCAGCCGCGCGGTGCCGACATCGCCATGGCCGTCCGCCTCATGCGGATGGATGCCGACCGAGGCCCAGATATCCGGCTCGCGCTCGGCAACCGCGATCACCGCATCCCATTCCGCGACGCGCGTCGAGATGTTGAGCATTGCGGTCACGCCGGCAGCGCGGGCGCGGTCGATCACCGCGCCCTGCTCCTCGACCAGACCGGCGTAGTTGAGATGACAATGGCTGTCCGCCAGCATCACGCCGCCTCGACCGGATCGAGCCGCGGAAAGATCGGCGTCGGCGGCGCCAGCCGGAAGCCGGAGGCGCGCAGCCGCTCATACCAGCCGGCGTCGGCCAGAGCGGCGTGATCGCGCGCCGCGGCATCGATGCCCAGCGCGTCGAGCAGCCTGGCAGCCGAGGTCGGGATCACCGGGCTGATCGCGATGGTCAGATCGCGCAGACAGTGAAACAGGGTCCCGAGCACCGCCTTCATCCGTTCAGGATCGGTCTTGCGCAGTGCCCAGGGCGCCTGCGCATCGACATATTGATTGCAGGCGAAAACACCCTGCATCCAGCTTTCGATCCCTTGCGAGAAAGCCAAATCGGCGAAGGCCTGCGGCACCTCCTTGGCGCAGGCGCTGGTGACACGGTCGAGCAGCGCGCGGTCGTCCCCCGCCTCGCCGGCGGCCGGCAGCTCGCCGTCCAGATTCTTCGCGATCATCGACAAGACGCGCTGCGCGAGATTGCCGAAACTGTTCGCCAGCTCGGCATTGGTGCGCGTGACGATCGCCTCGGCGCTGTAGCTGCCGTCCTGGCCGAACGGCACCTCACGCAGCAGGAAATAGCGCAAGGCATCGACGCCGAAAGCCTTTGCCAGGTCGAGCGGGTCGACGACATTGCCGATCGATTTCGACATCTTCTCGCCGCGGTTGAGCAGAAAGCCGTGGGCGAAGACCTGGCGCGGCAGCTCGAGCCCGGCTGCCATCAGAAAGGCCGGCCAGTAGACCGCGTGAAAGCGGACGATATCCTTGCCGATGACGTGCAGGTCCGCCGGCCAACGCACTGGGTTTTCGGGGTAGCCTGCCCCGGTCAGATAATTGGCCAGCGCATCGACCCAGACATACATGACATGGCCAGGACTATCCGGCACCGGCACACCCCAATCGAAGCTGGTGCGCGAGATCGACAGATCGCTGAGCCCGCCCCTGACAAAGCTCATCACCTCGTTGCGACGGCTGTCGGGTTGAACGAAATTCGGATTGCTTTCATAGAGATCAAGCAGCCGTTTCTCATAAGCCGACAATCGGAAGAACCAGCTTTCCTCGACCGTCCATTCGACCGGGGTGCCCTGCGGCGACAGCCGGTCGCCCCCTTCCCCGTCGATCAGCTCCTTTTCGTCATAGAAGGCCTCGTCACGGACCGAGTACCAGCCCTCGTAGCGGCCAAGATAGACGTCGCCGCTCGCCTCCATCGCCTTCCACAGCGCCTGGGCGGCGGCATAATGCTCGGGCTCCGTGGTGCGGATGAAGCGATCGAACGAGACATCAAGGGACTCGTCCATTTCCTTGAAATACGCCGACATTTCATCCGCCAGTGCGCGCGGCCCCTTGCCCTGGCCACGCGCCGTCTGGGCCATCTTCAGGCCGTGCTCGTCCGTACCTGTCATGAAGTAGACGTCTTGACCGGTTAGTCGATGAAAACGGGCGATTACATCGGTCGCAATCGCCTCATAGGCATGGCCGATATGGGGCCGCCCATTGGGATAGCTGATCGCGGTCGTGACAAAATAGGGCTTAGCCATGTGAGGCGCTATGGTCCGGGGCAAGCGTCGCGAGCAACCCGGCAAGCTCGAAGACGGTGGTCTGGGGATCGAGCGACAGGCGCACCGCGCCGCCGGCCAGGTCGCGCGCCTTCTCCCACACGCCCAGCGCGGCCGCAAGCGACGGACCCTGCCGGTTGCGCGCGAGCAGCGCGACATGGGCGGGCACGCGGGCGAGAAAAGCCTCATAGCGCGGTTGCGCCGATTTGACCGCGAGCGCCTTGGCCAGCCGCACGCGCTCGGCGTTGGTCGGATCGCCATCGCTGGTGAAGCTGGCGAGCGCCCGGTCGATCGCGGCGAGATCGAGGCCGGCGTAATGCAGCGCCCGCCCCGGCGCGCCCTCGCCGACCCTGATCAACGCGGCAAGCTCGGCGTCATTGGCCGCCGGCACGGTCGCGCGGATCACTTTCGCCATCTCCGCCTCGGCGAGTGGTGCAAAGCGCAGAATGCGGCAGCGCGAGCGGATCGTCGGCAGCAGCCGGCCAGGCGCGTGGCTGACCAACAAAAACAATGTGTTCGGCGGCGGCTCCTCGAGCATCTTGAGGAATGCGTTGGCGGCATTGCGCTCGAGATCGTCGAGCGCGTCGACGATCACCGCCCGCCAGGGCGACATGAAGGGTGTGTTGCCGAGCAACGACGCGATCGCGCGGACCTGCTCGATATTGATGTTGCGCGCCTGTTCATCGCTGTTGGGCCTGCTCAGCCGCTCGAGCACCCGCAGGTCGGGATGACTACCGACGTCGATGAGATGGGCAATGGGATGCTCTTCGGGAACGTCGAGTCCATCCCCCGCCACCTTTGGACCCGCGGCATCGGCCAGCAGATATCGGGCTGCCGCCATGGCAAAGCTCGCCTTGCCGACGCCTTGTGGCCCGGCAAGCAGCCAGGCGTGATGCATCCGCCCGCTCGCCAGCCCTGCGCGGAAGGCGGCGATCACCACGTCATGGCCGACGAGCCCGCTCACATCAGACCGTCGAGCGCGACCAGCAACCGCGCGGTCACTGCCTCGACCGTGCCGGAGGCGTCGACCGCCCTTACCCGCCCCGGCTCGCTGGCGGCGAGCGCGGCGAAGGCGTCGGCGACGCGGCCATGGAAGGCGGCATCGCGCCGGGCGAAGCGGTCGCCGCTATTGCGGTCGCGCTCGGCGGCACGCCTGGCCCCCTCCTCCGGCGACAACAGTAGAACCAAAGTGCGATCGGGCATCAGCCCGCCGCTGCCGATCGCGTGCAGCTGGCGCAACGCCTCGCCGTCGATTCCTTCGGCCGCGCCCTGATAGGCCATGGTCGAATCGACGAAGCGATCGCACAGCACCACCCGCCCCTCGGCCAGCGCCGGCCGGATCGTGCGTTCGACATGATCGGCGCGGGCGGCGGCGAAGAGCAGCGCCTCGCTCGCCGCCGACCAGCGATCGACCGCGCCGCCGAGCAGCAGCGCACGGATCGCCTCGGCGCCGTCGCTGCCGCCGGGCTCGCGAGTCAGCAGAACGTCATGGCCGCGATCGAACAGCGCGGCGGCGAGCGCCCGCGCCTGCGTCGACTTGCCGACCCCTTCCCCGCCCTCAAGCGTGATGAAGCAACCGGCCACCGTCAGAAAAGATGTCGAAAGCCGGCTCCGACGCGGTCGAAGAAGCCGGCCGCGCCGACGTCGGCGGCCGCCGCCAGCGGGATTCGCTGCTCCGGCATGTCGGGAACGCGCACGACGAGATCAGCGATATGCTGCCCGGCCTTGAACGGCGCCTTGATCGGACCGTCATAGGCGATCGCGAGCTTCATCTCCGAGCCGAGGCCGGCCGGCACCGTCACCGCCAGATCCTGCGGCGCGACCAGCCCGACGCTGGCCGCGTTGCCGAGCTGGACCTTGGCGGTGCCGAGCTGCTTGCCCTTGGGCGCGACCTTGACCAGCCGCCAGGCGTGCATCCCCCAGTTCATGAAGGAGACGGATTCGGAAATCCGCTGGTTGAACGAGGTGAGCCCGGTCAGCACCATCACCACGCGCCGGCCGTCCTGCTGCGCCGATCCGGTAAAGCCGAAGCCAGCCTCCTCGGTGTGGCCGGTCTTGAGGCCGTCGGCGCCCTCGACCCGGCCAAGCAGCGGATTGCGGTTATCCTGGCTGATGTCATGGCCGGCCATGGTCTTGCCCCAGGTCATGTTGGTGCGGGCGTAGAAGCGTTTGTAGAGATCGGGAAAGTCGCGGATCGTCGCTTCCGCCAGCTTTGCCAGGTCGCGCGCGCTGACATGGGTGACCCCGCCGTCGGGCCAGCCCATCGAATTGCCGAAATGGGAATTGGTCAGCCCGAGCTTCTTGGCGTTGCGGTTCATCAGATCGGTGAAGGCCGGCTCGGTCCCGGAGATGCCCTCGGCGAGAACGGCGCAGGCATCATTGCCCGAAAGCGTGATGATCCCCTCGAGCAGGTCATTCACGCTGACCTGCTCGTTGACCGCCAGGAACATGGTCGAGCCCGCCGCCGGCCCGTGCCATTTCTGCCAGGTCGCCGGCTGGACGGTGAACCGCTTGTCGAGCTTGAGCTCGCCCTTCTTGATCAGATCGAAGGCAGTATAGACCGTCATCATCTTCGCCATCGATGCCGGCGGGATCACCTGATCGGCGTTCTTGGCGTAGAGGATCGCCCCGGAATTCATATCCTGCATGAAGGCGATCGGCGCCGGCGTCTCGAAGGTCGGTGCTGCCGCGACCGCCGGCAGCGTCATCGCCGCCAGCCCAATCAGTGCCACGCCCGGACGCCATTGGATCATGCTGTAGTCCCTTTCCTGTGATCACCCGGCGGCGGCGATGCGCACCAGATGAGCTTCCTGATAACCCGCTGCCTGAACCTTCGCCAGCGCCGTGCGCGCGGCATTTTCATCGACGAACGGCCCGAGCCGGACACGCCAGAGACCGCCCGCCTGCTCGACCGTGGCAAGGCCGATCGGGCGGAGGAAGCTGGCGAGCCAGGCGGCCTTGCCCTGATCGGCGAGCGCCGCCACCTGCACCCAGGCCGGCCCGGCAAAGACCTGGGTGGTTTCGACCACCGGGGCGGCAGCAATTTCGGCAGCACTCGGCGCCGTCGCGACGAGCGGCGCCGCGTCCCGGTCGATGTCCTCCAGGCTCGGCGCGACCGACGCGGTCACGACCGCGACCGGAACCGGCGCCGCCGGCGGCAAGTTCGCCGGCACACGCGGCGGCGCGACCGCTGGCGGAGGCGTGCGCACGCGGGCGAGCTGAATTGCGCCTTCCGACATCGGCGCCCCGGCCGGCAAGCCGGAACGCAGCGCCAGCCGCACCTTCTCGCTAGGATTGACGCGACGCACGCGTACCCGGCTCAGGCCCGAGCGAAGAATGCCGAGCTGAGTGGCAGCGCCGCGCGACAGGTCGATGATGCGATCGTTGACGAAGGGTCCGCGGTCGTTGACCCGGACGACGATCCTGCGCCCGGTATCGAGCGCGGTCACTTCCACATAACAGGGCAGCGGCAGTGTCTTATGCGCGGCGGTGACGAAGTTCTGGTCGTAATATTCGCCATTGGCGGTCCACTGGCCGTGGAAGCCGGGGCCGTACCAGGACGCCAGGCCGGTGGTGTCATAGCCGCGGTCGTCGGCCGGCGTGTACCAGCGTCCGCCGACCTGATAGGGCGCGCCGACCTTGGGCACGCCATCGGGCACCGGATGCTCGGGCGAGGCCGGCGGCGGATGATAGCGCCCGCCGGCGGTGCGGACCGGCGGCGTCGACGAACAGGCGGCGATCAGCAGCGCCAGCGCCAGGACCGCAAGCGGGCGGACGCGATCAGCGAGCCAGCGCATCGGCGAGCAGTCCAACCGACAAGGCGTAAAAATTCGAGCAGTTGTAGTCGAGGATCGCGCGGTAATTGTTGAAGGTCAGATAGGCGGGCGCCGCGGGGCCGTCGGGCTCGACCAGCGTCGCCAGCGCATTGTCGTCCGGCCAGGCGCGATCGAGCGGGATGACACCGAGCGCGCGCCATTCGCTGATCGGGATCCAGCGGCTGTGCGCGGCCAGCACCTTGGTGCACTTCGGCGCCCGCACCGTTTCGCGGATCCGGCTGCGATCGAGCGTGTAGGGAACGACCACCTTCATTCCCCATGGCAGGCCCGGCCGCCAGCCGGCGTTGGCGAGATAGGCGCCGATCGAAGCGAGTGTGTCGGGCGCGCTCGCCCAGATATCGCCACGGCCATCGCCGTCGCCGTCTCGCGCCAGGCGCAACGCGACGCTCGGCATGAATTGCGACTGGCCGGTCGCCCCGGCCCATGAGCCGACCAGCCGGTCGCGGCTGATCACGCCGCGGTCGACCAGGGTCAGCGCGGCGATCAGCTCTTGCTCGAACATCGGCCGGCGCCGCCCGTCGAATGCCAAAGTGGCGAGCGAGCGAAACAGATCGAAATCGCCGACATAGCTGCCATAGGCGGTCTCGAGCCCCCAGATCGCGCCGAGCACCGGGGCCGGCACGCCGCTGGTCCGCTCGATCGCGGCCAGCTGCGGCGCGAGGGTTTGGAGCTTGCTCTTGCCGATCGCGACCACGTCCGGCGTGACGTGGCGCGCGAGATAGTCGGAAAAAAGCTGCGGCGTGCCGCCGACGCTCGGCGACTGGGCGCGGTCGAAGGCGACGATCCGCGGATTGTAGCTCAGGCCGGGCAGGATCGCGTCGACCGTCTCCGGCCGCACGCCGGCGGCAATCGCGCGGGACCGAAACCCCGTCAGATAGGCCCTGAACGGCGCCTCCATCGGATCGACCGGCGGTGGCGCGAGCGGTGGCGGCGCGACGATGATCGGCAGCGGACTCGCGGGCGCTGGAGCAGGAACGACGGTCGCCGCGGGCGGCGTCGGCGCCAGGTCGGCCTGCGCTATGGCGTCCCCTCCCGCCAGCGCCATCAGCGCCGTCGTTGCCAGAGCAATACGCCGCATTTTCCCTCCCTGCCGGGAGAGCTATGACATGGCTGGAGTCGAGCGAGAATGCAGCTCGTCGCGCCGCTGACTCGGTCAGTCGCGCATATGACTCGGTGCGTCGCGGATCTTAGGGTCTGTCCCTACTTTTTGGCGAGCAATTCCGTCGCGGCAAAGCTCATCGCCTCGCTCGCCGTGGCAATCACCGCTTTGGCGTCGGGCGCCCAGAACGGGCTGTGCAACGACGGTAATTTGGTCGTGTCGCCCTTGGCCGCGTCCCATTTCTCCCTCGGCACGCCGCCGACCCAGAAGATAAGGCTTTCGATCGAAGGATCGGCGAGGCGGTAGCGGCCGAAATCCTCGCCGGCGAGCACCGCCGGCGTCTCGGTCACGCGGTCGCGGCCGAAGCGGGCGGTGAAGCGCTCCATCATCCGCGCGGCGAGCGGTGGCGTGTTATAGGCGGCCGGCGTCGACTGCTTGGTCATGGTCATCACCGGCATGCGATCCTCGGGAACGCCGGCGGCGATCGCCTCGCCGCGCGCGATCCGGGCGATGCCGTCGAGCAACGTCTTGCGTACCTCCGGCTTGTAGCTGCGCACGGTGATCTGAAGCAGCGCCTCCTCGGGGATGACATTGTATTTGGTCCCGGCATGGAATGCGCCAACCGTGAGGACCGCCGGCTCCAGCGGGTCGATCTCGCGCGAGACCAGGGTCTGCAGCGTACCGACGATGCGCGAGGCGAGCACGATCGGGTCGCGCGTCATCTGGGGATAGGCGCCGTGGCCCCCTACCCCTCTCACCAGGAGATCGACCGAATCGACATTGGCCAGCGCATAGCCCGAGGTCAGGCCGATGACGCCGGCCGGCAGCACCGCCGCGTCGTGAAAAGCGAGCGCGAACTGAGGCTTGGGAAAGCGGGTGAAGAGCCCGTCGTCGAGCATCGCCTGCGCGCCCTCGCCGGTCTCTTCCGCCGGCTGGCCGATCATCACCAGCGTGCCCGACCAGCGATCCCTCATCGCCGCCATCAAACGGGCGGTGCCGACCCAGCTCGCCATATGCGTGTCATGGCCGCAGGCATGCATCACGCCGGTGTCCTGGCCGGTCCTGGTCTTGCCGCGGACGG
>Ga0068855_100000415_pt1 | contig 52976 bp, 45 predicted proteins | sample KBSCornC52_FD_66592 | JGI IMG/M metagenome (GOLD analysis project Ga0068855, IMG submission 66592) | Corn rhizosphere microbial communities from Kellogg Biological Station, Michigan, USA - KBS Corn C5-2 | ecosystem: Host-associated > Plants > Roots > Rhizosphere > Soil ... | reverse complement strand
TTACAGCAGAGGGGCGCGCTTTCTCGGCTGGCGGTGATTTCGACGAGATGCTGGAAGCGCATGCAAGCCAGTCCGTGCGAGCCGACATGGTCAAATATGCCAAGGCGGTATTCTATGGCGTAGCCGAGCTGCGCATTCCCGTAGTCTCCGCCATCCATGGCGCCGCCATCGGGCTGGGTGCGACGATCGCCACGCTGTCGGACATCGTGGTAGCGTGGAAGGGTGCCAAGATCGCGGATACGCACGTGAACGTTGGTTTGGCGGCTGGCGATGGCGGGATCATCAGCTGGTCGCAGTCTATCGGCGTCAACCGGGCCAAGCGCTACCTGCTTACCGGCGATGTCATAACAGGCGAACAAGCCTACGAGTGGGGCCTCGTCACCGAACTGGTGGACAATGCCGAGGAGGCCGGCCCCCGCGCGCGTGAGCTCGCCGCCCGCATCGCAGCTCTGCCGCCCGGTGGCATCACCGGGACGAAGCGCGCCTTCGCCCGCATTACCGGACTGTTTGCGCAGCAGGCACTTTCGCCCGGTCTCGAGTACGAGATGGAGGCGATGGCCAGCCCCGACCTGCCGGCGACGCTGGAGAAACTCAAGAGAAAGTGACGGCACAGCCCGATGTCCGGACGGAGAACAGTCGGACCGACACCAAATACCGGAGAGGCACGACAATGAACTACACCCACGTCCACACGCCACTGCAGATCGGCCGGACCACGATCAAGAACCGGATCTTTCGGCCGGCCCATGCCACGATCCTCGGCAAGGGCGGCATCAGCGATGCCCTGATCGCCTATCACGAGGCCCGGGCGCGGGGAGGCGCGGGCCTGTCGATTGTCGAGGTGGGGTCAGTCCACCCCACGAGTCCCCTTTCGATCGACTTGTGGAAGGCCGAGCTCGAGCCCGGCTACCGCAAGCTCGGCGACATGGGTCGCAAGTACGACATGAAGATCTTCCAGCAGCTCTGGCACGCCGGGCACCACAGTGCGCCTCGGGATGGTGGCCCGCCATGGGGCGTCAGCGCCACGCCGAGCGTCGAGGTCGGGATCGTCCCTGTCGAGATGACCAAGGCGATGATCGCCGAAATCATTGAGGCATACGCCACGGCCGCCCACCGCATGGAAGCCTGGGGGATCGACGGCGTCGACGTCCACTGCGCCCACGGCTACCTTCCAGGCCAGTTCCTCTCCGCCAACACGAACCTGCGCGAGGACGAGTACGGCGGGGCCACCATTCACGAACGCGCGCGCTTCGTTATCGAGCTGATGGAAGCTGTCCGCAGCGCCACATCGCGGAATTTCGTGGTTGGAGTGCGCCTTGCCCCCGATCTCACCGTGGGCGGGGTCGACGAGGAGCAGAACCTGGCGGTCGCCCGGATCCTGGAGGAGCGCGACCTTACCGACTACATCAACGTCTCGGTCGGCAACTACAACAGCTACACCAAAATGGTCGGCGGGATGCACGAGCCGGTCGGCTACGAATTGCCGACGAGCGTTCCGATCACCCGCAACGTCAAGCTGCCGACGATGGTGGTGGGCCGGTTCCGCACGCTGGAGGAATGCGACCAGGTCATCCGGGCCGGCGATGCGGACATGGTCGGCCTTGTCCGCGCGATGATCGCCGATCCCGATCTGGTTACCAAAAGTCTCGCCGGCAAAGCTGAGGAAGTGCGGCCCTGCATCGGCTGCAACCAGGCTTGCGTCGCCCAGGTGTCAACCGAATACGGCCATCTCGAATGCACGGTTAACCCGGGCAATGGCCATGAACTTTACCGCGGAGACGCCGTGCTCACGCCTGCGCCGGAGCCGAAGAAGGTTCTGGTTGTCGGCGGCGGGCCGGCCGGGCTTGAGGCGGCTCGCGTCGCGGCTGTACGCGGCCACAAGGTCACGCTCGCAGAAGCGAGCCAGGTGCTTGGCGGTGCACTCAGGGCCGCAGCCAAGGCGCCGACGCGGCATGGCATGATGGATATCGCCACCTGGCTCGAGGCTGAGGTATTCCGGCTTGGCGTGGACGTGCAGCTCTCGACCTACATGGAGGCAGACGACGTGACCACGTCCGGCGCCGAAGCGGTCATCGTGGCCACCGGCTCTCTGCCGCGCATGGACGGCATCCAGCATTCCCACCCGGGACAGCCGATCCGCAATTTCGAACGGCGCAACGTAATCTCCGCTTTCGACCTGTTCATGGCGCCTCCGGCGGATCTCGGCCGGACTGCCGTGGTGATTGACGACGTCGGCCACTATGAAGGCCTTGCCGCGACGGAGCACCTCATCGCTGCGGGCCTGTCGGTGACCTATGTCACCCGGCTGCGGATGTTCGCCCAGCTTGCCCAGGCGCCGCTGATGGTCGAACCGTTCCTCACCCGGATGCGCGGCAAGCCGTTCGAATACCTGATCCGCCACCGTGCGGTCGAGTTCACCGACAATGAGGTCCTGGTCAGCCCCACCCACTTCACCGACGATGCGGACGTCCGGCGACTGCCCGCTGATACCGTGGTGTTTGTCTCGGCAAACCAGCCCAGTCGTGAGCTGTATACGGCGCTTAGCGACCGGAACACGGACGTGAGGGTGATCGGCGACGCCAATTCACCGCGCTTCCTGCAGGTCGCCATTCGCGAAGGCCATCTAGCCGGGGCTTCGATCTGAAAGGTTGCGGAAAATGGGTGTTCTCGACGGAAAGGTAGCAATCGTGCTGGGCGCATCTGCCCCCGGCGGCAGCGGCTGGGCGATTGCCCGGCGTTTCGCGGAGGAAGGCGCCAGGTTGGTGGTCGGCGCCCGCAGCGAGGGTCCATTACAGGATCTGGCGCGGCTGACCGGCGGCGTTGCCATGCGCTGCGACGTCGCCAGCGAAGGCGATGTCGTCGCCTTCGTCGGCAAGGCGGTGGAAACCTACGGCGGCCTCGATGTGGCGGTCAACGCGGCGGGCCTGCCCATGGGCGGCACGATCGCCCAAGCTCCGCTAGAGGACGCGCGCGCGGCGATGGAGGTCAATTACTTCGGTTGCCTGCATTTCATCCGCCACAGCGCCAAGGCGATGACATCGGGTGGATCGATCGTCTTGTTCTCGTCGATGGCGGCCGCGCAGCCAATGGAATACGTCTACTCCTACGGCTGCGCCAAGGCCGCGACGGACTGCCTGGTCCGCTACGCAGCGGTGGAATATGGCCGCAAGGGAATCAAGGTCAACTCGCTGCAGCCGGGTCCGATCCGCAGCGACATGGCATCGGGCCTCTGGGAGGTGCCAGGCATGGAAGAGGTCTATGCCCGCGAAGTGCCGCTCCGTCGGATCGGCGAGCCGGAGGACTATGCGGATGCGGCGCTCTGGTTGGCCGGACCGTCCTACGTGACCGGCCTGAACTTGCCGGTAAGCGGCGGCAACCAGCTGACGCGCATGCCCTATCTGTCGGAGCGGCCTGACATGGTCGGTCCTGATCCAACCAACGCACAATGAGCGAACCGGATCAATCCGTCGTGACCGAAATCGGAGCTGAAATTCTTTCGCTGGCCGGCAAACAGGCGCTGATAGTTGGGGGTTCCAGCGGTATCGGCAATGGGGTCGCCCAGCTGTTCCGTAGCCAGGGTGCAGCTGTGAGGGTCTGGGGGACGCGAGCGACCAGTTCCGATTACGACGGCGAGAAAGGCTCCAACCTCCATGGGCTCGATTATGAGCAGGTGAACGTGTCCGATCCCGGCGCAATCGAAGCTGCCCGCGGGTTTCCCGATGGGCTGGATATCCTCGTGCTCGCCCAGGGCGCGGTGGTCTATCGCCGCAAGGAGTTCGAGATCGAAACGTTCCGCCATGTGGTCGACGTCAACCTGCTGAGCGTAATGCACTGCTGCACGCGCTACTACCAGGCTCTGAAGGAACGGCAGGGCACTGTCATCGTGATCAGTTCGATCGGCGCCTACAAGTCGGTCATCGGGAATCCGGCCTACGCCGCCTCGAAGGCTGGTGCCGTCGCCTTGACTCGGACTCTCGGCGATGCCTGGGGACGCGAGGGCGTCCGGGTCAACGGGATCGCGCCTGGGATGATCGCGACCAAGATGACAGCCGTGACGACGGAGCACCCCGATCGCCTCCAGGCGGCGCTCAGTTCCATATCGCTGGGGCGGCTCGGCTTGCCGTCGGACGTCGCCAGCACGGCGCTATTCCTGGCCTCACCTTTGGCCGGATACATCACCGGCCAAACCATCGTCGTCGACGGCGGACGCAGCTTGTGATGCAGGCGGCGGTCTTCCGGAAGGCGGGAGCACCGCTCGCCATCGAAGCCCGCAGCATTCCCGATCCGGCGCCGGGCCAGGTTCTGATCGCCGTCCATCGCTGCGGAATCTGCGGCTCCGATCTGACGATGACCGCCGCCGGCAGTCCGTTGAACTTCGCTGCCGATTGCGTGCCGGGACACGAATACGCTGGCAAGGTCGTTGCGGTCGGCAGAGGCGTGACCTGCCTCAAGCCCGGTGATGCCGTGAGTGCGTTCCCGGTCGCCGGATGCGGCTCCTGCGGGCATTGCCGCTCCGGCGATCCTTACGGCTGCTCGCAGTGCACCTACCTGATGGGCGGGTTTGCGGAGTTCGCCGTGGCAGCGGCGGACCTATGCGTGAAGCTGCCCAAAACTCTCTCGCTGGCGGATGGCGCTCTGGTCGAGCCGCTCGCCTGCGGTGCGCAGGCAGTGGACCTTGGGGGCGTTACCCCGCAATCGCGGGTGCTGGTGCTCGGCGCCGGGCCGGTCGGCCTTGCGGCGATCTGGTGGGCCGCACGGGCAGGCTGCCGCCAGATCGTCGCCGCCGCTCCGTCCAGGCGAAGAGGGGCGTTGGCGCTGGAGATGGGAGCGACAGCCTTTCTTCCGCTCGACGCAGACTTCGCCCAGTCGGTGACAGATGCTTTTGGCGGCCTGGCTCCCGACGTCGTATTCGAAGGCGCAGGCAAGCCCGGGGCGCTTGCCACGGCGCTTGATTGTGTCGGCACTCGGGGAACCGTCGTGTCGAGCGGGATGTGCCTCGCTGCGGACAGCTTAGTGCCCGGATTCGCAACGATGAAGCAGGTGCGACTGCAGTTCAGCATGGCCTATCGTGCGCAGGATTTTCGGGCGGCGGTGGCCGCGCTTGACGCCGGCCATGTCGAACCGCGCGCCATGATTACGCGGACCGTGTCGCTCAATGAGCTCCCCCAGACGCTGGAATCCCTGCGTAATCCGGGCAGCGACTGCAAGGTTCTGGTTCAGCCGTCGCCCTAGCCTCCTCCTCAGCAGAGACCGCCATGACTGATCAAGCAAGCCCCCTTCCCGTCCCCCGCGCGTTCGGCGACGTAACCGCTGAGTGGCTGACTTCCGCCGTTTCCGAGCACTACCCGGGAGTAAATGTCGCCTCGGTGAAGGTGGATCCCCACATGGGCCACAAGCCGAACAAGGCGCGAGTGCATGTCACCTGGAACGGCACTGCAAGCGGCGCGCATCTCCCTGCAACGTTCGTGATCAAGGGCACGTTCAACGGCACGACTTCACGCGGCGAGATCATCGACTTCTCCAACATGGCCGAACTGGTTTCCTACCGCGACATCGTGCCGCACATCCCGGTCAACGCTCCGCGGATGATCTACCAGTCCTGGGAGGCGGAGCCATCGGAAAGCGTGGTCATGCTGTTCGAGGACATGGCGGAGCGGCGGCCGACCTACTTCCCCGACGGGTTCGCCACGCTCAGCTATGGCCAGGCCGCGCGCATCCTCACGGCCATGGCGCGGTTTCAGGCGGCCACCTGGAACAGCCCGGAATTTGCCGAGGGCGGGCGATGGGGGCCGGGGACCGCGGCGGGCGAAAACGCGCGGTTGATCCGCAGCCTCTATTTCGACGTACTCCCCCGCTCTGAGCACTGGCCGGCTTCGGTTCGCAGCCCGCGCGGTGCCGCCATACCGCGGCTGCTGCGCGATGCCGAGCGGATGGAGCGCGGATGGCTGCGGCTGGTCGATCTGCTGGCCGGCCATGGCATGGTCATCGTCCATGGCGACGAGCACCTGGGCAACCTTGCGATGGAGCCGGACGGCACGCCGATCTTCTACGACTTCCTCGCGCGCGGCGAACCTTGGCCGCTGGGCCTGGTGCGGTTCCTGATCCCCACGCTCGACATCCTCGACCGCCGGGCCTGGGAGAAATCGCTGCTGACCGGCTACCTTGCCGATCTCCAGCGCTTCGGCGCACCGACGCCCTCGTTCGAAGAGGCCTGGCTGGCCTACCGCGCGGCCGCGATCTGCCCGCTGATGATCTGGCTGAACAATTCCAGCACCTGGCAGCCTGAGGCGACAAACACCGCGAATGCCGCCCGGGCGGCCGCCGCCGTGCTCGACCACGATTCGTTCGGGCTGCTGGGGCTGTAGGAGGCGCTCGATGCTCACCGAGAAACGCCCTGTCGGCGAGACCAGCCTGTCGGTGTCCACGTTAGGTCTGGGCGGGACCGGTCTCGCCAACCTCTACGCCGCCATCGCCGACGACGATGCGAGGGATCTGGTTCGCGGGGCCCAGAATCTCGGTGTCGACTTCTTCGACACCGCGCCGTGCTACGGAATGGGCCTGAGCGAACAGAGGCTTGGCACTGTATTGCCTGGACTGGCGCGCGACAGCTTCGTGCTTTCCACCAAGGTCGGCTACGATCTCATCCCCTTGTTCGGGAATGAGGACCTCGGACCATCCTTGTTCGTCGACTCGCCTCGGCTGACCGCCCACTACGATTTCAGTTATGACGCCACCATGCGCTCGATCGATGGCAGTCTGTCGCGATTGGGGGTGGACCGTATCGACATGGTCGCAATCCACGATCCTGATCAGACCGCTGGCGCGGACCCGAGCGCTGATCCCTATTCGGCCTCATTGTTCGACGAGGCGATGTCCGGCGCATACCGGGCGCTGGATGATCTGCGCAGACAGAAGGTGATTGGCGCTGTCGGTGTCGGGATGAACCAGTGGCAGATGCTGGTGGACTTCGCCCGGGCGGGCGATTTCGACTACTTTCTCTGCGCCGGCCGCTACTCGCTGCTGCGTGCCGATGCAGGCAATGTGCTCCTGCCGCTATGTGAGGACAAGGGCATCAGCGTCATCATCGGCGGGCCGTACGCTTCGGGCATCCTCGCCAGCGGCGCGGTTCCCGGGGCAATGTTCGACTATGCCCCGGCATCCGCGGAAGTGATGGCGCGGGTCCGTTTGCTCGAAAGGCTTTGCGCCGAATACGGCATCTCGCTCCGAGCGGCGGCCCTGCAATTTCCGCTACGCCATCCGGCAGTCGCCAGTGTCATTCCCGGCGCCCGGTCGCTGGCCGAACTGGAACAGAACGCGGCGGCAATGGCCGAGAGCGTGCCTGACGCATTCTGGGGCGATGCCTTGCGGCACGGGATTATCGAAGCGGATACCTGTCAATGACAGCGCCGGTGGCCGCCGACGTAAGTTGCCAACGGGCACCATGATCAGCCGCGGCAGGAAGGAGCTCGCGGTCCACGTCATCGGCGTAACCGGAGCCGTCGCCGGCCTGTTCGTCTGATTGCCTCCACATAGCTCATGCACACATTTGGGAGAACGGATCATGCAGTCAGTCCAACGAAAAGTCGCGCTGGTAACCGGCGCCTCGCGCGGGATCGGCAGGTCGATTGCCACCCATCTGGCCGCGCGGGGGTATATGGTCGCCGCGCACTACGGCCGTCGCCGCGACGAAGCCGAACTGACCTTGCAAACAATCAAAGCGTCGGGCGGGGAGGCATTCGTGCTCGGCGCCGACCTGTCACATGCGGATGCCATCGAAACGCTGTTCGGCGAGCTCGACGCCGAGCTGACCAAGCGCGGGCACGATCACATTGACGTTCTCGTCAACAACGCGGGCATTGGCGGCGGCGGAGGCATCGCCGACGTGAAGGAGGCGAAGTTCGACAGACTGTTCGCCACGAACGTCAAGGGGACGTTCCTCGTGACCCAGCACGCGCTGCCGCGCCTGTCCGATGGCGGCAGGATAATCAATATCTCTTCGATGGTCTCTTTGGCCGCCTATCCGGGCTCGATCGCCTACGCGATGACCAAGGCAGCGCTGAACTCGTTCACCGTTTCGCTGGCGGCCGAGCTTGGCGGGCGTGGCATCACTGTCAACGCGGTCGCGCCGGGGGCGACTGACACGGAATTCATCGCTGAATACGTCGCAACTCCTGAAGGCAGGCAGTTCTTCTCCAGCGCGGCGGCCCTGGGGCGGCTCGGCACAGCGGAGGACATCGCCGGCGTCGTTGCTTTCCTTGCCTCTGCCGAAGGCGGCTGGATCACCGGCCAGATAATACAGGCGAGCGGCGGAATGCACTTGTAATGCCGGCAACTGCGCGGGACGACTTGACCGGTGTCGGGTCGCCGATCGTAGTTGGCGACGCGGATGCCGTCGACTGGGCGGACGAAGCCGAATTCGTTGTCGTCGGCTTCGGGGGCGCCGGGGCCGCTGCGGCGCTCCAGGCGCGCGAATGCGGGCTGGACGTTCTGGCGATCGACCGCTTCGGGGGCGGCGGTGCCACCGCGTTCAGCGGCGGAGTTATCTATGCGGGCCAGACTCCGCAGCAACGCGAGGCCGGCTATGCCGACAGCGCGGAGGACATGTTTCGCTACCTGACCGCGGAGGGCAATGCACTCGGCGAGGATGCGCTCCGTCGCTTCTGCGAGGGCAGCCCGGCGGACATGGCGTGGCTTGCCAGCCACGGCATCGAATATGGCGGCAACGTCTACCTGCCCAAGACGGCCTATCCCGCGCCGGGGCACTGGCTGTTCTTCTCAGGGAACGAGCGGTTGCCGAAATTCGCGGCCTTGGCTCGCCCGGCGCCCCGCGGACACTTGCCCGTCACCCCGGGCTTCGGCGGACATTTGCACTTCGCGAAACTCCGCGAGGCGGGACTGGCGCTTGGCGTCAGGACCCTGCTCCATGCCCCGGTTCGCCGGCTGGTACTTGATCAGGCCGGCCGGGTGATCGGTGTGGAAGTCAACCCGATCGCGCCGCATGCCCAGCCCCGTCACGAGGAACTCTACAGAATCGTCGACCCGTGGAAGCCGTTCAATGCCGCCCGCGCCGAAGCGGCAATCGCCGAATGCCGCGCGCTGGAAGGAGGCCAGAGCGAGCGGCGGCTGATCCGCGCACGGCGGGGGGTGGTGCTGGCCAGCGGCGGGTTCGTCTACAATCTTGCCCTGTTGCGACGCCATCGCCCGCTGCTCGGCCAACTCCATTCAGCGCTGCTGCGGCTAGGCTCGATGGGATGCGACGGCAGCGGTATTGCCCTTGGCCAGTCTGCGGGTGGGGCGACGGGTCTAATGGACCGTTTCTTCCTCGGCCGGCCGTTGGCACCTCCAGAGGCGTTCATTTACGGTGTCTTGGTCAACATGGAGGGACACCGGTTCGTCAACGAGGACGCGTATCAGTCGCTGTTCGGCGACGAACTGGCGAACCAGTCAAACAACGGGCGGGCGTACCTCCTGCTAGATGCACGGCATTTCTGGAAAGGCGTCTGGCAATCGCTGTTTCCGGGCAAAGGGTTGTTCAGGCTGTGGGGTGCGCCTGCCCTGCTCAACATCGTGCGGGGTGGGACGCGGCGCGGTTGGACGCTGGCGGCCCTGGCCCGTCGAACGGGGATCGATGCCGCCGCGCTCGAAAGCACGATTGCCGCTTACAACCGGGTGGCCGTGACCGGCGGAGAAGATCCCCTCGGCAAATCGCCCGACAAGCAGGTGCCGCTCTCGAAGGGGCCGTACTATGCGGTCAACTGCTCGCTGGACAACGCTTTCGGACCGACCTTTGCGTTCTCACTTGGCGGATTGCTGGTCGATGACGACACCGGCCACGTCAAGCGGGCCGATGGCTCGTTGGTTGCAGGGCTTTACGCTGCCGGACGCTCGGCTGTCGGCCTGTGCTCATTGGGCTACATGACCGGTCTCGCCATTGCCGACACGGTTTTCTCCGGACGGCGCGCCGCGCGGCATGCCGCCGGCAAGGACTTGTCTGAAGGCGGCTGAGTCCATGCTCCGGGCAGCAAGACGCGCTGCGGGGTTTTGCGTCTGCCCTGCGATCACCGACACTGTCCGCGATCGCGATAGCGGCAGCCAGAGGAGCACTGGACATGGCAACCGTACAGGTCGTTTCCCTCGCGCGCGAAGCCGGCACACGCGAAGCCGTCTCGTTCTGCCGGATATGCTCGGGCGGCTGCGGCGTAATCCTGACGATCGACGGTGAGGATCGCATCGTCAGCGTGCGGGGCGACAAGGACAATCCGCTCTCGCGCGGCTATGCCTGTTTCAAGGGTCTCCAGCCGGAGGCATCGCATCATGGCCGCGAGCGGCTGCTACGGCCGCTCAAGCGGATGGCGGACGGTTCCTACGTGGAAATTTCCTCCGAGCAGGCGCTCGAGGAAATCGCCGGCAAGCTGGGCCCGATCCTCGACCGGCACGGCAAGGATGCCATGGCGATCTACCTGGGCAATGGCGGAATGTTCAACATCGCCGGGTTCTACATGCTGCCCAGCTTCCTCTCCGCTTTCGGCTCCGACCAGTACTTTTCCACGCTGACGATCGACCAATCGGGCAAGATGGTGACCATGGGCCGGCTCGGGGCCTGGGCCGCGGGCTACCCGGCGCTTGGCGACATGGATGTTGTCATGTTCTTTGGCGCCAATCCGGTGGTCAGTCATGGATCGCTCGGGTTCGTCCAAGAAGACCCTGTGCGCAGCCTGAAGCGCGAACGTGAGCGCGGGCTGAAGGTCATCACGATCGATCCCCGCAAGACCGAGACAGGTCACTTCGCCGACATTGCCCTGCAGCCCTACCCGGGCCAGGACGCGGCGATCGCCGGCGGGCTAATCCGCCTGATCCTGGAAGAGGGGTGGGAGGACAAGGCGTTCTGCGACCGGTGGGTCGGCGCGGCGCAGATGGCGGCGTTGGGCGACGCCGTTGCACCGCTTACCGAGGACTATGTCGAACAGCGCGCCGGACTTGAGCCCGGCTCGCTGCGGCGCGTGGCTGAAATGTTCGCGCGGGATTCGCGGACGGGCTCGGTCACCTCCGCCACCGGCACTTCGATGGCGCCCTATTCGAACCTGTCGTTCCACCTGATCGAGACGCTCAACGTCATCTGCGGTCGCTACCTGCGCGAGGGAGAGCGGGTTCACCAGATCAACGGCATGGGGCCGAACGGTGCGCTCAAGGCCCAGGTCTATCCGCCCACGCGGTTCTGGGAAGCGGCAGGACCCAGCCGCATTCGTGGAACCCGCCGCCTGTTCCAGGAGCGCTGCACGGCGACGCTGGCGGACGAGATCCTCACCCCCGGCGACGGACAGGTCCGCGCCTTGGTGGTCGATGGCGGCGACCCGCTCACCTCCTGGCCGGACCAGGAGAAGGCTGCCCGGGCCATGGCTGAGCTCGACCTGCTCGTCTGCATCGACCCCTGGCCCAGTCCCACCACCCGCTTCGCGCACTACATCCTCCCTCCCCTGATGCAGTACGAGCGGGCCGACCTGCCGATGTACCTGCCCGGGTTTGCGAACTGGGCCGGAGCCTGGTCGCAATATACCCCGCCGATCATCGCCCCGCCCGCCGGTTCCGACCTGGTCGAGGACTGGTACGTGTTCTGGTCGCTGGCCCGGAAGCTCGGCAAGACGATCGACTATAACGGCGCCGGCCCGCTGGACATGGAAAACCGGCCGACTACCGACGACCTGCTCCAGCGCGTCCTCAACGGTGCGCCGCACTCGCTCGCCGAGCTCAAGCTCCACCCGCACGGTGCCCATGCCCATATCGCTCAGCAAAAGGTGCTGCCCGCGGATGAACCAGCCAAGGGGCAGTTCGAACCAATGCCGGCCGATGTGGCCGCAGAACTGCGCGGGTTTCTGGCCGATACCGGAGCGCCCGGAGACTGGCGGCGCGACGGCCGTTCGTTCACGCACCTGCTGTCATCGCGCCGAATGCGCGACCTGTTCAATTCCAACGGGCGTTTCGTGGCGAGCGTGCGGAAACGCACACCTTTCAACCCGGCCTACCTGCATCCCGACGAGCTGGCCGATCTGGGCCTCCGCCCCGGGGACAAGGTGGAGATCGAGTCCGCTCATGGTCGAGTGGCGGCGATCGTTGAAGAGGACCCCGGGATTCGGCGCGGGGTGATTTCCCTTGCCCATGCCTGGGGCGATCCGCCCGGCAGCAACGCGTCGGTGGAACAAGCGGGAACGCCCGTGAACCGGCTGGTCGACAATGACCGCAATTACGAGGCGGTCAATTCGATGCCGCACATGTCGGCGATCCCGGTCAACATCGTCCGGCTGACATAGGGGGCGCCATGCGTGAACCGGTCGCCGCGGAGGCAATCATAGCCGGGGCATCGCCGGGCCGCGCCCGGAATGCCACCACCACTTGGCGCGAAGGCCTGGACCGCTTCCTCGCCGACCTCGGCAAGGCGCGCACCCTGCGCCCCGGGGCCGACGCCGCCATCGCGGGCTTCGCCGCCGCGACCTTGCGCGCGCGCTTCGCCATCGATGACTGGTTGGACGAGAACCCCGGGGCGGCGGCCGCGCCGATCGTCAGGCCGCTGTTCATCCTGGGGATGCCGCGTGCCGGAACCACGCTGCTGCTCAACCTGCTGCGCTTCGACCCCCAGCGAAGGGTCTACTGGCACTGGGAAGGCAATCGCGAGCTTCCGCCGGCGCGCAGCGAACATCTCCATGACGACCCACGTATCGCCAAGCGCGTGGCCGAGGTGGACGCGGCGATCACCAGCGGGGTCTTGCCGCGCAACCATCACGTCGAGCTTGGCGACGAGCCGACCGAGTGCAACTGGATCCTCGCGCAGGACTTCAAGGCCTACCCCTGGCTCGTCCAGACCCTTGTTCCCGATTACTTCGAGTGGTTGATGCATGAGGCCGACATGGTTTCGGCCTATCGCCACCACGCGCGCGCTCTACGGGTGCTGCAAAGCGGGGCGCCCGGCGCCTGGACGCTGAAATTTCCCTCGCACGCGATGGCGCTTGAAGCGATCTTCGCCGTCTACCCCGACGCGCGCGTGGTCATGACCCATCGCGACCCGCTGAAGCCGGTGGCGTCGAGCTGCAGCCTGTGCGAGCAGATCCTGTCAATTCACAACACCGAAATCGACCGCAAGGCGCTCGGCTATCAGACGTTGACCCTGAATGCGCTCGGCGCGCAACGCATGAGCGCGGCGCGCGATGCGAGGCCCGCCGCCCAGTTCCACGACATCCACTACAAGACCTTCACCCGCGACCCGATGACCACGATCCGGGAGCTCTACGCATTCGAGGGCCTGTCGCTCGAGCCGGCCGTCGAGCGCGCGATGCAGGGCGCGATCGAGCGCCACGATGCGGATCGCAAGGCGGCCGGGGACCACCGCTATCGCCTCGACGACTATGGCTTGACCCTTGGCGGGGTGGACCGGGCCTTCGGCGACTATGCCGAGCGCTACGGCATTGAGCTGGAAAGGGACTGAAGCCATGCAACGCTATTTCCCAGAATATCAGCAGCGCGACATCGACCTAGTCGACTATGCCGAGTTCTCCCTGCCCGATTGCCCGGTGCGCTTTCGCGGGCCGGCGCTCGATCCGCGAGCGGTGGCGCAAGGCTCCTACTTCACTTGTCTCGGTGCCGCGCAGACCTATGGCTGCTTCGTTGAACGCCCGTTCCCCCAGATCCTCGCCAAGCGGATCGGCCTCGATGCGCTCAACCTCGCCGTCGGCGGGGCGGGCCCGGGGTTCTACCTGCAATATCCTGCCTTGATCGAGGCGATGAACCGGGGACGTTTCGTGGTGCTCCAGTGCATGGCCGCCCGCCATGAAAGCAACAGCCGCTTCGTTGCCGACGGCTATGTCGAGTTCGTCACGGACCGCGTTCACGGCGACAGTGTCGATTCCGGGACGGCATGGCGTCGCATCATCGACGAGGAGGTCGACGATGCTCCACGTTATGTCGCGGAATCGCGCGCGAGCTGGATCGAAACCATGCGCCGGCTGGTCGACGCCATCACTGTGCCGGTCGTGTTCTTCTGGTTCTCGCGCCGGGAACCGGACTACCAGATCGACTGGCCGGCCATTCGCGAGCAGAAGCGGCAACGCGAATTGGGCAAGTTCACCGGTCATTTCATCGACGGCCTCTCCGGCGACTTTCCCCATTACGTCGATGGACCGACCGCGCGCGCCGGCGCCGCCATGTGCGATGCCGAAGTGAGCTGCCTGAGCCAGCGTGGCATGGGCGCACCCTTGATCAACCGGCTTACCGGCAAGCCGATCGATCCCGCCGACTACGCGGGCGCCGGCCCTGAATACCAGGCGCTGCGCGCGGGGAAGAACCTCTATTACCCTTCCAGCGAGATGCACGAGGATGCGGCCGGGGCGCTTCTCCCCGTGGTCAGAGCCCTGCTCAAACTGCGCGAATGAAACGGATTGAAGGCAAAGCGCTCTTCACGTCGAGGCAACAATTTCGGGCCGTTCTGATCTATGAAGGCTCCTCGAACCATGCCTGATCAGGGTATCCGCAATAATGCGGTCGGTATGGGTCGCCGAGAAGTCGTGAGGGAGGGTAAAACCATGAAAGCCGCTCAGTTCCGCCATATCCTGCTGTCCGGCATCGCCGTGCTGGGCGCGACCCCTGCGCTGGCACAGACTGCTCCGCAGGCGGGCCCGGCCGAGGCCGCCACATCCAGCGACATTGTGGTCACCGCGCGTCGCAAGGAAGAGAACATCCAGTCGGTTCCGGTCGCCGTCGTCGCCTTCGGCCAGGAAGCCATCGCCAACCGCATGATCCGCTCTGAAGCGGACCTGCAACGCGTTGTCCCGGGTCTGACCATTCGCGAAACCGAAGGCTCGAACCAGATCGCCTACTCGATCCGCGGCCAGACGATCGACGCCTTCACCGGCTCGGCCCTCGCCGTCGTGCCCTACATCAACGAAGTCCAGGCCAACGGCAACGCGGCTTCCGGCTTTTATGACGTCAGCTCGATCCAGGCCCTGAAGGGCCCCCAGGGAACGCTGTTCGGCCGCAACTCAACGGGCGGCGCCGTGCTCACCACGACGGCCAAACCGGTCAATGACAACCTCGGCATGATCGACATGTCGTATGGGAATTATAACTACTTCGACGTCAAGGCGATGGCCAACGTCGTACTGGTCGACGACAAGGTGCTGCTGCGCGTCGCGGGGAACTACACCTATCGCGACGGCTACCAGAAGAACATCTTCAATGGCGGCAGAAACCTCAATCCTCGCCTCGGCATCACCGACCGCGGCAGCGGTCGAGTCTCGCTGACCCTGAAACCGACGGAAACCATCACCAACACCACTGTCGTCGAATACACCCGGACGGCGGGCAACTCGACTTCGGTCGTGCCGTGGTACGTCAACCAGCCCGGCTCGAAGGATGCGGTGACCGGCCTGCCGTTGGCCTCCTCCGCGGCATTCCTCTACAGCCCTTCTGCGGACTTGGTGTTCGGTAATGGCTTCTGGGCCGGCTATCTGGCCGGCAACCCGGCGCTGGCAAACGACGCGGCTGCCCGCGCGGGCTACTCCGCGGTGGTCGCCCGTCAGAAGCAGCTCGGCCCGTGGCTGGTTGATTCCACCGACAAGCATGGCAAGCAATTCTTCAAGGGCCAGAACCACTACGTCATCAACACGACCACGATCGAAGTGGCCGACAACATGACGGTGAAGAACATCTTCGGCTGGACCAAGTCGCGGTCGCATTACAACATCGACGAGCAGGGCGCGCCCTATCTCGTCCAGTGCACCTGCAACCCGACCGGCGGACCCGAGCTGGGTAACCTGGAACGTACGGAAGCTTTCTCGGACGAACTCCAGCTGCAGGGCAAGGCGCTCGACGGCCGGCTCGATTACATCTTCGGCGCCTTCTATTATCACAGCAGCAGCTCCACACGTTGGCCGCAGACCTACTTCGACCTCGGTCCCGCGAATGTACTGAACCCTGGCTTCTCCCTGAATTTTCTCAGCAAGGACGAGTCCAAGGCGCTGTACACGCAGCTCTCCTATCAACTGGTCGACGGACTGACGGTGACCGGCGGGTTCCGCTACACCTGGGAAAAGGTGACAGTGGATCAGGTGCCCGGCACCAGCAATTACAACAGTGTCGGCGCCGTCAATTCGCTGACCAAAAAGGGCGACAAGCCGAGCTGGACGTTCGGGCTCGACTACAAGCCCAACCCCAACCTCCTGGTCTATGCCGTCACCCGCGGCAGCTGGCGCAGCGGCGGCGTCAACGGCGTGGGACGGATGGTTGCGGCGACCGCCGCGGCCGGTGGCGCGCTGTTCGAACCCGAAACCGCCAAGGACGTCGAGGTCGGCCTCAAGTGGTCGGGCGATCTCGGGGGGGCGCGCGCGCACTTCAACATCGCGGGCTACAAGGAATGGGTGAAAAACGTTCAACGCGCGGAATTCCCGGTCGTTGACCTGGGCGATGGGCAGGGACCGCACTCGATCGCGGTGACGATCAACGTGCCTAAGGCCGAAATCCAGGGCTTCGAGGTCGATACTGGCATAGAGCCGACGCCATGGCTCGAAATCGGCGGAAATCTGGCGCTGACCGACGCGAAATACACGGAAAACCGCGCTGTCATCTACGGTAATCTCTTCGTGTTCAATCCCTATGCGGATACGCCGAAGTGGTCGGGCACGGCCTACGCAGCTGTCGCCCTGCCGATCCCGGAGTCGGCTGGCCAGCTGAAGCTGCGCGGTGAAGTCTATGCGCAGACCAAGCAGTACTTCAGCAACAACGACGGCAGCATCACGCCCGGCACGGAATTGCCCGGCTATGCCCTGGTCAACCTTCGGTTGGACTGGAGCCACATCGCCGGCTCCGGAATCTCTGCCGGCGCGTTCGCCACGAACCTGACCAACAAGGCCTATTATGTGGGTGGCCTGTCCCAGGGCGCCTCGCTCGGCGAGAATGCAGCGGCCCCGGGGCGCCCCCGGATGTATGGGGTCGAACTCAAGGCCGAGTTCTGATCGCCGATACGGCCTGACAGAATTGGGGTCCGTCGCTTCAAGCGCCAGGCCCCTTTTCATTTCCCCTGGGGAGATCGCTGGTGTCCGAACCCGAGTTGGTACTCTACGAGAACCCCGCCCCGCGTGTGGTCCGTATCCGACTGAATCGGCCGGAGGTGCGAAATGCCCAGAACACGCGGCTGCTCTACGCGCTCAACGCTGCATTCGACCGAGCTGCGCAGGACGATGGCGTCCACGTCATCATCCTTGCCGCCAATGGCCCCCATTTTTCGTCTGGGCACGACCTTGCGGAGATCGGATCGGGTGCGGCACACGACAACATCCGCGCCGAGAAGACCGTGGGCACTTGGTGCGGGTTCGGTTGCGCCGGGGCGGAGGCCCAAATGGCCTATGAGAAAGAGGCCTATCTCGGCCTGTCCGAACGCTGGCGGAATGTGCCCAAGCCGACGATTGCCCAAGTGCACGGCAAGGTCATCACCGGTGGACTGATGCTGGTCTGGCCATGCGACCTGATCATCGCCGCCGATGACGCCAGCTTCCAGGACACTGCGGTCGACCTCGGGGTCTGCGGCGTCGAGTTCTTCAATCATCCCTATGAACTGGGCGTGCGCAAGGCCAAGGAGTTCCTGTTCCGCTCGAACGTGCTGACGGCGGAGGCGGCCCTGGCGGCGGGAATGGTCAATCACGTGGTGCCGCGCGCCAAACTGGAAAGCATCACACTGGAGATCGCAAGGGAAATCGCCCGCAAGCCGCTGTTCGCGCTGAAGCTCGCCAAGGAAGCGGTCAACGCGGCCCAGGATGCTGCCGGGCGCGGCACGGTGATGCAGGCTGCCTTCGGACATCACCAGCTCACTCATGCCCACAACCTGCTGGTCCACGGAATGCTGATGGACCCGACCAACCTCGGCGACAGTAAACCGAAGGAAAACAAGTGACCAACACCCCGGAGACACCTCTTGGCTCCAAGCCCTTGGCGATCATCACCGGCGCCGGTGGCGGCATGGGCCGAGCCTGCGCCCGCAGGCTGGCGAATACCCACGCGCTGGTTCTCACGGACTTCAACCAGCAGCGGCTCAGCACTCTCGCCGACGCCTTGCGCGAGGAGGATAATGCGCAGATCGCCGCAACGATCTGCGGCGATATCGCTGACCAGGGGATCATCAATCAGATTTGCGCGGCAGGCGGTCAGGACGGCTCCTGCAAGGTCCTCGTCCACACCGCCGGTCTCTCGCCCGCCCTTGCAGGATGGCGGCAGATCATGCGCGCCAACTTGGTCGGCACGGCCAAGCTGCTGGAGGGCATAAAGGCCGTTCTCACGCCGGGATTTGTGGGGATCGTACTGTCATCGACGGCACGGTGCTTCGCGCCACCCCCGGGAAAGGCGCTGTCAGAGTTGCTCGCCCACCCACTCACCCCCGATCTGCTGGATTCGCTTGAGCCGCACCTCGGCAACGATGACGAGACCCGCGCCGCCAATGCCTACGCCTGGTCCAAGCGCTGGGTTCACGACACGGTGATGCAGTTGGCAAGCGATTGGGCTAGAAGCGGTGCGCGCATCGCCAGCATTTCGCCCGGCTTCATCCTTACCGGCATGACCCGGATCGAAGTGGATCAGCGGCCCGAGATGCTAGATCTGCTGAAAGCCACGCCGCTCGGTCGATGGGGCACGGTCAACGACATCGCCGATACGGTCGAATTCCTTCTATCGGCGAAGGCCTCATTTATCACCGGCACCGACATCGTTATCGATGGTGGGCTGTCAGCCCACATGTTGACCACGGCATAGCTGACGTCCACCGCAGCGTCGGAGCCACGCCGCTACGCTCCGTTAGAATGACGATGCGCCTTTACCCGGTCCCAGGCCATTTCGTTTGAGATGTCTGCCTGCAAGAATGAAGTGGAACGCCGCCCAGTAAAGCAGGCCGCTCACCCAGAACAGCGACTGACCAAGGCCAGTTGCCATGGCTGCAGCACAGGCCGGATGCTGGTCGGCCTGCTTTGCCAGGCCGCAGGCGATGTCGAACCCGACGCCGTCGTGAACGCCCCGGGTGAATGCCCGGTGCGCGAAGCCATCGCTGAGCGCGCCAATCAATGGAGGACCGAGGCCTGTCCCGACCAGGTTGATGACCAGATAGAAAACCGCTGTTGCGGTCGCCCTTTTCCCGGCAGGCGCCAGATCATAGACGGCAGCAAATGCAGGAGCGAGATAGGTGTAAACGCAAAGCGTTCCGACCATCATTCCAGCAACGGCTACATTCGTGCTGGTGCTAAACGATCCCGACATCAACAACGGTGCCCCAGCCATTGCGGCTGCCGCCGGAAGCCATGCCAGCCAGGCCTTCGATCTGGGCGCCAGACGATCGCTCAACTGCCCTCCCAGCAGCGTTCCCAGCCCGGCCGCCAAGCCGTTAATCAGCCCGGTGATGAGACCCGCCTGCGCCACCGGCAGATGATGCTGGCGCTGCAGGAACGGAGCGAGAAAGGATGCGACACCATAACCTACCAGGACAACCAGAGCCGCTCCCGACGCGAGATGCCGAAACTCCGGCTTCGCAACTAGATCGCGGACAACAGCTGCAAATCGGGGGGATTCGCCGACCTGGCCACCGCCTGAACGCGTTACATCAGGCAAGAGCCAGAGCACGAGTACGGCCAGCACCAGACCCGGGGGGCCGAGCAAGACGAATATCGTCCGCCATTCGAACCACTGAGCAAGCTGGCCGACCAGCGCTGCCCCGAAAAAGGCGCCGAGCGGGGCGCCGACTGAGTAAACCGAAATGGCGCGCGCGCGCCGCTCAAGCGGGAAGGCATCAGCGATCAGGGAATGGGCGACCGGATTGCCGCCGGCCTCCCCGATGCCCACACCCATCCGCGCCAGGAACAGCCCGCCGAACGAGCGCGCCAGGCCGCAGGCCATGGTCATACCCGACCAGATGACAAGGCAAACAGCAAGGATACGGCCGCGATGAAACCGCTCGGCAAGGCGGGCGATCGGCAGCCCCGAAAAGGCATAGAGAATGGCGAACGCCGGCCCGCTCATCATCCCGAGCTGCCAATCGGCCAGCCCGAGATCGTACTTGAGTCGCTCCTGAAGCACCCCCAGCGCTGTCCGATCCATGAAGCTGACCGTGTAGCTCAGGGTCAGCAAGGTGAGCAGGACCATGCGGGGGAACTTGGATAGGCCCTGGGCTTCGGTCATGGTTCTAGCTGCCTCGCTGGTCATGTGTTCAGCCTCAGTGGCCACGCGCAGCGCCGCTGTGCCACCAAGCATGATCTACTCTCGCTTCGGCGCCCCCGGTTCAGGCTGACGTCGTCTGCCCATCGACTCCAGTCCGTCGGCGGCCATCTCTTCGGGAAAGAGCTGGCGCCGGAGATGGCTGCCGCCGTCCACGCTCATCACCGAGCCCGTGATCGACACGGCATCGGTGGCTAGCCAGACGATCATTTTGGCGAGCTCGTCAGGCTCCACGGGGCGGCCAAGGGGAATTTCCTTGAGCAGGCGGTCAAACATGTCGGCGCGGCGCCAGCGCCGGGCCTGCGGTCCTTCGAGCATCCCCGCCTTGAGCGCGTTGACCCGAATCCCGCTTGGCGCGTATTCGACCGCGGCATAACGGACGAAGGTATTGAGCGCACCTTTCGCGCACGAATAGGCCACGCTGCCAGGCAGGACGTCCGTCGATGTCACCGTGGAAAACAGCGTGATCGACCCACCATCACCCATGTGCCGCGCCGCGAAGCGGACGAACTGGAAAGGGCCGATGAAGTTGACCGCCAGTGCATCGTTCAATCCCGCCGCGTCGGTGCTGTCGATCGATCCGAAGGTGCCAACGCCGACGGCGGCAACCGCAATGTCGATCGTGCCGGTTCGAGCCGCTGCCGCTGCGACGAACTCTTCTACGTCGGATTGAACCGAGGCATCGCAGCGAACGGCAATGCCCCCGATCTCGTCCGCCAATTCCTGTGCCTTCTCAAGCCGGCGCGCAGCCACGAAGACAGTGGCGCCTTCTGCCGCGAGCCGTTCCGCCACCACCCAGCCCGACCCGCCGCGCTGCGAAGCCCCGAGAACTGCCGCCGTACGGCCATCAAGCCGGTTTGCCACCCCCTCAGCCCGCATACTTCTTCTGCTCGAGCCGGGCTATGGTGCGGGCGTGGACTTCGTCCGGGCCATCGGCGATCCGCAGCGCGCGAACCCGGGCGAAGAGCGCGGCCGTCCCGGCATCGCTGTCGAGCCCACCGGCGCCAAAGGCTTGGATCGCGTTGTCGATGATCGCCAGGGCCGTGCGCGGGGCCATAACCTTGATCATGGAAATCTCCAGCCGGGCGACCTTGTTGCCAACCTTGTCCATCATGTCGGCCGCCTTGAGCGTCAGGAGGCGAGCATTCTCGATGTCGATGCGCGCGTCGGCAATGCGCTGCTCCCATACGGAGTGATCGATCAAGCGCTTGCCGAAGGCATTGCGCCCCATCAGGCGCCGCACCATCTTCTCCAGCGCTACCTCGGCCATGCCGACGATCCGCATGCAGTGATGGATCCGGCCGGGCCCGAGCCGCCCCTGCGAGATCTCGAAGCCGCGCCCTTCGCCGAGGATCATGTTTGCGGCGGGTACGCGGACATTGTCGAAGGTGACTTCGCAATGGCCGTGGGGGGCATCGTCGTAGCCGAAGTTGGTCATGTTGCGGCCGATCGTCACGCCAGGCGCGCCCATCGGCACGATGATTTGCGAGGCCTGCTGGTGGCGCGGCGCATCGGGGTTGCTTCGCCCCATGACGATCATGAACTTGCAGCGCGGATCGAGTACGCCCGAAATCCACCACTTTCGCCCATTAATTACATAATCGCCCCCGTCCCGCTCGATCCGGGACTGCATGTTCGTGGCATCTGAAGAGGCGACATCCGGCTCGGTCATCGCATAGGCCGACCGGATTTCTCCCGCCATCAGCGGCCGCAGCCACTCCTCCTTCTGCGCCCGCGTACCGTAGAGGTGCAGCAGGTCCATATTGCCGGTGTCCGGCGCGCTGCAGTTGAATACCTCGGAAGCCCAGGTGATCCGGCCCATCTCTTCGGCCAGCGGGGCATATTCGAGATTGGTCAGCCCGGCGCCCCGGAAATCGTCCTCATCATGGTCAGATGGGCACATGAACATGTTCCACAGCCCATGCGCCCTCGCTTTCGCCTTCAGCTCCTGCAGCACCTCGGGCTGCTTCCAGCGGACCTTGTCGAGTTCTGCATAGTAGGCCGGGACGGCGGGATAGACGTGGTCCACCATGAACTGGCGAACGCGGTCCCGCCATTCGGTCTGGCGGGGAGAAAGATCGAAATCCACCTATCGAACTCCTGCTGGATTGTTGTCGCCCGCAGCGATAATCGCGCGAGCTTCGTCAAGAAGGGCCACGGCTGAGCGGTGCAGCCGCTGACCGGTCGCCATATCGGCAAGGCCTGCCTGGGCGCGGGCATGGCTGCCTTCGAGGATCAGGCCGAGCTTGTAGCAGGCGAGGACCTCGAACCACGGCAGATGGTCGAGCGAACGGCCCGACCGTTCCGCATAGCGCGCAATCATCTCCTCCTTGGTGGGAAATCCATCGAGGGGCGCAACCCGCATAGTCTGCGGACGAACCATGCCGCCATCGGGCCAGCTGACGAGCAGGCGGCCCAGATCGACCAGGGGATCTCCGAGCGTCGCCATTTCCCAGTCGACTATGGCGTTGAGCTGACCGTCATCGGCGAAAATGCAGTTGCCGACGTGATAGTCTCCATGGATCACGCCGGGCTTCATGTCGGGCGGCAGGTGGTCGGACAGCCATTGGCCTACCGCCGCCACGTCGCCCAGCGCGCCGGGTCCCTCCCAGCCATCAAAGCGGGCGTAACTGTCGAGCTCGGTCGCCCAACGGGTGACCTGGCGCTCGAGAAACCCTTCAAGCTTGCCGAAGTCGCCCAGGCCAGCGTCAATCGGGGCCACGTCGGCCAGGGCGGACAGCCCGTCGATCATCTCGATGCCCATGCGGTGGCGTATGGCGGGGTCGCTTGCGGCGCGATCGGGCATGGCCACGGTGGGATTAAACCCGTCGACGGCCTCCATCAGGTAGAACACCCCGCCTGCCACGGAGAGGTCGGTGCAGGCAGCCAGCACGGCGGGATGAGGCACTGCGCTTCCCGCCAGTGCCCGGAGCAACCGTATCTCGCGCTCCAGCAGCTTGTTGCTGTTCGGGCGCGGCTTGGCCGGCGGGTGGCGCAGGACATAGTCGCGCCCGCCATTGCTGAACCGCAGCACGATGTTCTGGGTGCCGCCGGCGAGCTGACGCACTTCGGAGAGGCCGCCGTGGGTCAGCACGCTGTTGGCCACTAGCCAGGCTTCGATGCTGGCGAGGTCTATCGAGAAATCGGTCTGGCCGTTCAAGTTGCGCGTTCCCTGCTGCTGCCGGGGTGCTTAGAGCACATTGCCCACTCAGCGGGACTACCCGCGCTGACCAGACAAGACACCGGCCAGCAGCAGGCAAGAGAGGGTCAGGCCGGCTCGGTCAAATAGTTCCGGAGCCCGGCAAGCTGCTCTGGCCCGATCCCCAGTTCTCGCTCCAGATAAGCTGCGGTTGAGCCCCATTCGCTGGCGATCGCCGCAAGGGCGATATCGACCAACGGCTGACCAGCGGCATCGACCAGCCGCTTCGGTCGGAAGGCGTCCTCCCCCGTGCGCGCCAGGAGGTCAGTGTAGAATGCCGCGACGATGTTCGTCGATGCACGATCCGCCAAGCTGGCCCGATCGATTTCGCACTCCGGCCGGCGCAACTCGGTCGAGAGCAAATAGTCCGCGTGGATCGTCTTGCGATCGACGCCCAGCGCCTCCAGCAGCAATGCGATCGCCAGACCGGTGCGATCCTGCCCCGCCGTGCAATGGACCAGGGCAGGCGCATCACCCTGTTGTAGGGCAAGGAAGAGGCCCCGGAGCGACGGTGCAAGCAGTCTTGCAAACTGCACATAGAGCATGCCTTCGATGGCGCCCACACCGGAGGCCTCGGTCAGGCCACGCCGCGAGAACAAGCCGGCACCATCATATGTCTTGCTGACGACGCGCGGCGGAGCATCGACCCGCCAGATGTTGGGCGCCAACTCCCGCTCGGCGTCGGACCGCAGATCGCACAGGAGGGCGAAGCCACGCGCATCCATCCAGCGCCAGTCCGCCTCGGTGAGGCCCCAGAGCGAACCGGACCGGAAGACCCTGCCCCACCTCACCTGCCGGCCGTCCGCGGTGCGATAGCCGCCGATGTCCCTGAGGTTCGAGCTTCCCTGCAACTGGATGTGGCGACGCTGCAAATCCACGATTTCTTCTCCTTGGCGGCAACATGCCATTGGCGGTTTTTGCCGCATCGCACGTCTGCCAAGCGCGAGTCTGCAACAACAGGCAGGAGCTATTGCAGCACAGGTCGGGTCGTCGAGCGGACCCGCCTTGCCGCCGGACGGCGGCTTGCCCATGATAGTCGCAACAGCTGCCGGACAGCCGCCACCCGTTCGCAGCACAGGATCGAGCATCGCATGGATGAAATCAGCAAGAAGGTGCTGCGGACGATTCACGCCTCGCTCGAGCGGATGACCAAGGCCGAAAACCTGACTCCGGATCAGCTCACCGAAGTGTTCATGGCGACAACCGCACTCGGCTACGAGATTGCGCGCATGGATTATCCGGCGGATTCCCTCGCCCGCACGTCTGCGGCAGAGGCCGCATTGGTCGGTCCGACACCTGTGGCCCGCGCCCGTCCCCGTCCGGCGGCTCACGACTGGGATGCAATGCCCGGAAGCGCCCTCTGCGCTGCGATCGAGGCCGGGACGATCGGTGAGGACCAGGCCACGCTCGCGGGCATCCGCGACCTGCTAGTCCGTTATCACCTCCCGATGGATCCTGTGATCGACGCCGGCACCCGCGCCACCTACGCCGGCGGGCGGGGCGATGCGCGCAAGGCCCATATCGAGGGCGCTGCTGTGGAGTTGACGGCCGACATCCTGCGGGACTGGCTGCGGGACCATGGCCATGCCGGACCCGAGGTTGCGGTAACTGGCCTCGATCGGCTGATGGGCGGCTATTCCAAGGCCACCTATATCGCCCGGATCGCCGACGGGCCGCAGCAGAGCACCGTAGTCATCCGCAAGGACAGTCCTGGGCTGCCGACCGGGTCGAGCGTGACGGCGGAATTCCCGATCCTTCAGGAGATGCAGGCGATCGGCGTTCCGGTTCCGCCGCCCTTGTGGATCGAGCCCGACGCGAGCCTGTGCAGTGGAGCCTTCATGGGCGTGGGCTTCGCCAGGGGCACTCCGGCCAACCGGATCGTTCCGGACGATCCTGAGGTGAGGACCTGCTGGGCCCGCAGCACGGCGCAAGTGCTGGGCCGCATCCATTCTGCAACCGCCCTGCCCCACGCCGACGTACGGGTGTCGATCTCGGCGGAGATCGACGGCCTGGAACAGCGCATGCTCGAGCGAGAGCGTGCGCCGCACCCCGGCCTGCTCGTGGGGTTGCGCTGGCTGCGCCATCATATCGACTGGCTCGAAGGTCGACCTGCCTGCCGCATCCACGGCGATGTCGGCTTCCACAACATGCTGATGAACGACGACCGGATTGCTGCCCTGCTCGACTGGGAATTCAGCCGCATCGGCGACCCCGTCGAGGATCTGGCCAGCATCAAGCCGTTCATGGACCAGATCGAGAGCTGGGATCCGTTCTACGCCACCTACCAGGCCGTCGGCGGCTTCACTGTCGATGCCCGCGCCGAGGCCTATTTCACGGTGTGGCAGGAAACGCGCAACATGGTCGCCTGCTTGGGTTCCCTGAACTCGCTGTTGCTTCCGGGAGTTTATGAAGTTCCCCTGACAGTTGCCGGCACGATCTACATTCCGAAGTACGAGGTCTCGATTTTCGACGCGATCAGCAAGGCGGAGAGCGCTCATGGGTGAAGTCATCGAATGGACCAAGAGCGCCCTGGGCTTCGGCACGCCGGGGCCGAACGACGATTTCTATCACGGTCGCACCCTTCCCGAGAAACACCACGAGATGACCGAGACGTGGTACTGGGGCTTCAACGAGCCGGCTTCGGGCATGCACGGGTTCATCCATATCTGGACCCACCCGAACCTGCACCTGTGCACGGCCGGTATCTTCGTCCACATCGGCAGCAAGCGCGAGCAGCTCGCCTGTGAGGTGTTCGACTTCCGCAATTTCGCGCCCGACACGATCTTTGACGCCGCAGGTAATATCACCATCGCCAACGGCCTCACCGTCGAATTCGAGAAGCCGATGGAGCGGATGCGGATCCGCTATGCCAACCCCGACCGCGACTTCACGCTCGATATGGTTCAGGAAGCGGTCCAACCGGCGATCATGCGCTCCAACGACGCGCATTTCGAGCAGACCATGCGCTCGGCGGGCAAGGTCGTCTTCGAGGGGCGGGACTATGCGTTCGACAACCTCACCATCCGCGACCGCAGCTGGGGCGAGCGTCGGCCCGAGGTCGGCCACAAGATGCCGCCCTATACCTGGATGAACGGCGCGTTCTCAAAGGACTTCGCCTTCTGCATCTCGGGCCTCGACGATCCTGCGCGCAATCCTGATTGGGCCGGGCTTTATGATGTCGCGCCCGACAAGATCATGAGCGACGCCTGGGTCTACGATCACGGCCAGCAATTGCGCCTCTCGCGCTACTCCAAGATCACCGAACGCGCCGCAGAATGCGGCCTGCGCCCGCTTCGACATGTGATCGACTGCACGCTGGAGAACGGCCGCGAGCTGCAGTTCGTTGGCGAAGTGGTCGGCAGCGTTCCATGGCACTGCTGGCAGAACGCCCTGTGCCACACAGGCCTCACCCGTTGGACCTGCACGCAGACCGGCGAGATCTGCTGGGGCGAAACCCAGGAAGTGCAGTGGAACGACTACGTCTATCGCCTATGCCGCCCCGTGGCATGAATCAGTGCACCGAATTCTGACCGAGGACCCAAGATGACCGATGCCAACCCCAAGGGGCACAACGCACCGTGCTCGAATCGCGATTTCGACTTCTTCTATCGCGGGCTGGAGACACAGCAATTGCTCGTCCAGCGGTGCTCCAAATGCCAGACACTCCGGAGCCTCCCCTCGCCCGGGTGCGAAGAATGCGGTTCGCTCGATTGGGAACCGGTCGCGCTGTCCGGAGAGGGCGAGATCTTCAGCTATGTGACGCATTACCACCCGCCCCTGCCAGGCTTCTCCGTGCCGCACCCGATGGCGCTCGTGACCCTCGACGAGGGCGTGCGGCTGCTTGGAGCCATGGACGGGACCGACCCGGGAGACGTCGAGATCGGGCGCAGGGTCGGCATCGAGTTTCTGCGCCGCGACACCGTCGCCGCTTATCGCTTCCGACTACTCTGATTCCTGGACCGACCCATGACTTCGATCTCCAACAAGACTGCGATCGCCGGCTACGGCGCCACGGAATTTTCCAAGAACAGCGGGCGCAGCGAATTGCGCCTCGCCGTCGAAGCAACTCTTGGCGCCCTCGCCGATGCGGGCCTCGACCCTGGTGAGGTTGACGGCATGTCGAGCTTCACGATGGACAATAACAGCGAACAGGAAATCTTTCGCGCCATCGGCGGCAAGGACCTGAAGTTCTACAGCCGCATCCCGCAAGGCGGCGGTGGCACGCTCGGTCCGGTGCAACAGGCCGCCATGGCCATTACCACCGGGATCGCAAACGTTGTCGTCGTCTACCGGGCGATGAACGAGCGGTCCGAATACCGGTTCGGTCAGCCGTTGCATTCGTTGCCGCCCACGAGCGACAACGTCATCTTCGCCTATCACGGGTTCAGCGGACTGATGACGCCCGCGGCCATGCTCGGCCTGATGATGCGCCGCTACATGCACGAGACCGGCGCCACCAGCCTCGATTTCGCCAACTACGCGGTGCAAGCTCGCAAGTACGCGTCGACCAATCCCAACGCCTTCTATTACGGCAAACCGATCACCGTAGAGGATCACCAGAACTCTCGGTTGATCGCCGATCCGCTGCGCCTGCTTGATTGTTGCCAGGAGAGTGACGGCGGGGTGGCCCTGGTCATCGTGAGCGCCGAACGGGCCCGCGATCTGCGCCAGAAGCCGGTCTACATCCGCGCCGCCGCCCAGGGCTCGCCCAAGGGCACGGTCAGCCTCGGCGGCTTCTACAAGAACAATATCTGGCCCTTCGACGAATGCGCCGCCGCGGCGCGCCAGCTCTATGCCCAGTCGGGGCTGCGCCCAGCGGATCTCGACGCGGCGATTCTCTACGATCACTTCGGCCCGACCGTTTTCCCCGGCCTTGAGGCCTACGGTTTCTGCGCCAAGGGCGAGGCCAAAGACTTCGTCAAGGACGGCAACCTGGCAATCGGCGGCAAGCTTCCGATAAATATGCACGGCGGCCAGCTTGGCGAAGCCTATATCCATGGCATGAACGGAGTGGCCGAAGCCGTGCGCCAGCTACGCGGCACGGCTGCGAATCAGGTGCCCGGCGCGCGCAATATGCTGGTGACGGCGGGCAGCGGCCTGCCGACCACAGCGGCAATTCTTGGAGTCGACTGAAGTGCCCTCGATAGAACGACACAAGCCGGCAACTGCGCTGACCCCTGAGGCCCAAGTACTGTCGGATCTCCTGCTCAACCGCTTCAGTTGCCGCGCTTACCGGCCGGACCCGATCCCGCATGAAACCATCGCAGCCATGCTCCAACTCGCCCAGAATGCGGCGTCCTGGTGCAACACCCAACCTTGGCAGGTGCACGTTACGGAGGGCGCGGCAACGGAACGGTTGCGCGATGCCATGTTCTCTCAGGCCAGTGCCGACATAACCGCGGGCGCAATGACCTGCGCCTCGGACATCCCGTTCCCGCCAACCTACCCTGGCGTCTACAAGGAGCGTCAGCGCGAGGTCGGGTGGCAGCTCTACGAGGCAGTCGGGGTCGCATACGGCGACCGCGTCGGCTCGGCCAAGCAGATGCTCGAGAACTTCCGTCTGTTCGGCGCGCCGCACGCGCTCCTGATCACAACGGAGAAGTCGATTGGCACCTACGGCGTGCTGGACTGCGGCAGCTACGTGGGAACGCTGGTACTGGCGGCGCAAAGCCTCGGCATCGGGATGATCCCCCAGGCCGCCTTCGCCAACTACTCGCCCCTGCTGCGCGAGTTCTTCGGGCTTCCGGATAATCGCGAAATCGTCTGTGGGGCTTCATTCGGCTGGCCTGATCTCGACCATCCTGCCAACGGCTTCCGCTCGCGGCGTGCCGAACTCGGCGATGCCGTGACATGGCTGAACACCTGACCACCCGCGCCGAGCCGGAGATCGTCCTGTCCGCGGACGTTGCCAACTACGGTGCGCCGCGGGACACAGGACTGCCGCACTACAGCCGGCAGTACACGCCCTACGTCTGGTTCGCGCAGGTCGCACGGCGTTATCCAGATAGGGTGGCGCTGAGCCGACCCGACGGCAGTCTCACCTATCGCGAGCTCGACGACATGGCCCGGGCCTTTGCGCGGGGTATGCTGCGCAAGGGCATTGTCCCCGGCGAGGCCATTGCGGTCGCTTGCGGCAATCGCTGGGAACTTGCCCCGCTGTTTCTGGCGGCCTCGGCGATCGGCGTCTCCTTCACGGCGTTCAACCCGATGCTGACCAGCCACGAACTGGCCTACCAGGTTGGTGAACTGCGACCGCGGCTGTTTCTCGGCGATGGCCACACCACGCTCGGACAGCTGCTCGACGCGGACGACGGAGGGGCAGTCGACCCTTCCGCCGACGAATGGGGTCCACTCATGGTGCGCTTCTCGTCCGGGACCACCGGCAAGCCCAAGGCTATGGTCAGCAGCCAGCGCGCCCAGCTGGAAAACTACCGGCTGGTCATCGCCATGCTGGACATGCGGCCGGGCGATGTTCACCTCGTCACCGGACCGCTGGGTCATGCCGCGCTCCATGCCGGGCTCCCGCAAATCCTGGTCGGCGGCACGGTCGTCCTCATGGGGCGCTTCGACAAGACCTGCTTCTGGCACGACTGTGCCGAGCATGGCGCGACCAACGCCCTGATGGTGCCAACGATGTTGTCGGGAGCGCTCGACCACCCCGGCGAGGCGCCAAGCTTGCGCAGGCTGCTTTCGACGGCTGCGACTCTGGCCGTGCCGCTCAAGCGACGCCTGGCTGAGCGCTTCCCTCATGTCGGCCTTGTCGAATCCTACGGTTCTTCCGAGTTCGGCTATGTCTCGGCGCTGATGCCGGACGAACAGTTGAGCCACCCGCGCTCTGTCGGCAGACCGCTGCCGGGACAGGACGTGGCCATTTTCGATGACGAGGGACGCGAATGTACCGCGGGCGAAGTCGGACTGATCCACGTCCGCAGTCCAGAACTGATCACGCGCCACGTCGGCTCGGTCCGGCCATCTCCGACCCTTGCCGAACAGTCAGGCCAAGGCTGGGTGACCTCCGGCGATCTCGGCTACGTCGACCGGGACGGCTATCTCTACATCAGCGACCGTCGCGCGGACCTGATCGTTTCCGGCGGTCTCAATGTCTACCCGGCCGAGGTCGAGGCTGTGCTGATGGAGGTGCCCGGCGTGCGCGAGGCCGCGGTGGTTGGGATCGCCGATCCGCACTGGGGGCATCGCGTGATCGCCTATGTCGACGCAGATGCTTCGGTCGAGGCCATGCTCGCGCTCTGCGCCGAGCGGCTGGCCAAGTACAAGATCCCCCGGGCAATTCACGTGATCGGTCCGCTGCCGCGCACCAGTAGCGGCAAGACCTCGCGCATGCTGACCAGGGGCATGGCCGAACGCGGAGAGTTCCCGTCATGATCGTCCTGCACCACTCTCCCACGACCCGCTCGTTCCGGATCAAGTGGCTGCTCGAAGAACTCGAGGTCCCCTACCGTGAGCAGGTTCGAGACTTCTACAATATGGAGCGGCACGACCCTGAGTACCGGCAGATCAATCCCATGGGCTCTTTCCCGAGTATGGAAGACGACGGCCTGATCCTCACCGAATCGGGCGCGATGATAAATCACATTTTGCGCTGCTATGGCGGAGGCCGCTTCCTACCCGCCCCGGGCAGCCGCGAAGAGGCGCTGGTCGACGAGTGGATGTACTGGTCGGAAGGGCTGTTTGCCGTGCACCAGCGGATTTTTTGGGATCATTGCGCTCCTCCGCCGGGGTGCATCATCGATCCGATCCCGTCTGTTGGTGAGGAGGCTCGTCGGCAGGCGATTCGCTACGCCGGCATGCTGGAGGCGGCACTGGGCAACGACGGATGGATCGTGGGCGACCATCTCACCGGAGCGGACTTCATGCTGTGCTTCCCGCTGTTTCTGGCCAATCTCTACGGCTGGTTCGGCAACCTTCCGCGGATCGCTGCCTACGTCGGCCGGATCGCGGCCCGCCCCGCCTTTGCGCGAGCGATTGCGGATACGGTCTCACGGATGGAGGACATGCGGCGAAATCCGCCGGAATTCCCTAGCTTCCGCTCGACGGAAGCCCTGGTCCGGCAGGACTGAACGGGACGGCCGTGTGACGGAGTCCACTCCGACCGCCCCAAGCGGTTCAGGACTTCAGCGAATTGAAGAAGCGCACCCGCCCGGCCAGCCGTTCGGCGCGGAGCGAATTGATCGGCAGCTGGAATTTCACGCCGGGTACCGTCTCGTTGACCAGCGGATTCCCGCCCCACCAGATGATCCGGCAGACGCGAGTGGAGATACGCCAACCCTGCCCGGTTCGCACCAACTCGTCGTCGTACCAGCCGGTGCCTTCCCAGAAATCGCCGCCGGCCAGACCAAGACGGATCAACCGCCATGTCGCGTAGGTCATGGCATTGGCCCTGTCCCCGTTCACGTTGACAAGATGGCTCATCATTGTGTGCTGGGTCCCGTCGAAGGCATCATGATACCCTTCGAAGTCGGATTTGAAGGTGGCAAGATCATGCCAGTGCGAGGTTTCGCTGTAATCGGCGTCCACGTTTTCGGTGAAAACCTGATCGAACAGATCCCACGCCTGGGTGTCCACGGCGAAGCCGTAGAGGTTGACCGCTCGAATGATTTCGCTCTCGTCCTGAACTGACATCGTTCTCTCCTCGTCTGCCTGTTGATTACCAGGGCGCGCCAACCAGGCCACCATCGACCATGATCATCTGACCGGTGATGTAGCTCGCCCGCGTGGAGCACAGGAATGCGGCGGTGGCGCCGATCTCCGCGGAGGTTCCCTGGCGACCGACCGGGATCGTCGCATCGAGCGCCGCCGCCGCTGCGGCCGGGTCCTGGCCCTGTTCGCGCGCCATTTCCGCCATCCAGGCGAGCGCCATGTCGGTGGCGATGAACCCGGGGGCGATCGTGTTGACGGTGATGCCGAAGCCGGCAAGCTCGTTCGACAGCGACTTAGTCAGCGCCTGCGCCGCCGCCCGGGTCACGTTGTCCACGATCAGCGGAATTTGCCAGTGCGGCTTCTTCACGCAGAATGACCCGATGGTCACGATCCGCCCCCATCCCTTGGCCTTCATTCCAGGAACCGCCGCCTTGGCCATTTGCAGAGCGCTCAGCACGAGCAGCTCGTAGCCTTCCCGGAAGTCCTGCGGAGTGGCCGTATCGAAGCTGAGGCGCGCCGTGCCGTAAACGTTGGCGATGGTTATGTCGGGGGTGCCGCCCAGACGCTCGCCGCAACAGGCGATCGCCGACGCGATCCCGTCGGGAGCGGTCATGTCGGCAGAGAGGCCCTCGGCCACGCCGCCGGCCGCCCGGATGGCGTTCACGGTATCGTCGATCGCTTCCTGACCGCGGGCGACCACAAGAACGCTCGCGCCCTCCCGCGCCAGTTCCTCCGCCGCCCCGCGACCCATGCCCTTGCTACCGCCGCTGACCAGGGCAACCTTTCCGCTCAGACCAAAGTCCATACCACTCTCCCGCTAGATTTCTGCTTGGAGGAGAGCCTAATCCGATCCTCACGAAACCACTTGCCTTGGGGTGCGCTGGCTGACGCCTGCACATGCAAGACGGGGCAGATCAGACGTAGTCGGTTTTCGCCATGACGGAGATGGATTCCGTTTCAACGATGTCGGCCATCGGAGCAAGGATCGACAAGCCTTCAGGCGCGGCGCACGCCGCCAGTCCGCGCTCGACATCCGCGAATTCGGCGAGTTCCCAGACGTGGATCAGCTTGCGAAAGTCGCCGGTGACGGGCTGCAGCGCCTGGACCAGTTTCCACCCGTGTCGCGCCATGTAGGGCGAAAGCTGCCGCATCATCGCCGAGTACTCGGGCAGCTTGCCCAGCTTCAACACCACTTCGGTATATATGTAATACCCCAAACCCTCTCTCCTCTCAGCTATCCTGGCCCGCCATCAGTACTCCCGTCGGCCCCTCGCTGAGCTGCCGCGGAGCATTGAACGCATCGAGCAGGCCCGCCTTGGCGGTCTGGTACTGCTCGAATGCGGCGTGCTTCACCGGGCCGTAGCCGCGAACCTCTTGGGCGGCCCCCGCCAGCTCGATCGCCGTGTGAAGGTTGTCCGCATCGACCCGGTCGAGCACCTCGGTCATCATCTGGCGATATTCGGTGATAAGACCGCGCTCCATCCGCCGCTCGGCCATGTACCCGAACGGATCGAAGGCAGTGCCGCGCAGGCCCTTGAACCGCGCAAGCACGCGAAACAGCGGCAACACCCAGCCACCAAGCTCGCGCTTGCGCGGGCGTCCGTTGCTGTCCTTCCGGGTGAACAGGGCCGCCGAGGCCAGATGGAAGCGGATCTTCAAGTCGCCATCGAACTGCTCGCGCAGCCGCTCAGTGAAGGCCGGCTCGGCATAGAGCCGGGCCACCTCGTACTCGTCCTTGTAGGCCATCAGCCGGGCGAGCGTGATCGCGATCTCGCGAACGAGCAAGTCGCCGCCTTCCAGTTCGCGGGCCGAAACCACCGCTTCGGCGTGATCGACGAATTGGCGGTATTGCGAGGCATATGTCGCATCCTGGTACGCGGTGAGCAAAGAGACGCGACTTTCGATAATATCGGGAAGCGACATGTCGGCCAGACGAACCGACGGTGGCGCGATCATCCGTGTGAGTTCGTCCGGCGCCACGGCCGCCAATCGGCCGGTGGCGAAGATGCGCAGGTTGCCCTTTACGAAGGTCCCGTTCAGCCTGATCGCTTCTTCAAGAGCACCCACGGAAATGGGCAGCAGCCCCTTCTGCGCCGCATAACCCAGCATCAGCAGATTGGTCCCGATGCTGTCGCCCATGATCGCTGTGGACATGCCGCTGGCATGGAGGCTGAACAGCTCTCCCCCCTTGAGTGCCCGGGCGATCGTCGCGATCAATGCCGTATCATCGTAGTTGGCGTTGCGGTTGGTCTGGAACTCACCAGTGGGGCTGACATCCGCATTGACGATGGCCGTGGACCTCTCGGGATCAAGCGTCTTGAGCACGTCCTGGCTCGAGCCGACGATCGCATCGCAGGCGAGTAGGACGTCGGCGTGGCCGAACGTCAGGCGGGTAGCGCTCAAGACCTCGGGGCTTGCGCCTACCCGAATGTGCGAGGTCACCGCTCCGCCCTTCTGCGCCATGCCCGTCATGTCGAGAACTGTGCAGCCCTTGCCTTCGATATGAGCGGCCATGCCAACCAGCGCCCCCACGGTCAGGACCCCGGTCCCGCCCACGCCGGCGACGATCATACCGAACGGCCTGTCAACGCCGACCGTTGGCGGCACCGGGAGGTCGGCCAGCATGCCGTCGAGCTTGGAAAGATCGCCCGCCACGCGTGTAGCCACTTTGGCGCCACTAACGGTCACGAAGGAGGGGCAGAACCCTTTGACGCAGCTGAAGTCCTTGTTGCAGGTCGACTGGTCGATCTTGCGCTTGCGGCCAAGCTCGGTCTCGAGCGGGGTGATCGATATGCAGTTCGACTGCACCGAGCAGTCGCCACAGCCTTCGCACACGTCCTGGTTGATGAACACGCGCTTGTCCGGATCAGGATAGGCCCCGCGCTTGCGGCGCCGGCGCTTCTCGGTGGCGCAGGTCTGCTCGTAGACGATGGCGGAAACCCCGGTGGTCTCGCGCATATGGCGTTGCACCTCGTCCAGATCGTCGCGATGCCGCAGTTCGACGCCCGTGGGAAGAGCCGCACCGGCGAACTTTTCGGGGTCGTCCGACATCAGCACGACCGGCGACACGCCTTCGGACACCAACTGGTTGACCATATCGACCGGCGAGATGTGCATTTCCACCGGCTGGCCGCCAGTCATCGCCACGGCATCGTTGAACAGCACCTTGAAGGTCACGCGGGTGCCCGCGGCGACGGCCGCGCGGATCGCGAGGATGCCCGAGTGAGAATAGGTTCCGTCGCCCATGTTCTGGAACATGTGGGGCTTTTCGACGAAGGGCTCCACCGCCAGCCACGGCATGGCCTCGCCACCCATGTTGACCGGCAGCATCGTGCGCCGCTCTGGCATCACATAGGCTGCCAGGCCCTGGCAACCGACCGCGGCCATGGCCTCGCTCCCTTCCGGGACCCTGGTGCTGGTGTTGTGCGGACAGCCCGAACAGTAGAACGGCGGGCGGGCGCGACCGCTGCCGTAAAGGGCCGCCTCGATTTCCATCCCGGAATAGCGCCGCCCGGCGACTTCCACCGCCTCGTCAGCGAGGCCCAGCTCGCGCAGGATCACAAGCAGGGCTTTGCGGATCAGCGCCGGATTCAGTTCGCCGACCTCCGGAAGGAGCGGTGATCCCGTGAGCGAGCGCTTGCCGGCAATGGCAGGCCGCCCGTCGGCCGGCACTGAGTATAGCAAGCGAGCCAGCTGATCCTCGATCACCGGGCGTTTTTCTTCAATGGAAAGCAGCGCCTTGTAGCCCGTGGCGAAATCGCGCGCGCCCTCCGGCTCAAGCGGCCAGATCAGTCCGGGCTTCCACAACCCGATGCCCAGATCCCGACAGCGCTCCTCGCTGAGACCAAGATCCTCCAGCGCTTGGCGCAGATCGAGATAGGCCTTGCCGGCGGCTACCAGCCCCAACTCCCGGCGCGGTCCCGCAATCACTACCCGGTCCAGCGAATTGACGCGCACGAAGGCCTGTGCGGCTGGTAGCCGGTGCTGGACCGTCAGCGCCTCCAGCTCCAGCGGAGCCGGGGTATAGCGCACATTGAGCCCGCCCGCGGGAATCGGGAAATAGGGCGTCTGGAAGGTCCGGTGGATATCAGGAAGTTCGATCGAGGCCGTCAGGTCGAGCGTGTCGGTGATGCACTTGAGCCCTGCATAGGCTCCGCTGAAGCGTGACATGGCCCAGCCGTAAAGCCCGAAGGCAATAATCTCGTCGATCGTCGAAGGATAAAGCACCGGGATCATTCCGGCGATCAGCGTGTGCTCGGATTGGTGTGCGCTTGCCGAGGACTTGCCGCCGTGATCATCGCCCGCGAGCACCAGCACCCCGCCGGTCGCCGAGGCGCCCTCCAAGTTGCCGAGCTTGAGCGCCTCGCAGGCGCGATCCACCCCCAGACCCTTGCCGTACCATAGTCCGAAAACGCCCGCATAGTCCGACTTTCCGAACCAGGCGAGCTGCTGGGTGCCCCTGACCGCCGTGGCGGCAAGCTCCTCGTTCAGCCCAGGAACGAAGCGGATATTGTTGTCGTCGAGCTCCTTCTGGGCTGCCCAAAGCGCGGCGTCGTAGACGCCCAGCGGCGAGCCCCGGTAGCCCGAGATGTACCCACCCGTCTTCAGCCCGGCCACCCGGTCCCGCCGGGCTTGGTCGATCGGAAGTCGCACAAGCGCCTGGTTGGACGAGAGGAACACCCGTCCGGAGGTCAGGTCGTACTTGTCAGCAAGGGAAACCATCGTCTTGGTCATGTGGGCTACCGTATTGCAGGGGGCGGCTGCAGCTGATTGAGCGCGGCAAACCCTTCGATCGCCAGACAGATCCGTCTGGCAAACCATGCGCGGAAGATGGGAGTTTGCGCGGTGCAGCGCCACCCCAATTGCGCCTGTGGACCAGCGGCCTTGCAATTACCGGAAACCACCCGGCGAAACTTTGTGCGTATAGCCGAAACCACAGGTTTGGTGCGACAGTTCGGGCGCGCAGCAAACCGGTGGCAGGAGCGAGAACATGGCAAGCGGGCCTTTGAATGGTGTCAAGGTTGTTGAATTTGCCGGACTTGGTCCCGGCCCCTTCGCCGGCATGCTGCTTTCCGATCTCGGCGCTGAAGTCATCGAGATTGCGCGAGCAGGTTCGGCACCGCCGCCCCGGAGCCGTGGCGACACGCGCGGCCGCAAGAGAATCCCGCTAAACCTGAAGTCTCCGGATGCGGTCGAGACATGCCTGAAGCTTGTCGAGAAAGCCGACATGGTGTTCGAAGGCAACCGCCCCGGGGTGATGGAGCGACTGGGGCTCGGGCCTGACGTAATGCTCGGCCGCAATCCGGCGCTGGTTTACGGGCGAATGACTGGCTGGGGACAGAGAGGGCCCCTATCCCAGGCAGCGGGGCATGACATCAATTACCTGGCGATCACCGGCCTGCTGCATGCAATCGGCCCGGCGGAGCGGCCGGTTCCGCCGCTCAACATCGGCGCCGACTATGGCGGTGGCGCGATGTTTTTGGTCGTGGGTCTGCTCGCCGCCCTGCTTTCCGCCCGCACGACCGGCAAGGGGCAGGTGATCGATGTCGCGATGAGCGATTGCGCGCCTTACATCGGCACCATCTTCCACAACTTCCAGGCTACCGGTATGTGGGAAGACCGCCGCGAGGCCAACCTGCTCGACGGCGGGGCCCACTTTTACGGCAACTATGAATGCGCCGACGGAAAATTTATCTCGATCGGGTCCATTGAACCCCAATTCTACCAGTTGCTGCTGGAGAAGACCGGAGCGGCGGACCTTCTGCTCCACAAACAGATGGACAAGGCCGCTTGGCCCGCGATGCGCGACGTCTTGCGTAAAGTCTTCCTCGGAAAGACCCGCGATGAATGGTGCGCGCTGATGGAGGGCTCCGACGTGTGTTTTGCTCCGGTACTCACCCTCGCCGAATCGCGCCAGCATCCGCACCAGGTCGAACGGGAGGTATTCCTGGAAACGGAAGGCACACTGCAGGTTGCCCCTGCGCCCCGCTTCTCCGAAACCCCGGGACAGATCCAGTGGCTGGCATCCGACCGGCAATGGACTGCAGAGGAAGTGCTCGCCAACTGGTGAGGTGATGAGGCCAACGACCGCGGCAAGGACGCGCGCGCCAATCGGCCAAGCCGTTGGGCGCTATTCAGCGCGGCCTAGCCAGCACTCGGTCAGTTCGCGCTTGAGCTCGACCAGGGCTTTGCCGATCGCGTGACATTCGGCCTCGGTTGTCTGGCCGCTCAAGCGAATGGCGGAAAGCCCGAAGGTCCTCCCACCGACCGCATCCCTGAGCACCGTCGCCACGGTAGTGACGCCAGGCGCGTAGTTCCCCGCATCGATGGCATAGCCCAGCCTCCGGTACTCGCGCACCTGTGCGAAATATTCCGCCATGCTGGGGGGGGATTCCCATCGGAGGTCGGCCAGCTCCTGGCCGATTTCAGTATCGTCAAGGCCGAGTTCGCCGGCGAAGGCGCGTCCTACTGCCCCGATAAAGAGAGGAAGCCGCTGTCCGACCGAAATGTGAATGCGCATCGGATTGGGCGATTCGACAAAGCCCGCCAAGACTATCCGTTGCCGGTCAATCCGCCGCCAGAACCCCAGCGATGTCTTCGTCATGTCAGCGAACTTGGTTAGGCTCGGCTGGATCATGGCGAAGGTATTCGCCGGATCGAGCGCCCGCCGCCCCAAAACCGCCGCACCCGCGCCAAGCGAGTAACACTTCGTGCTGGGATTGAACTGGGCGAAGCCCTCTTCGGTGAGCTGCTTGAGGATCCGGAAACAGGAACTCGGCGCAAAGTTGAGCTCACGCGAAATCGCGTTCACGCCGAGTGGGGTCGAAGTCGATGCGAGCAGCCTCAGGAGAGCGATCGTCTGCCCGACCGTACTCGTCTTGCTGCTTGTAGGGCCGGCCACCTTCTCCGAAGCCTGTGCAATGAGCTGCGACGCACTTGCCATGACGTGAACGCAACCTTCCCTATCACCGCGGGCGAACGCTGTCAGCAAAGCCCGACTTCATGCGCATACCGGCAGGCCTCTTGCAGCGAAACAGCCCAACTGCAACGCTGGCCTGCCCAAGCGCATCGAATTGCATCTCTGGATATAAGCCGGATCGTTGGCGCAAGTTTCTGTCACTCACAGGAAATGGCAATTTTCCCAAAGTGCTGTTGTTGGCTGAAGCGTTCGAATGCTTCGCGCAACTGCGTGAGCGGAAAGGTGACATCGATCACCGGTACGATGCGGTTTTCTTCCACCGCAGCAACCATCGCCTCCTGCTGCTCCCTGCTGCCGACCGTGACGCCGCTGATCCGGCGATTGCCGTGGATCAGCAGCTGCGGCGCGATCTGGATCGACTTGCGGCTGAGCACGCCCACCAGGGTAAGGCGCCCGCCTGTTCGGAGTGACTGGAGCGATTGCGCCAGGTCGCCGCCGGCGATTTCGACGACCTGATCGACCCCCCCGTCACTGGCCTTGCGAACGGCCTTGCCCCAGTCGGGATCGTGCCGATCCACCACTGCATGGGCCCCCAGCGCTAGCAAGCGCTCCACATTTTCGGGTTTACCGGTCGTGGCAATCACCCGCGCCCCTGCAGCGCGCGCGAATTGCAGTGCGAACAGCGACACCCCGCCGCTGCCCTGGACCAGCACCGTCTGTCCCGGCTGCAACTCGCCCTCGACGAACAAGGCCCGCCACGCGGTAAGGCCGGCGCAAGGCAAACAGGCCGCGGCAAGAGCGCCAAGGTTCGCGGGCGACCGGGTGAAGTCAGATTCCGCCATGGTGACATAGCTGGCGGCAAATCCGTCGACATGGTCGCCCCGCATCCGGGCAACTCCCTCGGCATAGACCGAACCGCGCGACCAATCGGGAAAAAACGTTCCCATAACCCGGTCGCCCAAGGAATAGGCGGTCACGTCGGGGCCGCAGGCTTCAACGATGCCAACGCCGTCGGACAGCGGCACGCGGCCGGGCACGGTTGCAATTGCCCCGTTTACTACCAGAAAATCGTGGTTGTTCAGAGAACTGGCTTCGATCCGGACGAGCAATTCGTTGCCGGAAGGCTGGCGCGGCTCCATCCCGATGGGCGCGATCGCCGCAACGCTCGCGGATGCTCCAACCTCGTACCTGATCAACGACATACGTCCGTCCTCCAACCCATGTTGCCGGTTTCCCACGCCATCCCGGGAAAAGCCGCTCCGCCCCTTAGCACACTTGACTCACCATTTCATATCCGGAATAGTCATTCCCAGAACGGTCCTTTCTTGATTGGGACCGCAAGTTTTGCAGTCTCACGCGGCGCAAGCCGGCAAAGCCGGACACCGTCGTGAGGACGATCGGGAGAGACGACCATGGAAAAGCTCTACGCTGGTTTCTCAGGAACACCCGCCTCGGTGATGCCTTCGTACGAGGCGCTCACCCGCCGAGAATTCTACGATGGCGACCTCGTCAGCGAGACCGGCGATTTCACCGGGGTGGATCTTGAAAAGGCGCTCTGTTCACCTCTCTCGATCACCCGGATCACCACGCGCACGGAGCTCACCTTCCGGCGCGGACCTCACCACATCCGCAAGAACCGGGTGGGTTTGCGCGTTCTGTGGTTCGCGCTCACTGGCTCGATCAAGATCGTCCGGGCCACTGGCACGACCGACATCGTTGCTGGACGTGCAGGGTTCCTGGATTCAGGAGTACCGTTCTCGGCCTCGCTGAAGCGTTCGTCGGAGGGATATCATTCATCGTACCAGGTCATCATTCCGCCTGACCTGTTCATGAGCCACCTACACGAGGCTGAGCGCCTGTCGGAACCATTCAGCCTTGATACGCGGGAAGGCCAGGCCGTGCGCGACCTGCTGGAAGTCCTTGCCAAGTACGGCGATCGGATGAGCGACAAGACCGCCGAGCTGATGTCCCACTCGCTGCTGGAGGCGACTGCCGATCACCTGCGCAACAGCGGCATTGAAATGCCCCGGCGCCAGAAGCTGGTTGATCGCCGGCTGTCCGACATCGAGAACTACATCAAGATGAATCTCGCCGATCCGGAGCTCAGCTACGACAAGGTGGCGATTTCCTGCGGGATTTCGCCGCGCTACCTCTGCTTCCTGCTCAAGGCCAACAATACCTCGTTTTCGGAACTGGTTTGGAAGAACCGCATGCCGAAAGCGCGTGACTGGTTGGTTTCGGCCAAGACCCGCGATTACCCGATCCACGAGATCGCCTACATGTCCGGGTTCAAGAGCGCGGCCCACTTCAGCCGGATGTTCAAGGCAACCTATGGCATGCCGCCCCGCGAATATCGTGCGCAACACAGCGAGCAGGTTCAGCAGCCCTCGCCGCGCGTGCGCGATTTTGGCCGTTTCGACGAGGCCGAAGTCCGTCACGCCGCCTGATCCGGCTGCAACCAGCGGCAAGCTGTCGTTCAACCAGGGACAGGTTCCTTGTGCCACTAGGTCCGATGGGGCCCGAGCGACGGTATGGAGGAACTGATGCCGGAGGAAGCTGCCCTCGATCCGCTGTGGGCGTGGGGCGACAAGACAGATAAGCCGCGGGTGCTGCATGCGATGCTGCGTGTGCGGGACGTGGACGCCTCGCTCCGCTTCTATTGCGACGGCCTCGGCATGAACCTTCTGGATCGTTACGATTTCGAGGCCGGCAGGTTTTCGATCCTTTTTCTGTCCTACGCTGGATACCGGGATGGCCCTGCAGCCCTTGAGCTGACCTACAACTGGGATCAGGACAGCGACTATACGCATGGCACCGGCTACGGCCACATCGCCATCGGGGTCCCCGACGTTGCAGCCATGTGGGCACGCCTCGCCGATTTCGGGGGCACTCAGGGGACGGCGCCGAAGGCCATGATGCCGGGCGCCCCGGAGCTTGCCTTCGTCAAGGATCCCGATGGCTATGCAATCGAGCTGATCCAGATCTGCCGGGCTCAGGCCAGGCCGACATGACCTCGGGTCGGGCCACGGGGCCGGCCGGCGACGACTTGGTCGGGCTACTCGCGGCCGAGCTCGACAAGGGCGGAATCTTGACGGGAGCGGACGTGTCCGCCCGTAGCAGCGACCCCTTCAGCCATGTGCCGCTCGGGTCTCGCGCCTTGCTGCGCCCGCGCTCGACAAATGAACTCGCCCGCATCCTCGAGATTTGCCATCGCCACCACCAGCCGGTGGTCGTGCATGGCGGGCTGACGGGTGTTGCCGGGGGAGCTGCTGCGGGCACAGCCGAACTCGTCGTTTCCCTTGAACGGATGAATCGGATCATCGAGATCGACCCGGCCGGCGCGACGATGACCGTGGAAGCCGGGGTGCCGATCGAAGCGGTCCAGGCCGCCGCGGCCGCGCAGGGTCTGTTCTACCCTATCGATCTTGGATCGAAAGGCTCGGCCACGGTTGGCGGCACCATTGCGACGAACGCCGGGGGCAATCGTGTCTTGCGCTGGGGCATGACCCGCCAGAACGTGCTCGGGCTCGAGGCGGTTCTGGCGGATGGCACCGTGGTCGATCTGATGAACCGCTTCCTGAAGAACAACACAGGTTACGACCTCAAGCAGCTGTTCATCGGCTCCGAAGGCACCTTGGGCGTGGTCTGCAAGGCTGTGCTCAAGCTAGTTCCCGCACCATCGACCCAACAGGTGGCTCTCGTGTCGCTGGACAGTTACTCCGACGTGCTGGACCTGCTCGCGCGAGCCCGCCGAGTGCAGCAGCTCTCCGCGTTCGAGGTCATGTGGCAGGACTACTACGCCCTCGTCTCAGGCGATCCGGCCCGGCGGCTGGTTGACCCGGACCCAGCGTTCTTCGTGCTTATCGAGGCCATGGGCTCCGACGAACTGAACGACAATGCGGCCTTCGCCAAGCTCCTCGAAACGGCATTCGATGATGGGATCGTGGTTGATGCCGTGGTGGCAAGTTCGACCAAGCAAGCCGAAGAGATCTGGCGGGTGCGCGAAGGAAGCGAAATCCTTGTGCGAGAAATGGGACCATTTGTCTCGTTCGACATCAGTGTCGATATCCGCAGTGCCAACGAGTTCGTCGGAGCAGTTCGGGACGCCCTCGCATCAACTTTCGGAGAATATCGATCCGTTGCCTTCGGTCACCTGGGCGACAGCAACATTCACATCGGTGTTCACGTGGGTCCGGATACGCGTGAGCGCACGCATGACATCGAGGCCTGCGTTTATGGCGTTCTGCGCCGCTTCGGAGGCGCGCTGACTGCCGAGCACGGCATCGGCTCGGCAAAGCGGGAATTCCTACCCGATCACATCCCTCCAGAGGCCCTCGCCATGATGCGAAAGGTTCATGGCGCGCTGAACCCGGACTGGACGATCAATCCCAACGTCCTGTTCGAGCACTGAGGCAAGGTCACCGCATATTTGCCTGCGGAGGAACGACTGATTGTCTGAAAGCGCAGCGACCCGCCAAGATTGACGGCGATCAACTATCTCCGGCTCTCGCCCAAGCACTGTGCCTCCATCGCGCCAACGATGGAGAGGTTACAATGGGCAACGACGTCAAGACCGTGCTCGGTGGCTACGGTTTCCAGACTCCGAAAGCTGTCATCGGCACCAGTTCGATCGGAAAGCTGACCCTTGCCGAAATCCTGATGCACGACAGACAGCCCGTGCCCGTGGCGCTCCAGGCGACCGGTGACCGGATCGACGTTGAGGCGATCATTCCGTTCGAGCGGTACACCGACCCGAAATACGTAGACCTAGAGGTCGAGCACTTGTGGAAGAAGCAGTGGCAGGTCGCCTGTCGCGAGGAGGACATCCCCAATGTCGGCGACCGGCTGACTTACGACATCGTCGACCTGTCATTCATCATCGTCCGCTCGGCTCCCGACGAGATCAAGGCCTTCCACAACTTCTGCCCCCACCGCGGGCGCCGGCTGTGCGATCATGCGGAAAACCTCGAAAACTTCCGCTGTCCGTTCCACGCCTGGAGCTGGAAGCTCGACGGTAAACTGGACTGGGTCCCCGGAAGGGAGGACTTCCCCAGCGTCTCGGAGGAGCATCATGCGCTTACCCCGGTCAATGTCGGCCGGTGGGGCGGCAACGTCTTCATCAACCCTGACCCGAATGCGCTCCCGTTCGAGCAGGCGCTCGGCCCCCTTCCCGCCATGTTCGCCGACCATCCGATGGAAGACCGCTACACCGTGGCACACTTCCGCAAGATCGTCCGCTGCAACTGGAAGCTGACCCAGGAAGCCTTCATGGAGGGCTATCACGTTCTGGAGACCCATTGGGACGGCATGCCGTTCTTCGGCTCGGCCTACACGCAGTATGACAATTGGGATGACGGCGTAAGCCATGTGAACCGGCTGGCAACCCCTTCGGTTGTGCCGGACTACTGGGTCCGGGAGAATGTCTCGGCAGAGGAAGGTGCGAGACAGTTCTGCCAGACTATGGGACTGCCACTGCCCGAACCGGGGTCAATCAGAACCTACTCTGAAGGTCGCGCCTGGTGCGCCACGCAGAGGCGTCTCGCATTGGAGGCGGCATCAGGCCACGACCTTTCGGACAAGCCCAATTCCTACTTCCTCGACATGACGAAGTTCTTCCTCTTCCCCAACCATCATCCCTGGTGGGGTGAGGCGCTCGCGTGGTGGTATCGTTTCCTGCCGGTCGGGCGTGACCCGGGCCTGTCGATAATGGAAGTCCGAGTGACCTCCCGGATTCCCAATGACCAACCTGCTCCGCCGCCACCGCCAGTGATCGAGTTGGGCGCAGATGATCGCACCGACGAATGCGAGGCGCTGGGCGTGGTCGGTCATATCCTGCATCAAGACATGGCCAACTTGGTCGAGATCCAGAAAGGCATGAAGGCAGCGCCCAAGGAGAAAGCCTTTCTGACCCTCGCCCGATACCAAGAGTCCAACATCCAGCACTTCCACAACGTCTACCGCAAGGCACTTGGCCTCGACTGAGGGGCGGGATGCTGGATTTCCGAATAAGCCCAGAACTGCAAACAGTCTTGCATTGCACCTTCCGTCGTCTGGCCGCGGCCGACGCGAAGGTGCAATCTTTTTCGGGTAAGCGCCCGACGCGCTGAACGAAATCACGCAAGATCGAGAAATGGGTAACGGAACATGAGTGAGAACGCCGACGCAATCCGCGAAATCTGCGACAGCATAATTCGCCGGATCGACCGCGCCTATGTGGCCGATTGCGGCAAGCGCAACGCCTTTCCGGAGAAGCTCTGGAGAATGTGGGCGGATAGCGGGCTCCTGTCGATGGGCCTTCCCGAGGAATATGGCGGCTCCGGCGGCCACTTGTCCGACATCGTGCTGGCACTCGACATCCTGCACCAGCACGCACTGCTCCTGCCGATCGCCGTGACCAATTTCATGTCGCGCGAGCCGCTGCTGCGCTTCGCGAGCGAGGAACAGAAGCAGCGCTACCTGCCGCCGACGGCGACCGGCAAAGAGTACTTCAGCTTCGGTATTACCGAACCCGATGCCGGAACCAACACCTTCAAGATCAAGACGACGGCGATCCGCCAGCCCGATGGTACTTTCCTGCTGAACGGCGGAAAGACCTACCAGACTTCATTCGTCGAATCGAACAACTGCCTGCTGGTGGCGCGCACCCAGCCCTACGATCCGGCGAACCGCACCAAGGGCATCTCCCTCTTCATCGTCGATACGAAGCTGCCCGGGATCAGCGCCACGCCGATGGATATCGGCATGTACCTGCCCGAGAACCAGTACCAGACCTATTTCGACAACGTTGTGCTGCCGGCGGACTCACTGGTCGGGGTTGAGGGTCAGGGACTCAAGATCCTGTTCGAGAGCCTCAATTCCGAGCGCCTGCTGATCGGGGCGATGAACGTGGGCCAGGCCGACTACTGTATCAACCGCGCTGCCGAATATGCCAAGATCCGTGCGCCCTTCGATACGCCAATCGGTGCCTACCAGTCGATCCAGCACCCGCTCGCCCGCGCCAAGACTTATGTCGAGGCCGCGCGCCTGATGCTCTACAAGGCCTGCGATGCGCACGAGCGGGGCGAGGACATCGGCGTCCAGGCCAACATGGTGAAGATCCTCTCATCCGAATCGTTCAAGATGGCTGCGGAAATCGCGATGACTGCCTTCGGCGGCGCCGGTGTCGACGTATCGCAGGACATCCTGCCATTCTACATCGCCGCACAGAACAACATTGTCGCGCCGGTGAACAACCAGATCGTGCTGAGTTTCATCGCGGAGAAGGTGCTCGGGCTGCCAAAGTCGTATTGACCAATTCCAGAGGAGGAATCCGCGGCCGGCGCTTGCATGGTCGCGGCTCCCAGTAGAAATCGTTCACGGCGCACGTCCGAGCCCGATCAACAGTTCCGGCGCGCCAAATTTGCCGCTTCCGAAATGGGGAGCGGATCAGCGAGGTGGGCGATGTCAGACGGGCAAAGCGAAGGACCGGGCCGGATTATCCTGCAACGGAGCGGCTCCATCGGCAGGCTGTGCATCCATAATCCGGCGCGCCTCAACGCCATGTCCTTATCGATGTGGCATCAGCTGGCGAGCTGCGTCCGGGAACTCGATGATGACCCGGAGATCCGCGTCATCCTCCTCGGCGGAGATGGTGGCAAGGCGTTCTGCGCCGGCGGGGACATCAGCGAATTTGACAGGGTGCGCAGCGGTGAGGAGGCCGCGAGTGGGTACAACTCTGCGGGCAGCGCGGCCATGGCGGCGCTCCATGGCGCGTCCAAGCCGACGATCGCGGTCATCCGGGGATTCTGCCTTGGCGGGGGGCTCGGGCTCGCGCTGCAATGTGATTTGCGACTGGCCGCCGCCGATGCAGTGCTTGGAATCCCGGCGGTCAGACGCGGGATTGCATACGGCTACGGCAGCGTGCGCCAGCTCGTCGATCTGATCGGGCCAGGCAACGCCATTAACGTCCTCGTCACCGGTCGGAGGTTCAGCGCCGCGGAGGCACTGGCGATGGGGCTGATCAACGAAGTCCATGACGCCGGCGCGATCGGCTCCGCAGCCACTTCTTTGGCGGAGACCATCGCGGGCAATGCGCCGCTCGCCGTTCGGTCGGCGAAATTCATGGTGCAGATGGCGCTGCGCGATCCAGCCGAGCGCGATCTGACCGCCTGCACGGCGTTGGAGGCCGCATGCCTAGGGAGCGAGGATTATCGCGAGGCTACGCGGGCCTTCATGGAAAAACGCCCGCCAGTGTTCCGGGGGCGCTGAGATGGCCGGGCAGCAGCGCCCTCCCCTCGCTCACATCCGGGTCATCGACCTGACGCGGGCACGGTCCGGGCCGACCACGGCCCGCCAATTCGCCGACTGGGGCGCCGACGTCATCATGGTCGAGGCCCGATCCTTGGCAAACGACCTCACCGGCGACCGACAGGGATCCGACTTTCAAAACCTGCACCGCAACAAGCGCAGCATCGCCCTGGACTTGAAGCTGGAGGCGGACCGCGCCATCTTCCTTGATCTTGTCGCGACCGCAGACGTACTGCTCGAAAATTTTCGTCCGGACGTTAAGCGCCGGCTCGGGATCGACTACGAGACCTTGCGTCTAATCAATCCCCGCTTGGTTTACGGCAGCATCTCTGGCTTCGGAGAAGACGGACCGAATGCCCTGCGTCCCGGCGTTGACCAGATTGCGCAGGGGTACGGCGGGCTGATGTCCGTGACTGGTCTGCCCGGGCAAGGCCCCATCCGCAGCGGATTTGCCGTTACCGACATCACTGCTGGCCTGCACGTGGCCATCGGCTGCATGGTTGCCTTGCTGGAGCGGGAGATCACAGGCACGGGACGCTGGGTTCGCGGTTCGCTGCTCCAGTCCAGCATCGCGCTGCTCGACTTTCAGGCGACTCGGTGGCTGGTGGATGGCGTGGTTCCGGAGCAGGAGGGCAACCAGCACCCGACCGCAGTTCCAATGGGAGCCTTCGAGACCGCCGACGGCATGGTAAACATCGCTGCTGCGGGCGAGGCCATGTTCGGCAGGTTCTGCAAGATCGTCGGCCGCGAGGCATGGCTGGGCGACGAGCGCTTTGCAACGAATGCCGCGCGGGCGATCAACCGGGACGAGCTCCTGGCGGAAGTTACCGCCTTGGTGAAGCTGCGCAGCAGCGACTACTGGATATCTGAGTTGAACGCGGCGGGCGTGGCCTGTGGGCCGGTCAATACGGTCGAAACCCTATTCGCCGATCCCCAGGTCCGCCACCTTCAGCCCACCCGCAAAGTGGCTGCAATCGGGCTGGGAGAGATGGAGTTGCTCGGGCCGCCGTTCGACATCGCCGGAGTGGATACCCCTATCCGCCGCCCCGCCCCCCAGCGGGGCGAGGACAGTGCTGATATCATGCGCGAACTGGCAAGCCGGGAACCTCGTCAATCATGGCCAATCGCAGCTAGTAAGATCAGGCCGCTCGGTAGGGAGTGATGACTTCCGCCGTGCCCATGAAGAAACGTGACAGGTCGAACGCGTCGCTCATTGGCATTACTTCCGTACCCGCGCGAGCTAGCAGTTCTTGCTCCACGTCGGCCGGATCCTCGCAATCGAGCTCATAGATGGCCAGGTAGCGGAACCCTTCGCCCGACCGAAACCGGTAGCGCTCCGCGCCCACGACTCCCGGGACCTTGAACACATCGCCAAGGTGCACGTCGTCGTACCAGCGATTGAACTCCTCGTCGCTGTCGCCCACCGGGTTCGAGAGGATTACCAACTTGTACTTCGGCATGGCCCGCTCCTTACAGCTTGATCGTGCAGCCGGAAGCGGCTGCTTGTTCGACAGCGGACAACATGCGGTGACGCGCTACGGCGATATCGAACCCCATGCCCGTGTCACGCTTGCCGGCGATAGCTTCCGACATCAGCCGGTACACTTGCGCAACATTGAGCGCCAGGCCGCCGATCTCGTCCGGCACCCACTGGTATTGCGCTGGTATGTCCAGCGCCTGAACCTGCCTGTCCGCACCGAACCCGGCGCTCAGTGACAGTTGCGCCATCTGCGCGTGGCCGAAGGCAGCTTCCAGCCGCACGTCGCCTTTGGTGCCGTTGATCTCCCAGGCGAAGTTTGTTCCGCGCGAGGTCCCACCACGATAGTGCACAGTCGCGACAGCGCCGCCGGAGAGTTGGCCGGTGACGACCACCTGATCGGGCGTGCGCTTGTCCCACACTGCGCCGTTCTCCAGTTGGGTGACCTTCGGCTGACGAATGGCAGCGGTCGCGGAAAGCGATGAGAACTCTCCGAGGCAATGACACATCGCATCGACGGCATGGCCGAACGGAATGGTCTGCAAGGTCGCCCCATTGGCCGGATCAAGGAGATAGGTATTGGGCCGATCGACCCAGTTGCCCCATTGAATCCCGGTCCCGAACATGTTGGACGAGAGGACTTCCCCGATCTCGCCGTTGGCGACGAGATCGTGCAGATAGGCAATGGGCGGGGCGCATCGCGCCTGCAGCCCAATCGTGCCGATCACCCCACGCTCCGCGACTAGGCGGGCCATTTCTTCGGCTTCGGCCAGACCATTGCCAAGCGGCCATTCGCAGTAGACATGCTTGCCCGCCGCGACGGCGGTTTGAACCAGTTCGAGGTGGTGGGGTACCTTGACCGTGATCGCCATCACGTCGACATCGGCGCAGGCGGCGAGATCGGCCACCGACGTAAAGGCGCGATCGGCAGGCAGGCCGATGTCATCGGCCGCGGCACGAGCGGATTCAGCGCGGGTGGTGGCGACGGCCGCAACCCGGTATTCCGGCAGCGCCTGCAAGGCGGGGACATGGGCCACGGCGGCCCAGCTCCGCCCGGGCTCGTAGCCGATGATGCCAACCCCGATTTGCTTGCCGGTTGCCGCCACGATCACATTCCTCCGAGCGCGCTGGTGCCGCCGCCATCGACGACGAACTGTGCGCCGGTGGAGAAGCTGGATTCGTCGCTGGCGAGGTAGAGCGCCATGTTCGCGATCTCTCGCGGCCGCCCGAGCCGGCCCATCGGGATCATCTCGAGCAGCTGGCTGTCCAGCCGCTGGGCCGCGGTCTCGTTGGGCCGCCAGGGTGCGAAAATTGGAGTGTCGATCGGTCCTGGATGAATGGAATTGCAGCGAATCGCCAGCCCCCTTCGGGCGAAGTACACCGCGATGGACTGGCTCATCAACTTCACCGCGCCCTTGGTCGCCGAATACCCGCAGTCGGACGCCGTCGCCAGGATACCGGCGTTGGACGAGATGTTTATGATCGACCCACTTGCCCCGCCGGGATTGCGCTGCATCAGCATGCCGCCATGCTTGCAGCCCAGCATGACGCCGGTGACATTAATCGAGAACAGGCGGTCCCACGCGGCAACTTCGATCTGTTCGAGCGCGCCGGTCCCCAGAATTCCGGCGTTGTTGACGAGCACGTCAAGGCGCCCATGGTCCCGCTCTATTCGCGCGAAGGCCGCCTCCCACTGAGCCTCCTGACTCACATCCAGCGGAACGAAGGTTGCCCCTGCGGCAGCGGCGATCTCAGCGCCGCGTTCAGCGTTAACGTCGCCGGAGTAGACGATCGCCCCTTCTTCGGAGAACCGGCGGACCATCGCCTCGCCCAGCCCCGATGCTCCGCCGGAAACCAGCGCAACCTTGCCCTCGATCCTGCCTGCCACCGATCCATCCTCCACTTCGTGCCCCGCCGCAACGGAGCGGGGTGCAATAATCGCTCGGATCAGCCTGCCACTCATTTGGGCCGGATCCGCGACATTCACCGCCATATTCATGAACAAGCAAGGGGCTGCGCCACATCAGGCAAATCGCGTCAATCGGCCAGTGTTAAGAGGTATATATCGTCGGCTGCCGATCAAGTGATCACGCGCCATGGGTCGAGATTACCAGCCTGGGACCACCAAGGATGAGCAGTAAGCCAACAGACCATCTGCCAGCGTCGGCCGATTGGGGAGAGGGCGTGACCCGGCGCGCGCTGCGGATTCGGGGCATGCCTGGACGGGTCGAGGCTGCGCTCGAAGACATGCGTCACGCGATGATCTGTACTGTCGAACACGACGGCGAAGTGGTCACAGCCGTTGAGGCCGATTTCCGTCGCTATTCCCTACAGCTCTGCCCCGGCGCGAGCGTACCGCTCAAACAAATCGTGGGCCTGCCGCTGTCCACGTCAACTGCCGCGTTTTTCGCCAACGGAAGAGCCCGGCAGAACTGTACGCACATGCTCGATCTCGCCTGGCTGGCCATGCGCCACGCCGACCGAGGCGAGGCCGAGTGTCTTTACGAAGTGGCCGTTCCTGACTCCCTCTCCGGGCCGATGCGAGGAACCCTGCACCGGAACGGAGAACTCGTCCAAGACTGGATCGTGCAGGACAGCATCATCGTCTCGCCCTCCTCCTTGTCAGGGCAACCGCTCTATGGCGGGTTTACCCGGTGGCTGACTGCCGCGGCGAACCTCCCGGACCTCGTCGTCGAGGAGTGCCTGATCCTTCACAAAGGTTTCTTCATGACCGGCGCACGCCAGTTTGCAATTCCCGAGGGAGAACTGGCGGACGACTACAAGCGAGCGGTTGCCGGCGCCTGCTATGGCTATTCGCCCGAGCGGATCGACGAGGCAACCGGCATGACCGGCATGGCTCGCGATTTCTCCCACGCACCCGAAAAGCTTCTGCGATTCGAATAAGGGGGCGCGAGCGGCCACCGCCCCTCGAGTTCAGCGGCGATACTGCTCCGGTATCTCGAACCGGAACGCTCGCGCCGCGTTGAGGCCGAGGACTTTCGCGCGCGTTTCCTCCCGAAGCCCGTTGTCGAGGGTCCGGTAGATGGCCTGTGTGGAATAGGGCCAGCTTCCTTCATGGTGGGGGTAATCGTTGGCCCACATGAAGTTGTTCTCGAGACCGAACTCCTCGACGAGCGCCATCGCGGCCCTGTCCTCACCGAAGGAGGCAAAGCAATTGCTCCGGTAATAGTCGCTCGGCAGGTTCTTGAGCTTCGGCCGGACCCAGAAATGATGCTTGAGATAGGCCTCATCCATCTTCTGCATCATCCACGGCACCCAGCCGGCATCGGCCTCGATCGTCGCGGCGCGCAGGCCAGGAAAGCGTTCAAAGACCCCGGAGGCGCACATGTTCACGATCGGCTCGATCGTGGGCGAGAGCGAGTGACACACGTAATTGATGATGGCGCCGCCATTGCCTCGGGCCGCCCGGGGATCGCGCCCTGTGGAAACGTGGTAGGTGATGGCGAGGTCGTGGTCCTGGATCGCCGCCCACATGCGATCGAACAACGGCAGGTTGTAGTTGATATCGTTGACGTCGTGTTCGCCGAAGATCGGCTTGTTGGGCAGACACAACACCCGATAGCCCAGCTTTGCCACCCGCTCGATCTCCGCGACCGCCAGGTCGATATCGGCAGTGCAGATCGCTGCAGCGGGGCTGCAGCGATAGAGGAACGGGGCGCACTGCTCCATGGCCCAGTCGTTCCAGACGCGGGCTTGGGCATCGACCATTTCGTTGTTGCGACTCGACCACATCAGCAGGGCGGCGCCGTTGGGGAAGATCACCTCCGCATCGACGCCATCCCGATCCTGGTCTTCGATCCGCCTGAATCCGGTGATCACCCCGCTGTCGAGGTCCTTCGCCAATAGGTCTGCGCCCGATTTCGAACGCAGCAGGTCGTCACCCTCGAACTCAACCTCGATCAGGCGGTCGGGTCGCGCGCCGGGCATCACGATGTACCGGTCGCCATTATCGCGCCGCTCGACCCGAGGCAGCAGCTCGTGGAACTTGGGGTCCATGCGTTCGTGAAACAGCTTAACTGGCGGAGAGAGATGGGTGTCCACCGAGACGATGAAGTGCTTGTCGCTGCCGGGCCGCACTTCGCGAACCCAGTTCTCGACCTTCGGCGCATTCAGCCGCCAGCGGTTTTCCGGATTGGGAACAACCTCTTCCACAGCACTCATGACACTTTGCTCCATCGAAGGTCGCA
>Ga0068855_100000410_pt1 | contig 53177 bp, 40 predicted proteins | sample KBSCornC52_FD_66592 | JGI IMG/M metagenome (GOLD analysis project Ga0068855, IMG submission 66592) | Corn rhizosphere microbial communities from Kellogg Biological Station, Michigan, USA - KBS Corn C5-2 | ecosystem: Host-associated > Plants > Roots > Rhizosphere > Soil ... | reverse complement strand
CGAAGCCGGCTTCGACGTAGCGATGGTGAAAGCGCCGGCCGACTTTGCGACCGTGCCGTTAGCTACGAAAGAGACGTACCATCGACGTCACTCGCTGGCGGCGCTGTGCCGCGGCGGCGACCTGTCGAGTCTGGACATGCTGGCGGTGTCGTCGGGCTCGACGGGGGAGCCGGCGATTTGGCCGCGCTTCGTGAGCGACGAAGTCGGCACGGCGTTTCGCTTCGAGCAGGTTTTCCGCGACGCCTTTCGGGCCCACGAGCGGCGCACGTTGGCCGTCATTTGCTTTGCGCTCGGCAGCTGGGTGGGCGGCATGTACACGACGGCTTGCCTGCGCCACGTGGCGGCCAAGGGCTACCCCATCACGCTGGTGACGCCCGGCAACCAAAAGGCCGAGATTCTGCGCGTTTTGAGGGCACTCGCTCCGAGCTTCGAGCAAATCGTGCTGTGCGGCTATCCGCCTTTCTTGAAGGACGTGGTCGATAGCGGGCGCGCGGACGGCTTCGACTGGCACGCGCAGCCGGTCAAATTGGTGATGGCCGGGGAGGTGTTCAGCGAAGAGTGGCGCAGCGTGGTGTGCGAACGGCTCGGCGCGCGCGAACCGGAGCTTGCGACCGCTTCCCTTTACGGCACCGCGGACGGCGGGGTGCTCGCCAATGAGACGCCGCTCAGCATCAAGGCTCGCCAAAAGTTGGCGCAAGCGCCGGCGTTGGCTCGCGAGCTGTTCGGCGAAGCGCGGCTACCCACGCTCTGCCAGTTCGATCCGTTGCATCGCTATTTCGAGGACGAAGCCGGCGACCTCATCTTCAGCGGCGACGGGGGCATCCCGCTCGTGCGCTACAAAATCCTCGATCGCGGCGGTCTGCACGCATTCGAGGAAATGACATCGCGCCTGGCGGGGCAGGGGCTCGACGTCGTGGACGACTTGAACCGGCGCGGCGTTCCGGTGCGGCAATTGCCGTTCGTGCACGTGTTTGGTCGCAGCAACTTTGCGCTCTCGTTCTATGGCGCCAACGTTTACCCGGAAAACGTCGCGGTTGGCATCGAACAGCCCGCCCTTTTGGCGGCGCTCAGCGGCAAATTCGTGATGCAAATCCAGCTGGACGCCGACCAAAACCCGACGCTCGCCATCGCCGTCGAGCTACTGCCGGGCGCGTCGCCGTCGGAGACCCTGGCCGCCGACGTGGCCGCGTCGATTCAGCGCCAGCTCGAGCGCCTCAACAGCGAGTTTCACCACTACGCTCCCGCCGACCGTCGTCGCCCGCGCGTGAGCCTCCAGCCCCACGCCCATCCCGACTACTTCCCGGTGGGCGTCAAGCACCGCTACACGCGCGAATAGCCGACGAGCGACACGCGCTATGGTCTGCGCAGCTTCATCACATCTGGGGCTGCCAAAGTCGCAGCCTGAATGGCAGAAACTTCTGTAGCGGATTCAGGCAACCTCGAGCGAACGAGATTTTTTCACAGGAGGACGGGAGGACGGGAGGTCGAGACGGAGGCGAGAATTTTGGGGCTCGCGCTGCCGCCTGCGAGCTGCAAGCCCGGTCCCTCCTCAACCTCGGAGGAAACATTTTTCGATTCGGTCATCCGAATCGAAAAATGCGTTTCTCGCCTCTCGGTAGACCTCCCGTCCTCCCGCTCACCACTCATCGCATCGTTCGCTCAAGCAGCGCCCGGGCTTTCTTTCGCCCCTTTGTCGTGCTGCAGCGTCTTCAGCTTTTGTCCCTCGCCGCGTCTCGGAATGACTTCGCATGCGAAGTCATCGCGATGCTCTTGATCGCCGGCTGGCGTTTACTAGTGAATACGAACAGTTGAAGGTTTGCTGCCACTGGAAGCGGAGATGACTTCGCATGCGAAGTCATTCCGTCGTGAGCGAGGGGCGTCAGCTCGCTCACCGGCGACGGCCCAGGCACCCCGCCGTTTTCCACACCGAGCAAACCGCTCAACTTGGTTGAAATCAGCCGCCAACTCGAATTGGGACCAATCATCAGCGGGAGGACGGGAGGTCGAGGCGGAGGCGAGAATTTTTGGGGTCGCGCTGCCGCCCTGCGAGCTGCAAGCCCGGTCCCACCTCAACCTCGGAGGAAACATTTTTCGATTCGGTCATCCGAATCGAAAAATGCGTTTCTCGCCTCTCGGTAGACCTCCCGTCCTCCCGTCCTCCCTGTGAAATCCCCGAGGCTCTCGACACGACCTCTCAGCACGGCGGCAGCCCGAAGCGCTCGCTCGGCTTGGCCCGGCGACGCCACGGGAGTTTCTGCAAGAAAAGCCGCGGCGTGGCAGCCCAAGCTGCGATGATAGGGGAGCTCTCAGTAGCGCAAGTTGTTCGAGTCCCCGATCATCCGATTGTACGTTTCGATGACCTGCGCGGGATGGCCGTCGACCATGCTGGGGCTCGACTTGGAGAAGAACTCTTTGTTGAAGTCTTTGTTGTCCCGCTTGCGTCGCAATAGCTCTTTGGCGGACTTGAGGAAGTTCTTGGAGCTGCTGAGGTACGACGAAAACATCATGGCGCGGCTGGTTTCCGCCTTGTGCGAGTCAGCGTATTGCTCGAGCTCGGTCAAGGCTTTGTCGTAGGTTTGCAGCGCTACGTCGTACTTCTGTAGATCCAGCTCTTTCAGCTCGGCGATGTCGGTAAGCTTGATCAGGGCTTTGGCTTCATTCAGCGACTTTTGCGACAAATATTGCAGGCGGCGCGAAGGGTCTTTCTCCAAGCGCGCGAACTGCCGAGCGTTGACGGCGTCGTTCAAGGTCGTGACGCGGTCTTCGAAGCCTTTGCTGACTTGCTCGAATTTGGCGAAGGCGTTCATGAGCTGAGGGTGCAGCTGCTTGCCCTTGGCCATCTTGTCGTCCTTGTAGTCGTTTTGGTCGTAGTACTTGTTGGCTTGCTTGACGAGCGGGTCGAGCTCTTCGAGAGCTTTCCGATATTCGGCGGCGGCCGACTCGACCTCGGGTAGCGCGGGCGGTGCCGTCTTGGCGCGCTCCAAATTGGGGAAGCAGGTGTCGGCGTTGATGTCGTAAAGGCCGTAGATGTTTCGCTCTTTGCCGGTGGGGCCGACCTTCTCGTCCGCGATCCACGACAAGTAGCGGTTGCGGCTATCGATCACCCGTTTGGAGGTGCCGTTCATGCAGCTGATGTACTCGCTGAGCTTGGAGCCGAGCTGCGCGTCCTTGTCTTCTTCGGACGAGACAGCCGTACCCTTGTCCGCGACCGCGCTGGCGGCGGCCTTCAAGGCCTCCGCGGCTTTCCTGGCTTCCGCGATCTGCTTGCAGCCCCCCAGCGAAAATAGCGACACGACCCCCAGAGCGGCGGCGAAGAAGAGATTGTTCATGGTCGTAGGTCCTCCAAAGGCAGAGCGAGCGACGAATGTACGCCGGCATCCGGCGCGAAATTTCCCGACCCTTCGGCTATCACGCCGATCCGCGGCGGGTCAACGGACGCAACGCGAGCATGGCCAAGGCCGGCACCAAGATGCCGAATGCGAAAGGTGCCAAAAGCGCCCGAGCACGCTGGAGATTCGGCACGCCGATCACGGCGTAGGCCGCCCGAGCGGCCTCTTCGTCAATCGCTCATAGCCCGAAAAAATCGCGAATTCCGCGCAGGATGCGCAGGTTTTCGTGACTGAAGCGCTGGCTGTGCGCTTCCGGGTCCAACCCTTCGCGCGCGGCGTCCAGCTCCACGCGTCGCGCCGCCAGGATTTCGGAAATGCGCTCGGCGATGGCGGGGCGCTTCTGCAAAATGCCCTGAAAGTCGGCCTTGTCGATGCGCAAGCACTCCACTTCGGTGAGGGCGACGACGGTGGCTTCACGCGGTTGGCCCGTCATCAGCGCCATCTCACCGAAGAAGCTGGGCGCCTTGAGCACGGCGACGCGCTTGTCGCCTTCGGGAGCGGCGATGCGCACTTCGACCTCGCCCTTGGCCAGCACGTACAGCCAGTTGGCCTGCGCGCCCTGGCGGGTGATCACCTCGGCACGCCCGAACGGGGTTCGGCGCGCGGTTTGGGCCAAGGCGCTGCGTTCGGCCTCGTCCAGGTGCTTGAACAGCTCGACCTTGTCGAGCGAGCGAAGCTTGGCCTGCACCGCGCGCTGCGCCTTGCGCTCGTCTTTGGCCGGATCTTCTTGGGTCAAGAACAGCGCGGCGGCCGGAATTGCCAGCGGAATGTCCGCGCGCTTGAGCGCCGAAAAGATGCGCTCCCGCACGTCGGAGTTGGTCGAGTCGTTGCGCCAGAGATCGCTGATCCAATAGCGCACCGCGTACAGCACGTAGCCGTCGCGGTTCTCTCGCGCCAGATCCATGCAGATGCAGTTGGCGACCGGGTTCTGCTCGACCCCGGTGATGGGCGCGGCCACCAACGCCTGGTTGACGACCGAGATCACGTCGCCGGGGGAAAAGCGAAAATCGACGCAAAAATAGATCCACTGGCGGTGCGCGACCGCTTCCCCGTCACGCTTGCCGAGCACCTTGATGGCCTGGCTCATCAGCATGCCGTTGGGCACGATCAGGGTGTCGGAGTCGCGCGTCTCGAGCACGGTGTGGCGCCAGCGGATCTTCTTGACCTGCGCTTGCTGCTTGTTCTCGAACTCCAGCCAGTCACCTTCTTGGATGGAGTCGTCGACCTGCAACGCCAGCCCGCCCACGATGTTGCCGAGCGTTGCCTGGAGCGAGAGGCCGATGACCGCGGTCACCACCGCCGAGGTGGCGATGATGCTCGTGACGTTGAAGCCCGCGTGGTGCATCAACCAGCCGGCGGCGACCAAGTAGGCGGCGCCGACCGCCAAGTCGTGCAAGATGTCGGGCAAATCGAGGCGTGCGACCGGCAGCAACAGGTCGAACAGCGCGAGCGCCGACAGATTGATGATCAGCAGCACCTCGAGCAGGCTGCTGCCCAGCTCGAAGCCTTCGGCGATGGCGAGGAAACCGGCCCGGTGCAACCCGAGCCCGGCCAGCGCCGTGACGAGGTACAGCGCGTACAAGACGACGCTGCGACGTAAACGTCGGCGCGACGCTCGAGGCACCAGCCGCGAGACCGCGGCCAACGCCACGATGACCGCCGCGAAGATGGCCAGATGCAGTAACGCCGCTGTCACCGAACCGTCACCGTAGCACACGGCGGCCCAATCGTCCGGAAATGCTTGAGGAAAATCACGCGCTAGGGCTCGCCGTAGCTTGCGGCCAGGGCCCGCGCTCCGAGGATTTCACACCTCTCGGGTTGGGCTGCCAAGACGCAGCCCGAATCGCAGAAGCTTCCGTAGCGGCGAAAGGCCACCTCGAACGATCGAGATTTTTCACAGGGAGGACGGGAGGACGGGAGGACGAGAAAGAGGCGAGAATTTTTGGGGCTCGCGCTGCCGCCAGCGAGCTGGGAGCTCGACCTCTCCTAGACCTCGGAGGAAACATTTTTCGATTCGGTCATCCGAATCGAGAAATGCGTTCTCGCCTCTCTGCACCTCCCGTCCTCCCGTCCTCCCTGTGAAATCCCGGGCTCTCGACACGACCCGCCAGCACGGCGGCAGCCCGAAGCGGTCGCCCGGCTTGGCCTGGCGACGTCACGGGAGTTTCTGCAAGCAAGCTGCGGCGTGGCAGCCCAAGATTTGGCGAATTCTCAGGGCGCGCTAGTTGCCGCTTTCGAGCGCGCGGTGGATGGCGTCGGGGACCACGCCCAGCTCTTCGGCTATGGCGAGCAGACGCGTGTTGTGTGGCAGCTCGGTCAGATACAGCTTGGCGTAGGGCGTGCCGGCCAAGCCGAGCAGGCGACGCTGCACGAGAGGGACGGCCTGGGCGATGGCGGTTTTGGCCAGCTCTGCATCGCCGAGGTCCATGGCTGCGTCGTGGTACGCCAAAAAAACGGGCGCTTCGTTGAGCAGGCTGGGCGCGCCGGCTTCCAGTAGCTGCGCCGCTTCGCGCGCGAGGTCGAGCGCGGCGTGAGCGTTGCCGCAGCGTCTTTCGGCTTCGGCCCACATGCCGAGCGCGACCGACAGCACATCGCGATTGGCGGTGGAGCGATAGGCCTGCGCCGACATGCGCAGGAGGCCGAGCGCGCGGCGCGACTGCGCGTCGCTCTTGCTGCGCAGAAGCTCGCAGCCGCGATAGAACAACATGCCCAAATTGGAGCGATCGGGCGCGGCCCAGACGCCGGCGGCGGCGGCGTCGGCGTCTTCGCGCACCGAGGCCAAGTGGGCCTCGAGCTTGACGTCGTTGCCGAAGGTGGCGGCCCAGCCCAAAAGGTTCATTTGCGCGTGGCGCACGGCGCCTTGGCTGCCGATGGCGTCGGCCAAGGCCAACCCGGTCTCGATGGCAGTGCGGGCTTCTTGGCGCGCCCCGATGGTGGTGAGGGCGAACCCGAGGTTGCTCATCAACATGGCCTCGCGCTCGCGCAGGCCGGCGGCACGCGCGGCGCCGGCGGCGTTTCGGCGAGCTTCCAGAGCTGCCCCCAACGCGCCGGTGGTTTGGCGAACGATGGCTTGAGTTTGGTAAGCGTCCACCGCCGCCGAGCTCAGCTTTTGGGCGTGGCCGAGCGCGAGCAGGCGCCGGGCTTCGCTCTCGGCGTCGGCGAATTTTCCGGCGAACGCCAAGCGCATGGCGAGCGCCGCCGAAGAGCGCGCTTCTTCGTCGAACAGGTGCAGCGCGGCCGCTTGGTCGCGCGTTTCGGCCAGCCTTTGGCTGATCGAGTCACCCGAGCCGCGCGCGTCGTCGAACCGGGCCCGGGCGCCGCGCGCGCGTACGGCGCTGCCTTCGTCGTACACGTTTTCTTCCAGCGCCGAGATGGCCGTCTCGCGCTCGCTCGCGCGCGGATCGAGCCGGCTCCAGGCTTCGTCGAGGCACAAGGCGCGCTGAAAGCCGCTGGGCTTGTCCTCGGCGAACGCCAGCGCTCGCTCGGCCATGCTGAGGGCGTCGGTCAAAGCGTTGGTGGCCAGGGCGCGCTGGGCGGCCTTGGCCCAGTAGTCGGCGGCGCGCGTGTGCTCACCGCCCAAGTCGTAGTGGCCGGCAACGGTCGCCGAGTCTTCGCCCATCGAGGCGAGCCAAGCCGCGGCCAGCGCGTGCAGCTCTTTGCGCTCGCGCTCGCCCAACGAGGCGTAGGCGACGTCGCGCACCAAGGCGTGCTTGAACAGCCACTCGCGGGTGCTGGTGAAGCGCGACACGTTCTGCTCCGTGAGCACCTCGGCCGCCACCACCGCTTTCATCACGCCCTCGGAGCCGTGCATGCCCAGCGTGTCGAGCGCGGCGTCCCAACACGTCAAGCCGAAGACGGACAAGCGGCCGACGGCGTCGCGGCACTCGCCCTCGAGCGCGTCCAAGCTCACCTGGATGGCGGCTTGGATGGTGGGGGCGTGGCGGGCGTCGCGGCCGGATGCGGTCAAGCGCGCCAGCTCTTCGGCGAACAGCGGCAAGCCCGCGGCCTGATCGGCGATGCGATCGACGACTTCCTCCGGAATGGCGTCGCCCAGCACCGCGCGAGCGATTTGGCGCGCGGCGCGCTTTGACACCGGACGGAGCTCGAGCCGCACGTGGTCACGGCCGGCGAAGCGAGCGGTTTGGCCCTGCCAAAATTCGGGCCGCACCAGCGCCATGGCCACCAGCGGCCGGCCGGTAGCGCGGCCGAGCATGTGGTCGATCCAGCCGATGCTCTCCGGATCCGCCCATTGCAAGTCTTCCATCAAGATGGCGACCTGCTCGTCTTGGGTGACCTGCAGCACCAAGTCGGTCATCGACAGCCACAGGGCGTCGCGCGAGCCGCGTGGATCGAGCCCTTCGGGCAGGGGCTCGTTGGCCAGCAACCGCGACAGGAGCATGCGATTTTGCGAGCTCAGGTCGTCGCGCGTGGACGGACCGAGGCGCGAGATGATGGCGCGCTCCGCTTCGGTGCTGGTGGCGCCTTTGGGCAGGCTGATGATGGCGCGCAGGACGTCAGCGGCGGCACCGAGCGCGTGGCCCTGACCGTAGGCGTCGGAACGTTGCAGCACGATGTGCGGCGCTCCGGCTTGGGACGAGATGCGCGCCATGACCTCGCGGCGGAGGCGGCTCTTACCGATGCCGGGCGGACCCGTGATCGAGACCAAGACCGGCGTCGAATCGAGCCGCGAGCGCTCGAAGGCCGACATGACTTGAGCCAGCTCCGGATCGCGACCGACGAACGGTGCGCCGCCGGTGCGCTCGCCGCGCGCGGCGGCAATGGGCTCGCCCACGACCGCCGAGCCGTCGTCGCGCGTGCGAAACTCGTAGCGGCCGCGACCGAGCTCACTGGTGGTGGCGTCGGCCAGCACCATGCTCGGCTCCGCGTCGCGCGAAAGCGCCGAGGCGCGGTCGACGACCTCGCCCACCGGCTGCACTTCGCCAGTGGCGGACGCATAGTCGAGACGTGCGCGCCCGCTGGCGATGCCGACGCGCGCACCGCTGCGCGCCAGGCGCCGGCCCAGCTCGAGCGCGACGGCGGCTTCGTTGCCCACGGCGCGGCGCGCGCCCAGGTGAGCGACGATAGAATCTTGGCCGAGCGGGACCGCGTCGGCGCCACGTTGCCGGAGCTGTTCCAGCGAGCGTTCGCGCGCCGAGCCGGTGCCGAAGCGAATGGCGACGATGGACGTCACCAGTCGCGAGCCGCTCCACCCCAGGCGCGAAGAGCGCACCGACTCGACCGGCTCGAGCCAGCTGGTGCGCATGCCGTCGCGCGAGGCCTCACTCAGCAGCTCCAGCACCTCTTGCATGCTGCTGGGGCGGGCGTTCGGATCCGTCTCGAGCATGCGCGAGACGAGCGCGTCGATCATCGGTGGGGTGTCGCGCCGTAGCTCGGCCAAGCGGGGGGCGCTGGTCGTCACCAGGCGCGCCAGGGTGGCGATGATGGTCGGACCGACGTGCGGCGGCCGGCCGGCAATCAGCTCGAACAGCGTGGCGCCCAGCGAGTAGATGTCGGAGCGAGCGTCGATGGGGGCGTCGCCGCGCGCTTGCTCGGGGGCCATGTACGCAGGCGTGCCGACCACGTCGCCCGAGCGCGTGATGCGGATGTCGCTCTTCGCAGCCACCCCGAAATCCACGATTTTGGGCCAGACATTCTCGAGCGAGCCGTGCGACTCGAGCGACTTGCACAAAAACAAGTTGCCCGGCTTGATGTCACGGTGAAATACGCCAGCGTCGTGGGCGGCCGAGAGCGCTTCGGCCACCTTGATGCCCAAGTCGGTGGCCTGCTGGATGCTCAACGGTTCGCGCCGCTGGCGCTGGGCTAGGTCTTCGCCGTCGAGCCATTCCATGGCTACGTACGGCAAGCCGGTCTCTTCCAGGACCCCGAAGGCAACCGTCTTGACGATGCCGGGGTGGTCCAGGTTGGCCAGCAGTTGCCCCTCACGCATCAGGCGGTGCTCTTCGTCCGGCGCGACGCCGGCATCGGCAGCGATGACCTTGAGCGCCACCGTACGCTCGGTGACGAGGTCGAAGGCGCGATAGACGATGCCCACCCCACCTCTGCCTACCTCGCGTTCCACGACGAACCGGCGGCCTAGGCGCCTGCGCTCCGAGCTAGTCGACTCTTCCAAGAGCCTCCAACGTACCCCCGTGGGCGCGCGGACGGAAGCCCGTGCATTCCGCTGCCTCCAAATTCGAGGAGCCGCGCCTTGGCCGCGAGAGTAGGCCCAAGTTTCTCGCGCGGACGGGGCGAATCGAGGTAGTTTGCATCGGGCACGTGGGATCGTGCCTCAAACTTTGCGTCGGAGAGGAGCTTCGGTATGGGACTTCGTTCTTTTATTGCAGTGGTTTCGGTGGTGGCGGTGTCGTTGGTCGGCCTGCAGGGCTGCAACAAAGACGCCCAAAAAATTGCGCCCGACACGCGGGGCAAGCGCGGTGAGACCTGCCTGGCTCGCAATGACTGCGACGCCGGCCTGGCCTGTATCGGCGGCATCTGCGCCAAGAACGAGTTCAACATCGACGTCACTGCCAAGCAGTGCACGCGCGTCGAGTGCGAGGTCACCGAAGACTGCTGCGGCAACAAGGCGACCGAAGCGCCGGCCAGGTGTCAGGGCAGAAACGAGATCTGCAGTGTCCCCACCTTGCCGGGCTGCGTGGCCAACATCTGCACGTCGGACATTACCTGTGGCGACGGGACCTGTAGGCCTGGCACCTGCACGGGCGGAGTGAGCCCCGGCACTGCTTGCGAAACGGCGACGGATTGTCCGAAGGACACCTGCAACATCAGTACGGGGTATTGCAATATCAACACCGCCTACACGTGCGCGACCGACCTTAGCTGTCCTCAATCGACGGCGAGCTGCTCGACACGCACCTGCAATTGTCAAAACCCCCTCTACGATCCGACGGACCCGATCTGCACCGATCCGGACTGCGAAGACATCTGCCTCCTTCGCTGCCAAGACTCGCTCTGCCTGGAAGACAAGTCCTGCAAGACCGACACCGAGTGCTTGGCGCTAGGCCTGCAAATCTGCGACGGCGGGCGCTGCGTGGAGTGCGTCAAGAGCACCGATTGTGACCAAGACAACGACGAGACCTGCGAGAAAGGCGTCTGCCACAAGCCGTGCCAGCAGAACGAGGAATGCCCGCTGTTCTACGAGTGCAGCAAGGGCGACTGCGTCTATCACGGCTGCAACGACGACCGCGAGTGCATCTTGGCGGCGGCCCGCAACGTGCAGACCGTGCCCGGTGAAGGCCAAGCGGCGGCCTCGAACAGCGCCGATGACCCGCGCTTGTACAGGTGCTTGCCCAACGACGCCGACCCCGACCACAAGACCTGCAAGATTCCGTGCGAGAACGACGGCTCCTGCGGTCAGTTCCAGGTCTGCGACAAGGGTTACTGCAAATTCGTCGGTTGCGACAGCGACGAGCAGTGCCGCAACTACCTGGGCATCGCCAACCAGATGACGAGCGACAGCAAGCCGTTCATTTCGACGGCCAAGTGCGAGAGCCCCGCCGACATCACGACCACGAAGTAAAAGCGGCTGCAGAAGCCAGGCGCCCGCGGTCCAAGACCGCGGGCGTCGTCGTTTCTAGACTTCGCTACGTTCGCCGAATGAATCGGTCGCGGCCGCGTACTCGAGGTTGCGCGCGTAGCGACAGCGCTTTGCCGACAGCTCGACGCCGAGTGCGTCGAGCCCGAGCGCGTTGGCCACCGCCAGCACCGTGCCCCGCCCGCAAAATGGGTCGACCACGCGCCGCGCGCCGGCTTCGTCGAGCAAAAAGCGGCAAGCAGCTTCGCAGGCGCGGGTGCCCATCGCGCGGCTCCACGGCTTTTCGCCGGCTTCGGGCAGCACGTCGGCGCTCGGCTTTTTGGGCAACAGGGCGTCGCCCAAAGTGAACGCCAGCAAATGCGAATAGCTGGCGCGCCCCTGGGTGAGCGTGCCCGGCGGCTTGCGACAGACGATCTTGTGGAAGACCAGCTTGGCCCCCACCAGCTCGGCCGCGCGCTGCACCAGGTAGCCTTTGTCGACCCACTCGCCCTGGAAGCGGATGTCGCTCTGAAAGAACACGCTCGGCATGCCTGGCGCGGGCCAGCGCATCACCCGCGCTGCGGCCTCGACGAACCAGCTCTTCCAGCCGGTGAGGCCGGGGCCCAGCTCCGGCAGCTCGGACACGTCGGGTAAAGAAGTGACGACCGCGTCCCTCGGCTCGGCGGCGTTCTCAGCGAGCCATGCCAGCGCCTCTCCCTGGATCACCAGGCGCTGCGGCGCGCGCGCTGGCTCAGCGACCGTGAGCACGCCCGAGAGAGCGCCGACGCACGGCGAGTGATGGCGGAGGATTGAGGCTCGGGTCGTCGGTGAGGTCCGGCGCGGCGGGCGAGCTGACAGCGCCCAAGCCGCTGCCCAGTAAATCTGCGAGTGTGAGGCGCGCGCCGCGGGCGGTGGCGGCGGTGCGGGCGATCAGGCCGAAGAGCTCCAGCTCGTTACCCGGGAATTCGTGCTCGGTGAGCGCGGCCAGCGCGGCCGGCTCGATGCCGAGCGGCTCCCCCGAGGTACCGACGCCGAAGCGGCTCAAACCTTCGAGCACCAGCGCCCGTAGGTCCTCGGCGCGATCGGCCAGCTTGGGTAGACGCAGCTGGCGTTCGGAAAGCGCGCGAGCGAGCCCGTCGTGCAACCTGCCCGCCGCGAGCAAAACGTCAACGGCGCTGGGCAAGCCAAACACCAGCCCCGCCGGCAACACCTGCGACGCCGGCGCCGCCAGCGGGCGGTTGACCAGAAACAAAGACAGGTGCTCCTGAATCTCTCGCGGCAACGCCGATGCGCCCAGCACGAGCAGCGTGCCTCCATCCGCCGCCACCAAAGGCGAGCGCGCCTTGTCGCGCCACACCTCGAGATCGCGCGCTTCGCGCTCGGTGGCGTCGACGGTCACGAGCGGGCCGTCGGCGCGCGGGCTGCACAGGTGCGCGTGAGCCGCGAAACCTTCGGCATCGACACCGGGCGGGGTCAACAGCGCCAGCGGCGCATCGAGGCGCGCGAGGCGCTCCAAGCCTTCGAGGGCCAAGCGCGCAGCGGGGCTGAAAGCGGTGGTGCGCACGCCGCGGGCCAGCCGCTCGGCGGGCCAGCGGTGGCGCGCGCTTTGGGCCCCGATGGCGTGGCTCAACCGCTCGCACTCCGCTTCCAGTAAATTGGCGCGATTTTGCGCCAAAAGCTCGCGTTCGCGCGCGCGAGACAGCGCGGCCGAGACGGAGATGAGCGAGCTGATGCGATCGGACAAGCTGCGCAGCGCACGCGCTTCTTCGAGCGTGAGCGGGCTCGTGCGGCTCTCGCCCGGTAAGAGCACGAAGCCGAGCGGCCCGTCTTCGTCGCACACCACCGTGGCCGAGTAGGCGCCGCGCGCGCGGAACCAAGCCAAGAGCCCACGTACCTCGGGGCGGCGCACCTCGACCGCCGAGAGCGCGTCCAGGCGCAGGGTGCGCTCTGGCTCGCCCAACGCCAGCTCGTAGAGCCGCTCGGGGGCTTCGGCGCGTTCGACGTGGAGGTAGCCCGCCACGTCGACGGTCAGCACCTCGCTCGGGGACTGGCGCCAAATCTCGGTGCGAGCGTTGCCGGACGAAGCGGTGTTTTGCAGGGCCACCAGCGCGGCGGTCAGGGCCGTGTTCGGATCGGGCGACAGGGCGCCGCGGCTCGCGGCTTCGATGGACATGAGCCAGCGCGACTGCTCGGGGCCGAGCGGCCTGGCGATGCGGTGCGCCAAGAGACCAACGAAAACGCAGGCCAAAGAGGCGCCGATCAAGATGCTGCCGCTGGCGCCGGGGCGGGCGTGAGCCAGGGTGCCGGCTGCCACCACCACCGGCACCCCCGCGATGGCGACGGCCAAAATGCCGCGCAGCGCGCGGGTGACGCTGGTCGGCTCGGCGGCGGTGGCGGCCCAGGCGGCGAGCGCCGCGGCGGCGCACATGGCCGCGGGCAGAAAGCGGTCGGGCGGCGCCAGCGCCAGCGACGCGCCGAGCACCGCTACCAGCAAGGTCGTGACCGACAACGCAAACGCGCTCGACGCGCGATCGCCGACCCCCAGCTCGACGCGTCGCAGGTTGCGCAGCCGCAAGCTCGCCGCGCACTGCACGAGCAGAGAGCCCGTCGCGGCGCTGGTGGTGGCGTAGTCGATGAGCAACGGGTCTTGCAGAAAACGTCCCGGCACCAACGCGAACGCCGCCGGAATGGTGGTGGCGATGGCCCACAACAGCCCGCTGAAGGCGGCGCCGTCGAGCGACTCGGTGGCTTTCGGAGCCGCCAGCATGCCGCCCAGCGGTTTGATGCGACCGAGCGCGATGAGCGAGCTGACCGAAGCGATGCCGACGCCCAGGTTGGCGGCGGCGTCGAGCCCCGGTCGCCCCGGCCCGCCGACGCGCGCTTCCAAGAACAGCCCGATGCCGAAGGCGGTGAGCCAGCCCGCCTTGCGCGCGGTGGGGCTGACACGGTCGGACCCCGCCGCGACCTGCGAGCGGCGGTAGACGGTGAAGAATCCGAGAAAGGTCGCGGCGCTGACCACGAGCACGAGCCCGCCCGGGCCGCTCCGAGCGGCTGCAAACGCCACGTAAGCGAGCGCCAGCAGGCACAGGGCAAGCTCGCGGGTCATCCCCGGCTATATACCGAAGATTCTGGCCAATTGCCCGAACCGCGGACCGGTTCGCTTGCCCCGGGACCGGGCGAAGCTTGCCGGGGCGAGGGGACAGGGCTATCCGGCCGCTCCCGCGTGGGCGAAAGTAACGACTAGGGCACGCCTCGCGCCCCTCCCGAGATGAAGAAGAACTACGTCCTCGATACCAACGTTCTGCTGCACGACCCCCACGCCATCTTCAAGTTCGAGGACAACGATCTGTTCTTGCCGATCTATGTGATCGAAGAGGTAGATCAGTTCAAGCGCGACTCGAACGAGCGCGGTCGTAACGCACGCACCATTTCGCGCCTGCTGGACGGGCTGCGCACCAAGGGACCGCTCTCGGGCGGCGTGTCGCTCGACGGCGGAGGCTCGCTGCGGGTGTTCGTGCCGGCGACACGGGCCGAGCTGCCCATCGCGCTGAACCCGGGCTCCGGTGATCACGCCATCTTGCAGACGGCGATCGCCATTCGCGACTCGCACGGCGACACGCCGACCATCTTCGTGACGATGGACGTGAACCTGCGCATCCGCGGGGACGCGCTGGGGCTCACCACCGAGTCGTACGAAAACCAAGCCGTCGATTTCGAGCACTTGGAGTCGGGCATCGTCGAGCTGCCGGTGACGGCGGCCGAGCTCGACCGCTTTCTCAGCTCGGGCAGCGCCAAGCCGCCCGAAGGCGACAAGCTGCCGCCCAACGTATGCGTGGTGCTGCGCGACGACGGTGAGCGCCCCCGCACCGCGCTGGCGCGCTTTCACGCCGACACCGGCGACATCCGCGCGCTCAAAGTGCCGCGCGAGGGCTTGTCCGGCGTCCGGCCCCGCAATCGCGAGCAAGCCTTCGCGCTCGATCTATTGCTGGACGAGAACGTGCGTTTGCTGACGCTCGTCGGCAAAGCCGGCACCGGCAAGACCTTGCTGGCGTTGGCGGCAGGCTTGCGTCGCACCGTCGAAGAGGGCGTGTACGCTCGCTTGCTGGTGAGCCGCCCGGTGATGCCGCTCGGGCGCGATCTGGGCTTTTTGCCTGGCGACGTCGATCAAAAGCTGAACCCGTGGATGCAGCCCATCTACGACAACCTGGAATTTTTGCTGGTGGCGGGCGGCGGCAAGCGCCGCGGCGTGCGCGGCTACGACGAGCTGTTCCAGTCCGGGCAGCTGCAGGTCGAGCCGCTGACGTACATCCGCGGGCGCAGCCTGCCGTCGCAGTACGTGATCGTGGACGAGGCGCAAAACCTCACTCCGCACGAGGTCAAGACCGTCATCACGCGTTGCGGTGAAGGCACGAAAATCGTGCTCACCGGTGACCCCTTTCAGATCGACAACCCTTACGTCGACAGCTCGACCAACGGCTTGAGCTACGCCGCCGATCGCTTGCGGGGCGAGGCGCTGGTCGGACACATGCTGCTCTCCAAGGGCGAGCGCAGCGAGCTGGCGAACATCGCGGCCAACAAGCTGTGAGCGCGCGCCGCTGCCGACCGCTGGCCGACGGCGTGGCGCAGGCAACGGCGTGCCTCAAACGAATCGAAACCACTATCGCGCTCTTGGATCGCGTCAGGCCGTCGAACCTGATCCGCGAGCAGGAGCGGCTGCAGCGCGCGTTCGCGGCCGGTGAACGACCGGCACCGGCGTTCGAGTACGCGCCGCGCGCGACGCTCGTCGAAGAGCGCCGTGAGCTCTCGGCGCTGGCCACGACCCTCGAGGCGGCGGGCGACGTCGAGTCCGGGTTGCTCGCCGAGCGCGCGCGGGAGCTCGAGCTCGAGGCGGCGCTGGCCGAACACGTCGGCGAACCGGGCTTCGCGGCACTGGCAAGCCAGCGCTTTCCCCGCGGCGCCGAGCCCGCGGCGGCGCGCCAGTTCGCCGAGCGGCTGCTGACGGCGACAGCCCCGGATTTGCCCGCAGCTCCCGAGCTTTTGCACGACACGAGCGACAGGCGCGATCCGAAAAGCTTGTGGTCGGAGCTGTCGCGACGACTGCAAGCCGAGCGCTGGCCGGTGCGGGTCGAAGTCGTGGTCGGGTTGGTCTCGCTCGCGGCGGTGGCCGACGGCGTCGTGCGCGTGCGTGCCGGCGCGCGGCTGAGCGAGCGCGCCGCGCGCCGCATCGCGCTGCACGAAGTCGAAGGTCATGTGCGGCCGCGGGTAGCGGGGCAACGCTTGGGCGGCGTATTCGTAGCCGGAGCCGCGCGGGCGTCCGAAGACGAGGAGGGCCGTGCCATCTTGCTCGAAGAGCGGGCCGGCTTGCTCGACGAGGCGCGTCGCAAGGAGCTCGGGCGACGCTACCTGGCCGCCGAGAGCGTGCGCGACGGCGCCGAGTTTTGGGACACCGTCACGCTGCTGGGTCGGCGCGGCGCGCCATTGGAGGCCGCCATCGAGCTTTCGGCCCGCGTGCATCGCGGAGGCGGGTTGGGTCGCGAGTCGATATACCTGTTGGGTTATCAGCGCGTCGCGACCAAGCTCGCGCGGCGCCCGGAGCTGGAGCGAGTGCTGGCCAGCGGGCGCGTCAGCCTGGAGGCGGCCGAGGCGCTGCTGGCCGGCTCAATCGAGCTCGACGATGACGGGAATGTGGTCTGAAGGCTTGTCTTCGTGACGTGGCTTCTCGTCCATGCTGCAGCCCTTGCAGCGCGCTGCGAGCCCCGGCGACAAGAACGCGTAGTCGATGCGCAAACCTTGATTTTTGCGTAGGCCGCCGCCTCGGTAGTCCCACCAGCTGTAGCGCCCGCCGCGCTCGTCGAACTTGCGGAAGGCGTCGACGAAGCCTAGCGCGCGGATCTCGTCGAGCTGCTTTCTCTCGTCGGGATGAAAGTGCACCTTGCCGCGAAACGCCTCGGGATCGAACACGTCGCGCTCGTCACTGGCCACGTTGAAGTCTCCGCCCAAGAACACGTCTCGACCCTGCTCGCGTTCCGTCAGCGTGCGGCGCAGCTGCGTGAGCCAGGCGAGCTTCTCGGGGAACGAGGGCGAGCTGACGCTGCGGCCATTGGGGATGTAAGCAGACATCACGCGCACCCCGCCGACGGTGGCGGTGATGAGTCGTTTATCGGCGTCGGGAACGGCGTCGATGAGCCCGATCTGGATCTCTTTCATCGGCAGGCGCGAGGCGATGGCGACACCGTTGTAGGTGGGCTGCCCCGCCATCGCGACCGCGTAGCCAAGCATCTGCAGCTCATCGCTCGGAAACTCGTCGTCCTCGACCTTCGTCTCTTGCATGCAGAGCACGTCGGGTTGCTCGGACTCGAGCCAGCGCAATACCGCGTCGAGTCGGGCACGAATCGAATTCACGTTCCAGGTGGCGAGCTTCAAGACTTCCTCCCCGGCCTTTTCGCCCAACGGATCGGCGACGCCAAGGCCTTGTCAGCTCTGGCCTTTCGCACTAGACGGGTGCCCGTGAGCAGCGTCTTGGCTCGGTTCAATCGTGGGACGCGGGGCATCGCCACGGGCTGGACGCTCGGGCAGGTTCTGCCGCTTGCCTTGCTCCTAACGCCAAACGTGGCGTTCGCGCAGCAATCCGGCACTGGCGCCGTGCCTGGGGGCGGCACTTCCGCCGTCGTCAAGGCGCCCGAGCCCGCGCCCGAAGCAAAGCAGCCCGTCGTGGTGATGCCCGAGATCGTCCACTTCGAAAACGCGCCGTATCCGCCCGAGGCCGAGAAAGCCGGCGTTCAGGGCAACGTCGTGCTCAAGCTGACGATCGACAAAGACGGCAACGTCACCGCCGCGGACGTGCTGGAGCCGGCGGGCAACGGCTTCGACGAGGCGGCTCAAGCGGCGGCCCTGAAGTTCAAGTTCAAGCCGGCCACCAAAGACGGCGTGCCGTTCGCGGTGAAGATCAAATACAGCTACGCCTTCACGCTCAAGGTGGTCGAGGCGCCGCCGCCACCCCCGCCCACCCACGGTGAGGTCGACGGTCGGTTGTTCATTGCCGGCACGGAAGCGCCGCTTGCGGGCGCCGAAGTCGTGGTGGTTTCGCCTGACGGCAAAGAGCAGCGCGTCACCAGCGACGGCAGCGGCGTCTTCAAGCTGCCGCAGCTCTTGCCCGGCAAGTACAAGCTGAAGATCAACGCGCCCGGCTTCGACCCGTTCGAGAGTGAAGAAGAGGTCGTGGCCGGCGAAGCCATCGACGTGAAGTACCGCTTAGCCCCCGTGTCGGAGGGGCTGGAGATCACCGTCAAAGGCGAGCGCCCGCCGCGCGAGGTCACGCGTCGCACGCTGGAGCGCCGTGAAATCAGCCGTATTCCCGGCACCAGCGGCGACGCTTTGCGCTCGCTGCAGAGCTTGCCGGGCGTCGCGCGCCCGCCCGGTCTCGCCGGCTTGCTGATCGTGCGCGGCTCTGCTCCCGAGGGCACCGCGTACTTCGTCGACGGCTCCGACGTACCGCTCATCTATCACTTCGGCGGTCTCTCCAGCGTCGTTCCGACGGAGCTGCTCGATCAGATCGACTTTTATCCCGGTAACTTCAGCGCCAAGTACGGCCGCAAGATGGGCGGTGTCGTCGACGTCCAGCTGCGCAAGCCGGACACGAAGTGCACCGCCGACTACGGCAAGCCCACCGACAAGACCGGCTGCTTTCATGGCATGGCCCAGGCGGATCTGATCGATCTGCGGGCGATGGTGCAGGGACCGCTGCCCGGCAAGAACTGGACCTTCGCCGCGGCGGGTCGTTACAGCTGGTTCGACAAATGGCTGAAGCCGGTGCTCGAAAGCGCGGGCTCGAGCGTGACCGCCGCGCCGGTCTATTCCGACTACCAGTTGATCGCGGAGCACAACGTTTCGGACTCGCGCACCAGCTTGCGCATGTTCGGCTCCGATGATCGCTTCGAGGTCATCATCACCGATCCGGCGGCGCAAGACCCCGCGTTCGGCGGCAGCTTGCGCTTCGGTGAGTCGTTCATCCGCGGCCAGGTCGTCAACGAAGCCAAGCTGTCCAAATCGGTCGATTTGAACACGATGCTCAGCATCGGCCGCGATCAGATCCATTTCACGCTCGGGCAGTTGAAGTTCGATCTCGATCTGCACCCCATCTATTGGCGTGAAGAGCTCAGCGCCAAGGTAGCCAAGGGCGTGAAGCTGAACGCGGGCCTCGATTTCGCGATGTCTCCGTTCAAGGTCTTGGTGCGCGCGCCGCGTCCACCGCGCCCGGGAGAGCCCGCGCCGGGCCCGTTCGCGTCGCGTCCGCTGTTGCAATCCGAGAGCTCGGGCTTCGGCTTTCGCCCGGCTTGGTACGTGGAGGCGGAGCTACAGCCGCTGGATCGCCTGCGCGTCGTCCCCGGCATGCGCTTGGATTTCGCGCGCGACTCCGGCCACGCGGATTTCAGCCCGCGCATCAACGCGCGCTACGAGCTGATCAAAGGCGCCGGCGCCGATCCGGGTGCGGGCGTCCCATTCCAGAGAAAGACGGTGCTCAAAGGCGGCGCGGGCGTGTTCGACCAGCCGCCCGAGTACCAAGAGACCGACGAGGTGTTCGGCACGCCGAACATCAAGTCCAACCGCTCGGTCCACTACTCGATCGGTGTCGAGCAAGAGTTGACGCGGCACATCGAGCTCAGCGTCGAAGGCTTTTACAAGGACCTGACCAACCAGGTCGCGCGCGACCCCAACGCCCTCGGCGGCGGCTACACCTACAACAACCTGGGTACCGGTTCGGTCGAGGGCATCGAAACCCTGCTCAAGTTCAAGCCGGACGAGCGCTTCTTCGGCTGGATTGCCTACACCGTGTCGCGCAGCGTGCGTCGTGACTCGCCCACGAGCGAAGAGTACCTGTTCCAGTACGATCAGACGCACAACCTGATCATGCTCGGCAGCTACCGGCTCGGGCGGGGCTGGGAGTTCGGTGCCCGTTTCCGCATCGTCTCGGGCCCGCTGGACACGCCGGTGGTGGCGCGGCCTTCGCTGCCCGCCATTTACGCTGCCGACGCCGGCACCTACGTGCCGCTGCAGGGCAAGGCCTTTGGCTCGCGCTTGCCGCTGTTTCACCAGCTGGATTTGCGGGTCGACAAGCGTTGGCAGTTCAAAGCCTGGGCGCTCTCGGCGTACCTGGACGTGCAGAACGTCTACAACCATCCGGCCGCGGAAAGCTTCGTCTACAACTTCGACTACAGCCGCCGCAGCTATCAGACCGGCATTCCCATCATTCCCAGCATTGGTCTGCGAGGTGAGCTATGAAAACCGCAGGCATCATGAGCAAGGTCGGGCTCTTGGCCCTTGGGCTGCTCGCGTTGGGCTCGGCCGCCTGCGGTCCGCAGTTCGATCCCAGCAACGAGGTCAAGACGTTGCGCGTGCTGGGCGTCAAGAAGGACAAGCCCTACGCGCAGCCCGGCGACACCGTGAACCTGCAGCTGCTTTGGCATGATCCGAAGGGCCGCGCGGATGCGGACGTCCAGCGCGCGTTCATCGGCGGCTGCGTCAATCCTCCCGGCGACCTCTACTACGGTTGCTTCGCCCAGTACGGCCAGACGGGCGCGCCGCCCGCCATCGGGGTGGGCGACACCTTCCAGGTCACGCTGCCTTCCGACATCATTTCGTCGCGCACCGATTTGGAGCTGGGGCAGACGCGCTACGGCCTGTACATCGTGTTTTTCGCGGTGTGCGCCGGCAAGCTCGACTTCGTCGAGCTCGATCCCAAGGACGCCGGCTCGACCGGCCTGCCGCTGCGCTGCCTGGACGACGCTGGTCAGCCGCTCGGCTCCGAGGACTTCGTGGTCGGGTACTCCTCCATCTATTCGTTCGAGGGTGTCTCCAACGAGAACCCGTCGTTCACGGTCGACGACGCCGGCCGAGGCCAATACCTATTGGCAGGGCAAGCGGTAACGGCCGACTGCGTCGGCAACGCCTGCCAGGGCGCGGCCGCGGTGGAGGTCGACTGCGACGCCACGCCCGAGCGTTGCATCAAGGCGTGCGCGGACGACGGCGACCCGAGCTGCCCGGCCATCGACTTGAAGCCGGCGATCGAAAAGAAGATCGAGAAAGACGAAGTCAGCAGCAAGCTGTTCCGCACCACCGTGACCGAGCAGATGTGGGTCAACTACTACGTCGATCGCGGCGGCATCTCGGAAGTGCGGTTGCTGAACGACACCAACAGCGGCTGGAACGAGAGATACCGCGGCCAACTGCGCGCCCCCAAAGATACAGGCCCGATGCAAGTGTGGTCGGTCATCCACGACAATCGCGGCGGCATGGAGTTCTCGCGCGTGACGCTCGGCGTCGTGAAGTAGACGCCGCTGATCATGATCGCCACGGAGTGGCGGTTTGGCTTAGCTCGGGGACGGGGAGCGCCTGCCGCTTTCTTCGCAAATAGACGCGAAGCGTTAGCGACGTAGCTCGTGAGAACGGCTGGCCAAGATTTTGCTCACTGCTATCTTGGTAGTATGCGGCAATTGTATCTTTTGATAGCCGCCGCAGCGGCGACGATGGCCATCACGGCATGTGGTGCCTCGGCTCCGGCTCCCGTAAAAGCTCCGCCCCGTGCGGTGGACGTCGAAACCAGGGTCACGCCTGGTCCGCGCCGTCGCGACCTGCCTCCTCCGCTGGTCGCGCCGCCCCCTGCCTACGGCAATAAGATTGTCATGGCGCAACGCGACACGACGCCGAGCGTGAACTAACCACGCTGATTCCACCGGTGCGAGAAAAGCCTAAACGCGACGCCTAACGCGAACGTGTCGATTGTCGGCACGCCTCGCGGCGTCTCGCTCGACCGTCGGCCCCGTCAAACGCCGCCCTTCCTCCCGTCCGAGGAAGAAACTCCAGTCGCCGGTTTCGTCTAGGCTGCAAGCCCGAGCCGCTCTGGCCCGCCCATTCACCCCGCGGCGGGTCAGTCCTCGATCCTGATATTAGGTGATATCACCTGATAATCAGGTGATATCACCTAATTCTCGCGTCGCGGATTGGTGTTGCGGGAACTCGAGCTGGGTCTGCGGTTTCTACGCCCGTGACGGCGCCGACCGTCAGCCAGCCAAGGCGCCTCCGTCCTGGTGCGGTGGCCAGGCGGCTTCACGCCATCAGGGGTGCGGTCCCAGTTGCCCTCAACGGCCCCTGTGAAAATCTCGAGCGTACTAGGTGGCGTGGAGCCTACGAGGTGGCCTGGAGCGTGCGAGGTGGCGTGGAGCCTACGAGGTGGCCTGGAGCCTACGAGGTGGCCTGGAGCGTACGAGGTGGCCTTTTGCCGCTACAGAAGCTTCTGCGATTCAAGCTGCGGATTGGCAGCCCAAGACGTGTGGAAGCCCTGGATGCTGTCGCGTGGCAGCGTCCACGCTCAGTCGCGGCAGGCGGCGGAGGCGGCTTTGTATTTGTCGTTGCCGTCTTGTAGCTGCATGGCGAACGACTTGAATTTGTCTTTGGCGAAGTAGCCGTCGAAGGCGGCATTGGCTTTCGCCAGCGCGGGGTCGGCCGTGTTCCAAGTGATCTTTTCGTACAGGAACGAGCTCGAGATCATGTCCGCTTGTTTCTCGATGGTGCCCCAGGCTTCGACATGGGGGGCCTTCTTGTCGGCGGGCAGCTCGTCGAGGCCGATGTTGGGCGTGACCTTGTTCTTGGTCGCGGTCGTGCCCACGACTTTCCACGAGTCAGCGGCGGCGTTGCGCGCTTTGGTGCACACCTCGGCGTCTTTGCAACCCAGAACCAGCGCCAGGCTGGCCATGGTCGGGAACACGAAACGCATCGAATGCAGGGTCATCTTGCACCTCCTAGGCCTAAACGCGCGGGAACCCTAGCTCCATCGGGGCGCGACCCGTGAGTGATGCCGACTAAATGGCCGTTTTGTCGGGTGCCCCAGGTTATGTGGCGGCGGGGCCGATAACGGATTGCAGTACGGCAAGAGATCGGAGACGCTAGACCGGCTTACCGAAGACCCCGATCGGGCAAGATGGTTCAGGTTTCCAAGAATATCCCGCCGTTAGGGCACGGCACCGTCGTCAACGATCGGTACGAGATCCGGCAGAGCCTTGGCAAAGGCGGCATGGGTGAGGTGTTCCTTGCCTATGATCGGAGCACCCAACAGCCCGTCGCGCTGAAGGTGGTCCGCGAGGAATCGCGGATGCCGGGCGACGACGAAGCGCTGCGTCAAGAGCTGCTGCTGGCTCGCTCCGTCAGTCATCCCAACGTTTGCCGCGTGCACGATCTGGCGCCCAGCAACTGGGGTCCCATCCTGGTGATGGAGCACATTGCCGGGCAGACGCTGCACACGCACATCCGGCGGCGCAAAGCCCAAGGCGGATACACCGCCGACGAGTTCCGCAAGATCGCGAGCGAGGCCTCGGCAGGGCTGGCCGCCATTCACGCTCAAGGCTTGGTCCACGGCGACCTGAAGCCGGGCAACGTGATGGTGACCAATGATCGAGCCATCATCTTGGACTTCGGCTTCGCTCAGGAGCGCGCGCGTCTCAGCGCTCGTCGCCCTGGCGCCCCGCCGGACGGCGGCACTCCGAACTACATGGCTCCCGAACGGCTGCGCTCCGGCGGCGCCAGCCCCGAGGACGACATGTATGCGCTCGGCCTCACGCTTTGGGAGATGTGGACCTGCCGCGTGCCGGAGCCTGGCTATCGGCCGCGTGCCAAGCCGATGCGCTCGCAGATCATGTTCGACGTGCCTTCGGGCTTGTCGGTCGACGAGGTGAAGCAGATTTTCCGCTGCTTGGGCGACGACCCGAGCTCGCGGCCGAGCGCTCGGCACCTGCGTTTCTTCAATCCGAGCTCGCTCACCACGAGTCAGGTGCAGATACCGCGCGAGCGCATCAACCCCGGCGCGCCTCCCGGTCGCTCGGCGAGCGAAGCGTTCGTGCCCGGCGGTCAGTCGCTGCTCGTTACGTACTGCACCAACGCACCGGACGCGGCGGGCATGATGTTCTCGCTCGAGAAACCGATGATGACCATCGGGCGTCGCGCCGGGCAAGACATCGTGATGCCGGAGGCCACCGTCTCGGGTGCGCACGCCGTGCTGCGTTGCCAAAACGGCTCCTGGACCATCGAAGACGTGGGCAGCACCAACGGCACGTACGCCGACCACAGCTACGAGCGCAAAAAGACGGTCGCGGTGCTGCACGGCGCGGAGCTGCAGCTCGGGGAGTCGCGGGTGAAGTTGGTCAGCTTTCAAGATCGCTCGCCCCAACACGAGCGCGCGCGCGCGTACTTGCTGCGGCGCGACGGCCTGACCGGGTTGTTTCAGCGTGATGAAATGGTGCGCGCCATCGAGGACGAGCGTGCCTACGCCGAGTGGGCGAACGCCCCGTTGGCCATCGCGCGCTATCACATCCGCGGGCCTAACCGGCACGTCAGCGAACGGCCCACCATCTTGGAGATGCTGGCGTTGCGGCGCGCCGCCCAGCGCGTGTTGGAGCTGACCGAGATGCTGCTGCTGAGCTTGGTCCCCGCGACGGCTGGTCGCACTGGCCCGCTCAAGTTCGCGGTCGCCATGACCGGACCGAGCCTGGAAGAGGCGCGCAACGTCGTGGAGCAGGTGGTTTCACAGGTTCAGGGCCTAATGCCCGAAGCCCTGGATCTGGCCGCTACGCTGGTGCGGGCCGAGCCTGGGCAAAATGTCCACGCTCTGCTGGATGACTGAGTCCAGCCCCTGGCGAGCACGCCGGATGTAATCATGGCCGGACCGCCGTCTCGTTCCTCGTTTCCCTCGGTGCCCGGCGAGCCACGCGTGCGCCGCTTGGGCGTTGGCTCCAGCAGCGGCGGTGACCGTCCGCTGCGCGCGCAGGTGATCGTGGCGTTGGTGTGCGCGGCGATGTTGATCGCGGTGCCGCTCTACTTGTGGCGCAAGCCTTCCACCCGCACGACGCCGGGCCAACCGGTGGCCAGCGGTTCTTCCAGCGCCGGCCCGCTGGCGTTGCCGAAGGCGCCGGCGGCTGCGGCCGCGCCCGCGGCGCCGCCACCCCGGCTCACCCTCGGGGCGGTACAGAAGGTGCGCTGCGGAGCGACGCCGTCTGCCACGCAGAACGAAGGCACGCTGTGCGACACGCTCGGCCCGTTCGAGGAATCGCTGAAAAAGGCGGTGTTGACGAGCGAAGACTGCGCGCCCAAGGCCAAGGGCAAAGGCTCGATCAACTACGTCCTGACCATCGATTTTGCGCACAAAAAGCTGCACGTGTTTCCCGGCGCGAGCGGGGAGTGGCGCGGCAAAGTGGCGCGGCGCGCGACCACGTGCGTGAACAACGCCGTGAAGATCAGCGACTGGAACGTGCCTCACCAATACCGCTATTACGCGATCGCCGTGCTCGCGACTTACGCGGGGCCGCCCGTCACTGAGGTCGCGCCTGCAATCAGCGCGGTGCCGGGTGCACCGGCTGCGCCGCCGGCAGGGCCCGCCCTACCCACGTTCGAGTAGTCTTCGAGGTAACTTCGAAACGGGGTGAGAGGACACCAGCTCGAGCTGCGAGCAGGGGGCAAAGCCCTGCGGTCTTCGTACCCCGTCTATCTCGACGAGAATTGTGCGTGTCGTCACGCGCCCCCATGTGCTTTTTTTTAAGACTTTATGAGACCACAGGGCCACTCATACTCGAAGGGTTACACTAGTCACCGCTGCCCCACCGAAACCTCTCCACCCGGCGACGCTCTCAGTTGCTCGCACGCGAAGCTCGTTTCTCCGCTCGATCGTTGATCGCCTTCGCGGTGTCGACGCTGACATGTTGGGGAGGTTCGAGCGCCTGCGCCGACCTAACACCCCCGCCAGCCGCTCAGGCCGGAGCGTCTTCGGCGAACGTCGGCGGCAGCGCCGGCGAGGTGGGGGGCAGCAACCTATCGGGCAATTCAGGACGCGACGGCGGCTCTAGCGCAATCGGCGCCGCGCCGAGCTCGCTCGGAGGCTCGGCCGCCGGCTCCGGTGGCGGTGCCGTGGTGGCGGGCGGAGCGTCCGCCGGTGGCTCCGCGTCGGGGGGTGAGTCGCAAGACGGCGGCGCCAGCAGCGCCGGCCAACCCGGCATCGACTCCTGCCAAAGTAAGACGACCGGGGAGATCCGGGCGTGGCTGTATCAGGAAATCACGACCTCGATCAGCAATGAGCTGCACCCGTTCCTGGCCCTGACGACGAGCGGAAGCGATGTTCCGCTCGCCCAGCTGGCGATTCGCTATTACTTTACCGGAGAGATGTCCGGGGACTGGCAGGTCGATTGCATCTGGGTCACGGCTCCTGGCGGTTCAGGGAGCGGGCTGTGCGACAGCGGCACGACGATGAAAATCGTCAGCCTGGATCCACCCCGAGCGCAGGCAGATCACTACCTCGAGGTCTCGTTCGCAGGGGTTTCGGGCGGAACGCTGAGCTCGGTGCCGACGCCCGTTTTCGAAGCCAGGAGCATGTTTTGGCGGGTGGGGCATCCGATGATGAACCAGGAGAACGACTACTCCTTCGTGCCGACGACGAACGACGTGCTCGAAGTCGAAGCCCGCGCATACAAGCAGACGACTCGGGTCACCGTGTATCGGAATGGAGGGCTCGTCTGGGGTGAGGAGCCATGTCCATAGCGGTCGATGGCTATGATCGGTCGCCAGCGTCGAGCACGGACGAGGGGGAGACCCTCAATCCTGATCGGACAGTCGTGGAGTTGGTCGGTCCACGTGGTGGATTGTGCGTATTGCCGCCGCGCGGTCACCTGCCGCCCGGGACGCGCGCGGGCGACTACGAAATAGCCGAGGAAGTCGGGCGAGGGGCGTTCGGCACCGTATATCGTGCCGTGCACCCAATCATCGGCAAAGAAGTGGCCGTCAAGGTGCTCGACCGCCTCGCGGCGCGAGACGAGCAGCTCGAGCAGCGCTTCGTGACGGAGGCGCGCGCCGTCAACCGCATCAAGCACCCCAATATTGTCGATATTTTTGGCTTCGGACAGCTCGAGAACGGCCAGACCTTCTACGTCATGGAGCTGCTCGTGGGAGAGACGCTGGCCAAGCTGTTGAAGCGGGGCGGGGCGCTGACGCCGCCGGCCGCGCTCGAAATTTTGGAGCCGCTCGCGGATGCGCTCGACGCCGCCCACCGAGTGGGGGTTCTGCATCGCGACTTGAAGCCTGCGAACGTCTTCCTGCATCAACCCTCGGGCGCAGCCATGTGCCTGAAACTGCTCGATTTCGGGGTGGCCAAGATCTTGGAGCCAAGCAGCGAGCCGAGCGCGACCGCCAACGGGGCGGCGCTGGGTACGCCCGCGTACATGGCGCCCGAGCAGTGGGGAAGCTCGTCGACCCGTCCGTCATCGGACATCTACTCACTCGGCATCATCGCTTACGAGATCCTGACAGGGCGCCGGCCCTACCGCGGGTCAGGGACGCACGAGCTGGTCAAGGCGCACCTGTTCGATCAGCCCGACGCGGCATCCGGCATCAACCCTGCGCTGCCGCCGACCATTGATTGGCCACTTTCCACCATGTTGGCGAAACGGCCCGAAGAGCGGCCGAGCTCAGCGCGCGCCGCGGTAGCTTCGTTGAGAGAGGCGCTGTCTCGAAGGGATCCTCGCGCCTCACGCGCGGCCCTGGAGTCACACGGGGCGACGCTGGTGGAGCCGCCAGAGCCGGGGGGCGAGCCAGCACTTGGCCTCGCTGAGCCGCCCACGCCCCGCGCGCCCGCCGTGCTCCCGCGGCGTGGGGTGGCCTTTCTGGCGCTGGCCGCGGTCGCGGTTGCCGCGCCGATGGCGTGGCGCGCGGCTACGTCCGCCCGAGCGAGCACGGCGGACGCGCGTTCAACCGCGCTGCGCTCCACGGCGCCCATCACGCCCAAGGAAACGGTCGCATCTCCGCCAGAGGCCCCGCTCGTCCCCGAGCCGCCACCGCCCGCTCGTGCGGGTGTTACGCCGCGCCCCCATGAGCAGGTCACCCTGCTCGTCCGCGGCGCACCCGAGGGGGCGGTCGTCTTTTTGAACGGGGTCCAGACGGCCAAGGCGGCGGAGCCGCTGCGGGTGCCGCGCGGCTCGGAGCCGATCACCCTCAGGCTCGACGCCGGCAACGCGCAGCTTCGTTCCTACCGTGTCGTTCCCGATCGCGATCGCGTCATCACCTTTGCCCCGTCCCGCCGGACGGGGCCCGTCGTGCGCAACGTCCACCCGAAGAGTGAGCTCGAGTTCTGAGGGCCGCGAATGGCTCCGTCGGTCGATGATGGCGGCCGAGCCGGAGCTTGCCCTCAGAGCGTGCCCGAGAGCTGGATGCCATAGAAAGTGGCTCCGTGTTCGCTTCGCCCACCTACCGGCGCTGCGACCGAGCGCACCGGTCCGTAGCCTTCCGTCGCGAGCGAGATCGCACCGCTCAATGTCGCAGTCACTCCAACCCCGCCGCTGATGGCCGCCGCCAACCGCAAGCCGTTGCGTTTGGCGACGATGGCGTCGAAGGCAGGGCCAGCGCCGGGTTGGTCTTGAAGCGCTCGCGCCTTCGATTCCTGCTGCAAGGCAAGGTAACCGAGCACACCGCTCGCGAGCAGGGCGGCTGCGCCCGTGCCGATCAGGGCCCAGCTCGCCGTTCGCCGCGCAGTGGGAGGAGCGAACAATCGCAGCCGCAGGGTGTCCTCCGCGGACAGCTGGATCGTTTGGCGCAGGGTGACGCGACCTGGTGAGCGCACCTCGACCCAGTGCTGGCCAGGCGCGAGCTGAACGGGCGGTGACGGAAGGATACCCGCGCGCGCATCGTCGATGAATAGCTCGGCGCCGCGCTCACCCGTTACCGCGACGCGACTCGTGAGCGCCCGTAGCTCGATGTTGAGGGACAGGACGGCGCCGGCGGCAATGCTGATCTCGCGGCGGTCGGTGGCGTAACCAACCGCGGTCACCAAGACCTGGTGCTTACCGGGCAACACCTGGGCGGCGTGGGGTAAGGTCGGCACGGGTCGTCCATCCAAGCTGAGCGTCGCGGAGGGCACGTTCACGGCCAGGACGAGCTGAGCTCGAGCCGGATGCTCGGTGGCCGCGGCGGGCGGGGATTTCGCTTCCGGCAGACTCGAGAGCTGCTCGAGCCATGAACCGGCCTCCGCGCGGTGCTCTCCCTCGCGCTGAGCGTCCAAGTAACGCTCGTAGTAGCGGATCGCCTCCTGCAGCTCCGCGGGATCTCGTGTCTGCTCGTAGCTGCGCCGGTGCGCTTGGCCGAGTGAGAACAGGAGCCCCGGTCGGTGCGTCAGCTCGAAGGCTTCCTGGAACGCCGTCGCCGCCATTCGATAGCGTCCTTGTTGGTACGCTTTGACTCCCGCGTCGAACAAGGCGCGTCCGTCGCGCTGTTCATCGGCGGCGCGAACCTCGGGACACAGGACGAGGCCGAATAGCGCCGCAACCCAGAGAGCGCGGGCCTTCCGGGTACCTGACGACATGACCCGACAACGTACCGGGTCGCGTTTCCCCTCGTCAATAGGCGCTCGCGCTGCCCGGCCGCAGACGCCAAGCGTCGGGCCGGCGGCTAAGGACTAGGAGCTCTTGATGCTGTCCAGCAACTTGTAAAAGTCGGCTTTGGCTTGCTTGACGGTCTTGCTGGGGCCGGTGAGCTTGAAGAAGTAAGCGCCCGACGGCGTCTCGACGATGCCGCCGACGAGGCCGAAGTTCTCCTTCGGCTTGCCGCCGCCCATGCCCATTCCGCCGGAAAACGTGCCTGATTCGAGCTCCACGGTGTGCTGGCGCAGGCCGTTGGCTTCGCGATCGGCGCGTTTGACGTCGCTGGGCTTCACCTCGCCGAATTGTTTTACCCAACGGTCGACGTTGGCGTCGATGCTGCCGCCCTGACCAGGGCCGAAGTAAAACACGGTAAGCTCCCCGTCTTCAGCGTCGCCGCCGGCGCGCGGCACGACGTAGCTGGCTTTGCGCATCGGGTTCGACGGTGGCACGCGCTTGAAAGCGGGTGGATCGACCCAAGTGATGTGCAGCGGCTCTTGCTGCATGGAAGCGGCAGGAGCGGGCGTGGGCAGGAGTGGAGCCGCCGCCGCGCTGGGTGCGGGCAGGAAAGGCGACGCCGGTTGCGCGCTCGGCTCTGGCGCCTTCTTTTCACATGCAGCGGCGCTGAGCAGGAGCAGGGCACAGAGCCCCCGCGCACGAGAGAGAGAGCCGAAACACTGAGCGATACGGGATACGCGAAATGCAGCCATGAGCCGGAAAACAGGCTTCTAGCATGCCCGCGGCGAGCATGATAGGAGCGGCAAAGATGCCTCAAGTGGCCGCCACGTTGCTCGACTGGGGCGCCTTCGCGGGAGCGGTGCTGGCCTTGATGACCGTCGACTATTTGGTCTTCGGGCGCACGCCGCACATGTCGTTTCGCGTCGCGGTGATGCGCAGCTTGCTCTGCGTCGCGGTGGGCATCGGCTTCGCCGGCTTCGTCTACTCGCGCATGGGCACGAACGCTTCGCTCCAGTACCTCACGGCCTACGTGGTCGAAGAGTCGCTGTCGGTCGACAACTTGTTCGTGTTCTTGGTGCTGTTCAACTATTTCGGCCTCACCGAGAGCCGCCAGCAGCGGGTGTTGTTCTGGGGCATCGCCGGCGCCGTAGTCATGCGCGGCGTGTTCATCGGCGCGGGCGCCGAGTTGCTGCACCGCTTTCATTGGATGATGTACGTGTTCGGCGCGTTCCTCATCTACACCGGCGGAAAGCTGTTGTTCCGTGGCGAAGAAGAGAACAACCCCGAAGACAATCCTGCGCTCAAGCTGGCGCGCCGGTACATCCGCACCACCAGCGACTACCATGGTGATCATTTCTGGGTGGTGCAGGACGGCAAGCGCTTTGCGACGCCGCTGTTTCTAGTGCTTATCGTGATCGAGCTCACCGACGTGATTTTCGCGGTCGACTCGGTGCCGGCAGTGCTGGCCATCTCGCACGACACGTACGTGGTCTACGCCTCGAACATCATGGCCATTTTGGGGCTGCGCGCGCTGTATTTCGTGCTGGCCGGCATGATGGGGCGCTTCCACTATCTGGGCACGGGCCTGGCTCTGATCCTGCTCTTCATCGGCTTCAAAATGGTCACGGCGAAGTTCTTTCACCTGCCGACTTGGGCCTCGTTGGGTGTCATCATGGGCATCCTTTCCGGCGCCATCGGCTTGTCTCTCCTTCGCCCCCAGCACGCCGGCGCGCCTCCCGAACCTTGATTGCTTCATGAACCCACTCCACGAACGCCGCAGCGGCATCCTGCTCCACCCGACTTCGCTCCCGGGGCCGCATGGCCACGGTGATTTGGGGACGCCCGCCCACGAATTTTTGCGCTTCTTGGCGCGCGCCGGTCAAAGCCTGTGGCAAATGCTGCCGGTCGTGCCGCCGGGTGGTGGTGACTCACCGTACGACAGTCCGTCTTCGTTCGCCGGCAGTCCCGAGCTGGTGAACCTGGGCTACTTGGTGGAGGACGGGTTGCTGGACCCGGCCGATCTATCGGCCCCCGCGCGGCTGCGCGACTGTCAGCGCGCGCGCTACGGCGCCGCCAAGCGTTTTCGTGCCCGACGCTTGCGCAAGGCATTCCAGCGTTTTCAAGCGGGGGTGGGGCGCCACGGCCTGGAAGAGCTGCGCGAGCGCGAGCGCTTTTGGCTGCCGGATTACACCCTGTTCGCGGCGCTGAAGACCGCGCAGCAAGGCAAGCCTTGGTTTCATTGGCCGGCCGAGCTGCGGCGGCGCGAGCCCGCCGCGCTGGAGGCCGCGCGTGACCACCTCGCCCACGAGATCGCCTACCACGAGTTCGTGCAGCTGCTGTTCGATCGGCAATGGCAGCGGCTGCGCGGGCATGCCCGGCACCTGGGCGTGCTCTTGCTGGGTGACATTCCGATGTTCGTGGCCCACGACGGCGCGGACGTCTGGCAGCATCAAAGCTTGTTCCTGCTGGACGAGGAGGGCGAGCGGCGCGGCGTTGCCGGCGTGCCTCCCGACTACTTCAGCGCCGACGGCCAACGCTGGGGCAACCCGCTCTACGACTGGAACCGCCTGCGCGAAACCGGCTACGGCTGGTGGATCGAGCGGCTGCGCAGCAACCTGCGCCGCTTCGACGCCATTCGCCTCGACCATTTCATCGGCTTCCATCGCTACTGGGAGATACCGACACGCTCGCCGAGCGCGCGCGAAGGGCGCTTCGTGGGCGTGCCCGGTCACGATTTTTTCAGCCACGCGCGGCAAGCTTTGGGTGAGCTGCCGTTCATCGCCGAAGATCTGGGCATCGTGACCCCGGAGGTCGAGGCGCTGCGCGACAGCTTCGAGCTGCCGGGGATGCGCGTGTTGGCGTTCGCGTTCAGCGACGGCGCCGAAGCGTATCTGCCCCATCGCTTTCACCCGCGCTGCGTGGTGTACACCGGCACTCACGACAACGACACCATGGTCGGCCTGCTGGACTCCGCCGAGCGCGCACGAAGCGAGCACGAGCGCGCGCAGCTCACGCGCCAGCGCGAGCGGGCGCTGGCCTACGCCGGCAGCGACGGGAAAGAGCCGCACTGGGACCTGATCCGCAGCGCCCTCGCTTCCGTGGCCAATACCGCGATTTTTCCAATTCAGGACGTATTGGGCCAGGGCAGCGAGGCCCGCATGAACATTCCGGGAACGCCCAACGGAAATTGGGGCTACCGGCTGCAGGCCGAGCTGCTCTCTTCCAAGGTAGCGGCTAAGCTGGCTAGGCTGACCGAAACTTATGAGCGGCTTCCTTCCAGCCTCCGTCGCGATCCGTGAGCGCCAGCGGCGCGCGCGTGTCGTCGCGCTGCTGTTGGGGCTGAGCTACACCGGCGCCGCGTTCGCGCAAGTGCCGGTCTCGCCCCCGGTGGATTCGGTGGTGGATCGAACCGACCCACCAGCGCCGACGCCCGCTCCGTCCGCAGACGCGCCGGCCACATCGGCGGCGACGCCGCCAGCCGTGGTCGCTCCTCCCGAGGCGGCGCCGCCGGGTAATGGGCTGGCGGAAGACGAGCCGGGCGCGCGCGCCGAGCACGACAGCGCCGGCAACGGCGGCAGCCACGCCGTGCCGGTGCGCTACACGCTGGAGGCGATTCAGGTACGCGGCAACACCCGTACGCAGCGCCGGGTCGTGCTGCGCTACGTGCCGTTCAAGCCCGGCAACGTGTTCGACGTCGACGACCCCGAGGTCGAGCTGTCGCGCTATCGGCTGCTCGGCACCGGCTTCTTTCGCGACGTGCAGTATTCGCTGAAGAAGGGCTCCGAGCGCGGGCTGGTGGTGCTGGTCATCGACGTGGCCGAGCGCAACACCATCGTCATCAACGATATCTCGATGGGGTTCGCGGCCGACGAGGCGCGCAACGGCCGCGTGCGTCGGTTGAGCGGCTACGCCGGCCTGGACGTCGCGGAAACCAACCTCGCCGGCACCGGCATCACGCTGGGCGGTGCGTTGGCGTTCGCCTCCAACCAGCTGGCGCTGCGCGTGCGCTTCCTGGATCCGGCATTTCTGGGCAGCAATTGGATGGTGGGCGGCTCGCTCTTGTACAACGACGCCGAGGACTTCTTCGGCACGTCGCGGGTGAAATGGATCGACCCCGATCGCGTCACCCAGTTCAGCTCCGCCGTCGTCGACTACACCCGCTTCGGCGGCTCGCTCGGCATCGGGCGCGACTTGTCCGTCAGCACCCAGCTGTGGCTGCACTACCGGCTGGAGTCGCTGAACGCCAGCTACCCCTACGAAGCCTCGCAATCGCGCGGGTTCGCCACCGAGCCCATCGATTTCGACATCATCCGCGGGCGCAGCGTGCTTTCGACGCTGCGCGGCACGCTGCAAGTCGACACCCGCGACCATCCGTTTCTGCCGACGCGCGGCTCGTTCTCGACCATCACGACCGAGGTCGGCTTGCTGCCGGCCGGTCGTGACTACGACTATGCGCGCATCGACGTGCAGACGTCGCGCTGGTTCAAATTGCCGTGGCGCGAGCACGTGCTGCGCTTGTCCGCGTTCGGCGGCGCCATCGCGGGCAACGCGCCGTTCTTCGAGCAGTACTACGTCGGCGACTTCAGCGACTTTCTGCCCGACCGCGTGTTGGGAGTGACGTTCGACCATCGCTACCCGAAGAACCTGTTGGGTACCGAGATCGTGGAGGTGCGCTACGGCAAATACGCGTTCGATCTCAACGCCGAGTATCGCATCCCGCTGTATCGAGGGCACCACACGGTTTTCGGCATAGATTTCTTCGGTAGCGGCGGCGCCTACAGCGTGGCCAGTGACCGAGACTTCACCCACCCTCCCCGGGCCTACTCGGGGTTTGCGCGGTTCCCCCTGGATTTGACGTTCAATCTGGGCTTCCGCATGGACACCAGCGCGGGCGGCTTCGTGTTCGCCTTCTCGAACGTGCTCGGTTTCCTGCCCGTGCGCGGTCAGGGACCTGCCGGGCAATGACTAGCCGGTCGAGGCTCCAGCGGTTTCGGCGCACGCTCGCGCTGTTGGCGCTCGTGCTGTTGGCGCTGCCGGCGGTGGCGCGCGCCCAAGCCAAGCCGGTGCAGACGCGTGACGCGTTGTTCGAGTGGGACGCCGAGGCCAAGCTGCTCTACCTCAGCATCGGCTTTCGCGACGTGATCGATCCGGAATTGCAGGCCAAGCTGTCGCGCGGTCTGCCCACCACCATCGTGTTCACGGCCGCCATCTACCGCAGCGGCGGCAGCGCGCAGCCCTTGTCGACCACCGCCCATACTTGCCGGGTCACCTGGCACGTGTGGGAAGAGGCGTATCGCGTCGAGATCACGCGCCCCGGCGGCAGCCAGGTTCGCTGGACGACGACCGTCGAAGGCGTGCTGCGGCGCTGCGCCGAGGTGCGGCGTTTGTTGGCCGGCACCGCCGCGCAAATTCCGGCAAATACTCCGCTATTTTGCTCGGCCAAAGTTCAGGTCAACCCGCTCTCCCCGGAAGTGGTGCAGAAGCTCAAGCTGTGGGTCTTGCGCCCGAGCGGCACCGGCACGGCGGGGCCGAGCGACGCCTTGTTCAGCACGTTTACCGGGCTGTTCATTCAGCGCGTCGGCGAAGCCGAGCGTGAGCTGAAATTCAACTCCCGCCCGCTGCTGCCCGTCGTGGTACGCCCTTCCACGGAGCAAAAGTGACGTCGCACGGCTACCCGCTCAACCTGCTGCTCGAAGACCGCAAGTGCGTGGTCGTGGGCGGCGGTGCCGAGGCCGCCTTGCGAGCCGGCAACCTGCTGGAAGCAGGCGCGCAGGTGCTGGTCGTCGGCACGGAAGCGACGCCAGGTTTGGACGCTTTGGCGTCGCCTCGGCTGCGCGTGGAGCGTCGGCCGTTCACCGAGAGCGATTTGGACGAAGCTTGGCTGGTGGTGCAGGCAACTCAAGACGGCGAGCTTGCCCGAGTCGTGGGCGCGGCGTGCGAAGCGCGCCGCATCTTCTTTTGCGCGGTAGATCAGCCTGAAAATAGCAGCTACGCGCATCTGGCGTTGGTGCGCACGGGCTCGCTGACGGTCGCCATCGGCACCGAAGGTCGCGCTCCCGCGCTGGGCCGCCGCCTGCGGGAAGAGCTGGCCCGGGTGCTGGGTGAAGCCGGCGCCGCCGATGAAGTCGAGCGCCTGGCGGCCCTGCGCAGCGCAACCCCCGCCGCCGAACGTCGTGAAGTCCTCGGGCGCGCCGTGGCAGACGTGCACTTCACCGGCAGCTTGCGCTTCCGCAAGGACTAAGGGCCAACCGCTACAGCGGGACCAGGCGCGGCTGCATCGTGATGCGCAGGAGCGCGACCGCCTTGCGGTCGCCGTCGAAGCTGAATGCAATGCGCCGTTGTACGCCGGCCACGGTCACGACGAGCTCGCCGTTGGCGCTCCCCGCGCCGGCGCCGCGAGTGAGCTCGACGACGTACTCGCCGGGGGCCGCACCGCGTAGCGCCAAACCTTCGCGTGACGAGCTGGTGGCGTCGCGCGCGCTGATCACCGAGCGGGTGCTGGCACCGAGCCAAGACACCCGGTGTCCGTCCACGTCCAGCAGCGAAAGGTCCAGATCGGGACCGCCATTCCAGCTTGCTTCGAGGCGCAAATCGCCGCTCAGCAGCGATTCGTCGCTGGCCGGCTGGCCCAGTCGTTGCTCGATGCCGGCGCGGTCGCTGGCGGGGGCGGCGTCGAGCAGAGCCTCGGCCACCTCGCTCAATCCGATGGCGCGGGCGCAGCGCACGGCGTCGGCCACCAGCCCGAGATCCTGGCTCTTGCCTTCCGCGATGGCGATGCTGTGTCGGCACGCCAGGTCGGCATGGCCGGCCCAGCGTTCCAGCCGGGCCAGGCGCTTGTGCGAGGCGGTGTCGCCAGGCCGCACGTCGAGCACGGAGCCGAGCATGCGAATGGCGGCGTCGCGATGGCCACGGCGAGCTTCGACGTCGGCAACCGCCGTGATGGCTTCGGGATCGAGCGGCTCCTTCTCGAGCCAGCGCTCGGCCAAGCGCGCGGCTTCGGCCAAGTCACCGGCCGCGCTGCTCAACGCGAAGAGCTTCTTCAAGCTCTGGCGACGCGAGTCGTCACGCGACAGCTCGCGCTCGGCATCCGTGAGCGCGCTACCGCTCGCGGCCTTGGGCACGAAGCGATCGCTGAAGACCTCGCCTTTGCGCTCCCAAATCCGACGCATCGGAATCATGGTGCGCGGGCGCGGCCGCGGCTCGAGCTGGGGCGCGAGCACGTTGCCGTCGTCGAACACGCTTTCGCGCTTCTTTTCGGGGGCGCTGGTCGCCGCCGGGGGCGGTGCGAATGCGGGCTTTCGGGCCGGCGCGCCGGCGCTCGGACCGTTCGCGGATGGCGGGAGCCCCCTGAAGGCGTCTTCGAAATGGTCTCGGGGCTCGCTGTCGGAGAGCCCACCGCCGCGGCGACCCACCGCGGCGGGCTTCGGGGCCTCGCTGGGAGCGGCGCGCGACGCTACCGCATCACCCTTGTCGTTCAGGCCCAGCGCCGCGGCATCCTTGGCTTTGGCTTCGTCCTCGCTATCCGAAAGCGCCAGCTCGCCGTTCGCGCTCGAGCCGTCCGCTTCGAAGTCGGCGGTGTACTCTGGCGTCTTCCGCGCGTTGTCCAGACCGAAGGCCTTGTACATGGCTTCGCTTTCGAGCACGAGCAGCGACGTGTAGCGGCTGGCGACGCTGTGCTCGGTAGACAGAGCGATGGCTTCGCGTTTGGCGCTATCGCTGCCGTCGCGTTCCAAGTCGGCGATGCGGGCGGCGGCGAACAGGCGCGGCACGAAGGCGTTGCCGCTGGAGTCGCTCGCCACGACGTCGAGCGGGTAGTGCTGCTCGAAGGGTCGGCCGTTGATGGTGCCGCGCAAGACGGCATCGCCTTTGAGCCGCGCGTCGCGCATTCGGCCGGTGACGATCAGCTCGCTTCCGGCCACGAAAGGATCGAGACGCGCCGGCGCCACTTGCGAAACGCCGTCCGGTAGATCGAGCCGTACGTCGCTGAGCGCCGCCCCGTAAATTGCGGAAATTGCCGATAAAGCCGTGTCTGCCAGCGGCTGCCCCGGCACGTACGGCAGCGCGCTGCCGCCGCCGCCGCGCGCCAAGGCCAACAGCGACTCGGCGTCGGACTCGGGCCCGATGCCCAAGCTGGTGACGCGACCGCCCGCCGGTAGCGCCGCCCGCACCGCGCGCTCGATGGTTCCGGGCCGCGTGGGGCCGGCGGTGGCCGTACCGTCGCCGATGTAGATCACCTGCGGGGTGCGACCCGACTCGCCCAAGGCGGCGAAGCCTTGTGCGACCGCGAGCGTGATGTCGGAAGCGCCCTCGGGCGTCTCGTGCTCGAGGAAGCGGCGTACGTCTTGGCCTGCTTGCGCGCCGGGTACCCGCAGCTCGCCGGGCAGCTTGCGACAACTGCTGTCGCAGGCCAAAACCGTCAGGCGGTCGCCCGGCTCGAGCTCGCGCGAAATGCGCGTGGCCAGCGAGGTCGCGCGTCGATAATTCTCGCCGAAGACGGAGCGGCTGGCATCGACGACGAGAGCCACGGCGCGGCCAGCTCCGTGAGCGATTGGTTTGGGCAAGCGCGGGCGGAGCGACAACGCCACGTAAGGTCCTGCGGTGGCGCCGCTGCTGGTGCCGTACGCCCAAGCCGACACTTCGGCAGCGCGGTCCGGAAGCGCGTAGTCCACGGCAAAATCCCCGTTTGGTACGAAGGATTTGGCCTCGAAGCGCAGGTGCTCGAAGCCTTCGCTCTTGTCACGGCTGACGTCCCAGCCCGGCGCGCGCACGCGAAACGCCGGGTCGTGCCCGCGCACTTGAACGTCGACGGAGAAATCGAGGGGCGTGCTGTGGCCGCTCGGATCGAAGCCGAGCGGATAGCTGTAGTGCCGGATGGCAGCCGATTGCTTGACCAGTTGCGAGTAGGCGAGCACGACCCTCCGCGACCCACGCCGTGGGATCGGAAAAATACGTAGCTCGAAGCGGCCGCCGCGTTGCCACTCGAGCAATGCCGGGTCGCGCCAGGGCCCTGGCACCCAAACGATTTCGTCTTTGATCTCCTGGCGCAGCTGCGGAGCTGCGTTCACGATGGCGCCTCGCCAGATGGCCGAGGCGCGCTCGCGATCGACGAACGCGCCTTCCTCGAGCTTCCCGTCGACCTCCAGCGCCAGCCGTTCGATCTTGGCGTCCGGAGGCAACGGAAAGCGAAAGATGCCTTCCAGCACCTCGTCGGTTTGGTTGGAGAAGACTTCTTCGACTTCGGTGCGGGCAACGCTGCCGGCGATTTTCACGCGCACGGCGTGGGAGTCCAGCCGCACCGCGCCGGCGCGCTCGCTCTTTTCGCCCGGTTTTTGCGCCTTCAGCTCGCCCAGGGCGCGCGGGCGGGCTTCGGGCTCGTCATCGGGCTCGGGGCTGATGGCTTCGCTCCAACCCAGTGCTTCACCCAGGCTGGCCACGGCGCTGGTGGTCGGCGGCGAGCCCGGAAATACTCGACCTTCTTCGCCGGCCAGCACCACGGCGTCGTGCCCGCGGCCGTCGGACAGCCGAACCTCGCCGCGCGCTACCTGCACCGCCGCGGATTCGTCGTCGGCGCGCAACGAGAATTTGGTGCCCAGCACGTCTAGGTGCCCACCCTTGAACTCGAAGCGCGCGCCCCAATTTTCGCGATGAGCGACGTCCGCCACCACACCGCCTCTCATCAGCTCACCGCCACGACCGCGCGTCGACAGCCGCAGCGCCGTATCGCGGTCCAGCGAGAGCGCGCTGCCGTCGCTCAGCGTCAGCTCCGCGAGCGTACGGCGGTCGGTGCGGATCAACGAGCCGGCCGGAACCTCGTCGCCTTCGCGAGCGTCGCGGCAAGGGCTGCCGCTGGGCGCGCACAACTCGAGCTTGCCGCTTTGGCTCAGCACTTTCCCGACCTTTCCCCGCCAGGGCGGGCCGGAAAGGTCCGGGTCATCGGCGCTGGTGCCCGATTCTTTGGCGCGTCCAGCCAGGAAGGCGGCGGCCGCAGCCGCGGCCAACACCGGGATGGCCCAGCGCTTGGCGATCGCGGCGAGCGCCGAGGAAGCCGGCGCGCGAGCAACCAAAGGCGGGGCGGGTAGGGCAGAAGGCGGCGTGGGTGTCGGGACGGGCGCGTCCACCACGGGGGCGGCCGGGCGAGGAGCCGCAGCGTCCGCCGTTGCGAGCGGTGTGGGAACGGAAGCGACCAGCTTTCGCGCGAGGTCAGTCGGCAGCTGAAAGTCACGGCCGGCTTCGCTCAGCACGAGCTCAGCGCGTTCAGCGTCGTGGCGGGCGTCGCGGCACGCGTCGCAACCCACGATGTGCTCCAGCAGCTCGGCCGGCGCGCTGCCGTCGAGCACGCTGGCCATCTCTTCGCTGATGCGTTCGCAGCTCACACCGTTGACGTCGTTCATGATTTGTCCTCACCCAACAAGCTGCGCAGCCGCGACAAACCCCGCGACACGCGTTTCCGCGCCGCCGCTTCGTCGATGCCGCAAGCGTCTCCGACTTCGCGAAAGCTCAGCTCGGCGGCAAAACGGAGCACCAGCGCCTCGCGCTCGGTGGGACGAATCTCACCGAGCAGCCGTCGTGCGCGCGCGGCCATGGTCAAGCGCTCGGCGCTCGGACCGTCCTCCGGGGCCACCAGACCTCGTTCGAGGTCACGCTCGCGCGCTCGGGTTTCGAGGCGCTTGGCGCAACGCCGGCGGGCGATGCTCGAGAGCCACGCGCGCAGGCTGCCTTCACCGCGAAAGCTTTCGAGCCCGCCGAGCGCAGCCATCAACGTCTCTTGCAGAGCGTCTTCGGCTTCGCTTTGCGAGCCCAACAGCGCCATGCAAATGCGACCGATGGCAAAGCCGTGGTCGCTCACCAAAAGCTCGGCCGCGCGCGCCCGATCACCGCTGGCCAACGCGGCCAAGAGGTGCGCGTCGCCCTCGGTGCGCGTCGGCGCTGCCGTGCTCGGGCTGTCGAGGCTCACGTCCACTCCGGCTTCCTCGTCCCTCATGTGGGCCGCTCCCTGGTTTTCGTGACCGGAAATGTTCATCGTAAGACGCCTGTGCTGTCGACAACGCACCGCCGGGCGCGCCCTTGCACTCGACCAGCCGGCTCTGCTTCTGGACGCTCGAGCCGCCGTTCCGGTCTGACGAGGCGCGGAAAATCGTCCGCGGTTCCTTAAATAAGCGAATGAGAACGGTCGCTTACGCGCCAGCGGGTCAGGCGCTGCCGGTCGTTCTACGCTCGGAGGGTGCCCGAGCTTCCCGATGTCCAAGTCTACGTGGAGCGCCTGGAGGCCCACCTTGTCGGACAGCGCATCACGGGCGTGCGGCTGCCTAAGCCGTTCTTGGTGCGGACCTTCGATCCGCCGCTCAGCGCCGTCATCGGCCAACGCGTTGGCGGCTTCTCGCGCATCGGCAAGCGCATCGTCTTCGAGCTCGAGCAAGAGCTGTTCATCGTGCTGCACTTGATGATCGCCGGTCGCCTGCACCTGGGTGAACCGGGCAAGAAGCTGCCCGGGCGCATCGGGCTGCTAGCCATCGACTTCGAGCGCAGCTCGCTCGTGCTGACGGAAGCCGGCACCAAGCGCCGCGCGAGCTTGCACGTCGTGCGCGGTCGCCAATCATTGGCGGCTTTCGTGCGCGGCGGCGTCGAGCCGTTCGAGGTCGACGAAGCGCAGTTCGGCGCGGCGTTGCGTCGCGAAAACCGCACCATCAAGCGCGCCTTGTGCGATCCGACGATCGTGAGCGGCGTCGGCAACGCCTACTCGGACGAAATTCTACATCGCGCTCGCCTGTCGCCCATGCAGCGCACGAGCAACCTCACGGACGCCGACGTGGCCACGTTGTTCCACGCCACGCGCCAGGTCTTGACCGAGTGGTTGACGCGTCTGCGCGCCGAGGCGGCCGACGGCTTTCCGGAAAAGGTCACCGCGTTTCGTCCGGAAATGGCCGTTCATGGCAAATTCAAGCAGCCGTGTCCGGTGTGCGGCACGGCGGTGCAGCGCATCGTGTACGCCAACAACGAGTGCAACTACTGCCCCCGTTGCCAAACCGAGGGCAGGCTGTTGGCCGACAGAGCCTTGTCGCGCCTGCTCACCAAAGACTTTCCGCGCACCATCGAAGACCTCGAGGAGCTTGTGGCGGCCCGAGCGCGAGACGTATAACGTAGCTCGGTCAGGGGCCCCGGCTCAAAATCCATGGCATTTCAAAGCATCCTCGTCCCGGTCGACTACTCCGAACCCTCGCGGCGCGCGCTCGAGCTGGCGTTGTCCTTGGCCGAAGCCGCCCAGGTAACCGTCATTCACGTCTGGGATCGCCCGGCCTACGTTGGTGAAGAAGTGGTGGCGCATCCGGACGGCTCGCGTCGCTCCCTCTCGGAGCTGATTCGCGACAACGCCGAGCGCGACATGACCGAGTTTCTGTCGCTCGTGAAAGTACCCGCCGGCAAAACCTTCCAACACCGCCTCGTCAGCGGAGACCCGGTGTCCACCATCATCGCCGAGGCCAGCAAACCCGGCTACGACGTGCTGGTCGTCGGCACCCACGGTCGCACCGGCGTGACCAAGCTCTTGCTCGGTAGCGTCACCGAAAAGCTCATCCGCCTCTCACCCATCCCCGTCTTGACGGTTCCGCCCCCCCGCTGAGCCTCGAGTCGGCGGCTGCCAGCCTGACCAAGATTCGACACCTCTTGGGCTGCCAATCCGCAGCCCGAATCGCAGAAGCTGCTGTAGCGAATCCAGGCCATCGTCGCGCGATCGCGACCCTACGGCTGAAGCGGCTCACCCGTGGAGCGCCTCCACGTTTCGCCCCTCGCTGCGTCTCCGAATCACTTCGCATGCGAAGTCACCACGATGGGATCAGCGCCAAGCTGGCGTTCACTAGTGAATACGAACACTTGAAGGTGTGACGCCGGTGGAAGCAGAGATGACTTCGCATGCGAAGTCATTCTGGCGCGAGCGAAGGGCGCGGGACCGCTTGCCAGCGAAGATCACGGACTGAGCAGGTCTCGGAACCCCGCTCGACTACCGGCCGCGCTGCGAGCCGTCCACGCGCCGGCGGAAGCTCAGAAGCCGGGGTTTCGAATCGGCGACACGAACGGGCCTTGGCGGGGCGTGCCGCTTTGCACGGGCTTGGCAGTGGTGATGCCGGGTGAACGCTTGCCGCCGGCGGGCCGCGTTGCCGGTGCTGCGCTCGGCGTAGCGCTGGGGACGGGGGGCTGTTCGATCGGCAAGTCGCTGGCAGACACGCTGGTCGCGGCGGCGCTGGGCACCGGTGCTTCGACGCTGGCGGGCGCAATGGCCGGTGGCGTGACGGGGGTGATGGGCGTTACGGCGGCGGCGGGGCGCTGGTTTTCATTGTTGCCGAAGGCGAAGCCCAGGGCGGCGCCGACCAACAAGATGCCGCCAAAGGCGAGGTACAGCAGATTGCGTCGACGCTGCCGACCCGGGCGCGCGAACGAGGGCGGCGGCTCCGTCGACGAAGCGCCCGGCAGCGAGCGCCCGTCGGCGCTGGGAGTCATCTCGCGCCCAATGCCTTCCAGCACCGTGGCCGCTTCGTCCGTCGTCGACTCGGGCAGTTGCAGTTGCGGCGCCGAACGCGACATCTCACGCCGATCGGCTTGCTCGAGCGCTTGCTTGATGGCCTGCTTCTGGCGCTCCAAGCGGTCCGGCAGCAGGCGCCGGATGAACTCGGAGACTTCTTCGTCGGTGCTCTCGCGCATTGCGGGCGGCAACGCACGCGTGAGCCCCAGCAGCATGTCGTTGGCCGACGGGTAGCGCTTGGCCGCGTCTTTCGCCAACGCTTGCATCACGCAGGCTTCGAGGCCCGGGGGATAGCCGGGCACCAGCACCGAGGGCAAAATGGCGGGCTCGTCGGAGCTGATGCGCGCGATGGTTTGCGCCTGATCATCACCGCGGAAGGGATGCTTCCCGGTGGTCATCATGTACAAAAGGATGCCCATGGCGAACACGTCGGTGCGCCGATCGATCTTTTCGCCCCGCAGCTGCTCCGGCGACATGTAGGCGATCTTGCCCTTGAGCTGGCCGGCTTCCGTCTGCGTGTCCAAGCGCGCGGTGGCCTTGGCGACACCGAAGTCCACCACCTTGACCACGCCGTCATAGGTAACGAGCACGTTCTGGGGTGAGACGTCGCGGTGGACCAAGCCCACCAGCACGCCGTCACCTTCGCGCAGCTCGTGGGCAGCGTGCAGACCGCGGCACGTTTGCGTAGCAATGTGCACTGCGATTGGAAGGGGGATACCGCCGCGAGTGGCGGCGTATTTCATGATGATGCTGAGCGCCTCGCCGCTCACCCATTCCATCACCAGGTAAAGGATCCGGTCCTGCTCGCCGAGATCCATGATCTCGATGACGTGCGGGTGTCGAACCTGGGAGGCCAAGCTGGCCTCGTCCAGGAACATGCGCTCGAAGCTCGGGTCGTCCACCAACCCCGGCAGCATGGTCTTGATGGCCACCAGCTTTTGAAAGCCGCGAGTCCCCTTCAAGCGCGCAGCCCACACGCTCGCCATGCCGCCCCGTGCCACTGGCATCAAGAGCTCGTAGCGGCCGAGCACCTGCCCGGGCGAGACGTCATCCAGCATGAGAGAACAGCGCGAAGCTTATCACCGGCGTGGCCCTTGCGATCGAGGGGCATCGGCATTGTCGCTCAGACGAAATCTGCGTTTGGCCGGCGAAGGTCAGCCGGCCTCTGGTCCAATGGCCAATTCAGCTGAACCCCGCCACACCTACATTGGAGTCAATGTGTCGTGGCCGACGGACCGGCGTGGAGCTCGACGCGGCCCTGGGCGCCCGCACGGAGCGCCAAGACCTCCCCGGCCGCCACGCCCGAGGCCAACAGGGGCGAGTGGGTGGTCAGGATCCACTGGACCGAGGGCAGGGCGGCCCGCAGTGCGCCGGGCAGCTTGGGCGCCACACTCGCGTCCTGGTGCAGATCGGCTTCGTCGATCAACACCACGCCTTCGGCGATGCGCGGATCTCGGTCCGGATAAGCCGCCCACAGCGTGCGCACGGTCAGGGCTCCGAATGCCACCAGGTGGCGCGCGCGTGTGGGCAGCGCGTCGAACGGTAGCCGCGCGCCGTCGGCGGCGCGGAACATGGGCTCCCAGCTGAGCGCGTCGAGACCCACGTAGTTGAAGCCGGTGAGGCTGACGAGCCGGTCGACGACCTTGTGCATGGCGGGGCCGAGCGCATCGAGCCGCACTTCGCCTTCGAGTGGGCGGCGGTCGGCCAGTGCTGCACCAATTTCGGCGTACGCCAGCGCCTGCTTGGTGTCGCGCGAAAGATCGGAGCGCGTGGCGTCGTCCAGACCGGCGGCTTGCTTCACGTCGTAGCGCGCGACCCCGCGACTGGGCGCGGAGATGGCGATGGGTTGCCGTGAAAACCAGCGCGTCGCGGGAATGGACAGAAACGCAAAGCCGCCTTCGCCCGCGACGCGGTCGAACAACGCTTGCTCGCGACGCCGCGTGAGCTCTTGGTCTTCGGGGCCGGCAAGCTTCACGTTGGGGCTCGCAACGCGCAGCGGATGGGGACGCTCGGGATCGTCTTGGCTGAGCAACCAGTCGGCGCTGGCCCAAGCCGGTGCGCTGCCGTCGGATGGCTTCGGCTGATCGGCGCGCGGTTGCTGCACGCTGGCGTGCCCGGGCCGAGACGTGCCAATCGCGGACAGCAGGCTGGTCTTGCCCACGCCGCCGCCGCCATGAATCACGATCATGCGCCGCGCTTGCTCGTGCTCGTCGCAGAAGGAAAGCTCGAGGTGGTCGAACGGGCCCACGCCGTGGAGCTCCGCACGCAGCAAGTACATGACCCGCTATCTTAGCGCAGCCGTGCTCTCGGCGCGCTTCTTCAGTGCTTGATTCATATAGACCGAGCCGCGCGCGGACAAGGTCAGGGCGTTTCCGGCGAAGCGTAGCAAAAAGCCCGAGAAATTTTGGCCTTGGACCAGCCGGGTGGACGTTGGGGACCGTGTCTCGAGCTGGAAGAAATGCTCGGCCTCGAGCAAAGCGGGAAACAGGAAGCGCCCCCGCCAGCGGAGCTCGACGTTTTCAGTCACTTGCGTGACCTCGGGCTCGAGCTCGTAAATTCTGCCCTCCGGCAGGCTCATTTCCAGCTGCAGCTTTTGGCCGACGACCAGCGGTCCACGCATGGAAGTGAGGAACGGATTCCACTGCTCGTAGCTCGCGAAGTCGGTGAGCACGCGATACACGTGCGCGGCAGGCGCCGCGATTTCGACCTCGAAGCGCATCTCGGTCTTGGGCATGCGGAGCTTCGACCTACTTGCCCAAGAAAGGCTTGGGCTCGCGGCGCTTCTTCACGGCCGCCATGGCGTCGTCGACGGCCTTGTCGTCGCGCAAGCAGGGATAACAATCCAAACGCTTGTTGGGGCCGCAGCCGAAGCGCCGTGACAGCTTGGCCAGCAGCGCCAGCGAGCGTCGGTCGCCCTTTTCGGTCACGCGCGGCAAGAGCTCGTGGTTCTGCTCGCAAGTTTCGGCGATGCGCAAGTCGAGCGCGATCGCGAGCTCGGGCGAAGCTTTGGCTCGTACTTCTTTGCTGAACACCAAAGAGCGCGCCAACTCCGTGGCGCCGTTGCGCACCACGGTGCCGGTCCACATCTCGTACAGCAGATCCGCGCTGAGCGGGCCGGGCGCTTCGGCCATGGCGGTGAGCGCGTCGGGCGCGGTCAGCGGATCTTCGGCGGCCCGCCGCAGCTCGGCCAACGTCGCGGCGTCTTTGAACAGGCCGGGATCGCGCGTCAACTTTTGCCGCAACAGAGCGACCCGCGCGACTTCTCGTTGGCGCCGGGTCGAGGCCAGGGCCAGCGCTTCGTCTTTGGTCAGCTCCTCGGCGTGGCGCGCTTCGAGCGCTTCGGTGTCGATGGAGCTTGCGGGCAAGGCGGGAGCTTGCGTGGCCGGTGCTTCGGGAGCCGCCTCCACCGCGGAAGCGAGCGCGCTGGGGAGCGCGGGGGCCGCTTGCGCGCTCGGGCTGGCGCTGGCCGCCGGCGCCGGCGCGTCTTCGTCGGGCCGGCTGAGGGCCGCGGCCACGAACGCCGAGCCGAGCGAAAGCAAGATGACCATGGGCGCCAGCAGGCTCCACAGCGGCACTTCTCCGCCCGCGAAGTGAACGCGCTGCTTCAACGCCATCAGCACCGAAGGCGCAGTGGGCAAGGAGAGCGCCGGCAAGGCGGGCGCGCGCAAATCTGCAACGTGCGGCTGCGCGTGCAGCTCGCGCGAGCGCAGCGCCGGCGGATCACTCGGCGGCCAAACCGCGCCGTGGGGGATCACCTCGGTGGATTCCGACGGCTCCGAATCGCTATTGCGCAGCGCCGGCACCGAGTCCGGCTCGAACGCCGCTTCGGCGTCGGGCCCGGATGGCGTGCGAAAGCTGGGCAGCGGCGCCTCCGAACGCGGTCGCACCGGCGCCGACGGCGGCGGAGGTGGCGGTAGCGAGGGCGGCGGAGGCCGTGACAGCGGCGGTGGGGGCAGCGGCGGCAGCGGGGGCTGGTGTGAATCGGCCAGGGACGCGCGCTGCATGGCCTTCAGGCGCGTTTGGATGTCGGTGTCGATCTGCGTGACCACCGGCGCTTGCGACAGGTCTTCGTAGTTCGGCAACCGGCGCGACTCGGACTCTTCGGGCAGCAGCGCGTCACCCGCGGGCGCGCGAATTTGCACGGCTTCCGCCGGAGGAGGTGCGACTGACCAGCCTGAGTCAACCAGGGACGCGCGCAGGTCTTTGGGGTCGGGGCCCCGTCCGCTCATGTCTGCTCCAGGCTAGCACGGTCGACCACGGCTCCGTGGCATGTCCATCGATGCCGTAGCGCGGTGGCGCCACTTCAATAAACCGTTACGAAGATGTGGGCACGACGCCTTCATAGGCGCGGCGATCGGCCTGGCTGACCTCGGGCTCGGGGCGCGCTTCCGTCAGCTCGGGGCCGCGCAAGATGGCTTCGGCGTCTTGCGGCACGCGCCGGATGACGTGGTCATGGCCGACGCAGGCCAACGTCGTGTAACCCTCGGCTACTAGCTCCTCGCCGCCGTTGCCGGCCTCGGGGCGCAGCAGCCGATAGTCGAAGCGCATCTGCACCCGCTGCAGATCGGCCAAACGGGTTTCGATGCAGAGCAGCTCGTCGAAGCGGGCAGTCCGGCGATAGCGCACGTGCGCTTCGACTACCGGCAAGTGGATCCCGAGCTGGGTCCACGAGTGGTAGTCGAGGCCGCGGCGACGCATGTACTCCACGCGCCCCACCTCGAAGTAGGAGATGTAGGTGCCGTGATGGACGATGCCCATCAGGTCGGTTTCTCCGAAGCGGACCCGTACCGTGTGACGGGAGACGCAATGCGTGGGGAGATCGCCTTTCAAGAGGCGCGGGAAATTACATAATACGTACGGGTATTCGCAAGCCCTGCCTGAGGCTTCCGACGTAATGCCGCGTATTTGGCACGTATTTCGGCGACGAATTGTGCGCCGCCACGCCTTCGTCGCGCTCCAAATGCTGAAATTAGAACCGACCGAGCAGCTGCGCGCCACCGGGCGAGGGCGCCAAAGCCACCGACGGCTCGGTGCTCGGGCCGCTGGTCAACACCAAAACCAAGCCGCCCGCGACGGCCGCGACCCCCACCGCCAAGGTCACGTTGGCAATCGTGGTGTCCAGCTTGCCCGCGTCGATATCCGACTGCTGCGCGTGAGACGGACACTGCCGTTCGGGCGGGGGACACACCTTGTCGAGATCGGAAATCTTGCCGGCACGCAGCGCGAAGAACACGCCGGACACGCCCAGGCTGGCGATACCGACGCCGCCGATCACGTAGCCGAACACCGGGCTGCGCCCCGGGCCAGGCCGCAGGCCTCCGCCGGCGACGCCCGCGGCGGGCGGCGGCGCCGGCTCGGCTTCGAGCACGATCTCCACCGTCTCGCTTTGTTGCTCGGCGACGCGCACGGACTTGCGGAACGGCTTGAAGCCGGGAGCGGTGGCCTCGACGGTGTGGGGACCCGGATCGGTCGGCATGGGCGTGCCGATGACTTGATCGCCGAGGCTCACGCTGTCGACGACGACCAGCGCGGCTTCGGCGCCCGCGCCGCGCTTGACCGTAATCTTGGGAATGCGTTGACGTAGCGATTCGAGACGGCCTTCGACTTCCTCGGCGACTTGGTCCGCTTTCTCGGCGCGCGCGTCGGCGGCGGCGAGCTCGTAGTCGCCGAGCGCGGCGACCAACTTGCCCAGCTTCTCTTCACACAGCGCCATGTTGAAGCGCACCTGCGGCGTCGACTTCACCGCCGCGACTTCTTTCAGCAGCGCGAGCGCCCCCGCCCAGTCACCTGCGGTCTGCAGCGCCAAGGCCTGACCGAATTGCTCGCGCGCCCGTTTGAGCGCTTCGGCGCTCGTGTCAGGGGCGGGGTCTTGCGCCCGCGCCGAAACCGGCACCGCGGCGATGCCAAGACCGACGATCAACGAAAGCGCGGCTCTGGCGGCGAGCACACGACGAGCGGTAAGGAGATGACGCATGTTGAAGGAGCGGCGGGTCTCAGCGAGGCGCCCGCAATCAGTGAATATACCACCAAGCCGTTTGGGCGAGTAAAGCGCCACGGTGGTAGGGTTCCGTCCGCTTTGGAACGACCGTCCTCTCAGTCTCGCCCTGCCGCGCTCGCGGCTGCGTCGGCCGAAGCCGAGGGCCCACACACACCCACCCTCGGCCGGGCGGAGGCGGCGCGCCGAGTGTCACGGGTGTTGTGGATCACGCTCGGTCTCAACGTGCTCGTGGCCGCCAGCAAGATCGCCTACGGCCATGCGACCGGGGTGCTGTCGATTCGCGCTGACGGCTTCCACTCGCTGACCGATTCGGTCAACAACCTGGTCGGGCTGGCGGGCGTTTACTTCGCGTCCCAGCCCGCGGACGACGGGCATCCGTACGGGCACGCCAAGTTCGAAGTGCTGGCGGCGGGTGTGGTTGGGCTTTCGCTGCTCGGCATGGCCTACGACGTGCTTACCAGCGCGGCGGCGCGGCTGTTGGGGCACGCGCCGGCGCCGCACCTGGACGCATTGGCTTTCGTGGTGCTTGCCCTCACTCTGGGCGTGAACTTGCTGGTGGCCCGCTACGAGCGTCAGCAGGCCGAGCGACTTGGCAGTCCTTTTCTTGCGAGCGATGCGGCGCACACCAGCTCCGACGTCCTGGTCACGCTGGGCGTCATCGTGACCGTCGGCTTGGTGCAGGCGGGCTTGACCGTGTTGGACTCGGTCATGGCCTTGGGCATCGCCGGCTTCATCGCGTGGACCGGGGTGCAAGTCTTGCGGCAAAATTTGCGCTACCTGGCCGACGCTGCGGCGCTGGAGCCCGAGGCCGTGCATGCAGTAGTGTTGCAGGTGGCCGGCGTGGCCAGCGCGCATAAAATTCGCACGCGCGGCGCGCCCGGCGACATCCACGTCGACCTGCACGTGCAGGTGGCTCGCCACCTCGACGTGGTGGAAGCGCATCGCGTAACGCATTGGGTGATCGACGAGATCAAGCGACAACTGCCGGGCGTCACCGACGTGGTCGTGCATACCGAGCCTGCCGGTGAAGGGCAGGCTTTCAATCCGTTGCCCGGGCCCGCTACGGGCCGAGCGGAAAAATAGCGCTTTCGCCGGCTTGGCACGAGCCGTGCTTCAACACCGCTCATGTCAAACAAGCCGTACATCATCGTCGTTGGTGCGGACCTTTCGGACGCTTCGGAGCTCGCGGTTCAAAAGGCGTTCGAGCTCGGCGCGCAGCAGCCGAACGCCGAGGTGCATCTGGTCAACGTCGTGCAGACCTACGGCCCTCAGGTGGCTTATGAGATGCCCGTCGATTCGTCGGCGCTCGCGGTGCTGACCATCACCGAAGCGCGCACGCGGTTTCGTAAGTACGTGGACGACGCCTACGAACGGTATTTGAAAGAAAACCGAGCGCGGCCGGTCGGGCGCGTCGTGGCGCACGTGCGCTTCGACGCCATTGCCGAAGAGCTGGCGCAGCTGGCCGCCGATTTGGAGGCTGATTTGGTCGTGGTGGGCACGCACGGCCGGCGCGGGCTCTCGCGCGTGCTGCTCGGCTCCTCCGCTGAAGCCACGGTCCGGCTCGCGCCGTGTCCGGTGTTGGTGGTACGGCCCAAAGCGCTGCCGGAGGCGCCGCCTGCCATCGAGCCGCCCTGTCCGCGCTGCGTGGAAGAGCGCCGCGCCACCAACGGTACCGAGCTGTGGTGCGCTCAGCATCGCGAGCGCCATGGCCAGCGCCACACGTATCACCAGGGCGATCGCGTCGCCACCGACGCCGAAATGCCGCTCGTCATGCGCCAATAGCGCGGTCAGAAACGGCCCGTTGGCGTTGATTTTGGCGGCCCTGGAGCAACGCGCGGGCTTTCGGGCTCTCGCGCCCGGGGCCGTCGTGCGCGGTGGGGCAGAAACGCTACTGAGCTAGCGGCAAAATCTCCGCGCGCAGCGCCTGCACTTGCTCGAAGGCTTGCTGCTTCAGCCGCGGAAGGTCCGAAGCGGTCATGCCGGCGGTGGAGATAGGCGTGCCGACCCGAAGGACGCCTTTGGCGAACCCGGGACGCCAGTCGTGCTTCGAAAGCGCATGCTCGGTCCCGGCGACCGCCATCGGCAGCACGTCAGCGCCCGATTCGATGGCCAGCTTGAACGCGCCATCTTTGAAGGGTTGGGTCTGACCCGTCTTCGAGCGCGTACCTTCCGGGAAGATCATCACCGGTACGCCGCGCTCGAGCCACGACTTGCACTCGTCCAACGCCGCCAAGGCTTTGGCCGAGCCACGGTCGACGCCCACGTCGCCCACCAGCCACATGCCCCAGCCGATGAACGGCAACTTGAACAAGCTGCGCTTGGCCAGCCACTTCATCTCCCACGGCACGTGGCAGATCAGAAATACGTCCGTGTGCGAGCAATGGTTGCTGACGCACACCGTCTTCGGGGACAGTTTTTTCGGTAGCGCGCCGTGAATTCGAAAGCGCCACATCGGGCTGAACAGCGCCGCCGAATGGGCGACCATCCTCAGCGCCTTGCCGGAAATCACCCGCCGCGAATCGAACGGCCGTGTGAAAACGTACACGACCGCGACGAACAAGAAACCGAGCGAAGCTACGAGAAATAGCTCGATGCAGGTGATGATGGACAGGAGGGTGCGCACGGCGACTCGAAACGCCTCTTGCCGCAAATTACGCTTCTTTGCAATGATGCCGCTCGATGGGACCCGAGCTTCGACGCCACGCGCGCCTGCCGGTCGTGCTTTTGGGCCTATTGGCGGTCATCTCGCTTTTGACGCTCTGGTCACCGCCGGCAGGGCGCACCAGCTGGTGCTTGGAGGTGGGCCCGGGGTTGATCGAAGTAGCAGTGCTGATCGCCGTGTACCGGCGTTTGCCGCTGTCGCACCTCGTCTACGTTTGCGTCTTCCTTCATATCCAGATCTTGATTTATGGCGGCTACTATACGTACGCGCTGACGCCGCTCGGCAATTGGGCCAAAGAGACGTTTCATCTCGCGCGCAACCACTACGACCGGATCGGGCACGTCGCGCTCGGCGTCGTGCCCAGCTTGCTCACGCGCGAGGTGTTGTTGCGTAAGACGCCGCTACAGCGCGGCGGCTGGCTCTTTTTCCTGGTGTGCTCGGTCGTGCTGGCCTTCGCCGCGTTTTGGGAGCTGCTGGAGTGGTGGACGGCGGTGTTGGCCGCGCCCGACGTCGGTACCGCCTTTCTTGGCTCTCAAGGCGACGTCTGGGATGCCCAGTGGGACATGCTGCTCGCCCTGCTCGGTGCTCTCGTCACGCTGCCGCTGGCCGCCGCTGCTCACGACCGCTCGATGGCCAAGGTCCCCGCGCCGCAAGCCAAAGCGTAGCGGCGTCTCGCCCGGGGCGTGGTGGGCGGGTGGCTCCAGCCCTTCGATTCAGCGTCGGTTCTCGGCCATGCGCGCGCGGACGAGGGTCTTCACGAGCGCGGGCGCGAGCGGCTGGGCCGGTGAGAACTGGATGCTGCCCTTGCTGGTCTTGAAGCCGCGCAGTTGCTGCTGGTGAGCGGCGATGGTGCTGCCGCTCATCGGGTAAAATGCGCAATGGGTTTTGGTGGCGCCGAAGCCGACCAGCAGCTTGCCGTCGAGCCGGAACGCGGCCAAGCCGTAGCTGATGCATTCTTCGGCGGCGGGTGCGACCGCGCGAATGGTGCGGCGCAACCGTTCGAGCACCGGGCGTTGCGTGGCACTCACGCCGTTCAAATAGTCGTCGATGCTTTGCGCCTTTCGCTTCCGTCTCGTGGAGGCGGCGGTGGCGTGCTCGGCTCGGTTCGGGGCGGGTCGTTTCGGGGCGGTGGTGGTGCGCTTGGAGCGGGCGGACTTGGATGTGGGGCGCTGGCGGGGTTGAGGCATGGCAGGGGGCGGGTTTGGGCGGCGTCGATAGCAGGTGGCGCGACGGACGTTGGGCGTCAGCAGCGGGGGACCGAGCGGGTGGTGCCGTCGAGCGAGATCTCGAGGCCGTCGGAGGTCGTCTGGACGAGCAGCCCGGGAAGGACGGCGGTGATCATGGCCGCGAAGTGAGGAGCGCCGGCCGCGTAGGTGTAGCCGTGAGAGATGCGTCCGGTTTCGAGGCGCGCTTCGCCGGCGGAATGGCAGCGAGGGCACGTGTATGAAACGCAGTCGACGGCGGCGAACCAGCTACGGCATGCGTTCAGGAACTCTTCGGCTTCGAGCGGTTGCTTGCAGCCGGGGCAGGTGACTTGGCTCGGCATCGTCGCGCAACGCTAGGCGGGGCTTACGCGCGAGACCACCCTTAGCGTATTCGTCCAGCACGAGCCGACTCCCGACACTGAACGAATACGCCGCCCACCGGCGATAGCCGCCGTCTGCTCGCCGGGTTGCTCTGTCCCGGGGG
>Ga0068855_100000409_pt1 | contig 53198 bp, 31 predicted proteins | sample KBSCornC52_FD_66592 | JGI IMG/M metagenome (GOLD analysis project Ga0068855, IMG submission 66592) | Corn rhizosphere microbial communities from Kellogg Biological Station, Michigan, USA - KBS Corn C5-2 | ecosystem: Host-associated > Plants > Roots > Rhizosphere > Soil ... | reverse complement strand
TTGATCCATCCAAAGGAGCCATGAAGACACCCTCAGCCCTGCAACCCCTCATTGACGACGGCGTCATCGACGAGGTAATCCGTTCACTCAAAAGTGGCAAGGAAGCTACCGTCTACGTGGTGCGCACCGGCACCCAGCTTCGCTGCGCGAAGGTCTATCGTGACATGGCCCAGCGAAGCTTTCAGAAGCGCGCGCAGTACCAGGAAGGACGCAAGGTACGGGGTAGCCGCCAGGCGCGAGCGATGAGCAAGAGCACGCGCTACGGCCGTAAAGAGCAGGAAGCTGCCTGGAAAAACGCCGAGGTTGACGCGCTGTATCAGCTCGTCGCGGCGGATGTTCGTGTGCCGCGCCCCTACGGGTACTTCAACGATGTGTTGATTATGGAACTGGTGACGGACTCGGAAGGCAACCCGGCGCCTCGCCTGGGCGAAGTGGACCTGTCACCCGAGACCGCTCGTGGCTATCACGGGTTCATGATTCAACAGATCGTGCGTATGTTGAGCATCGGCCTCATCCACGGCGACCTCTCGGAGTTCAACGTCCTGGTGGCACCCGACGGCCCCGTCATCATCGATCTGCCGCAGGTGGTGAATGCAGCCGGCAACAACGGTGCGCTTGCCATGCTCGAGCGGGATGTCAACAACATCCGCAACACGCTCGGCCGCTCTGCACCGGAGCTGCTCGAAACGGAATTCGCGCGGGAGATGTGGTCGCTCTTCGAACAAGGTGAATTGAAAGCCGACAGCGAGCTCACCGGCCGGTTCGCGCGCGACGAAGCGCAAGCCGATGCCGACGGTGTGTTGGCCGTTATCGACGATGCGCGTGAGGAGGCTCTGCAAAGAGAACTGGGACGGCAGGAAATGTAGGCTCGAGCGCGGCAGTCTCCAGCTCGATCCGCTGCGACGACAGCGTCGTACCGCGCATCAGCTACCCCGCCTGCATCAGCCCAGCCGCGAAAGTTGCCGCACAGCGCTTCGTTTCCGACTCATAGGACAAGGATTCGGCGAGCTCGAGACCACGCTCGCCGATGCGTCGCGCCCTGTCATCATGGTCCCTCAACCACTCCACTTTCTCGATCAGATCCGACATGTCGGGCGCAGCCGGCACGAAATTGACCCAAGGTCGCAGCAGATCGTAGTACCACTGTCGAAACCCTACCTCCGAGGTAACTTTCAACACGGGACTTCCGGTCAGCAATTTGATGAATAATGCCGACCAGGAATTCGTGTTCCCGTCGATATCGATTTGATACCGGTACTTATTGAACTCCGTGTGAGGCACCGCCGATTTGAGCAGTCCTGATTCCATCATGGCGGCAGCGGCTCCGGGATCGGCTACCTGTGCGATCTTGTGCAGCCCCACATCGAACAACTCGGGCCGCTCCTGACTCAGAATGCAGAGCCTGACTCTTGGTAACTTGCGCCAATCGGTATCACCCCGCGGATATCTGCCGACACTGGCTCCGCGCCAGAAAGCGACTCCCAACCGGCGCTCCCACGGGACGCGATTGGCAGCGAAGGATCTGCGCAACTCCCGATAGCCCAGCGAAGCAAGAAAGTCAGGATCCGGAATCAGATGATACTCCGCGCGATGGTCGCAAAACGCGAGCCCAGGCCTTAGTCCATGATCTGCGAGATTGAGCAGCGTCATTCCGCTGCGGTAGGCTTCGCTGGTGCTGTAGTACGCAAGCGTCGGAATACAGTCCAGCCATCGACTCACAAACCGATTGACACCTGAGGCTCCATACAGGCTGCGGCTGAGTTTGAATGAGGAGCGCTCACGATTTTTTACAATCCAGCATACGACCGAGGGCTCGTCGATTTCTCCTGCTTCCGCAAAGCTGACTTCACACCATCCTGGCCGATGCAGCTTGCGATTGATCACCTCCGCTATATCATGCAGGCGGCCAGCCGCGACGAGGCATTGGACCAGATGCTTGTAGACGAAATCACTGCCATGAAGCGTACCTTCGGTGGCAGCCAGGAGATGATCCAGGAGCGCGTTCGAATCATCCAGGCGGCCGTCGGCAATCGCGAGCTGTATGGAGGCGAACTCGCGCAACAAGGAGCTTTCCTCCTGAGTCGCACTGCACCTCAGATGCTCCAGAAGAGCATCGGACCATTGCGGACTGAACCCCAGATGTTGCTCAATCGCGACTTCAGGAGTGCCATTCATGACAGCAAGGCATTCGGCCCGGAATCACATCAAGTCCTGTAGAACGCGACGCCACCGACCCTCAGGTAAGTAACATGGAGCAAGAGTATTGCGAACTTGACCGACGGGTAGAATGCACGTACCTTACGGCCCCCAACTTGGGCTGTCAAACCAAATGGAAGTTGGTCATGGTTACTCTCGCCAAGCGGGCTCCCCTCAGTTTGTTTTTGCTCGCCACGGCACTGGCGCTTAGCCCCGTGTACGCGGGAACGAGCCCGATCTGGCTCAGCGGCGTAGATCCAGTCGTGCAGAAGGACCGTCACACCGACAAGCCTGCCGATTACATGGACTTGTTCAAACCGGATTCACCCTGGACGGTCGCTGCCTCGGGTGTAAAAGTGTTCAAGATCTCGACTCAAATGGCTCTCCGCGGCAGCGATGAGCAGTTGCGGACCATCATCGAAGGCCTCAAGAGGCGCCATATTGCCATGGCTATCGAGCTGGGCGTGCTCATCAACTCCGAGCGCTGCGGAAAAGGCACTGAGGGCTTCGGGTCGCCCCCCGCCGTGGAGGTGGTCTCCAAACGAATCAAAGATCACGGCGGTGAGCTCGACTACGTGGCAATGGACGAGCCCATTACCTGGGGACGCGAGAAGAAGGGCAGAAACAAGTTCGGATTCAACTACTGCGAAAGTAGCGTGCAGGAGCTCGTGGACGTAGCAGCCACCAGGATCGCCATCCTGCAACGCTACTTCCCGAATATCCGCATCGGGCAGATAGACGCTGTGAATTCGCGGTATCCTCACCTGGCTGATGACATCATCGCGTTCATCGACGGCCTCAACAAAAAGATCGGATTGAAGGTTGCCTTCGTGCACGTCGACGTCGCATGGGACTCCGACTGGCAACCGATGCTCGTGGACCTGACACGCCGGTTGCGAGCCAGGGGTGTGCGGGTTGGAGTGGTTTTCGACGGCGACGTCAATGCAGCTTCGGATGAGCAGTGGATCGAGCAGGCTTTGAAACGTTACAAGCTCATCATGGACAATCCCAAGACCCGCGCGGATGATCTCGTGTTTCAGACATGGAGCCCACGACCGGCAAAAATGTTGCCTGAAACGGATCCCGGCGCCTGGACCTACGCTCTGAAATACGCCGTGACCTCCGGTCGCTGAGCGCAACGGTCCTGCGTCGGCCGCCCGCACGAGCTTACGCTCAAAGTTGGGCATACAGTCCCGTGAGCACGTCGCTGACACCTGGCCCCACGAGATAGTTCTGTTGGATATATCTGATTTGCGCGCGGCGCGGCACGAAAAAATGCCGTGGCGGACGCGGCGGCACCAAGCGATCACCGTACTTCTCGTAGATGATCTCGTGCAGACGGCGCAGCGCAGGGTTGTCCTCGTTCAGGTTCAGCACTCCTGAATCGGCTTCCATGACCGCCCCCAACGCGGCGAGATCCAGGTTGCCCTTTTTCTTCAGATACCTGACCCGGATATCAGGACCACACTTTCCGCATCGCATGCGCTCAAACACATTCATGATGCGGATGAGCTCGATATCCACATCCTGAAGCGATACGTTCAAGTAGGAATTATCGGTCAGCGGCGAATTCGGCCACTTCAGGAATGTCTTGAAGAAATGGGCAGCCAGGTTGCCCTGACGCTCGATGACGCTGTTGTAGGAGACGATGCTGATGCTTTCTTTCCCGAAGGCATCGGCGTACCTGTCCAGCACGTTCGAATAGTTGATCATGTTCGAGGCGAAAGGGTTCGCGAGGTGCGCCGCCATGAACTCAGGGAACGCCAGTACGCTTCCCTGTTTGATCTGCTCTTTCCACCCGGACGGCAGGATCTCACTCCAACGCCGGCAGTAGAAGACAATCGTAACGCTCGAATCTCCCAGCAGAGACTTCAGATGAGCTATCCCGTCGGCGGGCAGCCGGGCGAGATCTTCCGAGGAAAGCAAGACGAGCCGATATTCGGAGGAGTTCAATTCCGCGAATTCCCGCTCGAGCTCGGAATCGCCGCCAGCACGCAGTCGAGCATATAGATGCAGATGGCCCGGAGCACGCTCGTCCAGCCATTGCTGCGGATAAAGAATTCCGCGCTCACGCAGCTGCGGTGTCCACTGTTGAAAGGATGCCTGAAGATACGTACTTCCCGTCTTGTGCGGCCCTATATGGGCAATGTACTTTGGCATACGCTCGACTCGACCGTGCTCCCGCCCCTCAACCGACGGTAACGTGCACAGGCACTTCGGCCACCACGCCCCCTCCCAACACAAACTGGCGGCCATCCCCGGATTCCTGCGCCAGCTCGAATCCGCACTTCGCATACACCTCGCGGCAAGGAGTGTTATCCGCGGTAAATTGGAGCGGAGCTGTAATTTCGATGCTTTCACCGCGCCTGAGAAGCCCGACCACGTGCGCGACCGCAGCGCGCTCGACCTCCATTCCCAGAACCCGGCAGCTCATGACGAACTGGACGATCTCGGCTCCGCCGACCAGCAGGGCCCCCACCAGTCCATAATCGACGAATCGGTCGCTCACGCGGAAGCTCAGGATGCAGCCGCCCGCCGCCAGAAACTCTCTGATTTCCAGATGAGACCACCGTTTTCCAGTTGTGTTGAATTGGTTCGTCTTGTTGATGAGCTCCAAAGCACGGCCGAACTCGGGCTGCTCCACACCGGCGATCTCCGTGAAGCTCACGCGGCACTCGAGCGTCGCGAGAAATTCCTCGCGCGTCATCACCGCCCGCGTTTCCTGACGTACGATCTGCTTGCGGACCATGTCCTCCCGGCGAATCGACTCGTCGGTCAAGGTGGCCAGCTGCGTCTCCGAAGACCAAAGGAGGATGCGGCGCGTGAGGTATGGGTTGGAGCCGATCACACGAATCGCGGGGAGCGCCGCCTGCACGGCAGCTCGTTCCACCGGGTTGTCGTCCACGAACACCACGCTCTTTGGCTTGAGATTGAACTCGTCGCAGATGGCGAGGATGTTCTCCACTTTGGTGTTCCAGTTGATCTTGACAGAGCTGAAGTCCTCGAGGGAGAGGAGCTCCGGGTCGACGGCGTTGCCCCAGAGACTCTGCACGGTTTCCAGATCGTTCTTGGAGCAAACAGCGACCAGAATGCCGCGCGCCCGCAGGTAATGGATCGCCTCCCATATGCCCATGGGCCACCCGTCCGGAACGGCCCAGGAGACAGCCTCTCCAGGTCGATAATGCTCCGCGAGCTGGCCGCGCCAGAGTGTGTTGTCCAGGTCGAATATGACCGCCTTGACCTGGTCGGTCTGATGCACCGTCCGGTAGGTCCAGATGATCTGTTCATGGACGGCCTCCGTAAACGCGTCCGCGTTGGACTCGTAGAACTCGCTCAGCGGGGGAACCGGCTCGATTCTCGCCCCGCGGGCCAGATCAATCTCCCGTTGGTGGGCCAGCGATCCGTGTGAATAGAAGTAGATCATGTCATCCAGGGCATACTGCTTCCCCAGACTGTCCATGATCGCATTCACATCGACCACATAGGCGTTCTGGAATCGGTTGACTGCTTCGGCCAGATACTCATTCAGCTTGCGCACGATGTGTGTCAGGTCCGACGGACCATACCGGGATCGCAGGCTCGGCGCGGCGCTCAGCTGCGGGACAAAGAAGTTGCAGACCATCGTCAGCAGGCCATGCGACGCGTTATACGTTAGTGCGCTGTCCAGCATGACGTCGATGAGATCGAAGCCATCGACCAGGATCGTTTCGGCAAATCCCGGCTCATTGAAGCGGTGCCCCCCGACGATCCGATCGCTCAGGATGGTGCGCAGGGGAAACTGCACATATTGCAAGTCATAATCGGCAACCGGCGCCGGGGGCTCCTCCGGCAGATCGCCGACATTGTTGAAAAGAATGTAATCGAACGTCACGTCAGGGGACCGGATGGACAGCACGTGCTGGTACCACGTGCTCAGGCATGAACCGACGATCAGTACGCGCCGCAGCCTGGTCGGGGTCACGCGCAGATCCTTGGGAAACAGGTAATCAGCGGTGCTCAATGGAGCCTTGTATTCGCTCAACAGGAACTCGGCGGCCGGGTCGATATGTGTCTTGAGCAGAATGTAGCGGCGGTCATCGCTGCCCTCGAATACCCGCTCGGAGGTCCACATCAGCTCGCCGCTACGCCGGTAGATCTCCAGCGTACCGTCGTTCAGCAGCCAGCTCGCTTCATTGTCGTTCAAATAGTTTTCAATGGCGCCGTCCTCGCCAAAGCGGAAGTCGTTGGTCAGCAGCGATTGATGGCGGCTGCCGAAGGTCCAGCGCGTGCGGATGAGATCGCTAGCCGACAGTTCCAATGCCATTTGCAGCTCTTCGTTCATCATGGGGGTACTAGCGGCTGTGCTGAGCGCGCACTCTATGACTCACACGGAAGTGACAGCGAATCCGGCCTGACAGAATCAAGCCGCTGTTTTGCGTTTCTTGCGACTCTCGATTACCCGTGCCCAGCGGCGATCATGCAACCAGCAATCATAGAGCGCCATATGAGTGCCCAGAACGCCCTCGAGGGGCGCATTCAGCCGCAGAGGCTCGAAATCGTACAGCTCGATGTCGAGCGCGACGCGATTGCGCCGGCCGGCCAGAGCCGCTCGCAAGCATAGGTCCGAGTCAGTGAAGCCGCCCGCGATGTAGTCTTCGCTCAGGCCACCGAGCTCCCGGTAAAGCACGGCATCTATCATGGCGCAGGCTGCCGACACGGACTCAACTTCGAGAACTCCTGTCAAACCGACGGCGTCCTCGCCTTCAAAGAGCTGATGGGTGGTCCACAGGTCGCACCAGTCGGCGGACCGCCCAAAACCCGCTCCCGCATGCCGCACCTTGCCGTTCTGATCGGTCAGCTTGGCCCCGACCAGTCCCGGGGTATCGAGCTTGCCGTATATATTCAGCAGCTGCCCCAACCACCCCGGCCGCTTCGGTACCACGCCGGATCCCATCAACAGCAGACTCGAGCCACGCGCATACCGCGCCGCGCAATTGTTGGCTGCGGCGAAACCGGTGTGGCCGCCCGTGAACACCGCCACGAAAGGCATGTGACAGGATTCATACAGGCTCTGGAATCGCGCTGCAAAGTCCTGTTGGGCGGCGGGATCATCAGTTACATAGATCAGCTCCGCGTGTTTGAAGTCCGGATCGTTCGCGAACAGGGCGAGCTGCTCTTTGGCGCGCTCGTGGCGACCGTAGACGATGACCGATACCGCAGGCTCCGTCACCTGGGTTCCGAAACTTTGCGTCATGGGATCAGGCGTCGCTCCCGGCCGGGTTGCCCAGATCGCCGTCACGGCCGGACCGACGTGCTCATCCAGGAGCACACGCAATCGGTCGTTGCGCGCATCGAAGCTACTCAGGACCATGCGGATGGCCTGCATCGCCGTTCCCGCTTCCGCCAACTTGATGTTGGCCAGCCGCACCACCCGGCGCGCAGCGGCAGCAACTTCGAGATAGCACGGTCTGTCAGGATGCGGCATGGGCGCGAGACACAGGAAGCCGTGAGCGTCCCCGGCGGCAAGGATCGATCTGTTGGCGAGATGCCGGGTTACATCGGGGCGAGGACACCGGATCCAACGGCCGCTGATGTCGATCGGCTGGGTCTCGGAATGAGTGGAATGGCAAGTCAGCCGCACCGCGACCGCCGGGTCCGCGTAGAACCACCCGACCAGAAACAGTCCCTCGTTACCCACGCGGATACCATGATCGACGTGCAGCTCGAGAGTCGGATCGCTTTGCTGGAATGTGGTCGGCAACCGCTCCACCGCCTGGTCGTGGAGCAGGCCGAGGAGCTCTGCAATCGATTTTTCAGCGGACACACCGTGCAGCAGGGGCTTGACCTGCTGGACCAGCTGGATGAGCCCCTCGGCATCCATCCGGCCCGCAAACGCCAGGAGTTGTGCGCGCGCTGCATCGACCGCGGTGACGAGTTGACGCGTGAATTGCACTCGCTTCGAGCCCATTCCGATGGCGAACATCGCTTCGGTCTCGCCGTGATGCACAGGAAGTTTGGCCGCGAACATGAATCCGCTCGTGCGTCGGTCCAGACCCGACTGCAGCGATCTTATGGGCTTGGCCAATGCCAACAGATCGAAGTCGCAAGTCGCGACAGCAAGTTTCAGCGACACGACATCGTTGGTTGGATCGGCCAGCACTCCCGCGACGATGAGCAGTTCCCCACCCAGGAGACAGCACAGCTCCACCTCGAACCGGGTTGGTGTCTCGGGCTCCGGGCCCGGGCTCATGGCCACCGGCAGTGCCAACTTTGCGAACGCCGCCAGCCGCCATGCCTCCTGTTCAGGAAGTTGCCGCACCAGCCCGTTGAACATCTCCGGTGAGACCGGCGGCCCCCCTTCGGAAAGCACTGGCCAACGGCCTTCGGCTGTCAGACCAGCTTGCGAGGTCAAGGACAATCGAAGCTCTGTGAAAGGCGTCTGTGCATCGGATAGGTCAACCAACAGGTAAAAGCCGTGCTGATGATTGTCAGGCGGAACCTGGGATGAAAAGTGTTGTGTCACGTCCGGCCGCGGCAGCCGGATCGCTCGCTCGCGCAGGTCGATCACAGTCGCACCGCAATGGAGCAACGCCTGGCTGACGGCATCGCCAAAGCCGAGAATCCAGCCGTAGAGAAACAACTGATTGCCCGATTTCCGGGCGATGTCGACCCTGCCAACGGGAGCGACCAGGGAGCCGGTACCCGCCTTCGTCTCGTGGGACGATCCTGTAGCCACACCTTCCGACGTCACGTGCTTCCCTTCCGTTGGAGCGCCTTCCCTGATCTCGTATTCAATAGTACAAGGCGATTGCTACATCGACAAGAATGGAGTAGCGTTTACAACAGAAAGAACATCGAGGCCACGTCGAACACGGAACTTCGACCGGGCCCGTGAACAGGTCTGAAGGGAGCCATGGATGGTGTCACCTGCCTCCTCCAGAAAAGATGCAATGTCTGGCGCCTGTTATCCTCATCGCAGGGTGATGGTGACAGGTGGCCTCGGTTTCATCGGTTCGAACCTCGCGCGCCGCTTGGTCGACCTCGGAGCCGAAGTCGTCGTCGTCGATGCCCTGGTTCCGAACTTCGGTGGCAATCCGGCGAACCTGCGCGGCCTGCACGACAAACTCCAAGTCTGTCATTTCGATCTGAGCGACGGGGAACAGCTGGCAGAGCAGCTCCGCGGCTGCGAGGTCATCTTCAACCTCGCAGGCCAGGTGTCGCACCTGGATTCGATGCGCAACCCCCTTGTCGATCTCGACGCAAATGTACGTGCGCAGCTCGTGCTCCTCGAGAAATGCCGCATTCACGCACCGCAAGCGCGCGTGATATTCGCCTCAACTCGCCAGATCTACGGCAGGCCCGCCTATCTGCCTGTCGACGAGCGTCATCCGCTGAATCCGGTGGACATCAACGGCGTGCACAAGATGGCCGCCGAAGCCCACCATATCCTTTATCACCAGGTGTATGACCTGCATACCGTCTGTCTGCGCCTGACCAATACATTCGGACCGCGAATGCGTATCAAGGACGCACGTCAGACGTTCCTCGGATTTTGGCTGCGTCGGGTCGTCGAGGACGGCACATTCGAGGTTTGGGGCGGTGCGCAGAAGCGGGACCTGACCCACGTCGATGATGTCGTCGATGCATTTTTGCTGGCGGCTGCAGCGCCCGACCTGGCCGGACAATGTTTCAACATTGGGGGGAGCCCGCCGGTTACGTTGCGCGAGCTCGCCGAGCTGCTCGTGGGCATCGCGCGTACTGGACGCTACGAGCTGAAGGAATTTCCATCGGAACGCAAACGAATCGACATCGGGGATTACTTTGCGGACGATCGCCGTTTTCGGGAGCTCACGGGCTGGCGGCCGAAGGTGAGCGTTCCGGAGGGTCTCGCCGCCACCATCGCCTATTACCGGGCGTGCTTGAACGATTACATTTGATGTAAACGCCAGCTTCGGGTCACCTGAAGGACCGGACACAGATGAGCGGTATTCCGCAAATGGACCCTGGCGCGTTCTTTCGCGCGCATCGCGAGGAGCTCGCCGCGGCGATGACGCGAGTCATGGATAGCGGCCGCTATATAGTGGGCGCAGAAGTAGCTGCCTTCGAGCAGGATTTCGCGCAGCACTTCGGTTTTCCTCATGCCGTCGCAGTGGCCAGTGGAACGGACGCGCTTGCCTTGGCCCTGCAAGCGCTCGGCATCGGTCCGGGCGAAAAGGTGGCGACCGTCTCGCATACTGCAGTCGCAACCACAGTGGCAATCCTCATGACCGGGGCCACACCCGTGTTTTTCGATATTGATCCTGTGACCTACACCTTCGAACCGGCCGCGCTGGCACGGAGGTTGGAATCCGATCCCGACATCAAGGCGATTGTCCCCGTTCATCTTTATGGTCAACCGGCCGATCTGAGGAGTCTTGGGGAAATAACCCGCCGCTTTGGCGTGCGAATGATCGAAGACTGTGCACAGTCGCATGGAGCAACGTTCGGGGACCGCTACACCGGGAGTTTCGGCGATGCCGCCGCATTCAGCTTCTATCCCACCAAGAATCTCGGCGCGATGGGCGACGGAGGCATGGTTGTGGTTCGAGACGCGGAGTGCGCGCAGCGGCTGCGTGCCCTGAGGGAATACGGTTGGCGCCAGCGTTATATAAGCGAAGAGCGCGGCATGAACAGCCGGCTGGACGAGGTCCAAGCCGCGATACTGCGCGCGCGGCTGCCGTATCTTACTGAAAACAACCTACGCAGAATGGCAATAGCCGCCGCCTACGATAGTGGCCTCGGTAACATGGGTCTCGTGCTTCCCGCGCGCCGCCGCGAAGCGACACATGTCTATCATCAGTATGTGGTGCGCCACCCGGAACGGGACTCATTTCGGGCACGACTGCTGCGCGCAGGCGTCGGTACCAACATTCATTATCCGCAGCCGGTACACCGGCAACCCGCCTACGAGAGCCGCTTTGCTCAGGGAGACCCGGCGGGGTTGCCGGAAACGGAGAAAGCGGCCCGCGAGGTACTCAGCCTGCCGATGTATCCGGAAATGACCGACGCAGCCGTTGCAACCGTGATTGACGCGGTACGTCAGGTCCTTTAGCCAAATCAAGGAGTTCTCAGGATGCAGTTGCTCTCACGGGACGTCGTCGATTGCTTCAGCCTGTTCCTGGGCCGATCGCCCGACAGCGTTGCCTGTGTTCGGCACGCCAATGGCCAGCTGAGCGACCTCCTCATCGACGTCCTGCGCACGCAGGAGTTTCGGTCTCGCATTCTCTCCGCAGTGCTGCTGAGAAGGCCGCTTCCCCACGAGCAGATGGCACCATCGCCCCCTTTCCGGCTCATCGACTGGGCCCAACAGCGGTTACCGCTCGATACGGGCACGCGGCGGATTCTGGGGGGAGCACGATCCTGGGCGCAGATGCTCGAGGTGTTGCTTTCCGATCCCGGCCTGACAGCGTTGGCGCCAGATCTCGACGCGGCTGGTATTTGCCCGGTACTGCGCGAACGCGTCCGCAGCGGCCCATTGGCAGAAGTACAGCGGGCGGTCGTCGGCGCTGTCGATGTCGCCTCGGCTGCCGAGGTACGTGGCTGGGCGGTCGATCTCTGCGACAACTCGGTTCCGGTGACGTTGGAATTTTACGCGGGCAGCGTATTCCTCGGGGCCGTCGCCTGCAGCGAGCAACGAGCCGACGTCCGCGAAGTCGTCGGCGGCACGGGGAAGTACGGATTCAAGTTCAGAGTCGCGTCCAACCATCGCAATGTTTTCGCTGCGGGGACCGAGATCAGGGCCGTAGATTCCCTGTCCCGGGTCCAGATTGGAATGAGCAGCGTGGTCTATGCCGATATCGCCAAGGGCTCGGACATTCTGAGTGCGACCCGCGGCGAGCTGGCCCAGATTCGACTCACTCTGGAGAGAATCGAGGCACGTTTGCCAGAGCTGTCACGCGCCGCCTCCGTTGCGCTGGAGTCCTATGATCAGTATTGGGAACGATTCTACCGCCCGTCACCTGACGTGTTGGCCGAGCAGCGTTCCCGTAGCACTGCCCTGCGCTATCGTCCGCTCGTGACTGTAATTATGCCAACCTCTGGCACAGCGCCCGCGTTACTACAGGAGAGCATCCGTAGCGTAAAGGACCAGACATACGATCACTGGGAGCTGATCGTCGCGATCGATCCCGCCGCCGATCACATTCGCCTCCTCCAGCGTCAATACGCAGGCGAGCCACGCATTCGTTGGATTGCCATCACCGCAGGCGGCCGCCGCACTGAGGACATCAACAAGTGCTTGGCCGAGGCCGGTGGCGACTATGTTGCCCTCCTCGATCATGAAATCGAGCTGGCACCCGAAGCCCTGTTTTCCGTAGCGTCCGCGACGCAGGAGCACAGGTGGGGGCTGATCTATTCAGATGAGGATCGGATCGAGAAGGATGCCTGCGGACATGACGTCCACCATACCCCCTTCTTCAAACCCGGCTGGGACCCGGACCTGCTGTTGGCGATGAACTACATTTGTCATTTTGTGATCATACGCCGCGAGGTTGTCTCGGCCCTCGATGGGCTGCGCGTCGATGATGACTCGCAGTACGATCTCGTGTTGCGAGTCGCTGCGTACTTGCCAGCGGCCGACATCGTTCACATTCCTCGCATCCTACATCACTGGCGTGTTACACCGGACTCGGTTGCGGCCTCGGCCGGCTCGAGCGAGTCGTCGGCCCAGAAAGCCCTCGTAGGCGCCGTGGAGCGCCACCTGAAGCGGCTAGACTTCGCCGCGACGGTAGAGTCCCACAACGATCCTGTCGGAGCACCGCGGAAATTCGCAACCAGAGTGCACTGGCACCTGCCCTCCCCCGCGCCAACGGTCTCGATCATCATACCCACCCGTGACCGCGTCGACCTGCTGCGCCCTTGTATTGAAAGCATCTTGCGATCGGCGGCCGCCTACCCGGGCCAGCTGGAGTTGCTCATCGTCGACAACGATAGCGCCGAAGAGCTGACCAGGAGCTATTTCGCGAGTCTTGCCGACCGACCCCAGGTCCGCATCATTCCAGCTCCCGGTCCCTTCAACTGGTCTGCCATCAATAACGCGGCGGCTCGCAAAGCCCTCGGTGAAGTTCTCATCTTCCTCAACAATGATACGGTGGTGCTGACGGACGACTGGTGCGTCGAGCTGGCAGCCAACGTGATGCGCAACGACGTAGGTGCCGCCGGCGCGCGGCTGCTCTACGCGAAAGGCACCATTCAACATGGGGGTGTCCTGCTCGGGATCGAAGGCGTGGCAGACCACGAGTCGGTCGGTGAGGCACCGCAGGTTGGCGGATATTTCGGCCGTAGCCATTTACTCCGCAGCGCGATGGCGGTCACTGGTGCGTGCCTGGCAACCCGGCGCTCGCTCTTTGAGCAGTTGGGCGGGTTCGACGAAGCCGCCCTGAAAATCGAGTTCAATGACGTGGACTATTGCTTGAAGCTCAGGCAAGCAGGATATCGCGTCGTGTACAACCCCTTCGCCGTGCTCTACCACTTCGAGTCGGAGTCGCGCGGACGGGAGTTATCGGAGGCGCAGCAAACACGTCATCGCAGCGAAGTCACCACATTTCGCGGCCGCTGGGGAACGCTGGTCGATAACGATCCATACTACAATCCGCATTTCGAGCGATACGCGCGCCCTTTCGATCGCTTGCGTTCACCGCCGGCCTGATGCAATCATTCAATGCAGGTGTTCTGTCCCGCACGGGCGCTGCCGGATAGGCAACGGGACGCAGAATGCGCCAGTGGAAGGCCAGCGATACCATGGAGAGGTCAAGTACGGCGGTAACGGCCCTGGCCCGGATTGCCGCACAATACGGCATCACGCTCGAGGCCGATCAGCTCATTCGCGCCCACCCCTTCGAGGGGTCTGAGCCGTCAGCTGCGCTCGTATTGAAAATGGCCCGGCAAGTCGGACTGACCGGCCAGGTACTGCGCGTCAAACCCGGCGAGCTCGACAGGCTCGAGCGCTCTCTTCCGGCCATACTGCTACTGCCCGGCGGCAAGGCAACCCTCCTCACCCGAATCCAACGCCATGGTGGCGACAGCCTCGGCCTGCTGGAAGATCTCGAATCGCGGCAGGGCCTGAGTTTGCTGGTCGAAGAAACACGGCTGTTCGCAGTGTGGGCGGGCGAGGCCATCGTGTTGAAACGCCGCTGGCACGCAGCGGATGACTCGCAACCCTTCGGATTCGGATGGCTCCTGGCGCAGCTCGTGCAGGAGCGGCGGTTGTTTCGCGACATCGGGATCGCCGCGTTCCTGCTGAGCCTGCTGGCGCTTTTTCCGCCCATCACCTTCATGGTCCTGCTCGACCGAGTGCTGTACAACCACAGCATGTCGACGCTCGAAGTGCTCGGGGGCGCGCTGTTGATCGTCATTGCATTCGACACGGCGTTCGGCTACTTGCGCCGCTATCTCGTCCTGCTGTTGACCTCACGCATCGACGCCCGGATCAACCAGTACGTTTTCGACAAGCTGCTCAACCTGCCGATGTCGTTCTTCGAGCGCACGCCGACTGGCATGATCAACGCCAAGATCGGCCAGATCTGGCACATCCGGCAGTTCCTCATTACCCAGTTGTTCGGCACTCTGGTCGACAGCGTCATGTTGCTTGTGCTGCTACCCATATTGTTCTTACTGAACTGGGTGCTGTCGCTCCTCGTACTCTCTCTGGCGTTCTGCATCCTCGCCGTGTACGTATCCTTCATACCCGCACTGCACAGACGCAACAGGATGTTGATCCGGGCCGAGCAGGCGATGGGCGCACACCAGGTGGAGACCATACACGGCATCCGCACTGTCAAATCGTTGTCGCTCGAAGGACTCAAGCGCTACCAGCGTGATCTGTGCGTGGTCAAAGTGATCGAGGCCCAACAGAAGTTCGACCGCCTCGCCAATATCCCGCAGACGCTGGTCACACCATTGGAGCGCCTGATCTACGCAGGCACCTTCTTTCTCGGCTGTTACATGGCATTGAATGATCCGACCGGTAGCACCACGGGTATGGTCGTGGGCTTTGCCATGCTTGCCGGCCGGGTAGTTGCACCTATCACACAGTTGGCCGGGCTCGTGAACGGACTCGAGCACGCGCGCGGCGCCCTGGGCGAAGTGGCTTCGGTGATAAACGTGCCGCCGGAAGAGGGTCGTACCGGTACGGGCTTGAGACTACCGATGGCTGGCCACGTCATGTTCAAGGACGTGCGGTTCCGCTACTTGCCGGGGACACCGTACGTGCTCGATGGGGTGTCATTCGAGATTGCCGCGGGAACGATTTTCGGCATCATGGGGCGAAGCGGTTCCGGCAAGACGACAGTAACCCGGCTGCTACAAGGCTTGAACAGGGAATATGAAGGATTGATCAAAGTCGACAGCATGGATTTGCGCGAGATGGACCTCGATCACCTGCGCGGGAATATTGGAGTGGTACCGCAGGAAAATTTTCTCTTCAGCGGCACAGTTCGGGAAAACATCAGCGTGGCGCGGCCGAACGCCAGCTTCGACAAGATCGTGCGCGCGGCGCAATTGGCCGGTGCCGAGGAATTCATAGAGCGGCTGCCCCTGGGCTACGAGACTCCCGTGGAGGAAGGCGCCGTCAACTTCTCAGGCGGCCAGAGACAGAGACTGGCAATCGCCCGTGCACTGCTCGTCGATCCACCGATCCTGATACTGGATGAAGCCACCAGTGCGCTCGATGCCGAGAGTGAGGCGATCGTGAATGCGAACCTCATGCGCATTGCGAAGGATCGCACTGTCATTATCATCTCACACCGCCTTTCCTCGCTCGCAGCAGCGGACGCTATTCTCGTGCTCGAGCGTGGCAAGTTCTACGACCTGGGACGCCACGAGGACTTGCTCGAGCGCTGCGACATCTACAAGTCGCTATGGAATCAACAGAATCGCCATCTGAATCCGGGAGCGCTCCATGCCGGCCTTGCGCCTCGTTCCCCGACCGCAGCCTAAACCAGTAACCGTAGCGACTCCCGGCTCGCAGCATGAGTCGGCGACCGCGGAATTCCTGGCGCGGAACCGGCGTGTGCCCGAACGGGCAACCCTCTACGTCCTGGTGGGGCTGATCGGACTCGTTCTCACATTCATCTGCGTCGTACAACTCGACCGGATCGTGTCCGCGACCGGCCATCTGGTCCCGATCGCCGGGACATTCACCGTGCAACCGCTCGACAAGGCCATCATCAGCCGCGTGTTGGTTTCCGTAGGCGACCGCGTCAAGAAGGGCCAGGTGCTCGCAACTTGCGATCCAACCTTCGCGCAGGCAGATCTCCTGCAGCTACAGCAGAAGCTCGCGGGCCTCTCCGCGCACCAGCGGCGGCTGCAGGCGGAGGCCGACGGACGGGCATTCGAGCCCGCTGACAAGAATGTCTATGAAAGTCTCGAGGCTTCGCTCTGGCGACAGCGGCAAACGGAATTCCGTGCGTCCGTGAATGACTTCGATCAGCGCATCGGCGCCACGCGGGCGCAAGCAGACGGGCTGCGCCACACTATCGCCGACTACCGCAAGCGCGCGAAGATCTCGCACGAGATCGACGAGATGTACTCGGGATTGGAGGACAAAGGCTACGTAAGCCGGCTGCAACTGCTCACCGGGCAGGACCAGGAAGTGGAGATGGGCCGTAACCTGGCCGAGAACGAGCACAACCTGGTCGCTACGCTCCACACCCTCGAGTCCTTGGCTGAGCAGCGCAAAGTCTACATGGACAAGTGGCGCGAGGACTTATTGAACGACCTGGTCACAACCAGCACTTCGCTCGAGGCCACTCAGCAAGACCTCGTCAAGTCCAGGAAGTTGGCCGAGTTAGTCAACCTCGTAGCTCCGGAGGACGCCTTGGTCGTCAGTGTGCCGAAACTGTCGACCGGTGCGGTGGCGCAAGATGCGCAACCGCTGTTCAGCCTGGTACCGATCAATACGCCGCTCGAAGCCGACGTCCAGATCAATTCTGAAGATATCGGATTCGTCCGTCTCGGCGACCCCGTCTCGATCAAACTGGAAGCTTATCGGTTTCTCGAGCATGGCGTAGCCGAAGGTGTGGTGAAGACGATCGCCGAGGACTCCCTGACCGAGAGCTCCAATCAGGATTCGATCACCGGAGGTTCCAGTGTTACCCCCCGCTCGCCCTACTACGATACGCGAGTCCAGATAACCGCCCTCAAACTGCACGATGTACCGCCAGACACCCGCCTCATTCCGGGAATGGTCGTGCAAGCAGACATCATTGTCGGCAAGCGAACCATTCTCTGGTACCTGCTCGGCGGCGCCCTGAAGTCAGGTGCCGAAGCCATGCACGAGCCGTGATGCTGGCAAAACTCTACAGGCTGGGTGCGCGACTCGCCGGTCGCAGACGACGGCAACCTGAGACACTCGCTGCCGCGGACGCGGAACTGGCAAAGGGGTGGTCCAAGCGCGCGTTCGCTACGATCAACCGCCTGGCCAACATCGGCGATCCGGCCGCCCAACACCGCCTCGGGCAGCTTTACGAACGGGCTGAAGGCGTGGTGCAAAATCTGGCGGACGCGGCCTATTGGTATCGCAAGGCCGCGCTGAACGGCCATGCGCCAGCGCAAGCCGCTCTGGGGCTGTTGTATTTTATTGAACCGCCGCGGCCGGCGAGTCTCACGACAGACTCTACGAGCGCAGATCCAGACACCCAACCCGGTGAGGCTCTGCTGCAACTCTTCCCCAATGGACTGCTCGTTCGCCAGGACTTCGCGGCCGCTGCCAAATGGAATCAAATGGCTGCGGAAGCGGGTATCGCTGCGGCACAGGCACGTTTCGGGCACCAACTCGCGCTCGGGCTCGGCGTAGAGCGCGACGCAGTCACCGCTGAGCGCTGGCTTACTGCCGCGGCGGAGCAAGGCGACCCCGCGGGCCAGGCCGGACTCGGCGTTCTTTACGCCGGTGGGTACGGAACCCCACCTGACTATGATCGGGCAGTGAAGTGGCTCGAGCTCGGCTCGCAGGCCGGCAATGCGGCCGCGCAGTATTGGCTTGGCGTACTGCTGTTACAGGGGGCCGGTACTCCCGCGGACGCGCTCGCTGCTGTCAGGCAGTTTGAGCTGGCCGCGGCACAGAATCACACGGCTTCCATGAATCAGCTAGGCCTCATCTATTGGCAAGGCAATGGGCCGGTTGCAGACCTTTCAGCTGCGGAAACCTGGCTACGTCGGGCCGCTGCACGCGACTCCCTCGACGCAATGTGCGCATTGGCTCAGCTGCTGTTGGAACGCCCCGACGATACGGCGGAGGCAACTGCTTGGCTGCGCAAGGCTGCGGACCAAGGCCACTTGCGCGCGGCCGCGCTCCTGGCCGAATTACATCTGCGCGGCCACGGCGTACCGCAGGATCCTGCCGAAGCGGCTCGATGGCTAGAGACGGCTGGGCCGGAAGGTCGTGCGGATGCTTTCAATTTGCTGGCATCTATGCACGCTGATGGCGTTGGTGTCGAACAGGACCTGGCCACCGCCGCCGAATGGCTCCACCGGGCCGCGCAGCGCGGAAGCGTTGCCGCTGCCTGCAACCTCGGCTCCTTTTATCGGCAGGGAAAGGGTGTAGACCGCGATCTCCAACAGGCAGCCGAATGGTACCGTCGGGCAGCCGAAGCCGGCAGCGCACAGGCGGCGTTCTATCTCGGATTGATGCTGATTGAGGGCGAGACCAAAACGGCTGACCCGACGGAGGCAGCGCTGTGGTTTGACAAGGCAGCCGCCGCTGGTCATACCCTGGCCCGCTGTAATCTGGCTTTCCTGTTGATTGATGGCAACGGTGTGGAGCCGGATCCGGCGCGCGGCATCGCGTTGCTCGAGGAAGCCGTGGCGGACGGCAGCGTCGAGGCCGCGGAGGCGCTCTTCAACCTGCATTTCAACGCCGAGCAGTTCGCGGACTATCCGCAACATGCGGTAACTTCCCTGGCCCGTGCCGCCGAGCTCGGAAGCGTGGCCGCTGCTCGTGTGTTGGCCGATTGGCACTTGCATGGTCAGCATGTGGAACGGGACCGCGATAAAGCCATCGCGTTGCTCGAGGCAGCCGCACAAACCGGAGATGTCAGATCACAAGTTACCCTGGGCAAGTTGCTGGCCAGCGACAGCGAAGCACCGCCTGATCTGCCGGCCGCGCGCCACTGGTTCGAACAGGCCGCCAACGCGGGCGACCCCGATGCACAGGCATGGATGGGGGACTCGTGCAGTCAGGGGCTGGTCGAGCCGGCCGACCCGGAGCGCGCAGAGTATTGGTACCGCCGTGCAGCCGCGGGCGGTCATGTGGGTGCTCTAGTCGTGCTCGCGAGTGCACTCAGCGCCCTGGAGACCCCCACACCCGAGCAAGAGGTGGAACTGTTCGGCCTATGGCTGGCTGGCGCATCGGCCGGACACGTGTTGGCCCAACGTAAAGCCGGTGAGCATTACCGCGACGGGCGCGGTTGTGTCGCGGACCCAACGGCTTCCGCGCGTTGGTTTCAAGCGGCTGCCGAGCAAGGCGACGCGGATGCCGCCTACCATCTCGCCAATTGTTATTTGAAAGGCCGCGGTGTCGCAAAGGATCTCGCGGCCGCACGCTCGTGGTTTGAGCGCGCCGCCCGTGACGGGCACGAGCGCGCCCGCAGCGCTTTGGCTGTAGGGATCAGGCGCAGGGCAGCCAATCACAAGATCTGAGCCGCGGTGGCCGGCCCGGGCTCCGGCGGTTGCGCCGTCGGTAGGCGGCGATCGATGAGATCGCCAAGTAATGTCAGCCAGCGCGGTAGCATCTGCGACCTCAAATCGAGCATCCGCACGGCGGTTTCCCGCGCTGCATCCCGCAGCGGCTGGAGGCGCTCGGGATCTTCCAACACCGCCTCGATTCGCTCGCACAGAGCTTGCGGGGAGAAAAAGTCGACCAGGAGTCCGTTTTCTCCGTCCCGCAGCCACTCCAGCACGGGCGCGGTCGCCGAGCCGACGATGAGGCAACCGGCCGCCAGCGCTTCCACGAAAGACCACGACAGGACGAACGGATAGGTCAGATAGACATGTACCGAGGATACCTGCAGCACATTGAGATAGGTTTCGTAGGACACGTGACCTAGAAAGTGTACACGGTCCCTGTCCAGCCTCGGACCCAACTCGGCGAGCATCATCTCCCGATAAGTGCCGCCGTACGGAGGTGGGTTGCCGTAGCTGAATCCGTCGCCGCCCACGACCAGGACATGCGCGCGCGGCCGGCGTCGCAGCAGATCAGCCAAAGCGCGCATGAAAATATGAAAACCCCGGTAGGGCTCCAGATTGCGCGCGACATAGGTGATGACTTCATCGCGTCGCGTCAGAATCGGATTGGCACCCGCCAGTTTGACCCACGCCTGCGGGTTGGGCCGTACCCGCTCCGTATCAACGCCCTCGTGCAGAGCTGAAATCCGCTCCTGCATGCTGGCCGGAAAAAGACTGCGTTGCCACGCGGTGGCGCTATGCCCCCAGGTACTCGAGGAAAAGCTCAGCCGGTTCACGGCATTGCGCACGCTCAGGCGGATCCCGTCATGCTCGGCGGGACGGGCGAACTCCGGATCGAATCCCACATCAACACCGGCGGAGTGATAGAAGAACTCGAAGCAGGAGAGTACGGGAACGCCCGGAAAGACGTCCTTCACGAACAACGTTTCGCCCCATCCACAGTGCCCGACGACGATGTCGGGGACGATGCCATCGGCCCGCAGAGCCCGACACACTTCTGCAACAGCCACGCCGGCACGCACCGCGTGATCGAATACCGCGGTGTAGGATTGACAGCTGCAGGGGAGCATGGCTTGCGGCCGATAGACAATCTTGCGGACACCGGGAATCTCTGTCTGGCCGCTTTGCGTGATGAAATAGACCCGGTGAGCCGGCTGCTGCCCCAGGTGACGCACGATACTGAGGTATTGTCCCGGAAAATTCTGATGGATGAAGATGAATACCATGATTAGAGCCCTAACTCCTCCATGAGCAAGCCGCGCCGGCTGGGGTCCTCCGAGGCGTTACGCAGCGCGAGCGCTACCAACTCGAGGTTGCTTCGGCGACGCAGTACGATCTCCCCGAATCCCGCCTCGTTCAGGCGCTGCAAAAACACGGTTGGAGTAAAGCCGCAGCGATGCGCCATCGCAACATCTCCTGCCGCGATCGCGGGACCGAAGCCCCACATCATGTCATGCGCTGTGACCGGTCCGGCCGCCGATTCATAGATGGGCTCGTGCAAGCGATCGGCGGCAATCCAGTTGGCAATGGCCTGGAGGTCCGGAACGACAATGCAGGCGAAACCGCTGTCAACCAATACCCGGCGAAATTCGCCGAGCGCTCGCGGAACCTCGTGCGCAAAGAGGTGCTCGATACAATGTGACGACCAGACGGCTTGTACTGTCTGATCCGTAATGGCGGACAGATCGACGATGCTGGCGAGGATATCTGGACGCGTTGCGGGGTTGACGTCCACTCTGATCTGACGCCAGGAGTCGAAATAGGCGGGAATGGACTGGTGTTCCGGCGCTCCGGAGCCTGCGTTCAGCAGAACCGGGCGCTGTTTCGACGGTCCGCGCGGCATGCTCGCTACTCAGGCCACCGCAGCCTGAACAGCAGCAGTGTCCCGGGGCACGACGAGTACCTCGATGCCGACCAGCGCATCATCGACCACGCCGGCGGAGACACACAGTCTGGCATCATTGAAAGGACCAACGACAGCCCCGGATGCGAACATTCCCCGGTAGATACATTGATAGCCACCACTGAGTGCCGGCTTTATCCGCACCGCGAAGCCCGTCAGTGCGATGGCCCGGCCGCGGCTGCCGCAGAGCAAACCGCTGCTCAACCACGGCGTGGAAAAGCCGTCCGCAGTTACGCCGCGATATTCAATGAGATCGGACGCTTCCTCCTCCAGGCACGTCACGGTGAATGCCTCGATCGAGAAACGCTGGTCGGAGCGGCCAGGCCAGAGTCCGCTGCATTCGAGGTCGCCTGTGTTCTGCACGTGAACGAGAATGCTCAGCCGCAGCGCGCGGGCGGTGGCATCGCTGGCGATGTGATCGTGCAGGGAATTTTCCGGAACAGATGCTCCCTGCGCATTTTCCGCCACCGGGCTCTTGGCATTGGAACCACCCGGCTCGGCACCGATGTTGACGTCGAGCCTGCGCAGATCCACCGCTAGCACCGGAGAATCCGTCGACCTTACGGATGTCAGCAACAGCGCCGCGCTACCGCCGGAGATTTTGGCGGTCACCACATCGCCGTTGCGGGCGAGCCATCGATCATACGTGCCGGGTCCAGCCAGGAATTCGACTGTTCCTGAGGATTTCGCGGGAGCGGCCGCCACCTGCAGCGCCGGCAGGACCAGCCCCTCCGAGGGCATGGTCGCCGCTGCGCCTCCCTTTACCGTGAAGGCGTACATACCTTCCGGCAAAGTCAGAACTTGAACGGACGCGGCGAGCTCGCTGGAGAGTTGCTGTTTTCCTTGAGAGATCGTGGTATTCATGCCAGGTTCCTTGTCGGGATACATGCACTCGGTTGTGTGTATCCGGATGATCGCTGTGTTGATATCCCCCGCTGTTGCCGTCAGCGGCAGCAGCGCATAGCTCGCAGTGGTCTCGCGCAGACGTTCGGCGATCGCGCCGATATCAAACGCAATGACCGGCAGTCCGCAGCGCAGCCCATGCGTCAGGCTGTAGCACCACGTCTCGGGCGTCACGGACGGAAACAATGCGACATGACACTGCTCCCGCAGCAGCAAGTGCCCGATTTCTTCCTCTTCGTAGGGTCCGGTGACGAATACACGGCCGACTTCGAGCAAGGCGGTGTCATCGCGCGTGTACCCGATCACGATGAAGTCCAATGGCAGATCCCGGGCCGCAGCGTCCTGCGCGCATTCCTGCAGCACGCGAAAACCCTTCTGAAAACTGATCGCGCCGATCACCGCGACGCGAATACGCTCGCCTGCGGGACTCTGTCGCCGTGCTGGTATCACGGGATCCTCCCATGGAACGAGCTGGAACGATATTTCCGGAAAATACCGTGTGAGCCGCCGACGAACGTCCAGGGTGGGAACGACGACAGCGGCTGCCTCACCAATGACTCGTGAGCTCCGTTTCCGCAGCGCCGCCACCGTGAGCGATTCCCCAAGCGCCGAGCCATGTGTTGAAACACACGCTTCACACAGGCTGAGGTCAGGCTCACCACAATAGACACCCTGCCCACCCAACAAACTCACTCGAGGGCAGATCCAGGAATAATCGTGGACATAGATGCGATAAGCGACCCCCAGACCCACAACCAGCTCGAGCAGTTGCCCGCCGGATCCCAGAAAATGATGGATCTCGATCACGGTAAGCTGCATGGCGAGTAAACAGGTCCGCAACGCAGACAACTCGTCCGGCATGTCAAATGTAAGCTCGATCTCGCCGCAGCCATCAGCCCGGGCATGTACTGCTACGCGGTCCTTCGACTCCGCACGTCGCCTGCAGTACATGATGACCACAGTATGCCCGGCTGCGCCGAGCTCAGACCGTCGCCCGTCTACGTGCCGCGCCACGCCGCCGCCCAGGTCAAAGGTCAGGAGCAGCGCCGGATTGACGAGACGTTCCAACAGGCGCTGCATGTCGATGGCACGCCTGGCTGTCCGCAGGGCGTCGCTCGCAACGAATTTAGCGATTAGCGACTCATATCCGGGGTACCGCGCGTTCAACACCCTGGCATTCCGTGCCTGCAACACTCGCCTCGCAGCGCCGAAAGATCGACTGCCCTGATGCCAGACGAACACATCGGTTGCCGCCAGATGGCGCCAGCCGAGTTGCCGGGCCCGCAAGCAAAAGTCATTCTCCTCACCGTAGCCCTTGCCGAACGTGCGCTCATCCAGCTCTCCCACCTCATCGAGACAATCGCGGCGCAAGTACATGCAAAAGCCGACTCCAGTCGGCAGATCGACAGCACGCCCGGCGTTGACTGTGCGCGCGATTCGATCGATTTCCTCGCCCTGCTCGCTTGTACAGGCTGACTCAGCAGTGTCACGCTCGCCGTTCCACGGATAGCTGGTGATCGAAGCCGCATGCCCGAGCGGTGTGATCGTCCCAACGTCATCCGCGCTGTAGGCAGCGGACGTCAACCGCTCGAGCCAGTTTGCGAATACACGGGTATCTGAATTGAGAAGTACGATATCGCGATCCGGATGCAGGCGGATACCGCGATTGGCGGTGCCCGGAAATCCAACGTTCGCCGGATTGGTGAGCAGCGTGATGCGGCCGTCCGCAGCCATGGCGTGCAGCGCCGCCACCAGCGCCGGATCAGGACTCGCATCATTCACGACCACCAGCTCTGCTCGATCAAGAGTCGTGGTCGTCAGGACTGACCCGAGGCAAGCCAGTGTCTCCTCATATCCGGCATAGACCGGTACGACGATATCGACCCGGCCTCGGGAGCCTCGTCGGTTGCCGACGGGAGGACGTCGGGCGGGTTGTTCACTGACCGGCATGCATACAAGCGGCCGAATGTCCACCGGACTTCCGCAGAGTGGAACAGTGCCGCCGGAAGGTAACAATGCGCAGACATCGACAGTGGAGGAATTGAACGGCAGCTGCGAGAGCGGCAAGCAGAAACTCGTTCCATTGGAGCCTCTTCCCGCCGGCGTCACCGTGATGCGCATAGTTCCCGCTGCGTGTCCGATCAACACGGTCAGCGCCAGAGAGGGTGCCCATTCCAGCCGGACCTCTCCGTGTAACGACGCATGCTCCAACGCCACCCAGCCGGTGAGCTCGATCTGCGGCGGCCATGTCAAACCAGACCCTAACAGCGGCCGGCCCCGTGAACAGACCACCAAAGGCCCGCACGCTCCAGCTGGCACATCGCACAGGAACGACTCGAGTCCGTTCCGTCCGCGGGTACGCACCAGATTGTCCGGCTCTTGAACACGACCATCCCACGAAACGCTCAGCGGTGCACCCGCCTGCACCTCACCGCTCAGTCTCAAGCGCTCGTCAACACCCACCCAGCCTGGAAATCCAAGCTCATTTCCACACAGCCGGGCGGCCAGCATTGGCAGAGCTTCGATCGCATTCGATGCATGCCGCATCAGCAACCGTCTGCACAAAACAGCAGATTCTTCCGACGCGCCGAGAACGTGTAACGCCTCGGCGCGAATGAGGAGTGCGTCCGGATCTTCGCGACCGTCGACACAGCGGGCCGCCTGCTGCGCCGCACCCGCGCGCAGGAACAGGCGCGAGCACACGAGCTGCACCGTCGGCACATCAGGAGCGAGCCGCAGCGCATAATCCGCGAGGCGCGCCGCGGACTTCCAATTTCCTCGCGCCGCTTCTTGCGCGGCCTCTCGTAGCACGCCTTCGAAGCGGCCTTCCGCAGGCATCATAGTAGAGCCGCCTCCTCCCTGCGCTCGCTGCCCTACCAACCCCTCAAAAGCGGTCCGCGCCCGGTCGGGCGCGGACCGCAAAAATCAACTTGCCTTGGTCGTATCGTGCGTCGACACGCCGATCAGGTTGATAGTGGTCTTGTCGGCAAACGTGAGCGTACCACCGGCCTGAGCGTGCTGCGGCTGGTCCGCTTTCACGCTGGCTGCCGTGACACCGGCAACATTGATCGTATCGTTGCTGAGACTCAACCCCTTTTCGGGTGTCACTGACTTATCCGCAGCCGCATGTGCAAATACACCGCTCGAGCCGGCCACAACCGCGTCGTGGCCCGTCATGCCGGCCAAATGGCCGGCGCCGGCACTGACACCACCGAGAAATGTGTCGCTGCCGAGACCTGTGACCAGCCCAACCTTTCCCGAGCCAACCACCGTGGTGCTCAGGGCATGCGGGGCTCCACCGCTCAGCGTTGCGCTGCCGGCGCTGCCGCCCAGAACCGACGCGACGCCGCTTCGATCCAGGGACTCGAGCCGGGCAAGCGCCTGCGTGGCCGCATGATGTTCGGCGGCCGTCAAGCTCGCCGTGCCGGCCCTGGCTCCGCCGACAACCGATACTGTGTCAACCATGATGCATCCTCCTTAATAAACACTAACAGGGACTACCAGACATTGACTTACGCACATCCGCCTGGAGCGCTCCAGTCAAGCACTTGAGCACGGCGCGCTTCACAGAGGGAAGAAGGGCTAACGAGTGACGGCGGTCCCTCGCCGTTATTGATTTGGACCAGTGTTACATCCATCCTGGTTTGAAATTTAGCGTAACATTCCGGTGACGGAGGGTCAACTGATGCGGCCGCCGTCCAGGCGTTGCATTACGCTGCAATCGCCTGCGGTTATGTTGTGATGTTATGACGCTGCCGGCAACGTGGAACGGTGCCGCGCGGTTTTGTGGCAGGCAGCGCGTGACGGCTGCATTTTGGGGCGCGGCGGCGCTACGATTCACTAAAGCGGTGAACCGCGGCAAGATACCTCCAGGCGGCGACGGAATCCACATTCGATGTGCAAGGAAGCCATCACAGTGAGCAGCAAGGAGTGCGCGACAGGCGTTGACGCGCCGGGGAACACCAGTCTGCCATTCCGCATGGCTCTCGACACGCCAGTCGAGGGCGAATGCCTGCTCCAGGACGCGCCGCTCGTGGGGCTTGGATGGGTTTTGGCAGGCTCGCAGGTCGAGGAGGTAGCCATTTTCATCGGCGGTGTGTTGCTGTGCCGGGCGGCTATCGGCATCCGGCGGCCGGACGTTGGACTATGCCATCCGCAATATCCAAACAGAGACCAGTGTGGATTCAGTTTCACCGCGGTGTTGACACAGATACCGCCGGGTAACAGGGGGCTGACGGTACGGGTACAAACGGCAGACGGACTCGCACGCGAACACGTTGTACGAATTCAGATCAAGCCGCCGCAACCCAAGTTGCCCACGACAATATCTTCCGGACGGCCCGTGGCGTGGGAAGCGCAGAAGGGCGATGCCGATGCTCCTGCTGGCGAAAAGGAGGAGTATTTGAAGCTCGTCATCGACAATCCGCGCCTGGTGGGCGGTAGTGCCGCGGATCCGGTGAACGGGAGCCTGACAATTCAGGGATGGGCTTTGTCCCGCGTGCCGGTCGAGGCTGTCAGAATCGCGATAGATGAGCTGGAGCTGGGTGAGGCTCATTACGGCATACGGCGCGACGATGTCGTGGCGGCATTTCCGGATTGGAACGCGACCGCCGCATGTGGCTTCGGTGCATCGGTTCCTCCAAAAGTACTGACCCGCGGCAAGCACTCCATACGCGTCGAAGTGTCGGATCAAAAAGGCCGCAAGCAGCAGACCACTTTCGGCATAGAGGTTCTGCATGAGGCTCAAGAGACCGGACCCGGAGTGCCGCGGACCTGGATGAGCGCGGCGGAGTCGGCGCTGAGCCGGCAGGTTCTCGCCGGACTTCAGTGGTACCCGAGATTCGAGATTCTGCTCGTAATCGAATCCACCGATGTCGCCCAGCTCGAGCTAACCCGGCTGACGCTGGCGAGCCTCGTGGCCCAGGAACACGAGAATTGGCATGTCACGGTAATACTCCCGCGGGGCAGCGCACTGGATGAAGCAGCGCCACGCCTGCTCGCAGGGCTCGATGATGCTGTAGCCCGGATTGCGGTGATCGCGTCCGATCCGGGCCTCCCCCTCGGGGCCGAAGGCACCTTTGTCACCGTGCTGCGTTCCGGCGACAGGCTGGGATGTGATGCATTGCTCGAAGTCGCCATCGCTACAGGGCTCGACCGCAGCGCGGAGTTTATTTACAGCGACGAGCGACGCACCGATCCCGTCAGCGGCGAGGTGACCGCATTCTTCAAGCCTGGTTGGTCACCTGACCTCCTGCTATCGACCAACTACATCGGTAGGCTGTGGTTCGCTTGCATGCCGTTGCTGTCGCGGTTGGAGATGACGCTGCCGCGACTGATCGGCGGCAGCGAGTACGGCCTGATTCTCACCCTCACTCGCCATACGCACGGCGTGAAGCACATTCCGTCGGTGTTGTGTGACAGAGGTCCCTACGCGACCGAAGATGTTATGTTTGAAACAGCTGCCCTGCAGGACGCAATCCGCGCGAGCGGGGTCGAGGGCGAAATCCTTCCTGGCTGTACGCGGGGCACGTATCGGCTGCGGCGCACGGTGCCCTTGGGCAAGAGGGTCGCAATCATCATCTCGACGTGCGGTGCGCGGGGCTTGGTGAAGACCTGCATCACGAGCCTCCGGCAACATACCAGATATCGGGAATTCGAGATCATTTGCATCGAGAACCTGCCGGAATCGGCAGCAGAGACCCGCGAGTGGCTCCGTGAAAACACCGATCGCCTGATCACGTGCGATGCCAGCTTCAACTGGTCGAAGTTCAACAACCTGGCCGCCGCCGCAGCGAGCACCGGCAGCGAATATCTGCTATTCCTCAATGACGACGTCGAGATCATCGAGCCGGACTGGCTCGAAGCCATGTTGGAACACGCCCAACGCGACGAAGTCGGTGTGGTCGGCCCATTGCTCCTGTATCCGAACCGCCGGATTCAGCATGCATCGATGTTCATGCCACAGCTCGGCAAGGCCCGGCATGCTTTCCGTTTTGCGCGCGAGGACGAGCCCGGGCCTTTCGGCCTGGCACTGACGCAGAGAAATGCCCTGGCGGTCACCGGCGCATGCCTGCTGGTCAGGCGAGCAACATACGAATCTCTCGGTGGCTTCGATGAAGCGCATACGATCATCAACAACGATCTGGATTTCTGTCTGCGCTGCCTCGACAAAGGCCTGCGGGTGATGTTCACCCCCTACGCAAAGCTCGTTCACCATGAGATGGCAAGCCGCGCGCGGATCGAGGAGCGTTATGACGCCGCCGCGTTCGAGAGCCGTTGGAAGCACCGGTTCACGGCAGGCGACCCCTACTACAGCCCCAGGCTGATACGCAACGGCGACAACTTCGGCCCGGATCCCGAGCCGCTGCAAATCATATCCGGGGGTCATCCCCTGCTGCGCGCGCAGCAGATTCATTCGATTCTGGCTGTGAAACTCGATCATATCGGCGATTTCATCACCTCTCTGGCCGCATTGCGCCGGCTCAGAGCCTGCTTTCCCACTGCGCGGCTGTGCCTGCTGGCGAGTTCCGCAACAGCGAAACTGGCTTATCTCGAACCCGTCATAGACGAGGTTATCGAATTCAACTTCTTCAATGCCCGCTCCAGCCTCGGGCAACTGCCGATATTGGACGCCGACCTGCTCGCGCTGCAACGGCGGCTCGCGCCCTATCGCTTCGATGTGGCGATCGATTTGCGCAAACACACCGATACGCGCCATATACTGCAGCACACCGGCGCGAAATTGACCGCGGGCTATGATTTCGGCGGGCGTTTTCCCTGGCTGAATGTTGCAATCGAATGGGACGGCGATCGCTCGCTGGTAGCCAAGCGCCAGCACATAGCGGACGACCTGTTGCGACTCGTGGACGCCGTCGCCACGAGCTGCGAACAAGACCGCAGGACAATCAGTGCCAGCGTGAGAGCCGACTTGATCCGCGAGCCGCTACCCGGCTTGCCATGGAATTTGTTACTGCGCCGCCCGCTCGTTTGCGTGCACCCGCTTTCCGGCAACTCCATGCGGCAGTGGCCCCTGGCTCACTTCGTCGAGCTGATCGATCTTCTCGTGGCAGAATTTGCTCTAGGCGTTTGCCTGATAGGCACCGACGAGGAGAAGCCGACCATAGAGCAGATCGCGTGGCAGGTTCAGCGCCCCGGCGCCGTTTTCTGCCTGGCGGGCACGCTCCCTCTGCCATTGCTGCCGCAACTGCTATCGCGGTGCGCGCTGTTCGTGGGCAACAACAGCGGTCCCAAGCACATTGCCGCGGGTCTTGGCATTCCTACGGTGGGGGTACATTCGGGTATTGTCGACGCTGTCGAGTGGGCACCTATGGGTCCTGCCGCGCTCGCCGTGCGCCGGAACATGTCTTGCAGCCCGTGCTACCTGGCCGATCCCGGGCGCTGTCACCGCAACCTGGCGTGCCTGACGGAATTGAAACCTCACGACGTCCTGCCCGTCTGTCGCCAGCTGTTGGCAATCAGCGGCATCGTCGGCAAACCCACGGGTTCGAGCCGCACGCCTGAGCGACACAACACACTCCTGACAGAGATAGTCACCTGTGCCCCAGACGCATAGTGAAAATACCCCAATGACGGCGCTCGATGTCCGCAGTGTGCTGCACACCACCCGGAGCAAACTCGCAGCTCTCGCAGTCAGCGAGTCTGTGACGCGTCGCATGGATATCGCGTGTGAGACCGAAGCGCCGACGGTGGCCGCTGCAGCCGATTGCGCCAACGCGCTTGTGGCGGCTGGCTGCCTCAATGAGGCCGAAATAATCTTTCAGGCCTTGAGCATTGGCGCGCCCAACGTTCCTGCTGGTTTGGTGGGGCTGGCTAGAATTGCCATGCAGCGTCAAGCCTGGGTACAGGCACTGGCGTCCTGGGATGACGTCATTGCCCGGTTTGGCGGTGATTCCAACCGGGTGTGGGAAGCCGCCCGGGCACGTTGCCTGGCGCAGCTCGATTGCCTGGATGAGGCACTGGAGATATACGAGCGGCTGGCACACGAAATTCCCGACCGGCCCGCCGCCTTCATCGGACTTGCGGACATTGCGGCCCGGCGACGTTCATGGTCTCAGGCGCTCGCTCGCTGGGATGAGGTGCTGGAGCGTTTTCCGGATCACCCCGATCTCCCCGCATGGCGGGCCACTCGCGCAGGCATCCTGACCCACCTCGGACGCAGCGATGAGGCGCAAGAAACTTTTCGCCATGTGCTCGCGTTGCAGCCAAAGTCTCTGCACGCCCTGCTCGGGCTGTTGGGCGTACTGCTAGCCTCCGGGAATGCGCAGCAAGCTCTGGAGGAGTTGGAGTCGAGCGGATTTCGCTCGCTGGAAACGCGAGCCATCTTCGACAAGCGGCTCGACATCCTGATCAAACTCAAACGCATGAGCGCTGCCCGCGCGCAGTTCCAGCGCATCCTCGCCAGCACCGAGGATGCCGGGCTGCTCGAGAGTCTCTTCAATTTCACACCGCGGCTCTACGAAGGATGGGAACGAACCCGGACATGGCTCGCGCTGCTGGGCCGCCTGGACGCGGCAGCGAGCAGATCGCAACAGGGGGCGGCCCCCGGATTGCGCTCGAGGCTGCTGTTGGCTTTGCGAGACTATCAGCAGTTTCTCGTGACCATGGACGGCAATCCGGAACCGCTTGCGTTAGGCACTCATCGACGCGCGCTGCAAGCTGTAGCCGCCACGCTGCGCGAATCATCCTTCCCCGATTATCGGAAACCGAAGATATTCGGCATCGGCCTGTCGAAAACCGGAACGACGACTCTCGCCCGCGCGCTGGGGCAGCTCGGCTTGCAGGTGCTGGACTGGTTGAATCCCCTGACTCGCGAATTGCTGAGCGAAGATGACCTGTATCTGTTCGATGCCTTTACGGATACGCCCGTCGCCGTAGCATTCGAAAAACTCTACTACCGGTTCAGCGACGCCAAATTCATCTACACCACCCGCCCGCTCGAGGACTGGCGGAAATCCATGGTCGGACACTGGAGCCGCAACCACGGCTGCGGCGACTTCGAACGAATCCGCACACTCATGGCACAACGCGACTCATTTCACTACGGACGCGCTTTTTCCGACATTCACGTCACGTTGTACTATAACCACGCGAGCTACGAAGAGGCTTGGCGGAGCTATGACCGGCGCGTGCGCGGCTTCTTCCATGACAAACCCCGGGATCGCTTTCTGGAGTTCAACGTCTTCGCCGGCCACGGCTGGCCTGAGTTGTGTAATTTCCTGGGGTACCCCGTCCCCGAGTATGCATTTCCGTGGGAAAACCGCGCGCCGTCACCGGCGACCGTTGCCTCATGAGCAACCTGGCGCCATGACCAACCTGGCATCGATCGCGCCTATGGCCTCGAGTACGCCCGGCTCGAGCAGGTAGCTCGAGTCGATGTACTTCAGGCCGCCCTTGCGGCGCGCAAAAAAACTGCGTTCCGCTCGCGGCGGCAGCAGCCGATCGCCATATTGTTCGAATATGTCATCCTGCATCCGGCGCAAGCCGGGGGCATTCTCATCCAACGGCAGCGACGCACCATGGCGCTCCATCGCCGCGCGCGGAGTGCCCAGATCGAGGTCCCCCTTCATGTTCAAGTATCTGTCGCGGACGCTGGCATCCGCAGCCTCGCCATGCGTCGCCCACATTGCATTGAGAATCCTGATCATCTCGGTATCAAACAGGCTCAGTGAGGCATTGATGCGCACTTTTCTGGCGACCGGGGCGTCCTGCCAGGAAAGAAACTCGCGGAAGAAATGTTCGGCGATGTTGCCGCCCGCATCGACGATATTGCTGTAGGAAACAAGGCAGACGTTCTCCCGCGCGAACACCGCCGCATACTTATCTAGCGTGCGAGCGTAGTTCAATGGGAGGGACTCAAACGGGTTCACCAGCTGCAGGGCTGCGAACTCGGGCAGATTGAAGGTCCTGCCGTGCTTGACGAGCTCCTGCCAGACGGAGGGCAACAATTCGAGCCAGCGCCGGCAATAGAAGACGACGGTGACCGGATACCCGCCGATACAATCCCGCAGGGTCGCGAGCTGTTCGGTTGAGAGGTTCGACAGATCCTCGGCGGAGATCAGTACTATGTCGCTACCCGAAGCGTTCACTTGGTCGAACTCGCTCCGCAGCTTCTGGTCGGCTCCCTCCTGGAGCCGTCTCGCCAGGGCAGCGTGCCCCAGAACAAACTCGGCCTGCCATTGCGGCGGATAAAGGATGCCACGCGACTGCAACTGCGATGTCAGGTCCCGAAACAATACCTGCAGGTATGAAGTACCGGTCTTGTGCGGTCCAATGTGCAGAATGTAGCGTGGCATCATTCCGCCTCACACTTCGTACAGCGCACGATATCCCCTGGCGACTTCCGACCGGGAGGGAGGCTCGGGCGCCGCTGCCGAAAGCCGCTCCCACAAACCGGTTTCCGTAGCCGCCCGGCGCAAAGTCATGGCCAGTGAGCGGGGATCGGAAACCCGGAAATGCAGGCCGTTTACATTGTGCTCGATACGCTCGGCCATGCCGCCGATATCGGAGCAGATGACCGGCCGCCGGAACATCCAGGCTTCCGAAATGACCAGTCCAAAGGCTTCCCACCAGGTCGACGGGACCAGCGACCAATCGATCCGGACCATGCGCGAACCGATTTGATCGGCTTGGTAGGATCCATTGTTGAATACGTTGCGCTCAGCCGGCGGACGAAGCTGTTCCTGTTCCAGGAATGTTTCGATTTCCGTGCGGATCGCAGGCGTCGCAAACCGCAGGTTGTCGCCATTGATCTCGACCGTGAAATCCTTGAAACCCTCACTGCGCAGAATGTGGACGGCCCGCAGAATGATATGGACGCCCTTGGCGTCGATCAGTTGCCCGAAGAAACCGAAGCGGTTCTTCGGGCCGTCATGCGCCGGCAAAGGCTCTGCCGGTGCGTAACTCAACTGGCCGTTGCGCACATGAGAGATCTTTTCCCGGGGGATGCCCCAGGCAACGTGATGCTCGATCTGGAAACGGCAGGCGCAGGCAAAACGGTCGACGACACTCAAATGGCTCATGAACCACAGCTTGCGCATCATGAACTGATCGGGCGAGCGATCTGGCAGACATTGGTGACAGCGAATCGGACTAGGCTGCGTGCATAAAGACCCGTCGGTCAGCCTGACCATGTGTCCGCGCGCGTCGCACATCGTCAGGTACTCGTGAAATGTGAACACGATCCGACAGTGTGGCAACACGGTGCGCGTCAGCGTCAGCAAGTCGATGCCCAGAAACAGGAAATGTTGAAAGTGCACAACATCGGGCTGGAGGCTCTGGAGAAGCTCCGCATAGGCCGCAATGTGGCGCGGTGAAGTCGTACGGTGCCAAAGAAAATCATAGTCCGTGCTCAGGAACAGAAATTCATTTTTCCGACCGTCAAAACCCGTGATGCACGCACCCGGCTTGAAGAGCGCCGGATAACTGCGATCGGAGGCAGCCAGAAAAAACGGCTCGATGTCTGCCTCCTGCTCCAAGCCCTTGAACAGCTCATAGCAGCATAGCTGCGCCCCGCCACGCACCAGCTCGGGATGGTAGAGGCTGACAAGCAACACCCGTTTGCGGCGGGCTACTGGGGCGGGTTCCCTATCCAGCTCGCGGGCCGCGGGCTGCGCCCCGGCACTCATGTGGAAAACAATCTGGGATGTTGACCATTCAGCTCGTCTTTCACGAACCCGCTCCAGCGCGAGGTCAGGTTCCACCGGTTGACGAGCCGCCCGCCATCGTGAATCGACTGGTGAGTCGCGCCCTTCGATTCGAGGTGCCAGAACGGCAGATCGTGGATCCACGCCGGCCTGCCAGCCTCCAGGCTGCGCAGGCACAGATCACCGTCCTCATAGTGTCCAAAAATGAACTCAGGGGAAAATCCACCCAGGAATTCGAACCATGCCCGGTCGATCGACATGAAAGCCCCGGTCACCGCCGGTACCGGTCTTGGCACCAGAAACTCGCGCGCCTGAGGCGGCGCACCCTTGCCGTAGTGCTCGGTACGCATGACATCCCGCCTGATGATGCGTTGATTCGAGAATGACAGCCCGTCCTCGATGGCGAAATACATGCCACCGTGCATGAGCGAGCCGTCATCGTAGTAAAGCGGCACACCGAACAGCGCGGTCTGTTCGCGTGGTAGATTCTGTACCGCTTCGGTGTGCCTCGCGGGCCATTCCATATCCCGCGGTAACACATCCGGATTGACGAGCAGAATGCGATCGGTCCGCGCGGCATTCACGGCCGCGTTGTTGGCCGCGCCAAACCCGGCATTTCCCGGCAGCAACACCAGAGTGATGCTCACATCGTAGATCCGGCAAGCAATCGTGGCATCTTTGACCAGCCGCTCGGTGAGCTCCGGGCTGTTCGAAACATAGATGAATTCGTAGCGCTCATGGTGCTTGCAGCGCGAGAACAGCGCTGCTTGCAGCATCAGGAAATCGGGTTTTCCATACAAACACACGATGATGGAGCCGTCGTAGGCGGCCCGCGTTTTTCCGTAGCGAGCGACATAGGCTCCGGCCACGACCTGGCGCGACACTTCCATATTCAGATCGATCAACGATCGGCCTATCCCCGCGTCCAACTGCAGAAATGCGTCGACGGTCGGGTCGCCGAAATAGCGGGTGCCGGCAAGGTATCCGATCGCAAGGTCCCTCAGCTGCTCGTCGCTGACAACCTGCGCCTCGCAGGTGAAAGTGCGGCGCTCGAAGCCTACAGTCAAAGTAATTTGCAGCCGGCGGTCCGTGCCCAACGGCTGGCTGAGGTTCATGATTGACCAGTATCCCAGCAAGCTCTGGACCGATGTGGAGCGCTGCGCCTCCACGTCCTGGCGCCGGCAGCGTGCGATCGCAACGAGCCGCCGGTTGCTGGAGGGATCGCTCGGCGTTGTCACCGCGATATGGCCGAGAGGTGCATCATCGCGATCTTCCGCCCACCCCGAGACGAAGCACCGCAACGATCGGGACGTATAGACCAGATCGACATGGCTGGGGACGAATTGCGCGGTGTCCCCAGTGGCGCGCGCGCGCAGGTAGCGGCTATCGGCCAGCCGCTGTTCCGACTCTCCGTACAGGTTGTAGTGCTCGAGCGCGGATTTGCACGCCCCGGCTCGAATCGATTCGGCGATATCCGGGTACGCCAGAAGATACGCCACTTCGTCGAATTCCTCCGGTGGCGCTTGCGTACCAACATCAACAGAGGTGGTGTCGGCGCTCATCTAGCGGGATCCCTTCCCTGAGTCCGAAGATTTGCGCGCAATCCTGTTGCAACTCGCTGCAGGCAAGGCTGGGTTGGAATGTTCGCCCCGAACCGGGCACGTGTCAATGGCGCGGACAAGGCAAATTCGTTCCGGGCCGGCCACCAAAGTACCCCCGAGGCGATGCTCGGCCAGCTGAGACACCTCGCCGGGGTCCGAGTATGGATTTCAGGCTCCGAGCATGGATTTCGGGCACTCGAGTGAGTGTCTCGAAGCGTTGCGTCTGAATCCTAGAGCAACGCAGACTGATGCAAACGGCCTTCGAAATAACCATGTGCCCGCCAATGGGAAACCGCGCTCGCCACTTGCCCGGCTTCGGCTGCAAGCCGCAATTCGGGATAGGCCTGAAAATAATACTCCGCATCCACTTCCACGAGCTCCAACAGGCCCGCGATGGCCGGGCGCAGTACCGGCTCGGCGATGCGTGTTCCGCCGAGCTCGGGGGCACCCTCCCAAACGAACCGCCGGCAGACCTCGGCCCACGGAGTGATATATTTCAGGTGGGTGATGCAGCCTGAAGTTGGCACCGCAAGATCGCCGCCATTGGCAATGTTGTGAGCGACCGTCCGATAGATGAAACTGTCCAGGGCCTCCCTCACCTGTCGGACTCCGGCGGGATGCCGCAGGTTGTCGGAATAAGACGGGCGCGCGATCTTCTCGATGACCAGCTCGATTTCATAGCCGCCCACGGGTACCTCATGGGGCGCCCGGTCATAGCGAAAATCACGATCATTGTCGGCAAGATGGCGCACGCGAAAGCCATTTACAGGTAACGACTCCTCCAGTTCCGCCAGGAGGGAGGCCGGCGTGTAGAAGCGCTTGTGGTCCCCATTCCAGCGGCTGGGCAGCTCTGGACGCCGCTCATACAGATCCCGGTGTGGGACATACAACACCAGAAAGCCACCGACCTTCAGAACGCGGTACCATTCCGCCAGGTTTTCCCGGTAATCGCCCAAATGCTCCAGGACATGGGAGGCGAGAATCGAGTCCTGAGACTCATCCGCGAACGGCAGTCGGGTGCCGTCATAACCCGGATAGTCCAAGCCCACGCCGATTGCGTCGTCCGTAATAGGAACAGCATGCGGGTCCCCGCCCGCGAAGCCGATATCCAGAACCTTCCTGCCTGACAAGAATCTGTCGATGAACCCGCTTGCGAGTCTTTGCCGGTAGAACTTCCTGAACTCGATTCCTACCCTGCGATCTTCGCTGGCTCCGCCTGATTCCGGCGCTGCGTGTCGCGACATGACAGATCACACTCCCTGAATGATCAGGCCTGCCCTCAGCTGGTCGGCGAGTCCAACTTGTCCGCCATCATGGAGGGAGCATCGGACCTCGCCAGCGCGGCTTGAATGCTGTCGTAGACTTTCCGGTCCTCGGCTGTGATCGACTCCACATATTCGACATCGGCGGCCGCAAGTGTCTCCCGCGAAAGCACGGTTCTCGAGGCGTTGCGGCCGGTCTTGGCAACCACCGAAAATTTGCTTCGCAGCCAGCGCGCATAGCGCTGCGTATCGGTGATCTCGACATTGGCAATGACCAGATTGTCGTGTGCCGACTGCGCACTCACTCGCTGGCCTTTCGCACCCCCGACTCCCCCCAAAGACCTGCACAACCGGTTATCGGGAATCAACGACGGCTCATGAAGAATCCGCTTCGCCAGATCGAGCAGCGCCGACTGGGACGACTCCGGATCCAGCCGCTCGATTCCCAGCTTCTTTGACCAACCGATGATGTCGGGATGCTGAGCGCTGTTCGGCTTCGCGGCAACGCTCAAGAGCCGCGTAATAATGTAGTTTACGTTCGACAAAACCATCTCGAATGGGTCGCGCACCACGGTAAAGACCTCATCGCCCTGTCGCAGCAGCTCATGATTCAACACCCGCAGCAGGCCCATGTGTCCGTAAATGAACAAATCAGGAGAAACGAGAGTTTCCCGCACCAGGGCGCTTATCCTCGCAAACAGCGCCTCCTTGGTCGTCCTCTGCTCCTCGGTCAGAGCCCACCCCAGCGACGGATACAGCCGCATCAGGTGCGCGATCAAGTCCGTCCCGGCGCACTTTGGAACGTGAACGAAGATCCGGCGCCGCTTCTCGGGGAAAGCATTGCTGAACAGGCTCACGAAGCCCTTCTGGAATTCCGTCGACCGTAACGTGCTCGTCAGATGGCTGGCAGGATCGTAATCGGGCCGCACTACGGACAACGCGGCAGATTCAGGCAGGCGATTCAGCGCCACCCGACAAATCTGCCGAGGATCCGGCTCCCCGAACTCGATTTTTTCGATTATCGAGGGCAATCCAACGTCCGCGTCGAAGAACAGAAAAAGTTGAAAAAGCGCGCGCGCGCTCTCAGGCGACGAGACTCTCATAGGCGTGCCGAGCCGGTGGCAGCACCGCAATTGGCGCGATTTCGCTGGAGTCTGTGCAAGCGTCCCCCTTCCCTGGCCGCATCTGTTCGCGTACTGTCTGTTCCAAAGACCCGTCCGCTATGTTTCCCGAAACTTGCTTCCTGCAAGGCACGGCTGGATGTTCGCGCCGAGCGCTGCATGTGTCAACGGCGGGCAAACATCGCTGCACAAGGAAGTCCGAATGCCTACCTGCGTAATGCACATCGGTGCGACGAAAACGGGATCAAAGTATCTGCAGACTTCACTGGCGGCCCTCGCGGGAGAATTGCTGAAGGATGGGATCTGTTATCCCACAACGCTATTCTCCCCTAAACCGCAGGTGTGGCATCGGGGACTGGCAACGCTCTTGCAGCAGGGCCGCAGCACCGAGCTGGAAAATATCTTCCATGACCTGGGCGCCGGCGGCTACCGGTACGTGTGTTTCTCAAACGAGGGCTTCTGGCGTTTGAGCGAGGAGCAGCTCTTGTATTTGCGTGAGCTCCTGAGCGGGTTCGAAATACGGATCGTGCACTACTGCAGGCGCTGGTCCGAGCGTATTCCGTCCCTTTGGAAGCAAAACGTGAAGGAAGGGTTCGTCGTGACGTTCCCCGAATATCTCAGCCGTGCGATCCGCGCTCCGCTGATGGTTCCAGATCTGAACCATCGACTCGTTTGGGACAAGTTTGCCGCTGTGTTTGGACGGGAAAGCCTTCACGTGGTCCCCTTCAACAACCTGGTCGACAACGAAGTCGACCTGGTGGAGCACTTTCTCGAGACGTTCTTCGGCTGGCAATACGCCCAGCCGCCCGAGAATACGCTGAGCAACGAGTCTCCTGACATGTTCGATTGCGAGATCCTGCGGGCGCTGAACGCCATTCACCTTCGCAAGACCGGCAGCACCAGCGACCAGGTTCGCATCCGCTTCCTGCGGCAGCGAAAGACCCTGGAAGTCGACTATCTACTACAAGTCATGAGCAACGATCTAGGGGAAATGGTCGTCAGCGATCACTTCCAGGTCTTCCAACCCGTCTACGCGCAGATGCGCACCTACCGCGACCGGCTCGTCAGCCGGCAGTACGGTGACGAGCTGTTCACGTTCAAGGCCAATAAGGGCAACTACGTTCAGCAGAATTATCTTCTCGATCATGAGGCCACGCGCGAGCTTCACAGACTGTACGAGGAGATCTGGGCATCCTGAATCCCGGGGCAAAGAGGTCGCTGCTGTCAGCTCATGCCAATGCGCGACTTGCATCGCGCGCAAGCGTCCGGCGATACTTGCGCTGCAAACCACACGCATCGAGCCGATGTCCCGGCCCTTCACTGATCGGAGGCCCTGTCGGCGCAGACTTGCTGTCAGGGAGAGATGCATATGCCGCAAGGACAACGGATCCATCTGTATTGCCTCTGCTGGAACGACGCACGGATGCTGCCGTTCTTTTTCAGGCACTATGACGACCTCGTAGACCGTTACTTCGTATTCGACAACGGCTCGACGGACCAGTCCTTGGCCATGCTCGAAAGCCACGGCCGGGTGGAAGTAACGCATTTCGACGTGCCCGGCGACTCCTTTGTGGATGAGGAGCGCCGCCTCAGCGATGCGATGTGGCTCCCGAGCCGCGGGAAGGCCGACTGGGTCTTCATGGTCGACATCGATGAGCACGTCTATCATCCCGACCTGTTGGGTTACCTCCGTAACTGCACCGAGACGGGAGTGACCGCCATCCGGGCAATGGGCTACGAAATGGTGTCCGACCGGTTTCCCCCGGAAGACGCGCGACTGTCGCAGACCGTGACCCTGGGGTTGCGCTCGCTCGGATTCGACAAACTCTGCCTTTTCAATCCGGACGCCATAGAGGAAACCCGTTACCTTCCAGGCCGCCACTGGGACGCACCAACAGGACGGGTCGTCTGGCCGCGGCAGCGCGAAGTGTTGATGCTGCACAACAAACAGCTCGGCGTGGATTATCCGATCGCGCGCAGCGGCGAGCTCCGCAAGGGGCTGCGCAGCGGCGACATGGAGAAGCGCTGGGGCTGGCACTACACCCTGAGCGCCGACAAGATCGCGACAACCTGGGCACGAGTTCGCGCCGCAGCTACGCCCGTTCCCGCACTCGACCCGTCACGGAACGTGTTACCTTCACAGTACGACGAGGAAGAGCGCGCCGTCGCCGGGTCGGGCCTGTTGGACCTGGAATGGTATCTGCAAGCCAACGCCGATGTTCGCCCCAACCTGGTCAATCCCGTGTCGCATTTCTGCGTGTGCGGCTGGAAGGAAGGCCGCAAGCCCAACTTCTATTTCGATCCGAAGTGGTATCTCGACCACTACCCCCAAGCGCGAGCGGTGGGACAAAACCCGCTACTGCACTATTTGAATGTGGGAGAGCCGGAAGGGTTGAAACCGTCGCTGCATTTCGATCCGACGTGGTACCGAGGACATCATGGGCTTGCGGCTGCCGACAGTCCGTTGCGGGATTATCTCCTGCGAAGAAAGAGCGGGCTCGTGAGTCCCGTTCCCGAATTTGACGTCTCGGCCTACTGCCGCGAGCACCCGGAGGTCATGCAACAGCGTCGCGATCCCTATGAGGACCATGCTGAGCGACTGCGGAAAGCCAACAAGAATGGCGCGAATGCGGAATCATCGCCGCCCCTGCCCCCTTTCCGCGAGGTCGCGGCTCGGCTCGGCTTTGATCCCGAGACGCAGGTAGCGGTGGAAGCCACAGATTCCGCCGCAGTGATCGATGTCTTGAAGCAATTTCTGACGGCGTTCCCGCTCGACGAACAGTGGTACCGTGAGGCTTATCCTGATGTGGCTGCCGCCGTCCAGGAGGGAAGACTCGCCTCGATACGCGAGCACTTCGTCGATTTCGGTTATTTCGAGGGGCGCAGTCCTTATTAGAACTCGCGGCGTGCCACATCAGCTCAGCGAGGAATCAGGCACCCATGCAGCTGTGTCCGTCGCCGCTGTCCCGATACTGTCGACGGACAGCCACCATTGCGGCTGCCACATTGGCCTGTTCGGGCATCGGATGTCCGACGTTCGCCGACTCTTACTCAGACACATTTCAACCTGACATTTTTGGAACCCGGGCAGCGCTGCAAAAACGCACGCCCGGTCTGACTGACCCGTTTTCGCGCACTTGTACGCTTCCTGCCGAGCCCCTGTCGCTCGCGGTGGCAATCGATCTCGCCTTGTGCCGCAACCCTGCAACCCGGTCGACTTGGGCGGCGGCGCACCAGCAGGCCGCCGCGCTCGGTTCCGCCGAAAGCGCCTTGTTGCCCAACATATCGGGAACGGGTTCGGCGGCCCGAGCGTTCGGCGGACACCAGGACGGATTCGGGGCACTCGAGTCCTTTGATCAGACGACTCGTGACGCCGCAGTCAATCTCACCTGGACTCTTTACGACTTCGGGCGGCGTGCGGGAGGGGTTCGCAGCGCGCGGTATCTGCTGGATGCTGCCGCGGCCACTGCAGGGAGCGTTACACAACAGACAGTCTTTGGCGTGGTTCGGGACTATTATGGCGTCGTCGCGGCTGATGCGGGTTTGGCCGCCGCTCAAATCACGGAAACGACGGCGGCGCACAGCTTGGAGATCGCACGCGCGCGGCAAAGTGGCGGCGTCGCTGCTCTGGCCGACACGCTGCAAGCCGAAACGGCCTATAACCAAGCGGTGTTGGCGCGCCTCCAGGCCGCGCAAACGGCGACGGCTGCACGCGGCGGACTCTCCGTCGAGATTGGGTCGACTGCCGACCAACCCCTCAAACTGGCCGCGGACCCGGTTCCAGCTCAGGTGCCGGCACTGACCGCTCGCATGGAAGACTTGATGGCAGAGGCCGCACGGCAGCGCCCCGACCTGGCTGCTGCGCGCGCACAGCGGGACGCTGCGATTTCAAATGTAACAGTGGCGCGCGCTACCGGCCGGCCTTCCATTTCGATCACCGTCGGGCATAGCAGAATCGATCAAACGCGAGTCCCCACCCAAAACTTCTCAGAGGTGGGCGTCAGCGTCACGATTCCGATATTCACAGGCTTCTCGGTCGGATACGGCGTCCGTGCGGCCCAGGCCGAACTGGAAGCACGCGAGGTGAATGTCGAGCAGGTCCGGCTCAACGTGACACTCGACGTCTGGAACGCCTACTACTCGCTCGACTCCGCCAACCAGCAGCTTGCTACGACAGCAACTTTGGTCGTTACCGCGCAAAAAAACGCAGACGTGGCGATCGGACGATATCAGGCCGGCGTGGGGACCATCATCGACGTTATAACCGCCCAGGGTTCCGCATCGACCGCGCGGCAGCTGCGCATCACGGCGGAGCTCAATTGGGAAGTTGCGCGCGCCCAGTTGGCCTTGGCGCTCGGGCGCCTATCCGGTGCAGAGCCGTTGAATACGGAGGCAGCAGGCGCACCTTGAAGATCCTAGAGATTGACAGCGGCAGCGGAGAAACGCGGAAAATCCAGCACCCGCCGAAAATATTCGATGGTCCGCTGCAGCCCTGCTTCCAGACCGACTTGCGGCTCCCATCCCAGCTTTTCACGCGCCAGCGATATGTCCGGCCGCCGCTGCTTCGGGTCGTCACGCGGTGCAGGACAGTACACAATCCTGCTGCGCGAGCCGGTGAGCCGGATGATTGTGCGCGCCAGCTCGAGTACGGTCATTTCCGCCGGATTGCCCACATTGACCGGGCCGATGAGGTCGCAGTCGTGGTTCATCATGCGAACCATTGCCTCGATCAGATCGTCGACGAAGCAGAAGCTGCGTGTCTGCGAGCCGTCGCCGTGGATAGTCAGATCCCGCCCTGACAAAGCCTGGACGATCAGGTTGCTGATCACTCGCCCGTCGTTAGGGTGCATGCGGGAGCCGTACGTGTTGAATATGCGGATCACGCGGATGTCGACCTTGTGCTGCCGGTGATAATCGAAGAACAAGGTTTCCGCACAGCGCTTGCCTTCGTCATAGCAACTGCGTGGCCCATTGGGGTTGACGTTCCCCCAATAGTCCTCCGGCTGCGGATGGACTGTCGGATCTCCGTACACCTCGCTGGTCGAGGCTTGCAGGATGCGCGCCTTGGTCCGTTTGGCCAGGCCGAGCATGTTGATCGCACCGATGACACTGGTCTTGGTCGTCTGCACCGGATCGAACTGGTAATGGATCGGCGAGGCCGGACAGGCCAGATTATAGATCTGGTCGACCTCGACGTAGAGCGGGAAAGTGACGTCGTGACGCACCAGCTCGAAGCGTGGATTGTCCAGCAGATGCCTGATGTTGGCGCGGGTTCCAGTAAAGAAGTTGTCGACGCACAGCACTTCGGCGCCGTCCGCCACCAGACGCTCACACAGATGAGACCCGAGAAATCCAGCGCCGCCGGTGACGAGCACACGCGCGCTCAATGCGTAGCCTTTCACGGACTCCCTTCCATGCCTGATTTGTGGCTTTCTCAGTACCTGACTCGAGACAATGTCGGGACACCTTCCGAAGTCATGTCCCAAGAGCGACATGAATGATACTCGCGCCGAACGGCACAACTGTCAATCCAGGCTTTTTTCGTTCAGGACGTTAATACAACGTCTGCCCGGAGGGTCTTCCCGGGAACGCGTTCCACCTCAGCGCACTGCGTTGAAAAACAATGCAAAATGACTGGCCTGATCTTGCGGCCTTTCTTGGCCCAAAAATGTCGGCGCCATATGCTACGGTCGCAACGTACGTATTCGCGCTCAGGGGCGACAATCGCAACAATTCAAGGGAGGAGTTATGACACCGCAGTTGAAACGATGCGAGGAAGGATGGCGGCGGACGGCACGGCGGCAGTTAGGCATCGCGGCAGTTGCGACGTTGATCGGGCTTGCGAGCAATGGACCTGCACTGGCGCTGCCATCGACACGCGACACGATGATACGCGCGGCGGGTGAGCAGGAGCAGGTGCGCTTCGCACTCACCCTGCCGCTGCAACATCAGCCGGAGCTGCACGATCTCCTGCATCATCTGTACACGGCGGGCGATCCACAATTTCACCATTTCCTGAGGTCGGCCGAATTCGCCCGGCGCTTTGGACCGACACAGGCCCAATATGAGCACCTCAAAGAACAGGCGCGGCAGTACGGCCTGAAAGTAGTCGGCGAGCACAACTCGCACACAGTTCTGGACGTGGAGGCTTCCGCGGCAAGGATTCGCAATGTCTTCGGCTCCCGACTGAACCTGCTGAAGCAGACAGACGGGAAGCAGTACTTTGCCCCAGACCGGGAGCCGGTGGCGCCGTTTCCGCTGGCTGCCATCGGCGCCCAGGCGGTCGGATTGAATCAGAAGCCGCGCCACTCCCATTTCATCAACAAAGGGAAGATCAGCATCAACCCGACCAGAGTTGCAGCCCGTCCGCATGATGGCAGCGGTGACGGGGGCTCCTACCAGCCCGCCGACATCGTAAACGCGTACAACGCCGCTTTCATTCAGAACGGCGGCCAGGCGGTGGCCGTCTTTGAGCTATCCTCCGCCAACTACTCCGATGCCGACACCTACGCGAACGAATTCGGGCTGACGAGTCCGACGCTGGTGCAGGAAACAGTCGATGGCGGCACCACCGACACCAGCGGTGCGGGCGAGGTGATGCTGGACATCGAGATGATCATGGCAATCGCCAATCCCGATACCATTTATGTCTACACCGGCCCCAACACTGCCGCCGGCGCGCTGGACACGTATACACAGATCGCCGACGACCAGTTGGTCAACCAGGTCAGCACCTCCTGGGGCGTAGACGAAGGCAGCGAAGGCGAAGCGGAGGCAAATGCGGAAGACGCGGCTTTCATCCAGATGGAGGCCGAAGGCATGGGGCTGTTCGCCGCGGCCGGGGACTGCGGTGCGTTCGATAGCGGCGGCAACACGCTCGACGTGGACTATCCGGCGTCAGACCCAAACGTCACCGGTGTCGGCGGCACGACGCTGTTCACCGATTCGAATCAAATATTCATTGCCGAGGTACCTTGGGCCACTCCCGACGACACCAACAGCTGCCAGAACGGCGCCGGCGGCGGTGGTGGGATCAGCTCGCTGTGGCCTATCCCTTCGTACCAGGAGAGCATTGCCTCCAACGCGCCCACAGGCGAATTCTCGACCACCATGCGAAATGTGCCCGATGTGGCCCTGAACGCCGACCCGAACACCGGTTACGTGATCTACGACAGCATCGACGGCGGGTGGCTGGTGTTCGGCGGCACCAGCGCCGCAGCGCCACTGTGGGCCGGATTCTGGAGCATGGTCAGCCAAGGTGCGGGCACGAGTGCGGGTTTCGCAAACCCGGTTCTCTACGCACTGGCGAACGATCCCGCAACGTACGCCAGCGACTTCAACGACGTGACGAGTGGCACCAACCTGTTCTATAGCGCGGTCGAGGGCTATGACGACGCCTCGGGGTTGGGAAGCTTCAATGCGGGTAACTTGTACAACGATGTGCTCCAGGTCATCGCAAACGACATGGGCGGCGACGGCATATCGGCTTCGACCAGGTTACCTGGTTCGAAGAGAGCAACAACCTCATTCCGCCGACCTTGACCCTCGGCGATGCCAGTGCTGTTGAAGAAGAGCACGGCCGGCTAGCGTGCCGGATCTGATCGAAGTTGACCCTCGAGCCGGCGCCGATCCGTGCGCCGGCCTTTTATCAAGGGCGCCCTGGAACGCGCACCAGCCTGACGCGAATAGTTTGTCCGCTACCGCGATGGCATTGGGTCGCGTCCCTCGAAAAACCCGTACTCGACGAAGTGGGCGTGGGGCGAGGTGATCTGTCCTTTGCGCAGTGCTTCGACCACATCTGGATTGCTCACGCAGTACCCAGTCTCATCGAAGGGAATGAGCGGAATGAACAGCCGCAGGATACGCGTCAGCGTTTCCCAACTCACTGCGTCAGGTACGCTTCCGCCCGAGCCGGCATCAGCGAGGCTGAGCACGGCTGCAAACGTTACCTGCGGCGCGAGATTCTGTCCGCCCGCTTCCTCCCCCTGTAGCCAGTGTAGATAGAGATCTTGACCAGCGGGGAGCAACTCCGGGTGAGCGGCGGCGTAGGCGCCAGCATCGAACAGAGGCACCGGACTGAAAGCCGCGCGGGTGCGGTTGAGCAGATAATGCCGCAGCGGACTGTCGCCTGCGACGACAGCGTACTCGTCTCGATACCATTCGGGATCGAAATGAGGCGAAGGCCACGCATTTTCGCGCTCACCTCGGCGGATGTAGTGCAGCAGGGGATTCTCCTGCGGATGCAGCTCCGATCCGTAGGTCTTGGCATACCACTCGGGATGGAAGTAGGGATTTGGGCGCAACCCGAGCCGCCAGCCTTCACGGCAGAAGTGCGCAATCGGATCCACTCCTCGAGCACGGATGTCAGGGTAGCTTGCGAGGTACCATTCTCGATCGAACAGACCCGAGGTCTCGACGATGCTCGCCTCGCCCGCGCTCTGTGGCTCTCCAGGTTGAGTCATGATCCTATGTGGTCCTTGCGGGTGGTTTTGCGGTACAGTGGCGGCCATTATCCAACACGATCGCGTTGCTGACACCGGCCCGAACGATTGCAGACTCGCATGGAACGATTCTCCATATATCTGGGTCTGTCGGAACGCGTGCCGGGATGGACCCGAGGGGCCGAGGCGCAGGCGCTGATCCGGACGGCGTATGAGTTGCCGGACCACGCGATTGTGGTTGAGATAGGCGCGTTCCTGGGCTCCGGCTCCATCCTGCTCGCAGGCGCCCGCAAGCTGCGCAGAAGTGGCCGAGTGCACTGTGTGGACCCATTCGATGCATCGGGCGATGCATTCTCCGTTCCCCATTACCAAGGCATTCTCACTGACTACGGCAACACACCACAGATTCAGATCTTCCGCAACAATCTACTCAGGGCCGGACTGGCGAACTGGTTCACGGCCCATCCAGGTCCGGCCGAAAAGATCGGGTCGGCCTGGAACAACCCGGTTGACATGATCTTCATGGACGGGGACCAGTCCCCCGAGGGGGTTCTGTCTGCCTGGGAGGTCTGGGAGCGATGGCTGAAGTCCGATGGGGTTCTGGCCCTACATAACTCGAATTCGCGTGAATATGCCCCGGGCCACGATGGGCACTTCCGCTTGCGGCAGAGCCTTCTGGCGGGGTCGGACTATGTGCTGAGCGAAGAAGCCGGATCGACTTCCTTTTTCAGAAAACGGGCTCTCTGACAGGCTCCGAAGCTCGATTTCTGCTTCGATAGATCGTGCGTGCACTGCACGATCTACTGCGCCGCAACACCGCCGACGAGGTCACAGTTCAAACATCCTCCTCCGCCTTAAGTCAACATCGGCCAGGTTGTGCGCTGCTCTGTTGATCTACTCCTGCGGCGACTCACTGAAGATGGAGAGGATGACATGGGCAGCACGACCGCGGCGAAATGGGCACTGGCTATTGGGCTCGGTGGGCCCGCTGTCCTGGGTGTTCACCTCAGTTCTCATCACCGCCTGGCTCCTGTCGGGAGTTATCTCATCCAGGGCCCTGATGTAGCAGCGGTGGCAGCTGCAGTCACGCGCGCTCATGGGACGATCACCCACGAGCTGCCCATCATAGCGGGTGTGGCCGCCGATTTGACTGCGGGTGGCCTCGCTGAGCTCGAGCACGACCGGACGCTTCGCATCACAGCCAATCGCGCGATTGCCGTAAGCGGCAAGCTGGCAGCGGAAGTGCAGCCCTATGTCACCGAGCGCACCGGCGCGGACCAGCTGCACGCTCAAGGGATCACTGGACGGGGCATCACGATTGCGTTCCTCGATACCGGCTGGTGGAGCCAACATGCAACCCAGAACAATGTTGCCGGGAAGAATGTGGTGCTGCAGGGCTACGATGCCATTGGTAACGTTCTAGGCGTTGGTGCCCCCAGTGACCAGTACGGTCATGGGACCCATGTGCTCAGCATCGCTGTGAACAGTGCGAAGGCTGAAGATGGCACCTTTATCGGCATGGCGCCCGACGCTGCTCGCGTGGTGGTGCGCGCCTTCGACAAAAATGGGACGGGCAACTATGCCAACGCGATCCGCGGCATGAATTGGATTCTCACCAACGCCGCGCGCTACAACATTCGCGTCGTCAACATGTCATTCGGCTCGCCGCCCCGAAGCTACTATTGGCAAGATCCGCTGGCGCAGGCCGTCATGAAGCTATGGCAGGCAGGCATTGTCGTCGTGGCAGCCGCGGGTAACGAGGGGCCGGGAGCCCAGACGATCGATGTGCCAGGCAATGTTCCCTACGTCATCACCGTCGGCGCCTCTACCGACAATTATACCCCGACGATAAGCGGAGACGACTTTCTCGCGACCTTTTCGAGCACAGGCCCGACCTTTGAAGGCTTCGTCAAACCGGATGTCATAGCCCCGGGTGGACACGTCATCGCAGTAATGCAGGGGACCTCCACCATCGCCAAAGAGTATCCGTCGTTCCTGGGAACCAACGGCTATCTGGGGTCTTCGTACTTCTACATGTCGGGCACGTCGATGTCCGCCGCCGTGGTTTCAGGCACAGTGGCTCTCATGTTGCAGGCCAACCCGTCGTTGACGCCTGACGACGTTAAATGTCGCTTGATGACTTCCGCACATCCGGCACTGACACCGCCGGGCGGGTTGGCGTACACCGTATTTCAGCAAGGTGCCGGTGAGATCAATGCCCATGATGCCGTCTACAGTCAGGCCTCAGGCTGTGCCAATGTAGGTCTCGACATCACCGCGGACCTGGGTGACATGCAGCACTTCGGTGGTCCAGCCAACGAAGATGCACAGGGCAACTTCTACATCATGAACATGGAATCGCCGTTCAGCGGCCAAGCCGAGGCAGCTGATGGGTATATCTGGGACGGCGGCACACCGTGGACCCAAGGTTACGCCTGGACGAAGGGTTATGCGTGGACCAAGGGGTACGCATGGACGAAGGGTTATGCGTGGACTAAGGGATACGCGTGGACCAAGTCATTCGCCCCCGGCACGCCGACAACTGCCTCGCCGGCTTCAATCCTATCCTGGGTGAGCCAGGAATAACTCTGGAAAGAACCGTGACCAAGGTCCCGTTTGTGCATCCCACCAACTCATCCTTTGTCACGGCCTCATGAAGGGATATCAGCCACAGTTGGCAGATGAAGGCTGCGAAGTTTGTTGAAGTCGTCCTGCTGTGGCTGGTGTGGCCGCTGGCCGCAATGGCGACGCAACCGACGCAGTCGCCCGCCTTTTTCCAGCATTTGACGACCGCCGACGGTCTGCCGCAAAGCACAATCAACGTCACCTATCGAGACAGTCAGGGCTTCGTGTGGATTGGCACGGAAGACGGACTGGTACGCTATGACGGCCATCGTCTGGTCAGATATGGATATCGCGCCGGCGATGCGGCCGCGCTGCCGGGCAATTACATCAAGGCAATGGTCGAAGCTCCCAATCGGGACCTGTGGGTCGCAGTGGCGGATGGCGGTCTTGCGCGCTGGCATCGCAACTCTGACCGCTTCACGATTTATCGCCACGACATCGCAAACCCGCGCTCGCTGGCTAGCAACGATGTAACGGCAATGCAGTTTGACGAGACCGGACGCCTTTGGATCGGCACCGGCGACGCAGGTGTTGACGTGCTGGAGCCGGAATCAGACCGGTTCGTGCACATTCGCCATGATTCTCAGCATCCGGACTCGCTGCTGGACGATCGCGTCCTGGCCCTCGCACGAGGACGCGACGGCATCATTTGGATTGGCACGGCTTCAGACCTGGAGCGAGTGCAATCGAGGACCCGGTCTTTTTCCCATTGCGCATTTGCGGGAGCGGATAGCGCGGGTGCGCAAGGGGCAATGGCTCTCTATGCCGATCGAGACGGCACGATCTGGCAGGGAGTTCCGGACGGCGGCTTGATTCACCGCGACATTGGCGGCATACCCTTGGCCTACTTTCGCCACGATGCGCGGGAGGCACACTCCCTGGCGCAGAATAACGTCAGGGCAATCTTGAGAGATGCCAACCAGCGTCTCTGGGTGGGGACGGATAACGGCCTCGAGCTCTACGACGCGGCCACCAACACGTTCACGCACTATTACCATGAGGAGGCGAACCCCAACTCCCTTTCAGACTCCTCGATCATGTCACTCTACCAGGATGCCACCGGGCTGCTCTGGGTGGGCACACGCTCCGGTGGCCTGGATCGCTGGAATCCGCGCAGCTGGAATTTCGGCAGTCGCCGACCGGCGTGGTTGCGCGGTGGAATAGCCCTGGCGTTTGCCGATGCCGGCAACGACCGCCTCTGGGTGGGAACCTGGGGCGGTGGCTTGCTGTTGTATAACCTCGAGACGGATGAAGCGCAGAGTCTCGACACCCTTCTGAACCAACACAACGTGCTCGGCGATGATCGCGTCATGGCACTCACGAAGGATGCTCGAGGCACGCTGTGGATTGGGACCATGACAGCCGGACTTCGCAGTCTCACCGCGGAGGGCCGCTTCACACGCTATCCGGTGCTCCCAGGGAGTCAGCAAGGTTTGAGCGCGGCGGGTGTCATGAGTGTGTACGCCGGGCCGGACGGTCGCATCTGGATTGGTACGCATGGCGGCGGCGCGAATGTGCTCGACCCGACGACAGGCCGAATACACCAACTTCCCTTCGAGTCCACCGCTGTCGGCGCCCTGAGCTCGCGCAACGTGACCAGCATCCTTGCGGACGCTGCCGGAAATGTATGGTTCGCCACGGATGGCGGTGGCCTGGACCTCGCCGACACGAGCGGATATGTGCGGCGTGTATTTCGGCATCATGAACGAGATCAATCCTCCATTCCGAGTGATGCCCTGAACGGGGTCACTCTGGATCGCAAGGAACGACTCTGGATCGCCACCGACCGCGGTTTGGCGGTATTGAACGGGTCAACGGCGTCGCTAGATCACATTCGCTTCCAGTCCTTCGGACGCGCCCAGGGCCTCGCAGGAGATACGGTTTACGGTGTGCTTCCCGATGCGGCCGACCGCCTCTGGATCAGCGGCAACACCGGCCTGACCCGGTACGACCCGGACACGGGCGCCTTCCGCACCTACCATGTTCAGCACGGGCTGCAGAATGAGGAATTCGAATCGGGAGCCTACCTGCGGTTGGCTGACGGCCGCCTGGTCTTCGGCAGTCCCGGTGGGTTCAACCTGTTTGACCCCAAGGCAATCGACGAGACCGCCCCTGCACCTCCCGTCGCCCTGACAGGAGTCGACGTGCTTGGAGCACCGCTCAACAGCAAGGAATCTTTTTGGCTACTGAAAGACATCCAGGTAACAGCCGCGGCACGCATCATCACGTTCGAGTTCGCGGCACTCGATTTCATCTCGCCCGCTCACAACCGGCTGTCTTATCGAATTCCGGACCTCAGTGATCAGTGGATCGACCTGGGCACGGAGCACCACGTCACGTTGACAAACCTGCCCTCGGGCGAGCATCAATTGGAGGTGCGCGCGGCTAGCGCGGACTCGGCCTGGGGAGAACCACCCCTTCGCGTCCGCATCCATAAGGCGCCCCCATTGTATGCCTCGAGCGCAGCGCTCGTGGCGTATGTGCTGATCGCCTTGATACTGGCCACGATTGTTTGGCGTATCCATCTGCGACGCCTCGCACAAGCGGAGCGCATCCGGCACTTGGCCTATTTCGACAGCCTGACCGGCCTGCCAAACAGGCAGCAGTGTATGGACGTTGCTGCAACCTTCGTGGAGCGCGCGCGAGCGAGCGCGGAGGTTGTGTCCTTTGTCTACTTGGATCTCAACGGGTTCAAACGCATCAACGATACATTCGGACATGCTGTTGGCGATGAGGTGCTGCGAATTGCAGCTGGAAAGCTCGAGGGCGGACTGGAGTGCTTCCGCCGCCAAACCGTTGACCTCGTGCTGTCGCGTTTCGGTGGTGACGAATTCGTCATTCTGCTTCGGCACAACGCCGCCGTTGTCGGGGGACTGGAGGTTGCAAAAGCCTGCCAGGCGCTCCTGGCTGCACCGATCGAGTATCAGCGCTTGGAGTTATCATCCGTCCCGAGCATAGGCCTGGCCAGCTTTCCGCGGGACGGCGACACCGCAGAAGCGGTCCTGAAGCACGCCGATACCGCGATGTATCAGGCCAAATCGGCAGCTGCGGGTGCGGTTGTCGTCTATGAGCCTGTCATGAGCTCGCGGATGTCCAAGTTCGTGCGCACCGAAGCTCGCCTGCGACGCGCGTTGCAGATGGAGGCACTCACGTTCGAGTTTCAACCCAAGTTCCGCCTCTCGGATCAGCAAATGGTAGGCGCCGAAGTCCTGGCTCGGTGGCACGACGAAGAGCTCGGCGTGGTCCCCCCTGGCGAATTCATTCCCGTCGCCGAGGAAAGCGGACTCATCATCGAGATGGGCGAGCTGCTGATTCGCAGCGTCTGTCGTCAATTGCGCGCTTGGCGCGACATGGACATTGGACTGCCGCTCGCAATAAACATCTCCGGCAAAGAGTTTCTTCATGGGGACCCTGCTCGCACGCTCGAGCGAGAAGCGCAGCTCGCCGGCATTGCACCTTCCCTGGTCGAAATAGAGATAACCGAGTCGCTCCTGGTGCAAGACTCAGTCCGGGTGCGTGAGGCGCTCGACCGTTTGCGCAGTATCGGATGCCTGTTGTCGTTAGACGACTTCGGCACGGGATACTCGTCTCTCGCTTATCTCACGCGCTTTCCGCTGGACAAGATCAAAATCGACAAGTCCTTCGTTCGGCATGTGGATCAATCGCCCTCCGACGCGGCTGTTGCCCAAGCGATCCTGTCACTCGCAGCCAACCTCCGTATGTCCGTGATCGGGGAAGGCATTGAACGGCGCAGTCAGCTCGATTGGTTGCATGAGCGCGGCTGTA
>Ga0068855_100000407_pt1 | contig 53304 bp, 34 predicted proteins | sample KBSCornC52_FD_66592 | JGI IMG/M metagenome (GOLD analysis project Ga0068855, IMG submission 66592) | Corn rhizosphere microbial communities from Kellogg Biological Station, Michigan, USA - KBS Corn C5-2 | ecosystem: Host-associated > Plants > Roots > Rhizosphere > Soil ... | reverse complement strand
TATACGCTAACGGTTATCGAGGCCGCATCGAGCAATGCTATGCTCGCCAATTTATCTGCCGGCGCCGGGAGTTTAAGCCCATCCTTTAATAGCAATACCAATAGTTACACTGTTAATGTGGTCAATGGCGTTTCTGCCATCACGCTGACACCAACTGTTGCCGATTTGACCGCGTCGGTAACGGTAAACGGTGCATCAGTCCCATCCGGAGCGGCATCACAAACCATTCCGCTGGTAGTCGGACCAAATACAATTACAGTAGTAGTTACCGCACAGGACGGCGTAACCACGAAAACTTATATTGTTACCGTTTTCGAAGCACCTTCGAGCAATGCGGCGCTTGCCAATTTATCGCCTGGCACCGGGAGTTTAAGCCCCGCATTTGATACCAACACCAATAGCTATACCATAAATGTTGCCAATGGCGTAAATACCATCGCCCTGACACCAACCGTGGCCGATTTAACCGCGACCGTAACGGTAAACGGCACACCTGTGGTATCTGGAATAGCATCACAAAGCATCCCGCTGTTCGTCGGACCAAATAATATTGCAGTTACAGTTACGGCCCAGGATGGTGTAACCACGAAAACTTATAATGTTACGGTTATCGAGGCCCCATCAACCAATGCAGCACTAGCTAATCTTTCCTTCAGCGATGGTAGTTTAAGCCCATCGTTCGACACCAATACCAGTAATTACACGATTAATTTAACGGGCGTCCCTGCTATCTCAATAACACCAACAACTGCCGATGCAACGGCGACGATAACCATAAACGGTACCACTGTGGCATCCGGAAACCCGTCAGGTGCCATAGCTTTAAGCGTCGGCACCAACAATATTACTGTTATTGTTACAGCACAGGATGGGGTAACCACGCAAACATATAATATTACAGTTTTCGAGACAGCGTCGAGCAATGCCGCGCTTGCTAACTTATCGCCCGGCACCGGCAGTTTGAGCCCTTCGTTTGATAGTAATACCAACAGTTATACGGTAAATGTTGCAAACGGTGTAAATACCATCACGCTCACACCTATAACCGCCAACGCAGCGGCTATGGTAACCGTAAACGGTGCTTCCGTCGTATCAGGAAGCCCTTCGGGCGCCATAGCCCTGGGCGTCGGCGCCAATAATGTTGCTGTGGTAGTTACTGCCCAGGATGGTGTTACCATACAAACTTATAATGTGACGATTGTTGAAGCGCCTTCCAGCAATGCCGCGCTTGCTAATCTATCGCCCGGAGCCGGGAGTTTAACTCCTCAGTTTAGCAGCAACACCAATAGTTACACGGTTAATGTTGCAAATGGCATAAATACCATTACCCTGACACCAACAGTCGCCGATCCAACGGCCACCGTGACCATAAACGGTACTAGTGTAGCTTCAGGAAGCCCTTCTGGGGCTATAACCCTGGGCGTTGGCGCCAATGCTGTAACCGTTGTAGTTACCGCACAGGACGGTGTGACCACGCAAACCTATAATGTTACGGTTATCGAGGCGCCTTCCAGCAATGCTGCACTTGCTAATTTATCTCCCGGCACCGGGAGTTTAAGTATATCGTTTAATAGCGGCATCACTAATTATACCATTAATGTAGCCAATGGCGTAAACACCATTACCTTTACACCGGTAGTGGCAGATCCGACGGCCAGCGTAACCGTAAACGGTATTGCGGTAGCTTCGGGCAGTCCGTCACCAAATTTGCCATTAGTTGTAGGCCCCAATAATATCGCAGTTGTAGTAACCGCCCAGGATGGTGTAACCATGCAAACGTATAATGTTACCGTAACGCAAGCGGCGTCGACCAATGCACGATTATCCGCTTTAACTTTAAGTAATGGCACCATCAGGCCGGCGTTTACCAGCGGCGTCACCAGCTATTCAACCAGCGTGGCAAACACCTTGACATCGATGACGGTAACGCCAACTACTGCTGACCCAACAGCGACCATCACCGTAAATGGCCTGGCAACGGCAAGTGGCTCACCATCTGCTCCTGTTTCGTTGAACGTGGGCGCAAACAACATAACCATCCTGGTGACTGCACAAGATGGTGTTACTACGCAGGCGTATACCGTAACAGTGACCCGCGCCCAGTCCACTAACGCAAATCTTGCATCGTATAAAATTAGCATCGGAACGCTTAACCCCACCTTCCTGAGTACAACCACCAGTTACACAGCCAGCGTAGCCAATGGGGTTTCAACAATGACAGTGACACCCACGACTACCGATCCAACGGCGACCATTACCGTAAACGGTGTTGCAGTAGCATCAGGAAGCCCCTCGGGCGCCATAGCCTTAAGCGTTGGCGCCAATAACATTGTCACCGTGGTAACGGCACAAAACGGTACTACTACAAAAACGTACACCCTGGTTGTAACCGAGGCAGCATCTTCAAATGATAATCTTTCCGCTTTGAAGACCGGAACCGGTACTATATCGCCGGCTTTTTCGCCTTCAACGACAAGTTATACCGAAAGCGTGGCCAATTCGGTTACGTCCATCACTGTAACACCTACCACCGCTGTAAATACATCAACGGTGAAAGTAAACGGCACAACGGTAACATCGGGGACAGCTTCGGCTCCGGTGACTTTAAACGTGGGCCAAAATACTATTGCTGTTCTGGTAACCGCCCAGGACGGGGTAACTGCCCAAACTTATACAATAAACGTAACGCGAGCACCGTCAAACAACGCTAATCTTTCGGCATTTAAAATCAGCAGAGGAACGCTTGCACCCGTTTTTGCTCCGGGCACCCTGGGCTACACCGCCAGCGTAGTAAACGGTGTGACTTCCCTGACGGTAACGCCAACAACAACCGACCCGACAGCTACCATAAGCGTAAACGGCACAGCAGTAACACCGGGCAACACTTCGGGCGCGATAGCATTAAGCGTAGGCGCAAACACTATTAATACGGTTGTAACCGCCCAGGATGGCATCACCACAAAAACCTACGCACTTACGGTAACGCGCGCTGCCAGTGGGAGTATTAATAAACCGGAGTTGATAGTATCCCAGCTGGCAGAAACGCCCACCCCGCTCGATGACGGTATTGTGGTACACCAGGCGCTATCGCCAAACGGGGATGGTATCAACGACTTTTTACTGATAGACAATATCAGCAGGTATCCCGACAACCGGTTGAAGATCATCAACATCCACGGACAAACGATTTATGAAGCAACAGGTTACAACAACCGGTCAAAAGTATTCGACGGGCATAGTAACCAAACCGGGCAAATGCAAATACCCGGCACCTATTTTTACCAGCTTGATTATACTGCAAACGGCGCGACAAAGCATAAAACCGGTTTTTTGGTGCTGAAATATTAGACCAGCCCTACTTCAAATTCTCCTTAAAAAAATCAATTGTCCGTTGCCAGGCCAGTTCAGCGGCGGCTTTGTCGTAACGGGGAGTAGTATCGTTGTGGAAACCGTGGTTTACATTATCATATATAAAAGCCTGGTATTTTTTGTTGTTTGCTTTTAAGGCAGCTTCGTAGGCGGGCCATCCGCCGGTGATCCTGGTATCCAAACCGGCATAGTGCAGCATTAGGGGCGCATTAATTTTTGGCACGTCTGCAGCATCGGGCTGACTGCCATAAAAAGGCACGGCAGCTGCCAGATCAGGAATGCGAACGGCCATCATATTAGCAATGCCGCCGCCAAAGCAAAAGCCAACTACCCCAACTTTGCCATTGCAATCGGGGTTGTTTTTCAGGTAGCCAAAGGCGTCAATAAAATCCTGCTCCATCTCGCCCTTATCGCGTTTGGCCTGCATCTCGCGACCGGCGTCATCATTGCCCGGATAGCCGCCCAGCGGGGTTAAGGCATCAGGCGCCAGCGTAATAAACCCAGCCAGGGCAGCCCTGCGGGCAACGTCTTCTATATAAGGGTTCAGTCCCCGATTTTCATGAACCACCACAATGCCTCCCAATTTACCTTTCGCATCAACCGGTTTTGATAACAGCGCTTTAATGGTTCCGCCGCCTTTTGGCGAATTATAAGTGATATATTCAGATTTTAAGCGCGGATCATCCGTTTTAATTTGGATGTTGTTTTTATAATCCGGCATCAGGAAACTCATCAGCGCGGGCACTGTTAAGCTGCCCACCGCAAAAACAGATAACTTCTCCATAAATGCACGCCTGTCTATACGGCTGTGCGCGTAATCGTCGTAAAGATCAAACACTTCCTGTTTGATGTCTTCTTTATTGATTGGTTCCATATTTGGGAGGGCTTTATTCAAAATTACGGATTCGGGCCAAGGAGTTTGTATTGATGTTGTAACAGTGTCGTTACGCGGCGATACGATAAGGACAAGCACAAAACCACTTCCGCAAAAAAAGTAAAATAGGGTTTACAGGGTTTACACAATTCAAAGTTAACCCGGCCAAATATTTGTTAATCATATAGTTACAAAACAAACTATGTTAACCCGGGTTAACATAGTTTACACGTTTTATCGGCTTTTAGTACATGTGCCCCTTGCAACATGTTGAAAATTGCCGAAGCCCGTTATCTTCGTTCGTTTGCTAAAAACTTCCGGTTCAAGACCCGGAACCGGTCATCCTCCTAATCAGAATAAAAATATTTAGCATCATCCCTTGCATAACTCAATAAAAAATATTTACTTTGAATAACAAAGTACTTTTATATTATCCTCTTGGCGAGCCAAACTAAAAGTACTGAAAGTTAAAATCCCGATGCATGTTAAAATCTAATAAAACAACCAATAGAAACCTTACGTTCAAACACTTTGAAACACAAAGTACTTTAAAATAAATCAACATGAAAAAAATCTTCACCTTTCTCACACAAGACCCGCTTTATTCAGTGGGATTATTGCTGATCGCGGTATCGGCAGCGGTACTGTTTATCACCATCCCCATTAGTCACAGCGACTCAACGGGCGCATTTTTTATCAACTACGCCATCTCCGGCGGTTACCTGGTAGCGGTATTTATCAGGGCTGTTAGCGGTCACAAGTGGCTTATTTCAAAAGGCAAGCTCATTCACACCGTCATACTGCTTATCCTGTGGTTCATCAGCGCGTTTGCCTTAAACCGCGACATGAATGTTTTTGATAGTTCTGTTGCCTGGCTCAGTGTATGGATCGTTGTTTCCAGCATCGCCGTAATGCTGGCCCCCATGAACAGTGTACTGCCTAAAGTGGTCAACTACATCATTTTCTTCATACTTGGCAGCGCCCTGGTTTTGTTTACCTATTATGCAATTTACCTGGTGCCATTATATGCCATTAGCGTCATCGGTATTATTGCCATCGGTATCTCGATGCATACTTATATCCCGCTCTTCCTGGTAATTGTCACCTTTGTCCTTATCAAAAGGGCTGCGCGCCAAAATCGGGGAATACTTTATCCCGTCATTGCAGGCGCTGTATTGCCGCTGTTAATCTGTACCTGGTTTCTCATCAGCTGGAATTCGACCAATAAACAAATCAACCTGCTCATCAATCAAAATGCGCTGAACGATGCCAAAGTACCTGCCTGGATCACTGTCAGTCAGCATATTGATAACTCCCCTACGGCCGAACGTATATTAAAAACAGGGTTGGTGTACACCGAGGCCAGCAACGATAACTTTTTTTGGAGAGGATTACCGTCGAAGTCATTTTCCGAGCCCAGGCGGCATGACCCGCTGGTGGTATTGGCGACTTTGTTTTTTAAGCAGCCAAACCTCGATGAAACCGACCGTATTAATATTTTAAAGGCGATGTACCATGCCCGCCACCAGGCGCAAGACAGGCTATGGTCGGGCGACGACCTGGAAACCATCAGCATCATCAGCAATGTCAAGCTTTTCCCGGAGTATCGCATGGCTTATACCGAAAAGACGCTGACCATCCGCAACAACTCAACTTATATGTGGAGTCAGCAGGAGGCCATTTATACCTTCCATCTGTCCGAAGGCTCGGTGGTATCCTCGTTATCGTTATGGATTGATGGCAAAGAGGAAAAATCAAGACTGACAACCAAAGCGAAGGCCGATTCGGCATACAAAGAAGTAGTGGGTGTTGAAAGCCGCGACCCATCAGTGGTGCACTGGCAGGAAGGAAATACTGTTACCGTGCGGGTATTCCCATGCACATCCAAAGAAAACCGTCGCTTCAGAATAGGCATCACCAGCCCCTTGACCAAGCAAGCCGACCAGCTGATTTACGACAATGCATCCTTTGATGGTCCTGATGCCGGCAGCGCACTGGAAACCATGCTGGTAACCTGCGCCGGCAAGACATCAGCATTGCAATTGCCCGCGGTATTTAAACAGATGACGCCGGGCGTTTACCGTGCCGACAGAACCTACCAGCCGGGCTGGCAAATATCCTTTGAGGCACCTGCCCTCGCCGAAGCTAAATTTTCGTTTGCCGATACCGCTTACCAGGTAAAAAACTATGCAGCAACATACGACCAATTTACACCCTCAACAGTGTACCTGGATATCAACAGCGCATGGTCACGGGAGCAACTGGACCAGGTTTGGGCCGCCGTAAAAAGTCACCCGGTTTATGCTTATGATGAAAAACTTATCCGCCTGGATGATGATAACATTCACGACATTTACGATCTGCTGCATCTGCAAAATTTCAGCCTGTTCCCGGCGAACGAAATTAAGGACCCCGCCAACGCGCTGCTGGTATCAGCAAGCACCGATAATACCCCCAATTTGAATGACCTGGATGGCAGCGGCTTTGCAAAGGACCTTACTGCCTGGCTAAAAACGTCCAGGCACATCCGGTTTTACAATATCGGTTCCCAACTGAGCCCTTATTTAAAAGCGTTAAAGGAGTTCAGGGTGTTTAATTATGCTGAAGGTACTCCGGATGACCTGGCTAAACTGCTTAGCCAGCGCCGGTTTGTACACGACCAGGAAGATGAAAATACCGTTGTGTTGGGTAACGCCCAAATGATAATCCAAAAAACAACTGCGCCGGATACGCTGCAGGCCCCCGATCATTTGTTGCGCTTGTTTGCTTATAATGACTTAATGCGAAAAGTTGGCGGCGATTTTTTTAAGAATACTTATGAACAGCCTGCCAATATCGGCGAAGCTGAAAAAGCCTATATCGTTTCCCCAGTATCGAGCATGGTGGTTTTGGAAACGCAAAAAGACTATGAGCGCTTTGGCATCGACGAAAATAAAAACAGCCTGAAAAATGCCTCTATGAAATCATCCGGCGCGGCGCCCGAGCCGCAGGAATGGATGCTGATTATCCTGTGCCTGGGCGTTGTGGCATACTTCATCCTAAATAAAAAAGGCCTTATTCAAAAGTTTGTAAAAACATGTTAGCAATAAGGCTAAAAACGTTTGCGCTGCCGCACATTGGCATTGTCCCCGGTTTGGTTTATCTTTTTATAGCCCTGCGGATTTTGCTGGGCTATTTACACTGGGATGCCAACTTAATTACCGGGCTGGCGCTGGCGCCATTTATTTGTACTGCAGATAGAAACTGCTTTTCATCGCGGTACCTGGTTCCTGCTTTGTTAACACTGGTTTTGGCGGTATTCATCCCGGTAAATACGATGCTGTTTATAGCCTTGCTTTTTGCGGTGCTTTTTTGGATCGAAAACAATATCGGCAAACTCAGCGACTCGTTCCTTTTCCTGCTATTCCTGGTGTCGCCGGTATTTAAGTATATAACCGGGATGTTCGATTTCCCGGTACGCCTGTGGCTTACCGGCCAAACAGCCGCCTTCCTGAGCTTTGGGGGCATTAAAGCGGTAGCCGCCGGCAACCAGGTGCAACTCGCCAATTGCGATTTCTCTATCGATCCGGCCTGCACGGGGCTCAACATGCTCATCATCTCGCTGGTATTGTCGCTGTTCGTCCTGATGCACTTTCAGCGGCAAACCGGCAGGAGGCTGCCTTTTATCTACCTCGCTGGTTTTTTCCTGGCGACCATTGGCTTAAATATCGTCAGCAATTTTTTTCGCATCCTGGTGCTGGTTGGTTTCAAAATTATGCCGGGCACTTTCTTTCATGATTTTGTGGGGATAGTTTGCCTGCTCATCTACGTGATTATTCCGCTGGCCTTAGGCGTAAAACCGATGCTGAATCGCTTTGGTAAAACGACGCATGCGCCATCACCGACCAATGTAAAACAACGATTAAACTTCACCCGGCATCCGGCCCTGCACGCGGTATTAGCAGCAGTTCTGCTTTTTATTATGCTGAATGTGCGGGATGCCGACACCCTGGCACACAAAGGTAAAAGCGTGGACCTGCCCGGCTTCTCCAAATACGAAATGAGCAGCGGCATCACCCGGTTTTATAATAAAGATGCCCTCATCTACCTGAAACCAACCGTTTTTTTCGCCCCCGAACATGATCCCATGATCTGCTGGACGGGCAGTGGCTACGAGTTTACCACCATCCAAAAAGAAAAAATAAGCGGCATCGAAATATATACCGGCACACTCGAAAAAGGCCACGATAAAATTTTTGCCGCCTGGTGGTTTGATAACGGCGACATTAAAACTGTAAACCAGCTACAATGGCGATGGGCCGCAGCTAAGGGACAACATCCGTTCAGCCTGGTTAATGTGAACGCCGCTAGTAAAGAATCGCTCAGTAAGCAGGTGGAGTGGGTGCTTGAGCGGGGTGTGATAGCGAAACGAAACAACCAGCAAGTCATGCTAAAATAAGTTCCGGTATGACTTGCTTTTTAAATATTGAAGCCACAAATTACTCTGTTTTTCCCAATCAATTATGCCATTTTATTAAATGTAATCTGTAGCTTCGGGAGCAATATTTTAAGCTGAACCAAACCAATTGCAAGCCATTTTGTTAGATGAGCGCAATATGTTAAAGTCTGGTTTAATCTATTTGCGCTAATGATCTATGGATTTAAAGACTTTTCCTTCCCTCCCGTTTTATATTAAGCTTGCCTGCGTGCTTTTCAGCCTTTTTGCTATTGGCTACCTGGTTATTGTTGCCAAAGAAATTTTATCGCCGCTTATTTTTTCCTGCCTGTTCTCAATATTGTTACTACCACTCGCCGCATTTTTCGAAAACAAACTGCGCTTGCCCAAAAGCATCGCCTGCATGTCTGCGGTAATACTGCTGCTTATTTCAATTAGTACGTTAATCTATATTATTGGCGCACAAATTGCGGACCTGGCTAAAGAGTGGCCCCAATTCCAGGAGCAGATCAGCAAAACCATGTGGGATTTCCGCGGCTGGGTGCAGGATACATTTCATGTTACGCGCGGCAAACAGCTTCGGGTTGTCGATTCGGCCAAAAACCAGGTATTATCTTCGGATACGGCCGTGGTGGGCGCTACGGTGCTGTCGCTATCATCAATACTACTGTTCCTCATCTTCACTTTTATATACACCTTCTTTTTCCTGCTATACCGCCGGCTGATCATGAAGTTCCTGGAGTCGGTATTCCTGGCTGAAAATAAAGCGACCGTTCATGAGGTTATTGAACAGGTGCAGCATATTATCCGGAAATACATTGTTGGCTTGCTTACCGAAATGGGCATTATCGCCGCAGGGGTAAGCATTACCTTTTCCTTTATGGGCGTACGGTATGCCATCCTGCTTGGCTTGATTACCGGCTTGTTCAATATCATACCTTACGTAGGCATTTTTACCGCACTGATCGTCAGCGCCGTGGTTACGCTGGGCACCTCGCCCGATAGCACTAAAGTTATCTGGGTAATGGTAACGCTGGTGATCACCCATCTCATTGACAGCAATGTGCTGTTACCATTTATCGTTGGCTCGAAAGTTAAGATTAATGCATTGGCAACCGTACTGGGTGTTGTTGTCGGCGAAATGATCTGGGGAATCCCGGGTATGTTCCTGTCCATCCCGGTTATTGCTGTGTTTAAGATCATCTTCGACAGGGTTGAAAGCTTAAAACCATGGGGAATCATTCTGGGCGACGAGGAAAAGAAGCAAAACTCGCTAACCAAAAAATTGTTTAAAAAGAAAAAGAAGACAGCGGTAGTTGCCACCGAAGAAAGCTAAAAAACCATTTATGAAAAAAGACGAACAAGCAAATGAGCCAAAAACCTGGCACGATACGCATAGACATAAATCTACATTTGGTCAAAAACTGGCCGATTCGGTGGCCAACGGCATGGGCTCCTGGCGGTTTATTATCATCCAAACCCTTATTGTTGCTGCCTGGATGATACTCAACGTTATTGCGTTTATTCGCCATTGGGACCCTTATCCCTATATTTTGCTCAATTTGCTTTTCTCTACCCAGGCAGCCTATGCCGCCCCTATCATTATGATGGCCCAGAACCGCCAAAGCGAACGTGATCGCGCGCAGGCTGAAAGCGACTATCGTACCAACATAGCTGCAAAGAAAGAAATTGAAGAATTGATGGTGAGGCTGGATATGATCGAAATAGAGAAACTGGATAAGATACTGGAACTGCTGGAGAAGAGGCAGAGCGGAAAATAAAATATCCCGGTTTCAGCTACAAGAACCGCAGATTCGGCTAAGTTTCGTCGTCTGGTATTACTCACTTTTGTGATATCAAAAAAACAGGTATCATGAAAATCATAGTAACAGGTTCTTTAGGACATATCAGCAAGCCGCTAACTGAAGAGTTGGTGCAGCAAGGTCACCAGGTCACCGTTATCAGCAGTAAAACCGACAGGCAGGATGCCATTGAAGCCATTGGCGCCAAAGCAGCCATTGGCACCGTTGAAGACGTCGACTTTTTGACATCGACTTTTACTGGCGCCGATGCCGTCTATTTGATGGAGCCACCAACCGGCTTCTTCGACCCTAATTTCAACTTGATGAAGTTTACCAGCAAACTGGCGCACAACTTTGTACAGGCCGTGCGGGAGTCGGGCGTAAAACGTGTGGTTCATTTAAGCAGTATAGGCGCCCATACCGATAAAGGCAACGGCATCCTGGCGTTTCATTACAATGTGGAACAAATTTTAAACAAATTACCGGATGATGTCGGCCTTACCATTATGCGGCCTGTTGGGTTTTATTACAATTTATTAAGTTTTATAAACACCATAAAAACGCAGGGCGCCATTGTAACCAATTATGGCGGCGACTTGAGCGAGCCATGGGTTTCGCCCAAAGATATTGCCGCCGCTGTCGCAAAGGAAATTGTAACGCCGCTTAAAGGCCGCAAAATTGAATACATAGCCAGCGACGAGCTTACCTGTAATGAAGTTGCGCGCATTTTAGGCGAAGCCATTGGCAAACCAGATTTGCAATGGACTGTAATAGTGGATGATCAATTGGAAAATGGCATGGTAACCGCGGGCATGAACCCGGCGATTGCCAAAGGCCTGGTTGAAATGAATGCCGGAAGGCGCAACGGTATTTTGTACGAAGATTATTATAAGCACAGGCCAACCCTCGGCAAAGTAAAACTGACTGACTTCGCAAAGGAATTTGCTGCAGCTTATAATCAATCGTAAATAAAGACGTATATAATCATAGATCAAACAGATAGGCGATTCCTTGTAAAAGCGATTGCCCCGTTAGGGGCTACCTATTTGTAGCACACGATATCCACAGGGCATTTGCCCCGTTAGGGGCTACCCTTTGCGATTGGGTAACCCCTGGCGGGGCAATGTTTGGTTGTGATTTTTTTCTACAAATAAGTAGCCCCTAACGGAGCATAAATTACATTTCAATCTAGGGCACCTTCAATTTTGATTTTTTAGAGAGAGCCCCTTTACCAGAATTCATGTAATTCGGCGTAATTTGCGAAAATTGGTGCTTAATCAAACCACATGCAACCTTTAAGAATAAAAACCATAAGCGAATACCACCAGGTGATGGGCCTGCCCAAGCCCGAGCACCCATTGATCAGTGTGATCAACCTGGAAAATATGGCCCATGTACGCGGTGACGAACCAATCACCATGGTGTTTGATTTTTATTCCATCTCGCTGAAAAGAGATTTTAATGCCAAAATAAAATACGGGCAACAGCAATATGATTTCGACGAAGGGATCATGTTCTTCATTTCGCCGGGGCAGGTATTTGGCATCGAGGTTGGAAAGAATTCAATTTTAAAAAGATCGGGCTGGCTGCTGCTTGTCCACCCCGATTTTTTGTGGCATACGCCCCTGGCTAAAACCATCAAACAATATGAGTTTTTTGACTACTCGGTACATGAAGCACTGTTTGTTTCGGAAAAGGAAGAAATGACCATTATTGGCATGATGCAAAGTATTGAGCAGGAGTATCAATCGAGGATTGACAAGTTTAGCCAGGACGTGATGATTGCGCAACTGGAACTATTGCTCACTTATGCCAGGCGATTTTATGAACGCCAGTTTATCACCCGTAAAATAAGCAATCACCAGATATTGGGCCGCCTGGAGGAACTACTTGCAGCTTATTTTGATGGCGACGAAATAACCAAGAATGGGCTACCCAGCGTAACATACCTGGCGGAACATTTAAACGTTTCGCCAGGGTATTTAAGCGGCCTGCTCAAGGTGCTCACCGGGCAAAACACGCAACAGCACATCCATCAAAAGCTTATCGATAAAGCCAAAGAAAAACTATCCACCACCCCACTTTCCGTCAGCGAAATAGCCTATCAGTTAGGCTTCGAACACCCGCAATCGTTCAGTAAGCTCTTTAAAACCAAAACCAACCTTTCGCCATTGCAGTTCAGGCATTCATTTAACTGATGTATTAGCGGTCTGAATATCTTCCATTCGAAATTATTCGATATTTCCTGTAACCATTTGCTCAAAAGCCGCGTCTGATTTTTGGATATCGACGAACTCATAAACCCGACCGGCCATGATAAAAAACTATTTCAAAATAGCCTGGAGAAACCTGCTCAGGAACAAAACATTTTCATTCATTAATATAGTTGGCCTGGCCGTTGGCTTGTGCTGCTTTTTGCTGATTGCACTGTATGTGCTGGACGAACTGAGCTACGACCGCTTTAACAAAAATGCCGAAAATATTTACCGCATTAATTGCAGCATCCGTTTTGGCGGGGGCGACTTAAACGGAGCACTGTCGTCGGACATGATGGGACAATTGCTTAAAAAAGATTACCCCCAGGTTGAACAATACACGCGCATTTACAACAGCAACGGCTCCAAATTGGTGCGCAAGGGTAATAACTTCATCAACGAGCCCAACGTGGCGCATGTCGACTCCACCTTTTTCCGGGTGTTTACTTTTCCGGCAATTGCCGGCGATACCCAAACGGCTTTAAATATGGCCAATACGGTTGTAATAACCGAATCTACCGCAAAAAAATACTTCGGCACAACCGACGCGCTTGGCAAGGTGGTTGAAACCAACGACAATGGCAAAACACTATATAAAGTAACCGCGGTAATTAAAGACATGCCGCATAACTCGCATTTTACTTACGATTTCCTGTTCTCCATGCGCAATGTGGATTATAAATGGGGGCAATTGAGCAGTCACAATTTTCACACCTACCTGGTGCTCAGAAAGGGCACCGATTATAAAGCTTTCGAAAAAAACTTTGATACCTATATTTTAAAATACGTAATTCCTTATGTGCAGCAGTTTATAAAGATCAGCAGTTTTGATGATTTTAAAAAAGCCGGTAACAAACTGGAATACTCGCTCACACCGCTCACCAAAATCCACTTGTATTCCGATCTGTCGTTCGAGCTTGGTCGCAATGGCAACATCCAGTTCGTGTACATTTTCTCGATAGTAGCGCTGTTTATTTTAGCTATTGCCTGTATTAATTTCATGAATTTAACCACTGCCCGCTCGGCTAACCGCGCAAAAGAAGTTGGTATCAGGAAAGTGCTGGGCACCGAGCGAAAGGAGCTCATCGCCCAGTTCCTGAGCGAATCTACCTTAATGGTCTTTCTGTCTTTATTAATCGCAATTACCATCGCCTGGCTGGTGCTGCCCTTGTTTAATGATGTGGCTGCCAAATCCATGAACATGGGTAGTCTTTTCTCGCCCATCATATTGCCTTTATTAATTATTTTACCCTTTGCTGTAGGCCTGGCAGCTGGCAGCTACCCGGCATTTTTCCTGTCGGGTTTCCGGCCCATCGAAGTGTTAAAGGGCAAATTGGCTTCCGGAAAAACCAAGGGTGGCGTGCGCAGCGTATTGGTGGTATTCCAGTTCACCACTTCTATTTTACTCATTATTGGCACCATCGTTATTTACAAACAGCTTAATTTTATACAGAGTAAGGACCTTGGCTTTAAAAAAGACCAGGTGCTCATTGTTAACGGAACCTATGCGCTTAAAAACAATGCCGATGCTTTCAGAAACGAAGTACTGCAAATGAGCGGCGTATCATCCGGCACCAAAAGTTCGTATTTGCCGGTGGATAATTCATCGCGAAGTGATAACAGCTATTTTAAAGGTCCGGCAATGGATGTTAAAGATGGGATTGATATCCAGAACTGGTACATTGATTATGACTATATCAAAACGCTGGGCATGCAAATAACCACCGGCAGAAACTTTTCCAAAGACTTCCCCAGCGATTCTGCCGCAGTCATCATCAACGAAACCGCCGCGCGATTATTGGGGTATCAAAACCCGATTGGACAAAAGATATACGAACCGGACAATAATCATAAGCCGGTTGAGCATGAAATAATCGGCGTGGTAAAAAACTTCAACTACGAATCGTTACGGCAAAACATAGGGCCACTTAGCTTTTTCCTGGGCAAGGGCAGCGGCCTGCAATCGTTTAAGGTAAGTACTGCCAATATCCCCGCCCTGGTAAGCAATATCGAAAGTAAATGGAAAGCCCTCGCTCCTGGCCTGCCGTTTAGCTACCGCTTTTTAGACGATTCGTTTAATGAAATGTACCAGTCGGAACAACGCGTGGGTAAAATAGCAATGACATTTTCGGTGCTGGCCATCCTGATAGCCTGCCTTGGTTTATTTGGCCTGGCAACCTTTATAGCCGAACAAAGCACCAAAGAAATAGGCATCCGGAAAGTTTTAGGCGCAAGCGTACAAGGCATTGTGCAAATGTTTGTAAAAGACTTTGTAAAGCTGGTTACCATTGCATTGGTTATAGCATCGCCCATAGCCTGGTGGTTTATGCACAAATGGCTGCAGCAATTTGTTTACCGGATTGACATCAGCTGGTGGGTGTTTATATTGGCAGCCGCAGTGGCATTTGCCATCGCACTGCTTACCATAAGTTACCAGGCTATTAAAGCGGCAACCGCCAACCCGGTTAAAAGCTTACGGAGTGAGTAGGTAATCAGTCATGAGTCTTTAGTCGTAAGTCTAAAGTCTTTCTCGCGCTGCTTTAATTGTAACTAAAATGCCGATTTATTATGGTCACGATGCTGATTTTAACTAGATCACGCTGCCGTCTTTATAAATTTACTTGTTTTTGATACCATAACAGATTGTTATTTTAGCGTTTAACAAAACGCCGAAAAAACAATGCCCTTAACGTTAAAAAATTATTCGAAGGAGCTCACAAAAGACTTATTACAGCAAGCCGAGAAAAACCAGGTGCGCGAATGCGACGAAACTCAAAAAGGACATTTTGTTGCTTATGTTGATGAGGGCAACGATACTTTTGATGTTTCGATAACGATCTTACCCGATGGCGCTGTTGGCAAAAGCACATGCGACTGCAAAACCCGCGTTCCCTTTTGCCGTCACAAAGCTGCCTTGCTGGTACATATTGCCGGGAATAAAAAAACAGCCTCAGTAAAGATCAGCAAGAAAGAAAACCAAACGGAAACGCTGCTTGACCAGGTAGAATTTAGCGGCCTAAAGGACTGGGTAAAAAACCTGGTAGAAAAAAACAAGGATATCGAGCTGGCATTTATTCAGCACTTTTCGGCAAAAAAACAAAGCTATACAACGGCCGAAGTAAGCAAATTGATTAAGGATGCCATCAAGGCAACGATAGGTAGTAAAAGGACCATCGATAATACCCAATTAAAAAGGCTTGTGGAATTGTGGGGCGATGTACTTGAACCGGTTGTAGCATATTATCATGCCAACGTAGTGGAAAATACCGCTTTCCAGAGTTTTCATACGCTAATGGACGATTGCCTGCAATTTCAATCGGGGGTCAGCGGTGGCAATACGCGCATCTCCAAATATGTGAATGAAACGCTGCTTCGTTCCATAGCACCCGTAAATAATTTGATTAATGATGAAGCATGGATACAGGCGACTAGTTTTTTTGTAAATAATATCCTTATCAACACTTACGGTGTGCGATTGCACTATTTGCAGCATTTGCAAAATATTATAGCGGCAGAAGTAAGCAGCAGAAAGGAAAAGTTGATCGGCTTAATTGCTGATGTGTACGAAAAAAGCAAGCCGCAAAATATGCATTATGGCAGCTATTATACCAAAGCGATATTTGGTATTATTGAAAGCAATGGCCTTTTTAGCTGTTATTACAAGCTTTTTAAACCTATTTCTTTCGATAATGACTATAACGAAAAACTCATTAGCCTACTGATCGAAAACAACCAGCTAGAATTGGCCAAAAAGTATTGCGACGACCAAATTGCCGGCAACTACAGGGAAGAGTTCAGCGTGTCCTATTTAAAGTTTTTAAAAGAAATTTATACCCTTGAAAAAAATGAGGAAAAAATTGCAGCTATAAAAAAGCAGCTTCTGCCTTATACACTGAATTTCGACGATTATCTTTTTACCATAGGAAGGCTTGATGCTGAAGAGGCAAAAAAATTCCGGACCAAAATGCTAACGAAAGCACGCAGCCTGATGCGTGATAGAAAGGATGGCGGGGCCGAATTTGTATTCAGGTTGTTTGATCATGAAAAAAACTACCGGAAGCTGATCGAATCGATTGAATCAGGCACGCCATACAGTGTAATGTTGAAATATTTTGAACCGATGGTTTCGGCTGATAAAATCAGGCTGATTGAGGCCATTGCCAAAAAGCGCGAAGACAGTTCATACAGTTATAGCCGGCGCGCTGCTGACGATCCCTGTTTCCCCGAACTGTATGCAGCCGTACTTAAATATTATAAACCAGATTTTTTAAAATTGCTTATTAAAGAGAACGAAAAACCATCAGGCTATTACAATCCCGGACTGAACAGCTTTATGGCTTATATGAAGGAACAATTGGCAAATGATTAACGAGCGGAGGCACAATCAATTCCAGTCCTTTTTGTATATTTTTTGTTTGGCGGCCCATATAGGTGCGTTGGCTATCAATTTAGCCTGGGGGTAAACGGTTAGCAGTTCGGCGCCAAACTGGCTGATATAGGGCACCAGCACTTCTTCGCATTGAAAATGCCACCATTCGGCGCAAATATATTGGCCGGGAAAACAACTCCTGTTGCCGATGTCCGAAAGGCCGTTCTTTTTGGCTATGCCGCTAAAATCAATCACCTGCGCAGTCAACGGGGCGGTGCTTATGGTGTTGTTATTTTTATTGTAAACAACAGCATTCAACGTCTTCTGATCGCCGTTGGGGGCTGAAACCCGGTTCCACACCTGCCAGTGTCGGGTTCCTACACGCTCGATAATATATGGATCGGCCGCCGGGTTGCCCATGCCCGAGGCAATATTTACATCGAATGCAATCCCGGTATAATGCATGGACGTAGCCGACCGGCCCGGACCAACAACATCAGATAAGGGCCTTAGTGCACCATCCGAAGTAACTACCCCACCGTTAGCATGAATTTCGTCATAAAAGCTGCGGTAAAACACTGCCACATCTGATCGTAATACAAAAGCCAGCGGCGCCCCTTTAAAAGGATCATTGGGTATGCCCGATTTTACCAGCGTGATACCCCGCGTACCGGCCCAGTCCTGCTGCATTACCCAAAGCGTATTTGCACCCGGGATACCATCCGGGCGGGGATCATTCATCACCGTACTTTGAAATTGCTTTACAAACTCGCTGAAGTTAGTGCGATCAACAGCCTGGGTGTCCGGTATGATGTTATGGAACACCAGCAATTCTTTTAAACGGGCAAAATATTTTGCTTCAACAGGCACAAAATCAGCAACGGAAGCATTCAGGTAGGTGAGCAGTTTGGTAAGTTCAGGCGGCATGGCGGTTTGGTTTTGGTTTTTAATAAACGGGCGCGGGCAAGGTTTAAAGATGTTGTTAAATGATCGCAGAATCTCAAACACTCACGTTGCAATCAATATAAAGATAAACAATAAAGCACACAATTGCAAGAAGCCTTTGTTGTCATCACATTCTTCTTTTATTCGGAAAATTCCAACGATTGTAACGAAAGCTTTCTTCTTACCTTACCACCAACGAAATCCTCAACACTGTTGGCCTGGCGCCAAAACCGGGGCCGCCCCAATCTGTTTCGTCTCCGTTTTGGATACGCAGCATTTTGAATACGCCGTTCTCGTAATGGCCCTCTTCAACCTTCAGGTATTGCCAGGCCTGGCCTGCGTTGGCGCCGGTTGGGCTAAAAGTAATATGGCAACGGGTACCGGTGGCTATAAACGTATTGGGGTTAAGTTGTATAAACATCACCTTGCCTGTTGGCTGGGTATAAACCGGGGCCTCGTTACCGCGGCCATCGCCGCCGAACCATACTTTTGCCTGCCAGTTGCCCAGATCAAGCGTTTGTTCCGCGTGGTCCTCGCGCTCAGTAACCGCTTTTATCTTTCCGTCAAAATCCCATTGGGCCAGTTCGCGCATCATGGGGGCTGCCATAGCATATTCCTGCGCAAATGGGGCCAGGCGCTGTTCAGTTTCTTTCGCCGTTTCACCCGCGCCATTATCGTCGATACCAAAAGGTGAAAAGCCAATGCCACCGCGGGCAAGTACCTCGTACAAGTATTTTGCGTTGAGCGGTGTAAAACCCGCTTCGGGTACAAAAAGGGCATTATCAGGCCGGCTATATAAATCCAATACCTTCAGCATCCTCTCACTGCCCGAAAAATAAAGATCCGGCGCCAGCAGGTCTATAGCTGGCGCTGCTGCTTTCCAAATGGGGATCACATTGTCTGTGGGACCACCGCTTTCATAATTATTGGCGGTTGGGTTGGTTAAAGGATCGCGCAGGGCGGCGTTAACATACAGCGGCAATGCATATTCGGCTTTGCCCGCCGCAGCAACTTTGCCAATATACCGCGCAACCGACCATGCCTGAAAATATTCATCTGCCCGGTCGCCAAAAACCTCATGCCAATTACCCCCCGTAACTGCAGGGCGGTTAAGCGCTTTTAGCAGTTCGGGTTTCAGCAATTCGGCAGGTACCGGCCCTTCAAATAGTTTTTGTGCCAATGGCGAATAATCGCGTATGCTTCCCCACGAGCCCGATTCATTTTCAACCTGAACCATGATAACGGTATGCTGCGGATCAGCGGCCTTTAAATGGCGCATCACCGCAGAAAAGGCCTTAACATCGGCATCAAGCGTAGCGTTGCTATGCGGCGAGGGTGAATCGATAGCCTGTCCGTTTTTGCCGGTGATGTTTGGATACTTTGTGGCATCACGTTTCATCCAGTCGGGCATATAGTGATTGCTGCCGTTTTTCCAGGTGCCAAACCACAGCAGTACCAGCCGGATATGATGTTGCCTGGCCTGCGAAAGCAGTGCATCCACTACCGAAAAATCAAAATGCCCTTGCTGCGCTTCAAGCTGCTCCCAGTAAATTGGAACCTCCAGCGTATTTACATGCATTTTTTCGGCTGATAGCCAAACCTGCGGCAGCATACCGGGCCAGCCACTTGAATTGTGGACCTGGCCGCCCAAAATCAGGAAAGGTTTGCCATCAACCAACAAGGCATGACGGTCATTTTTTTGAATAATTGAGGGTATCTGGCCAAAAAGGTTTCCGGTAATAAAAAAGGCAAGGGCGAAGCACAACGCGCTTAATTTCATGAGTTTAAATTTGATGTTCATAGGTTTCAAATATAATTGGTTATCATTGGAGCAAGTGCTTCATTTGTTAATTAAGATATATCATTTGTTCAATAAATAGCTGTCCCAAATAAAAATTGGCGATTCAGCACATTTACTGCCGGAAGCGCATATACTAACATTTCGTGAATAAATCTGCATTCTGCCAATTACTTTACATTACAACCACATTACTTTCGGTAGCTTTGCAGACGATACATGAGACAATTAAAAATAACACAATCAATTACCAATCGCGAATCACAGTCGCTTGATAAATATTTGAGCGAGATTGCGAAGGTTGACTTAATAACTGCGCAGGAAGAAGTTATCCTGGCGCAAAAGATACGCGAGGGCGACCAGGCCGCCCTGGAACGGTTAACAAAAACTAACCTGCGTTTTGTGGTATCGGTTGCAAAACAATACCAAAACCAGGGCCTCACCCTGGGCGACCTGATAAACGAAGGTAACCTGGGTTTAATAAAAGCCGCAAAACGCTTTGACGAAACCAAAGGTTTTAAATTTATTTCGTACGCGGTATGGTGGATCAGGCAATCTATCCTTTCGGCTGTTGCCGAACAGAGCAGGATTGTGCGCTTGCCCCTTAACCAGGTAGGCTCGCTGAGCAAGATCCGCAAGGCATCATCGAAATTAGAACAGGAATTTGAAAGAGCTCCAACGCCGGAAGAACTGGCTGAAGACCTGGAAACCACTGTTGAAAAAATTGCTGATTCCCTGTCTAATTCGGGTCGCCATTTGTCGTTTGATGCACCTTTTGTTGAAGGCGAAGAAAACACCCTGCTCGATGTAATGCAAAGCACTGATGCCAGCACCGATAGCGAACTGATCACCAACTCCTTGTCGCAGGAAATTAAACGCTCGATGGGTGTTTTAGCCGAACGCGAAAGACAAGTGCTGGTATTATTCTTCGGACTTGAAAGCGCTACCGCTCACTCATTAGAGGAAATTGGCGAAAAATTCAGCCTGACACGCGAACGCGTAAGGCAGATAAAAGACAAAGCGCTGATGCGCCTGCGCCAAAACTCAAAATCGAGGTTATTGCAATCTTATTTGTAAGCGATATTATTATTTGATACTCCAAAGCCCCGGATCGAAAGACCCGGGGCTTTTTTTATGCTGAAATATATACAGTTTTAAACTAAACCTCCGTGCTCCGGATAAACCCGGCCTGGTGTTTCAGGGTTTCCACAATAACAAAAGCCTGGCCGTTGCTTTGTAAAAATAGGTCGCCATGTGCCTTTACAAAACCGGTAAAAGCCGGGCCATTTAAATGGGCCAGGAATGCATCTTTGTTTTTATATCCCTCAAAAAAAGTAACCGTCCCGGCATATGGTATCGGCAAATTGGTTTGCGCAAAATCGGGTGTGTTCACTAAATAAATAAGGGTGTCGGGTTCTTCTTCCTTTACCTGGACTGCGAGTTTTTTGAGCGCGGCAACCGCTTCAGTTTCTTTTCCGGGTAAGATGGTCCATTTGGCAATAAGCTGGTACATAATTTTAAGGTTTAAGAGTTAATGTGCGTTTATGAATAGCGAATATAGGTAAATATTAGGGAGTAGTAGCATGCCCCGTAAAACGCAGGTTTACAGGGTTGATAGAGTGTTAATAAGTTAAAAATTAATTATGCCAATGTTAAATTGATGCTGTAACTTACCTCTCCGAAACGTTTTGGAAAACCTGCGTCGGTCTAAATTGCCTGCCGTTTGTACAAACCGTTCAATAATTATCAATTATTTCTACTTTTTATTTAAATGATTTCTTTCATTTGTGTACCAATAATAAACTATAGTTGAACCCTACAGATAGTAAAAATCCGGAATACTTCCACAAGGTTGTGGATTGTCAGTATGCTTGCCCCGCGCACACGCCCGTGCCTGAGTACATCAGGCTGATAGCAGCAGGAAAATACACCGAGGCATACATGATTAACTGGGAATCGAACGTATTCCCGGGTGTGCTTGGCCGTACCTGCGACCGCCCCTGCGAACCAGCTTGCCGGCGCGGAAGAATTGAAGAAGAACCCGTAGCCATTTGCCGGCTGAAACGCGTGGCTGCCGATAACAAAGAAGATGTAAAATCGCGGATGCCACAGGCGCCTTTTGTAAAAAACGGGAAGCGGATAGCCCTCATAGGCGGCGGACCGGCTTCGCTCACGGTAGCGCGTGACCTGGCGCCGCTGGGTTACGAAATACATTTATACGATGAACAGGAAGCCGGCGGCGGCATGATGCGCAGCCAGATACCATCATTCAGGCTGCCCATAAACGTATTGGACGAAGAGGTTAACTATATCCTGGATATGGGCATCCATACACAGTTTAAAACTTATGTATCGAGCCTGAAAGAAATATTGGACAAAGAATACGACGTGGTTTTTGTGGGAACCGGCGCGCCCCGTGGCCGCGATTTAATTATCCCCGGCCGCCAGGAAGGCGCTGCAAACATCCATATTGGTGTCGACTGGCTGGCGAGCGTAGCCTTTGAACATACCCATACCATAGGAAAAAAAGTTATTGTGTTGGGTGGCGGCAATACTGCTATGGACTGCTGCCGTACATCGCGCCGCCTGGGTGGCAACGAAGTAAAAGTTGTAGTACGCAGTCCGTTTGCCGAAATGAAGGCATCGCCCTGGGAAAAAGAAGACGCCCTGCACGAGGATATTGCCATACTGGACAACCACGTACCTAAAATATTCGTAGTTGAGGATGGCAAGCTGAAAGGCATGACCTTTGAAAAAGTACATGCAGTTTATGATGCCAAAGGCAAGCGATCATTGGTGCCAACCGGCGAGCCGGAGGTTTTCATTGAGGCTGATGACGTGCTGGTTGCCGTAGGGCTCGAAAATACTTTCCCCTGGATAGAAAAGGATGCCGGTGTAGCGTTTAATGATTGGGGAATGCCGGTTGTTGATGAAGTTACTTTTCAATCATCAAACCCAAAAGTTTTCTTCGGGGGCGATTCGGCTTTTGGGGCCAAAAACGTGATCACCGCGGTGGCACACGGGCACCAGGCAGCTATTTCCATACATCAGTATTGCCAGGAAAAACCGCTTACCGAAAGGCCTGCGCCGTTTACCAACCTGGTGAGCCAGAAAATGGGCATCCACGAGTGGAGTTACGATAGTGATATCGTAAATGATTTACGTTACGCGGTGCCCCACGCTGCAAAAACGGCTACCTTATCCGACAGGAAGGTGGAAGTTGAATTAGGCTTCAGCATTCAAACAGCTTTAAAAGAGGCACACCGTTGCCTCAATTGCGACGTGCAAACGGTATTTGAAAAAGACCGCTGCATTGAGTGCGACGCCTGTATGGACATTTGCCCTACGTCATGCATCACCTTTACCATGAATGGCGAAGAGGATGATTTAAGAACAAGGTTAAAAGCGCCTGCATTAAATTTAACGCAGGATTTATATGTATCGGACGTATTGCCAACTAAACGGGTAATGGTTAAGGATGAAGACGTTTGCCTGCATTGCGGACTATGCGCCGAGCGATGCCCCACATCGGCCTGGGATATGCAGCAATATTTATATAAGGTTACCAAAGCATGTTAAAACAATGGGTAGTAGTAAAGTAAATGATTTTGTGGTTCGTTTTGCCAATGTAAACGGTACCGGTTCGGCAAGCTCCAATAATCTTTTTGCAAAAGCAATTTTCCGGATGGGAATACCGGTTACACCAAAAAACATATTCCCATCAAACATACAGGGCCTCCCTACCTGGTACGAGGTACGTGTAAGCGAAAAAGGATACCTGGGCCGGCGCGAAGGCGTGGACTTAATGGTTTGCGTAAACCCGCAAAGCATGCCCGATGACGTGAGCTCGGTAAAAAGCGGCGGCTATTTTTTGTACGATAGCACCAAAATGCTGCACCCCGAATTGGTGCGCGAAGATGTAAACTACATTGGCGTACCCCTCACGGAACTGTGCAATAACGAATTCAGCGATCCGCGGCAGCGGCAATTGTTTAAAAACATTGTGTATGTGGGCGCTTTATCGGCGCTGTTAGGTATTGAGTTCCAGGTGCTGGAGCAACTGCTTTCGGAGCAGTTTAACGGTAAGGAGAAACTGATAGTGCCCAACGTAAAAGCGCTGCAGCTGGGTATAAAATATGTAAATGAGCATTACAGTCCATTAGAGTTGAGGCTGGAAAGACGCAACCTGGTAGGTGATAAAATTTTGGTTGATGGCAATACCGCCTGCGGCCTGGGCGCGGTTTATGGCGGCGCTACGGTGGTGGCCTGGTATCCAATCACCCCATCCACCTCGGTAGTTGAGGGCTTTGAAAAATATGCCAAAAAACTACGGGTGGATAAAGAAACCGGCCGGAAAAACTATGCCATTGTACAGGCCGAAGACGAACTGGCCGCCATAGGCATGGTGATTGGCGCCAACTGGAACGGTGCACGCTCCTTTACCGCCACCAGCGGACCGGGACTATCGTTAATGAATGAATTTTTGGGCCTGGCCTATTTTGCTGAAATACCATCCGTATTGATTGATGTGCAACGGACAGGCCCGTCCACCGGGATGCCTACGCGGACACAGCAATCGGATATTACATCGGCGGCATATGCCTCACATGGCGACACCAAACAGGTTTTGCTGTTTCCATCTACCCCTGCAGAATGTTTTGAGATGACGGCAGAGGCATTCGACCTGGCCGAATTGCTGCAAACACCTATCATCATGATGACGGACCTTGACCTGGGCATGAATGATCACATGACCGATCCGCTGGTGTGGGATGACAGCAAACAGTATAATCGCGGCAAGGTGCTCAATGCACAGGAACTGGAAGAAACGCAACGATTCGGACGGTATTTGGATGTAGATGGCGACGGGATCACCTATCGCACCATCCCCGGCACCCACCCCACCAAAGGCTCATTTTTTACCCGGGGAACCTCGCGCGATGAATATGCTGCATATACCGAAGATGGCCGCGTTTACGCCCGCAACATGGACCGCCTCCTGAAAAAATGGGATACCGCCAAGGATATGGTACCAGCCCCGGAGCTATATCAAAAAGAAAACAAGAGCGCTTATGGCGTCATTTTCTTCGGCACTTCAACTTACTCTGCCGAAGAGGCTATGGATACCATGAGCCTGGGCAATGTGTCTTTTGATGCGCTGCGGATAAAAGCCTTCCCTTTTAATAAAACGGTTAATGATTTTATCGACACCCACGAAAGAGTGTTTGTAATTGAACAAAATCGCGACGGCCAGATGCGCAGTTTACTCATCAACGAACTGGATGCAAGTCCGCAAAAATTGATTTCTGTACTTAATTACGATGGCATGCCTATTACTGCGCACGCCATCATCAACCAGATCAGTAAAAATTTATCACCGGCTAAATCGCTTATCTACCACCAGTAACCATCACCATGACTTATATACGTTCCAAATTCCGCCACCCCGGATTGCCAAAAAACGAATTGGGATATACCACCAAGGAGTACGAAGGCGCTATATCAACCTTGTGCGCCGGCTGCGGGCACGATTCTATCAGCGCCTGCCTCATACAGGCCTGTTTTGAGCTTTCGGTTGCGCCGCATCGTATTGCCAAACTATCGGGCATAGGCTGTTCTTCAAAAACGCCTACTTATTTCCTGGGGAATTCGCATGGCTTTAACTCGGTACACGGGCGTATGCCATCGGTAGCCACCGGCGCCAATATGGCCAACCGCGATTTGCTATACATCGGCGTTTCAGGCGATGGAGATACCGCTTCCATAGGCATGGGGCAATTTGTACATGTGATCCGTCGCAACCTGAATATGGTTTACATAGTGATGAACAACGGTTGTTACGGCCTCACCAAGGGGCAGGACTCCGCCACTGCGGATGCCGGCTCCAAAAGCAAAAAAGGCGCTGCAAACCCTTTTCAGCCGGTTGATCTGGCCGGTTTGGCGCTGGAACTGGGCGCAACCTTTGTTGCCCAAAGTTTTTCGGGTGATAAAGAGCAACTCATCCCGCTGATTAAAGCCGCTATAGAGCATCCGGGATTTGCGTTTATTAATGTGATATCGCCCTGCGTTACTTTCAACAATAACCCGGGTTCAACCAAATCATACGATTACGTGCGCGAGCACATGGAAACCACTGCGCTGGTTGATTTTGTGCCCGCAAAAGACGAAATAACCACCCGTTATGCCACCGGCACAGGTATGGATATTGAACTGCACGACGGCTCCCATATCCACCTGGAAAAACTGGCAGCTCATACCGATCCTTATGACCGCCTGGCTGCCATAACCGCACTGCAAACCGCCCGCAATAAAAATGATATCCTTACCGGATTGCTTTACATTGAACCGGAATCTGCTGATCTGCACGAGATCATTCAAACTTCCGAAAAGGCACTGAATAGTTTAGGCAAAGATGAACTTTGTCCGGGGAGTTCGGTGTTGGAAGGGATTAATGCAGGGTTAAGGTAGGATAGTATAATCGTCAGGCGATAGACCTCCCAAAGGTTACGCCCTCCATCAAATAATTTCATCCAAAAACAACAATGTGGATAATTCCCGTTCAATAGTAACACGCTGTGGATAATTAACACGCAACAAATCCGGCTGCGATGAGTATAATTGTTTATTATTCAACACCCTTTCCCTCATGAGTACACTGTGTATTGTAGATGATAATGAGTTAGACCAACGAATTATGAAGCTCAATCTGATCAGGTACCCTGTTTTTAAACACACGCTATATTTTCATGATGGTTTGCAATTTGTTGATTACATCAAAAAAAACCGCGACGACCGCAGTAACCTGCCTGATGTTATTTTCCTTGACCTGATTATGCCGCGCTATAGTGGCTGGGATGTGCTCGACGCATTGGAAGTAATTTATCCAACGTTATGCAAAAAAATTTCGGTTTATATTGTGTCAGCTTCTATCATCCCAAAAGATATTAACCGGGCCCTGGGTTATGATTTTGTAAAGGATTTTATTGCCAAACCGGTCACCAAAGACATTTTAATAACCGTAGCCAATGGCAGCCGGGTTAATTCGTACCGGTAACTGTACCCCCTCCGCTTAACATATTTTTAATCTTGACATTCCCGTCGCAATATTTATATTTAGATCAAAATCCTATTCATGAAACTTTTCATCCGTATTGGCTGCGTAGCGGCACTTTTATACCTGCAAAGCTGCGGCGGCAGTGCCATTAAAAATAAAGCCGACCAGGACCAAACATCATCCACCGGGAGCAAATCAAAAATACCTGTTCCGGCAGCTACTGATAACCTGGTTATAAACAACCAAAATGATTTAATTGGTTATTGGGTCGGGGAATTCGGCCCCGAAGTTACGCCAGGCGATTCTACAAGCGATGATATGGGTAATGGAGACGACACGTTCAATAAAATTAATATCTCCATTGATAGCATCAACTCAAGCAAAGTAAAAGGACATACCGTAATAGCCGGAAAAGTGCGGTTTTTTAACTGCAACATGGTAAAAGCCGGCTCAAAATACCAGTTTATGTTTAAAGGCGGAGCCGACGAAAAAGCCGATGGCGTGTATAAATTCAGTATTGCCGAGGGCGATAGCCTTTTGAAAGGCAATTGGGATCCGGGCAGCGACAAAATACCGTCACACAGTTATTCTTTAACCAAAAAGCTTTTCCGTTATAACCCCAACTGGAAAATTGATGCCGGCCAGTATGTGGACTGGAACAAATATAAAGCGATAAAAGTTAAGGAAGGCGATGAAGATTATAACCAAACGAGATTCGCCACCACATCGGAAGATCTGGCAAAATTAAACCCATCTACCGACATATTGACCAAAGAACAGGTGGCCAATCTGAAGAAAGCTGATTTGCTGGTGCTCCGCAATTCGATATTTGCGCGGCATGGGTACACTTTTAAAAAGCCCTTGTTAAGCTTGCTTTTTAGCCAACAAGCCTGGTATGTGCCCATCAGCAACGATGTAACCGCCGAGCTTACCGATACCGAAAAGAAGAACATTGCGTTAATGATGCCATTTGAGAAGAATGCCCAAGAGTATTACAATGCTTACGGTCGGTAACAGCCGACTTCATCGTTCATCAGGCACAAAATGCGTATCTGCACCCGGTTTGTAGATAACATATACCCGTTTCCAGGGTTCATCGTTAATCAGCCGCCACTTATGGCCGGTGCCGGTATCATCTGTGGCCACCAGCACATCGCCGGGATAAATAGTGAACTTTTCGCCGGTTTTGGTTTCAAACTCGAGAGTACCCGAAAGGGTGATGACATATTGCAGTGCAGGCGCATCGTGCCAGTCGAACGAGGAGTGCGCCGGTGTTTCCTTAAAATAGACGCTATCTGCGCCTACCAAAGCAGCATCGCTGATGCTGCCACGTTTTACGTGCGAATTGCCATCCTCGCCGGTATTTAAAAGATAGGCCCTTATCATGGTGCAATGTTTTTGATGTTTAAGACGGCCGCGGTTTCGGCTCTCACCTGTTGACAAAGCACGGTGTTTTCGATAAGCGACTGTCCGTAAGAAGGAATGATCTCCTTCAGTTTATCGGCCCATCCTTCATTCATTAATTTTGCGCCGAAGCAGGTTTCTACAAGTTTCACCATGATCCAGACTGCGGTAGACGCACCCGGCGATGCGCCAAGCATCGCGATTAAACTATGGTCGGCTGCGCCTACCAGTTCGGTACCAAATTGCAGCGTGCCGCCGCGTTTGTCATCTTTTTTAATGATCTGTACACGCTGACCGGCTACTTCAATGTGCCAATCGTGCTCGTTTACCAGCGGGAAAAACTCGCGGAGGGCATCAAAACGGGCCTCCTTCGATTCAAACACCTGCCCGATCAGGTATTCTTCAAGCGCCAGGTTATCGCGGCCCACGGCCAGCATGGGTATTATATTTTGCAGGTCGATGGAACTGAACATATCCAGGAACGAACCGTGTTTGAGAAACTTGGTTGAAAAACCGGCATAAGGCCCGAAAAGCAGGGACATTTTACCGTCGATGTTGCGCAGATCAAGGTGTGGCACCGACATCGGCGGCGAGCCAACCGATGCCTTGCCATATACTTTTGCATGATGACGTTTAGCTATTTCAGGATTATCGCAGCGCAGCCAAACGCCACTTACCGGGAAACCTGCATAGCCATGCGCTTCGGGTATCCCTGATTTCTGCAACAGGTGCAGCGAGCCACCCCCGGCGCCAATGAACACGAATTTCGAAAAAACATCGCGGTGATGCCCTGTTTTTTCATCTTTTAACTTCACGCGCCACAAGTCCCCTTCGCGATGCAAGTCCTGCACCTGGCTCAGGTAGTTGATGGCAACATCGTCTTTATTCACGAGCGAGTCCAGCAGGTTGCGGGTAAGCGCACCATAATCCACATCGGTACCGGTTTGCATGCGGGTTGCCGCAACTTCTTCCGCAGGATCGCGACCCTCCATTACCAGCGGTACCCATCCGGCAATTACGGCCTTATCGTCGGTAAACTCCATACCATGATATAAGGGATTTGCCGACAGCGCGTCAAAACGTTTTTTCAGGAAAGCCACATTATCCGCACCCCGAACAAAACTTAAATGAGGAACGGCATGAATAAAAGATTGCGGGTCTTTAATGGCGCCCTTTTTGACCAGGTAAGCCCAGAACTGCCGCGAAAGATCAAATTCGGTATTTACTTCCAACGCTTTGGAAATATCAATGCTGCCGTCGCTTTTCTCGGGTGTATAATTTAACTCGCAAAGGGCCGCATGCCCGGTCCCGGCATTGTTCCAGGCATTGGAGCTTTCCTGTGCAGGGCTGTCCAATACTTCATGAATCTCAATTTTCAAATCCGGGTCGAGTTCCTTTAAAAGTACCGCCAGCGTTGCGCTCATTATGCCGGCGCCGATAAGTAAAATATCTGTAGTATTATCGGGCGATGGAGAGGTTTTCATAGGTTTTGTAACTTGTGGGTTGCATTGTAAAGTGCCGGGGTTTTGTGGGAAAGATAAGTGTTCATTAGTGTTAAGGCAAAATTATTTGAAGAATAATCCGGGGCTTTTGAACGGCTGCCAACGAATCAATAAGCATCAGCTTGTCCACTTTGCCGCAGCGTAATATATACCTCCTTATTCCTGTATTGATTTCTCATTATCACTCATAAAGGTTATTACCCATCAAATACCTTAAGTGCAAATAGGTGTGCATGGCAATGAATGTAGTTTTATTTTGCGTACTGTTGCCAGGCGAGGCGCGCTATAGCTCACCGATAGCCGCCAAAAACTCACTCAAAAAGGGGATTGCTGTGCAGCGTAAAAATTATCAACTTAGAAGTACCATCGTACCGTGTGCAATATAGCCACAGGCCGGTAAAACCTGCATCATTCGCCCCCTCCTTGATGCGGGCGCTTTTATAATGACGCAATTTTTTATAACAGTTTACAAGCACCTACTACCATGCATATTCAATTAAAACAAACCACAAAACTGTTCGCTGCCATTTTATTTATCATCTCGGGCTTTAGCCAGGGCTGCAAAAAATCAAATGAAGCGCCTGAAACGGGCGGCGGCCCGCATATCACAACAGTTACGGCACTCAACCCGCCGGCGCCAACAATCACTTCTGTTGCACCCATAAAGGGCGATGTTTACGGGCTGGTATTTATCAACGGCACCAATTTTAGTACAACCCTGGCAAATAATACGGTTAACTTTAACGGCACTCCCGCTATACTTAAAACTGCTACCACCACGCAACTTTCGGTATTGGCCCCGGCCGGCGGCACCAGTGGCCCCATAACGGTAACCACGGCAGGCGGCACTGCTACCGGACCGGTATTTACCTACGCAAAGCATATTGTTTATGTGCTGGGCAGCACGGCATCGGGCTTTTGCTATTGGAAAAACGGCGTCCGCACCGATTTGCCGGCCGATGCCAACGGCCTGAACGGATTGGTAAACTCCATCGCGGTATCTAATAAAGATATTTACGTTGGCGGCGCAGCAACCGGCCTGCAACCCGCATACTGGAAAAATGCGGGCCCCGCAGTAGTGCTTCCATCAAACGGCGAAACTGGTTATGTACAATCTATCTTTGTTTCGGGGGCAACTGTTTACACCGCTGGTCAGTTATACAATCCGTTTAATTCCAGTTATATCCTGGTAAACTGGCAAAATTCAACACTAAACTATTTGCTTAATCAACAGGGTACACAGGGTGTTGCAGGATTAATAGGCGGCATGGCCGTTAGTGGCGGCACCGTTTATATCAGTGGCAATATTTCAACCAATAGCGGCAATAACATGAATGCAGCCTATTGGGTAAACGGCACGCCTACGGTACTATCCAACGTAACCTCGGCATCAGCCAACTCCATTTTTGTATCGGGCCCGGACCTGTACCTTGCAGGCGTCATAAGTGGCATTAATCAGTATTGGACAAATGGCACCCCTACATTGTTAAAACCTAATCCCAACAACAGGGGCGTTGCCCCGGGCAGAAACCTTTACGTTTCGGGAGGTAATGTGTACGTGCTGGCACAATCAAACGGCTCGGCCAAATATTGGCGGAATGGAAAAATGCTGAGCCTTACCACCACCGAATTTAACAACAGCATAGCCACCTGTATTGATGGTATTGGCAATAATTTGTATATCGGCGGCTGTTCCGATGGCAATAACCAAATATGGGGCTACTGGGTAAACGGGCAGTTTATAACTATCCCGGACGCTACCAACGTGTACGATATCTTAGTTAATTAGGGGTTGCTTTCGGGGCCTGTCTCCCCCGGGCTGGTTAAAGCTTCAGGTCTGCACCTGAGGCTTTTTTTTAAACGTTTTGTTATAAAATCAACTTAACAATACCTATCATCAGCTTAAAATAACCAAATAATACTTGTCCATTCCACACGAAATGCGTCGGTCTGACACAATAAAATATCCGGCGTTTTTCCGTACCGGACCTGTTGCTTACCTGTAACGAAAATTGAATTTACCGGAACATATATTATTTAATTATAACAAAATATAAACCATCCCCGTATAAGCCCGCATAATAACTGTTACATCTCCTATCCTGTGTATCAGTTGTTTTCAAAATATTATACCTAATAAAATACAATATGATGAACGAGCTTAACACCTCTGTCCTTGTGATTGATGACGAAGAAATGGTACGCGACAACATAGAAGATATTCTGGTTCCGCGCAGCATGTCGCAGGAGCAATATGGTATCAATAATGCAGTAAACATTTTGTTTGACGCACCCGCCACATTGCTTGCCCCGCGTACCCGCAACATCCCGGTTTTTACGGTTGATAAAGCATCCAACGGCCACGAAGGTATTCACAAAGTACGCCATGCCGTTGAAACCGGGCACCCGTATGCTGTAATATTTTTAGACATGCGCATGCCGGGCATCAATGGCCTGGAGACTGCTATGGAAATCAGGAAATATGATGTTAAAGCCGAAATAGTATTTATTACTGCCTACAGCGATTGCACCATCGAAGAAATTGTTGAACAGGCGGGCCAGAACGTTGGCTACCATTGCAAGCCTTATGCATCCGAGGAGATCATCCAGATAGCCACCAAAGCCGTTACCGATTATAACAAACTGCGTAACCTGGAAAAACTGATCGAATCAATTGCATCCATCGGTTTAAATCACCTCCAGCTCACCTCGCTATTAAAAAACATACTCGACCAACTGGCCGGTTCGCTCGAAACCGATATGGCCCTGCTGGGCAAACTGCATGATGGTTATGTTTACGAAAAACTATTCTCGATAGGCGCCTTTGAAGAAAAGGTGAACCTGGACGAATTGATAGCGCGTGTAAAAGACATCTCTATTGAACGCGACGAAGTGATACAACTGAACGACCTTGTATTGGCCCGTTTGGATAACTATTCGGTTTTTGCCCTGCTTAAAAACCATGGCAAACTGAAGACAGAAAAAATGTACCTGCTGAAACTGTTCGTACAAAACGCAGCCCAGGCTATCCGCAATGCCGAATTAAACGAAAAACTGATCCAGAAGGAAAAGCTTTCGGCTGTTGGACAGGTATTGGCCATGGTGATGCATGATCTGCGGTCGCCTATAAAGAACATTAAATTTATTACAGGTTTGATGCGCGAAGAAGGCGACACCAGCGAAATGGTTGATTTGATTGATCAATCGGCCGAGCAGGCTTCCAAAATATTCGACGACTTCCTTGATTTCATTAAAGAAACCAAAATAACCAAGGTATCGGTTAATGTAGATAAAATAGTATCCGAAGCCATTAAACAAGCCGAAGCAAGGGCCGGCATTGAGCGGGTAACCATCACCAAAAATATACCGGATTGGCTTGTGGTGCCTGGTGATGAGAGCAAATTGCGCGGCACCATCATAAACCTGGTAAATAACGCCATTGATGTGCTTCACGATAAAAACGTAACCGATGGCGCCATCACCATTTCGGCATGCGTTGAGGATAAAGAAGTAACCCTTTTTATTACCGATAATGGCCCCGGCATCCCGGCCGAAATAAAAGATACCCTTTTTGAGCCCTTTGTTACCTGCCGAAAAAAAAATGGCACCGGTTTAGGCTTGTCCATTGTAAAACAGTTTATAATTGGCCATGGCGGCAAAATTGCGGTGTACAACAACAACGGTGCAACGTTTACTATAACATTGCCACTGTAATTAAAAATCCTAATCAAATCACCCCAAAACAGCAATATATAAATGATCCAGGTTAAAAATAAAGACACCGTAGCGGCTCCTGCAACTGAAGCCGAAAGCATCGACAGGTATAAGGCAATAGTCCACGCATCGGATATTGGCGCATGGGAATATTTTCCGGATACCGAATCGCTATGGTGCAACGATATTTATTTCAGCATGCTGGGCCGCGACATAAAAGATTACGATTTCACAGGCAGTAATAACTTAAAGGAGGTGTGGATAGACCTGCTGCATCCCGAGGATAAGGAGGTTGCCACAAACAATCTTTCGGCTTACCTGGAGAACCCGGAAGGCACCCACGAAAGCTATTTCAGGATGAAACACAGCAACGGCAGTTGGGTGTGGATATGGTCGAGGGGACGGATGTTTCATAACGAAAAATCGGGCTATGGCGCTGTGGGTACACACGTGGATATTACCCGCCATAAAAAGGCCGAAGAAGCTATACAGCGCGAACGTATTTTATTGCGTACCTTGATTGATAACCTGCCCGATACTATTTATGTAAAGGACATTAAGGGCCGCAAAATTATAGCCAACCGCGCTGATGTTAAAATGATTGGCTGCACAACCGAAGAAGATGTTATTGGCAAAACCGACCTCGACCTGTTTAACAACGATATTGGTTTACGGGGATACGAGGATGATATGAGTATCCTGAAAACCGGCGATGCCATTAATAACCGCGAGGAATATTTTATAGATGCGGCAGGCAATACACGCTGGCTGCAAACCACTAAAATCCCGGTACGCGACGAACGCGGCCGCATAATACGGCTGCTGGGCATAGGGCATGATATAACGCTGAGGAAGCAATCTGACGAGGTTTTAAAGAAACTGAATGAAGACCTGCGCCTGCAATCAGAAGAATTGAGCAAACAGGCAGATGACCTTAAAGCGCTTAACCGCCAGCTCGAAAAACAAAAAGAGCAGGAGATGGAAAAAGCGATTGCCCAGGGTAAATTTGAAATTGCGTCGGAGTTTTTGCATGATATTGGCAATGCCATGGTAGGGCTTGGCTCGCACTTAACACGGATAAACCGCGTTATGGACCAAAACAACATTGGCAATATCAAAAGTTTGACGGTGTTTTTAAAGACGCATCAAACGGCTATCGCGGGCGCCATCGGCCCGCAAAAAGCTGCTGCCCTTATTTCGGTTACTGAAGGTATTGAAATGACCCACACAGACAATGCCGCCGAAATAAATAAATCCATCACCGAGCTGTTAAATATCATCACTCATATACAGGAGATATTGAACATTCAACGACAGCTGGTGCGCGGTCATAAGGGCGCGCATGAGCGTAAGTTGGTTAACCTGGAGAATATTATCCAGGATTGCAGGTCGATGTTGTTTGCATCGATAGATAAAAAAGGCATTCATTTTGCTGTCAACATTCAACCCGGCAACTATAGCATCAAAGGCGACCATACCAAGCTGATGCAGGTAATTTTAAACATCCTGAAAAACAGCATTGAAGCGATAAGCCTGGACGCAAAAGAGAAAAACATTACGATTAACATGCATACCGAAGGCAATGTATTGGAACTATCTGTTACGGACAATGGCCAGGGCTTTGACTCCAAAACGGCCGATTTGTTTTTCGTGCGTGGCTTCACCACCAAAAAGAACGGCACCGGCCTGGGCTTATACAATTGCCGCACCATTATTGAAAGCCATACCGGTACGTTCGATATCAAAAGCGACGGACCAGGCAGCGGTGCGGTAACCACCATCAGGTTTGCTATTTAAAAATATTTTTTTGTTATATCGATGGCCGCCGGTTAAGGGCGGCCATTTTCATTTTATAACACCGCGTTTTTAAGTCTTTGTTATCGGATAAACCCTGGTTACCTTGACGGGCGGGCAAAATGGGTAGCCCCTAACGGGCCATGGGCATGCCGTCAGCGATATCTTTTTTCAACGCCAAAGCTGGCCCGTTAGGGCCTGCCTATTTGTAGAAAAAAAATAGCATTAAAATTGCCCTGTCAGGGGCTACCCATCGCGAGGTGTGCCCAATTCATAGGGCAAATGCTTTTTAAATGATTGCCGATCTTTATACCTTTCCGCTATCAGGAAATTTATTTATTATTGTTTCACACTTTATATAAACCAAACAATAGTATGAAAACAACCACCCTCTTCGCTTTATTAATTGTTTTTTTATTTACGGCCTGCGAGTATAAAACTAAGCCCGACAGCCCCATAACAGGCACCTGGCAATTACTATCGCATACGGCCATCACCAAAGGAAAAAGCGAGGTAACGGATTACACCAAAGATCAAAAGATGATAAAAATCATCAACGATACGCATTTCGCTTTTTTAAACCATACCATCAATACACCCAAAGATTCAACCAATAGCTTTGACGGCGGTGGCGGTGCATACACCTTAAACGGAGATAAATACACCGAGCATCTTGATTTTTATAAAGACAAAAACTGGGAAGGCAAATCGTTTGATTTCACCATTAAGTTTGCCGGTGATACCCTGATACAAACAGGTGTTGAAAAAATTGAAAAAGAAAACGTTGACCAAACGATCATTGAAAAATATTTGAGGATTAAATAGGCTTTATCTCACGGGCGAAAGCGCTTTTCATTGCTTAAGAAATGCCTTTGTGCCTATAAAAAGATAGTAACCGGGGGGCACGCGCCGGGTATTGACATTTTATGGTACATCGCGAGAAATTAGTGTCGAACAAAATGCGCCTTCTTTTGTTAAACTGGAAAATATATTTTGACGCAACAATCCACCCCTTCACGATCGCCCTTAACAGCAACTACTGATCACTCTTTATTTGATTACCTTCCGGTTGCGGTTTATACTTGCGACCGTTTTGGGCGTCTTACCTCTTTCAATAAAGCTGCGGTTGCATTGTGGGGTCGGGAACCGCAAATAGGGACGGACACTTGCTGTTTCCCCTGGAAAATATTTTACCTGTCCGGTGAGCACATGCCCCTTGAGAAATGCCCTACCATGCGGGCTTTAAAAACGGGTGTGGTAACGCCACAAGATGAGATGATTGTTGAATTACCGGACGGCAGGCGGCTGAACATTTTACCGAACCCGGTATTGCTGTTCGATGACGAGGGCAATGTAACCGGCGCTATTGATACCTTGATTGATGTTACTGCTCAACGGCTTGGTGAGTCAAAAGAAGCGATGCTTGCAGCCATTATTACCTCATCGGACGATGCCATCATCAGCAAAACGCTTGACGGCACAATAACCACCTGGAATGAGGCTGCTGAAAACATGTACGGGTTTACCAGCGGGGAAGCGATCGGCCAGCATATCAGCCTCATTATCCCTGAGGACAGGCTTAATGAGGAAACGGTTATCATCGACAAGATACGGCACGGAGAGCGGATAGAGCATTTTGAAACCATAAGAAAAACTAAGGCTGGCGCGGAAATCCCGGTGTCACTCACTATATCTCCCATGAAAAATTCCGCGGGAACAATAGTGGGAGCATCGAAAATTGCACGGGATATAACCCGGATAAAAGATGCCGATAACAGGTTGAGGCTCTATGCCGATAAAAGGGAGATTTTAAACGAATTCAGTAAGAAAGTTTCGGAAAGCCTGGATATTGAGACCATTTTACAAACCGTAACTGATGCAACAACGCAATTAACAGAAGCGGCCTTTGGGGCTTTTTTTTATAACAAAGTTGATGAGCACGGCGAATCATACACACTTTATACACTGTCAGGTGCGCCGCGCGAAGCTTTTGAAAGATTTGGGATGCCACGTAATACAGCTGTCTTTAACGCTACTTTTAGCGGAGAAGGTATTGTGCGGGTTGACGACATAACCAAAGACCCCAGGTACGGCCACAACCCGCCGCACCACGGGCAACCTGAGGGCCATTTGCCGGTAGTTAGTTATATGGCTATACCGGTAAAGGCCAAAGATGGATCGGTAATCGGTGGTTTGTTTTATGGCCATCCCGAGCCCGGCATATTTACCGAAGAGCACCAGCAATTGCTGGAAAGCGTTGTTTTGCAAGCGACTACTGCATTGGAAAATGCCAAAATGTACGACGAAATAAAAAGGCTTAATACAAAAAAAGATGAATTTATAGGCCTTGCAAGTCACGAGTTAAGGACGCCGGTAACCAGTTTGAAGGGATACCTGCAAATATTTGAAAGGGCACTCGCTGATGACGATCGCAATAAAACTTATATCACCAAAGCTGTTCGGCAGGTTAACAAACTATCGGCATTAATTGGAGATCTGCTGGATGTTTCCAAAATTGAAACTGGGAGACTGGCCTTGTCTTTATCGGAATTCAATTTAAAACAATTGCTGCAGGACGAGATAGAATTAATGCAATATTCCTCGCGGTCGCACCGCCTGAATTTTAGCAGCAATGAAGCAGATGAGTTAATAATTAAAGCTGATAAACAGCGGATTGAACAGGTAATTGTTAACCTGATATCCAACGCGATCAAATATTCGCCCCATACCGATAGCATCAATATCACCCTGCTAAAAAAAGGCAACATGGCCCGCGTAGAAGTGCAGGATTTTGGCATGGGCATAGCAGCTGAACAACAGTCGCGCATTTTTTCGCGTTTTTATCGTGTGGATGAACTCGCTGCCCATATTTCGGGCTTAGGGATAGGCCTTTATATCAGTAAGGAAATTATTACCCGCCACCAAGGTCAGCTAAACGTGGTGAGCGAACCGGGAAAAGGTTCGACGTTTTGGTTCGAGATTCCGTTGTAGGAATATCGTCCGGCAACTTTCATATTATTCCCCATTAAAAAAATATCACAAAGAGCGGGCGGGCGCCCGCTACTTTGTGAACCAATTGTACAGAAGAGAAAATCTTTATTGCCCGTTTTATATCACGTCAAAAGCCGTTATTCTATCGAAAATGTAAATCCCTCCCAAGGGAGGGGTGCGGCTGCTTTGAGCAGTGGCAGGGAGGGGTTTGCCACCATGCACCTGGCGAAACCCCTCCCTACCCTCCCCAGGGAGGGATCGCGCGGCAACCTTTTTTATTCAATCTACCTTTCAGCGAACTATTAATCCCGCAAGGCGGGAGTCAAATTTTAATTCTTTTTCAGCACCAAATAGCCGTAAGGCTGCATGGCAACCTGGGTACCAACCGTTACGCTGGCGCCGGTGTATCCGTTTAACCATGTTGTATTTTGCAAAGCCGCCGGTACATTGTAATTTACCACCGCATTGGTTGCGTTTACCAGTATCAGTACATCATCAGTACCCGATTTCTTTTCAAAAGCCACTATGCTGGCGTCGTTATATGTAGTTAAAGTGCCTGTCTTCACAGCCTCATGTGCAGCCCTAAAGGCGATGATCTGCTTATAAGCAGCTACCATATCGGGGTTGGCGGTATAATCAACCGGCACATTGGTGAAAAAGTTTATCGGGTTTGGATATCCCACTTCCTGGCTGTCATAAATCAGCGGTACACCGTCCAGGTAAGCCGCAATAACAAAGGCTGCTAATGAACCCTGTTTGCTGTTGTAAATTTTAAGTACGCTTCCGTCCGACGAGGCATCGTCGTGATTGGTGATATACCTTAATTTAAGCCCCGGCGATGGCAACGACGCCACTTCGGTGCTGTTTGTTGTTAATATGGCGCTCGGGCTTTGTGTGCCGCCAAATGCGCCTTTCAGCGTTCCGTAAAATCCAAATGCATATCCTAACTGGAAGCCGTCGGTTATTTCGGACCCATTGGTGCCTTCGGCCAGGTATATCAGTTTATGGGTTTTTATATTGCTCAGCGTATCCAATGCCTGTGTCCAAAAATTATCAGGTACCGCATCAGCATAATCGCAGCGGAAGCCATCAATATTGGCTGTAAAAACCCAGTATTTCATGGCCCTGATCATGGCTGTACGCATGGGCGTGCTGTTATAATTTAAAGCAGCAACATCGGCAAAATTGGTATTAGGCGGACTGATAATATTTCCCGATCCATCCTGTTTATACCATGATTTATTGCTTATCCAGGCATTATCCCACGAAGTATGGTCGGCAACCCAATCCAAAATTACAGCCATGTTGCGGGTGTGTGCATCGGCAACCAGTTTGCGCAAGTCATCAAGCGTTCCAAAATTAGCATTCACGCCAGTATAGTCCTTCACAGCATAGGGCGAGCCAACTGCTTTCAGCACCCCAATAGGGTAGGTCGGCATCAGCCAGATCACATTAACGCCGAGTGCTTTTATCGAATCGAGCCTGACATCAACCCCCATAAAATTAGCTGGGGTATAGGTTTGCATATTTACCTCGTACATCACAATATCCTTAGTGGCAGGCACGCCGCCAAAAGGTGTACCATATTGTGCGGGGTCTTTATAAGTTACAGTTTTGGTGGTATCCACAGGTGGCGTTGGCGTTGGATTGCTGTGGCCTTTGCCGCATCCTGTTCCAAATAAAGCAGCGGTTATAATTATTAATAAATTAGTCATCAGGGTTTTTATATTATTTGCATTCATTCTCACTGTCCTTTCGTGTTTTGTTGATTTTGTCATTTTTTAGCGGATTATTATCCTTTACTAAGCTATGAAAAACCATAGTTGTTTTATCACCGGTAAACTGATAATAAACAGCCGGCCTTAACCGGTGACCAGCTGTTTATCCCGGTTAGTTTTTAACTATTTTGTACAGGTATTTCTTTTGTGTCGACTGGGTCATGTCCAGCGTGATGGTATAATTACCGGCATCGTTTATGGTTATGGCGCCCGGATCATTAAATATCAGCGATCCGTTTAAGGCGTTGCTGTCTGCCGGGCCATAGTTAATATCCCAGGCATCATTAGCCCTGAATTTTAGCGCACCCGGTGTAAGGGCTGCGGTTACTGTCCACACACCTGTTGATTGGTTGTAGGTCATCGCGGTGGAACTGTTCCACTGCCCTAGTGTGGCCGTACCAATTATCCCGAACGATTGTATAAGCGTAGCACTGTAAGTAAGGCTTTTGGTATCGGCATCCAGTTTATAATAACCCAGTGCATTCACTTTTAAACCTGCTGCCAGGCCGTCGGTGCTAAGTGTGCCTCCGCCGCCATCGCCATAGTTAATGTGGTTCCAGTCGGGTGCGCTGGTAAATTTAAAATAGTCGGCAGTGTTCATATAAACGTAGCCATCGTAGGTGTAGGTAGTTACCTGGTAAATTTCGGGTGCGGCACCCGGATTCCAGCCCTGGTAAGCACCGGGCACATAAAGCTGCGGCGGCGCCTGCTCTTTATAGGTGGTAACGGTTAAGGTGATGGTTTTGGTGTAAACCGAATCCTTGCCATATATAGCCGAGCCAACGCGCAGTTCGATTGTCGACGGCACATTAGCGGGCAAATTTAAGCCGGTTAACAATTTTGTATTCAACGTACCGTTTGTCATCGAAAGTGAGTCTGCCGAAGTGTTGCCGATAACGATGTGTTTCGAGAAATTTCTGCCGGCCGAGTCAACTTCAACAAAGTAGCTGATAACAGCTTTTACGCCGTAGTTGGCTTTAGCCCATTTTACGCTAAATAGTTGGGCCGAGTCTGCGGGCGTTACCGCGATAGATGTTGCGGTAGCCGGGGTTGTTAAAGTTGGCGATCCGATATTTTGGGCAACCGTAACCAGCGGATCCTTTTTGCAGGCCGATAGTATGGTAACGGCCACGGTCATTAATAAAATTAATATTTTTTTCATGATTGATGCTATTTAATAACCTGGGTTTTGGATTAAGTTAGGGTTAAGCGTACGATCGGATGCAGGAATAGGAAACAGGTTTAAGTGCGCATCGGTAGCAATACCAGCCTGTACATTTCCTTTATAATCCCATAGGTACGTTCCGCCGGTAAACAAACCGAAGCGGATAAGGTCTGTCCTGCGGAACATTTCCCAGTATAGCTCGCGACCGCGTTCATCAATCATAAAACTTAAGTTAAGCTGTGATGAATTGATGTCGCCCGACGAACCTCCATAAGCCCTTTCCCTTATTTTGTTTACGTATTGCAGCGCAGTAGCCGCGTCGCCACCGGTTCCGCCACGCAATACGGCTTCCGCGTAGTTCAGGTAAATCTCCGAAAGCCTAAACAACGGGAAGTCCGTATCAACGAAGGTGTTATTTGAACCCGGCGCACCTGCCGAGGTAACATTTTTAAATTTGGCGCACAAATAGCCCTGTGTAAATACCGATGGGTTGCTGATGGTAAGCGTTTGCCCATTGCTGTAAAATATGGCCCTTTTGTCGGTACCGCCCGAAGGATCGGGGAATACACGGTTAACAAAAGTAGTGGTCATGCGGTTGCCGTACCATCCACCGGATGCAATGCCGAACATGTTGGTAGCATCTTCGGAACCGCCTACCGAAGCGTGGATAACAAAGGTCATGTCGCCATAACTTTCGGTATTGGTGCCGTCTTCGGCCAGGGGTAGTATAATTTCGTCGTGGTAACCGTTGTTATCAGCCAAAAACAAATTCTGATAATTTGGGTGCAACGCAAATTTTCCGGAGTTGATGATGTTGTTACAAGCGGCAATACAATCGCTGTAACGTTGTGTGCCGGTAAACACCTGCGCATTTAAATACATCCTGCTCAGGAGGGCCCAATCGGCAGCGCGGTCAACCCGGGCATATTCGTTGCCGGCTGGCGCAGCCAATATAGGCTGGATGCTAATCAATTCCGATTCGATATATTTAAACAGATCGGCCCTCGAAATTTGTTTAGGGATAAACGTGCCCGGCAAATCATTTTCGGTAGCAAACGGTACATTGCCGTACATATCCATAGCACAATAGTAAAAGTAGGCCCTTAAAAAGCGTGCTTCGGCTACATATTGGGCCACATCGGTTTTTTCCTGGCCGCTAAGGCTTCCTAATTTGGCGTTTACATCGCGGATGTACTCGTTGCAATACGCAATGTTTACAAATATCCGCTCGTACATCAGCTGTACATACAGGTTTTCGTCGCTCCAGATGCCACCGTGATATTCAACCAGGCCGCCATCGCCCCAGGCGTTAATACATTCGTCGGTAGTAACTTCTTCGGCTGCCCAGTACTCGCGCAAAAAGCATGCTGTACCCTGATCCGATGCCTGGATGTCGTTTTCGCTGAAGTTGATGTTTTGACCCGATACCGCCATCGAGGCATATAGCTTTGCCAGCCCTTCTTTGTACGATTGCGGACTGCTATACACATTTGCCGAAGTGGTGACCAGCGGGTCAATCGGTTTCGTATTCAGTTCCTTGGTACAGGAGCACGCAAACATGACTATCATGACTGCCTGCATTGTTAATATTTTATATGTTTTCATAACATTTCGTTTAATAAGTTGCGCTTAAACCCAGTTGATAAATACGCGCCCGCGGGAAGAAATTATTATCAAGCCCGCCGGCAATTTCAGGATCTAAACCTTTGTAGGAAGTTATTGTAAATACATTTTGCACACCGGCGCTCAGGCGCAATTTCAATTTGTTTTTTGCATAATTGGGGAAAGTGTAGCCCACATTCATGTTGTCCATCTTGAAAAATGATGCATTTTGTATGTAATAGTCCGACTGATTAGTCATCAGTGCGTTGGTAAATTGTGTTGCGCTGGCGGCAGTCGTTTGGTTTGATAAATAACCTAGTGATGAATAAAAACCACGATAGGTACTGTTAGCTGCAACGTTGTTATAATTATAGTTGCCCAGGCTCAGTCTTCCGGAGAAGCTGAAATCGAACCTTTTATAGTTGACGCTGGAACTGATACCCATCAGCACTTTCGGATCGGGGCTTTTGTCCAGGTACAAATCGGCGCTGTTGATTTGTCCATCGCCATTGCGGTCAACGTAACCATCTTCAATGGGCTTGCCGTTTTTATCGTATATCTGCTGAAAAACATAAAATGAGTTGACAGGATAACCTACTTCGTCGGCCTGTATCACACCCGAAGTTGTTCCGGATATGCCAGCATTTTGATTAGGCAATATGTAGCCGGGATGGTTGGGGCCAATAAGACTTAAAACTTTGTTTTTGTTGACGCTGATGTTGTAGTTTAAGGACCAGTGCCAGTCTTTTTGATTAACCACATTGGCATGCAGGGCTAATTCGCCACCGACGTTTTGCATGCTGCCAATATTTTCGAGCAGCGTTGAGGCAAAGTTGGTTAGTATAGGCACGTTCACCACATCAAGCAGGTTTGATGTCTTTTTGTAATAGCCATCAATACTGGCAGTTAATCGGTTATTAAAAAATCCAAAATCGATACCAACGTTGCTGGTGGTTGTTGATTCCCATTTAATTCCCGCATCATATGCGCTTGGGCGCAGCGTGTAGTAAAAGTTATTGCCAAACTGGTAACGGGTTGAAGGGTCGCTTTGCACAAATAACGACTGGTAAGGGTAGTTATCGTTATTGGTTAAATCCTGCTGACCGGTTGTACCTATGCCGAGGCGTAATTTTAAGTCGGAGAAAACAGTGCTGTTTTTCATAAAGTTTTCGTCCTTTATCCGCCAGGCAAATGCACCTGCCGGGAAAACGCCCCAGCGATAATTAGGACCGAATTTCGATGTACCGTCATCCCTCAAAGTAAAGGTTAACTCATATTTTTGGTTCAGCGTGTAATTTACGCGGCCAAAAAACGAGATGAGTTTATAATCGGTTTTGTATGGGAACTGGGTAACATTGCTGCCGGTGTATGACGATTGAATAGTATTGCCATTGGTATAAAAATCAGAATATGAATAACCGCCAGTTGCATCAATAGTGCTTAAAATCGATTTTAAATCTTTTTTATAGTTCAGGTAAAACTCGCCGAGGGTGTTACGGTCGACGGTATTATAATATATCTTCTGGCCGCCCATGGCAACAGGCAGGTATATCCATTGCGTGCTATCCAGCACGTTATTGTGCCCAAAAGCCAGGGCATAATCGTAACCCAGGTTTAAGTTGGCCCGCAAGCCATCAATACCGGGTATTTTATAATCAAACTGGATATTACCTATACTCCTTCTGTCGGTCGATTTATTGTCCGTTTCGTTTAAGCGGGCAACCGGGTTAGCGGTAGCCAGGGAAACCGGCGGGCCATTAATATCGCTAATGCCACCGGTTGTCCAGGTGGTGTAGCCACGGTAACGGGTGTTGCCATTGTAAACCGGTTGGGTAGGATCGTAATTAATAGCACTGCCTATGGCTGCCTGGTCGGCAAAATCATTTAAATTATATAACCCTTTTAAGTTGATATGAACCGTTAAGGTTTTATGGAAAAACGTTGGGTCTAAATTGATGCCCAGGGTGGTTCTTTTAAAATTATAGGTTTTTAAAACACCGTCAGCATCGTTATACCCCGCCGAAATACGATAAGGCATAGTTTTGGTGCTGCCGGTAATGCTCACGTTTTGATCAACACCCACGGCTTTTTTATAGATCTGGTCTTGCCAGTTGGTATTGGCATGACCCAGCAACGAGGTCACGGCTGTTTGGCCGGCATAAACCTGGTTAACCAGAGCGCGGAACTGATCGGCCGAATATACAGGCACTTCGGCGGGGATTACCGATAGCGACGCCGTAGCGTTATAGTTAAGCACCGTTTTTCCCATGGCGCCACGTTTGGTGGTGATCATGATGACACCGCTTGACCCGCGTGAACCAAAAATTGCGGTAGCCGAAGCATCCTTTAAAATGGTGATATTTTCAACATCGTTAGGATTAATGGCCGTTAAAATATTAGCTGTTCCGCCAACAGGCACATTGCTGATGGGCACGCCATCAACCACAATCAAAGGATCGGTACTGGCGTTTATAGAAGTGGTACCGCGTATGCGGATGGTTGACGTATTGCCCGGCGCACCACTGTTTGAAGTGATAACAACACCGGCAACTTTGCCCGCAATAGCATCCTGGATGGAATTGACCGCGCCCTGGTTAAAGTCCTTTGAGGTAACCACATCAATGGCGCCGGTAGCATCGCTCTTTTTAACGGTACCGTAACCAATTACAGCCACCTCGTTTATCAAAACCGACGACGACTTTAATTGCAGCGTTACGTTTACCGTGCCGTTAACATTTACGGCTTGCTCAATGGAGGTGTAACCGATAAAGCTAACTGCCAGGATATGGGGGCCTGCAGGTGCGTTTAAAATTTTAAAGTATCCGTTAACATCAGTAGCGGCACTTAGGGTTGTGCCTTTTATAGCCACCGTGGCGGACGGAAGGGGTAGGTTGTCTTCGTCAATTACCCGGCCGGTTATGGTCCCCGACTGGGCCATTACCCAGCCCGACAGGCACACAAAAAACAACAGGAAAACTGACCTTAAAAAGTAGATCTTTTTCATTAATTTATTGGTTTAATAATTGGTTTGTAAATGGATTTGGTTAGTCGCCAAACACAATCCAAAGAACGAGAGTCAATAAATTAAAGACAATAGCCGCAAGGGTCAATATAGAAATTAATCGATGATTGTAATTTTTATTATATTGATAATCAATTATATATAAAACAGATTTGGAATGTCAATATAGATTTGAGATGGAGGGAAAGGTGCTTTTTTTGCGGTAAAAATTGGTATGGCTGCAATCTGTAACCAAAGAATATTGGGTCTCGGCGGTCTTTGTGCCTGCACAGTGCACTCTGCGGTTAAATTTTTACCGCAAAGTTCGCGGAGAAGACGCAGAGAGGCGCAAAGGAATTAGTAGTTAGAAACCTTAAAGGCTTACACCGCCTCGATCTCCATTATTTTATCATCAAATTCATCGTTGGCTACAAATGATTTGTTTTTGATGCGGTTTTTATAGGAATAGATGGTATTTACCGAATAGCCCAGCAATTTGGCAATCCGGTCATTGTCATGGATGCCCATGCGGATAAGGGCAAAAATACGGTGTTCGGTGCTGAGCAACTGTCCGTCGGGGATATGAATTTCATTATCACCTTCAAATAACGCGTTAAATTTGCTGATAAAACCGGGAAAAAGCCGCAGGAAAACTTTATCGAAAGTATGGAAGAGCTGGTGCCGCTCGTCTTCCAGGTTGAGCTTTTTCACGGCGGCGTGGGCATCTTCATAACGCTTGCTGCTCAATTTCTTATCAAGCGACATCTGGAAACTCTCCAGCTTTTCAATGTAAATGGTATTGATGTTAAAGTAATAGCCGATGTATTCGTTTTTTATTTTATTAGCAATGCTCAGGTTTTTGTTGAGTTCCTCCAGCGCCTTGTTGTTTTCCTGTAGAGTGATGTTAGCCTCTTTGATGATATCATCGGCAATGCGCAGTTTTTTCAGTTGCCTGAAAATGATGTAGGCAAACAGGATCACAAAAATTACCAGCACCGTAATAATGGATGAATAGATGATGAGCGATTTCCGTTGCTGCTCCACCGCGCTGATCCGTTGTGCCTCTATGATGGGCAATATGCTGCTGATGGTTACCTGCCGGTGGCGTGCGCCATAAAAGGTAGCCTCGTCCATAGCCTGGTTAATATAGGTATAGGCATTTTTTAAATCGCCCTTTTTATACAGGTAATCGGCAACGCCGTATATGGCAACCGTTTCTTTGGTGGCCGATTGTATATCCGAAATTGCCGCCTCAATTAACAAGTCAATCGACTGTTCCTGCTGCCCCAGCACCTCGTATATATAACTGAGACTGCTGGCGTTTACGGCGAACTGGTGCGGAGTCAAATTCTTTAAACTTAACAGCGTTGTATAAATTTTTACGCCGTCAGCGTTATCTCTTGTCCTGATATCTTTAAGACCGCGGGCCACCAAATAATTATAGGTGCCGGGCTGACTTAATGCAATAGCCGAATCAATGCATTTAATACCCAGCGGATTGTAAATTGCCGTGTAGTCCAAATTACGGTCGAAATCGGACCAATCGAAATAACTGCGTCCCCTTAAAAAATAGTACTCAAATTTGCCGGCCTCGGGAAGCAGTTTGGTATTAACACCATCAAGCGTTTCGATGGTTTCCTTGAACATGCCCGAAGAAATAAGCGTGAAGGCCAGTTTCATTTTGGCTGCAGATAAAAGCGCCGGATCATTTAATTGGTTGGCGGCCAGCTCCGCTTTTTTTGCATAATTATAGGCCGAATCGTAACTAAAGTTCTTATACTCGTCGAAAAGTGCGCTGTATAAATCGTACCGCTGCCGGGTATTTCCGGCCTTAACTAATTTTTTATTCAGATTTTCAATGCGCCCCTGTTTTTGCTTTACAAAAACATCCTTATCAGCCAAAACTGCATTTAATTTGTTCAGCAAATTATCCGTAGCCGACTGTGCATCAGCTGCATACCAAACACTAAGCAATAAACACAATAGCAGGATTAAGCGGGGCCTCATTTAAGTTTTGAATACACTAAGATATAAAAACAAATGAGATTGTAACTTCAACGAATAAAAAAGTAAGGAGTGATTCACCTCGCCGTTTGCTTAAGCTCACCTCCTATATCTCGTTCGTTAAAGGGAGCAAATTACACGATCCTTGTTAAATAGCGCCAAAAAATTCCGCTGTTCCGCTGGAACGAAAGGAACAGGGTGGAACAAAACCAGGCAAGTAAATTCGGACAAAAACTGCGTTTCCGGGCCGTTGTGACGGTTTTACATTCAAAAACCACCACAAAAAATACGAAAAATGGTGACAAAACACTGTCACCAAATTCATCATTTTTAATGCCGAAATTAGCAGTTTAAGGATTAGCCGCCGGATATTATTCATTTTACCCGCTTCCCCGCAAATTAAATCCTACCGATGGCAAAGAATTCAAATTAACCGCCTGGCTAATCACACACACCGACAAACCGTTATGGGTTATTTCCTAAAGTAAACTACATGGATTGATGCATATCCAAAAAACAAATATTTTTGCTTTTGTTTTATTTTGAAACCCGCGCGACTTTAGCTCAAATAAAAACAGCCCGATGGAAATAAAACCCGAAACGATAAAAGAAATTGCGGACATGCTGGCTATGGGCATGCTTTGTTTTTATCATAAAACAACCGGCGAATTGGAGTATTATCCTGATGAGCTAAAAAACCCTGGCTATGATGAGGAATTGTGGGTGGAAGCAATTGACAGGGTTGCTGAAAACTATGGAGATTATTTACGGCTTGAAGGCATGAGCAGCCGCGAATCGTTTAAGGTGATGGAGAACTTCATCGACGGGATAAATCATATACCGACTCATAACCGGTTTATCGCGGCCATCTCAAAGAAAAAGCCCTTCAGTCATTTCAACGATTTGATCGGTTATTATCCCCAACTGCGGCAAGAGTGGTTTCTCTTCAAAGATGCTTGTTATATCGACTTTGTAAAAAGGCAGATTGAAGATTTAACGATGCCCCCATCGATTTAAACCTTCCGGGGGCAGCAATACATATAATCGGGCTGCGGCTGATTCCCACTACTTTTTTCTTGACATAGATTAAGTGTTTAAACATCAATTTCACAGTATCTTTGTATAGAAAAGGACAATTAAAATGGAAAAACAAATAGAAAATATATATAGCCGACCCGCCAGGCCGGGCATGGTAGGCGATGGCTTCAGGGTGTTTAATTATTTCCCTAATGGCGGCATCAGTCAGCAGCGGGTAAGCCCTTTTTTGATGATGGATTTTAACGCCGAATATGACTTTGGCCCCTCGGACCACTTGCGCGGCGTGGATGTGCATCCGCATAAAGGCTTTGAAACGGTAACCATTGCCTACAAAGGCAGTGTGGCCCATCATGATAGTACCGGCAACAGCGGCGTAATTAACCCAGGCGATGTGCAATGGATGACTGCCGGCGCCGGTATTTTGCACAAGGAATATCACGAACAGGAATTCTCCAAAAAAGGCGGCCCCTTTGAAATGATACAGCTTTGGGTAAACCTGCCTGCAAAAGATAAGTTAACCAGCCCAAAATACCAGGCCATTACCGCCGGTCAGATGGGTAAAGTTATCCTTGAGGATAACGGCGGTTTGGTAAACGTAATTGCCGGTTCATTTAACCAGCATAAAGGCCCGGCCACTACTTTTACGCCCGTAAATATGTTCGACATCCGTTTAAACAAGGGCAAAAAGTTAAGTACAGAAGTGCCCGCCAATCATAATACCATATTACTGGTGGTAAACGGCAACGTAACTGTTAACGGCGAACAGGCTAAACAACACGACCTGGTTTTGTTTAAAAATGGCGACGAAGAAATTACTGTTAATGCTGATGAAGACAGCGTTTTATTATTACTGAGCGGCGAGCCGATTAACGAACCGATTGCCCAATATGGCCCCTTTGTAATGAATACCCGCCGCGAATTGGAAGAAGCCTTTGAAGAATTCAATTCCGGAAAATTTGGGGTGCTGGATTAAAAAGGTGAAAGGTAAAAGGTGAAAGGTAAAAGGTAAAAGGCGAAAGGTAAAAGGCGAAAGGTAAAAACTTCATCAAGAACTTCAATGTTTAGGTGAGATTCACGTAAACAGAAAAAGCGGCTTTGGGGCCGCTTTTTCTGTTTATAAAGAATGCTAAAAATTAGTTACCTGAGGCTGTTGAACTCCAGCCATCGCTCCATCCGCCGTTTAACGAAGGGTTTTTGGCTTCGTTCAGCAATTTATCATAACCGGCTTTTTGGGCAGGTGTTAATAACACTTTTATCTTTTTGATGGTTGCAGTACGCAACGGACCAACGTCTTTTAACATTTTATCTGTATTGCCGTTGTCCTGCTTTTTTATCTTATCAAACTTTTGGGCCGACTCCTGGTAAATAACGGCTACTTTAGAAGTTTGGCTGTCGCTTAATTTTAGTTGTTTTTGTAAGCCCTTGGCTTTTTCAACCGGATCGGCCGAAGGACCGGCATGGTTGCCCTGGGCACGGCTTACTGCTATCGATCCGATCAGCAGGCAGCACATTAGCAGAATTTTTTTCATTTTTTTGATTTTGATGGTTTCAGATATAATATAAATGTACAATATATTTGTTACAAAAGAAATAAGCGATATTCCTTCAACCGCCATTTTTCCACAACATCATCATCCCTTATAACATACGGATAATCATTTTGTTGCGCCTTAGCCTACTTTAATGCCGATGCCATGGGCATACATACCGCGGCGTTTGGTTTTTGTTTAAAAGTCAGCCTCTTTAAGTGGATAACTTCCGGCGTATTATTTCCTTCCGTTATATGTAAAAACTGATCGGGAGCAACGTTTTTAAAACGCTGCACAGCCTGGCTGCCGGCCCACCTTATTTCAATTTCATCAATTAATTTTGCCTGCCCTATGCCAATTTCCTGCCGCAGCGGCGACGATCCAAAGCTTCCGCCCGAATTAACATCTTTGTAAACACTGCGTTGAGTGCCATTTTCGGTAAAAGTTACTTTTATACGGCTGCCAATAGCTGCTTTATTAGCTTTTACCCCTTCCAGTTTCAAATTTATCCAGTTGTTGTTGCTTTCGCCCGGGTTTACGTACAACGAACTGGTATAGGAGTCGCCCTTAAAAGCGCCGCCCATTTCAATAAAAATATCCTGGTTGCCGGTATTCCTCAAATCGGCAAACGCCACGCCGTGCCCCTTTTGCAGGTTACCCGTCCGCGAGGAGGTGGTAACATCAGCAAACTTTGCGCCTCCCAGGTTCTTAAATAGTTTGTTTGGCACCAGCGATTTAAAGTCGGGATTCCCCGTACCAAAATACATATCGGGCCAGCCATCATTATCAATATCGCCAAAGTTAGCGCCCATGCTATAAACCACCTTATCCAGGCCAACTTCATTGGTTACGTTGGTAAAAGTACCATTCTTGTTATTGCGGTACAGGTACACATTGCCTGCCTGCGGCACGGGCTTACCGGCTGCGGCAGCACCGGCATAATAAGCCAGGCTTTTGGAGAAGCGGTAGTCGCAAACCAATATATCGGGGTAGCCATCATTGTTATAGTCGTAAAACCAGGTGGTAAAGGTGCCGTTGTTGTTGCCGGCTATCCCTGCCTGGGCAGTTACGTCTTCAAAATCAGGCACCATCCCCGGTTTAGCCTTATTTTTTAACAAATATTTACGGCCATCCAATGTCGATACAAAAATGTCCGACCAGCCATCATTATTATAATCGGCAGCGGTAACCCCTTTTACAAACGACGAGATGGCGCAATGGGCCTGCAAGGCAACATTGGTAAAGGTACCATCGTGATTGTTCACAAATAACATGCTGGGGTGTGGGCCGCCGGCATCCAGTACACCCGAATCTTCACCCCCGACAAACAAGTCGAGCCAGCCATCATTGTTAAAATCGGCCCAAACTGCTGCCTGGGTTGGGTGATAATAAAGCAGGCCGCTGCTGATGGTAACATCTGTAAAGGTGCCATCGCCATTGTTGCGCAGCAGCGAACTGGGCTGGTTGCCATATCCCTGGTTATTCCAGGCGCCGCGGGTAACAAAAATGTCCATTTTACCATCGTTGTTGTAGTCGGTTTGCATAATATTCAAACCCCCGTTTATCCCTTTCAGTCCGCTGCGCGCGGTCATATCGGTAAACGTGCCATCCTGGTTGTTTTGGAAATAATGCATCGGGTCATCCAATCCCCAGCCCGATGTTACTATGTCCAGGTAACCATCGTTATTAAAATCGTCCACAATTACGCCTCCGGCCCTGCCGTTTATATTAAGGCCCAGGTCGGCGGCCATGTCTTTAAAGGGTTTCACTTTATAGGCAGTATCGGCATCAAGGCCGGGCAATAAAAACTCCCGGGGCACATTTTTAGGATAGCCGCCAAGCGTCATAAATGCGATGTTAAGCAGCCATTTCGACTCGTAATCATCCGGGTGGCTTCTCAATATGCTTTCATAAACTTCGATGGCTTTAGTCGATCCGGTTTTGATTAAGTGAACGCCGCCGTCCTTTATCGGAAACACGCATGACGATCCGTTGTGGTTAAGCATGCAATTGCTGCGTTCGCCCAGCCGCATGTAAGCAATGCCAATGTCGGGCATCGCCTGGTCCAGTTGCATAAAATCGCCGTTCTTAATCAGTTCCTCATAAAGCTTTACAGACTCTTCTTCGTTCCCGGCTTTAAGCTCAAGTGCCCCTTTCAGCGATGTAAAGAAAAACCGTGTGCCGGGGGTGCCCTTACTCTTTAACATGGTATCAACATGCGCCAGTTTGGCTTCGGCATAAAAAGGGTTATTTATCGTCTTATTCCTTGCGTTCATGTTTGCCAATATCTCAATCATTTGCTGATGAGTTGAAGGCTTGCTGTTAAGTGCCATTAGTACTACTCCGGCGAGTAATACACACAGCACCAAAATTTTTTTCCTGGTAAACATATATTTATAGTTTTTGCACGATGCCTTTTATGGCCTTCCGTGCATTATTCTTTCTTAATAGATTGATTTTAGCGGCCATTTATCGCCCCCTTTTCCACTCATTTAAAGCAGAAAACGAGGTTCTGGAGCTGTTTTTGCAGCCCGGATAATAGCCTCTTTGATTGGCGTGGTTGTCTTAAAAGGATCATTTCCTGCCAGCACTTCAATAGCATTGTGTGTTCGAAGCCATTACCCTCTTTGCCGATTTCGGCAGAGAGGGTGGACGAGCGAAGCAAAGTCCGGGTGAGTCCACTCCGGCGGACATTAGCGCCATTGCTTTGCACGCAGGCTAACTCACCCGAACGTCGCTTCGCTCGTTCACCCTCTCTTTTGCAAGGTGGCTGTTGCACAAGTATGATTTACAAAGCAGTCGTGAGACTGTAAAACGTTCTTTGAGATATTGATTAGAACGGCGGTAATAAGTTTGACCTATGTTGGTTACCAAGCAGCAC